>Ga0187849_1001839_pt1 | contig 21585 bp, 23 predicted proteins | sample June2016WEW_4_10_2_FD_132412 | JGI IMG/M metagenome (GOLD analysis project Ga0187849, IMG submission 132412) | Peatland microbial communities from SPRUCE experiment site at the Marcell Experimental Forest, Minnesota, USA - June2016WEW_4_100 | ecosystem: Environmental > Terrestrial > Soil >...
ATGTCAGGCGGCTGTATGGCGCTATGTGGGGCTTTGCGCCCAAATCAGCACACAGGGCAGGCTCGGCAGAACCTTCGTGCTCTTCGTGTCCTTCGTGGTGAGAAAATCGTTTTAAGCTAGCAACCACGAAGAGGGAGCGCAGCGGGGTGAAGAACACGAAGGCGGCACGAGGAAAGGGTGCGGCAGACGAATGTTCTGCCTGCTAACTCTTAAGTTGACGGCTATGGGCTAAAGCCGGTAAGCGGATTGACCGGATTATGGGACATGGTCCGGACATGAAGAGAACGGGGCATAATCCGGTCAAGGAGAGAAAAGCTTTCTGAGACAGGATTTACAGGGACCGTAGGAAAATTCCACCCTATTAACAGAAATGGCTATGGATTAGGGAATTTAGGAATTCAAACTAATTTAGGGATTTAGGGATTCGGGAATTAGTTCCTCATTTCCTCAATTCCTCAATTCTTCAATTCTTCAATTCGTTTTTAATCCCTGAATCCCTCAATCCGTAATCCCTTAATTTGCGGCTATTTCTTATTCCTGTTCATTTTCGCTATTCCCGGTCCGAGGCACGCCGGGACGAAATTATGCCGCCGGAATATGATCACAAAAACGATTGGGGATCATGTTATTATGATCGTGATTATGTTTCCCGGGCGTTCGCAACGGATCCGGGAGAATGATACAAAAACGACGGCTAAGGGAGAAGAGATGAGTTACATCGAAGAAAACCTGATGAATGGCGAGAACATACTTTACCGGGCCAGGTTGCACTGGGTAATCTTTCTTTGGCCTGTAATCTGGTCCATTGTCGCAATCATGTTTTTTGGCCATGGCGGTCATGCTGCTTTCACCGTTGGTTGCTTATTCATCCTTATCGCTATAGCCAAAGCGATTTCGTCATTCATTAACTTTGCAGCCTCCGAATTTGCGGTAACAAACCAACGAGTTATAGCCAAAGTAGGCTTCATCCGCAGGAACTCCCTTGAAGTGCTGCTCGGTAAGATTGAAGCGATCCAAGTGAATCAGGATATTTTAGGCAGAATTCTTGGATATGGATCGATTACGGTAAGTGGGACCGGCGGCACAAGGGACCCGTTCCACAATATATCCGACCCTCTTGAGCTTAGGCGGAAGATTCAGGAGCAAATTGCAATCTTGCAGAAACCGTAAGGGCAAAAAGCTATTCACCACGGAGACACAGAGAGAAGCTTTTCAGACAGGACTAACAAAAATGGCTATGGAATTGGGGAATTGGGGAATTGAGGAATTGAGGAATTGAGGAATTGAGGAATTGAATCCCTAAATTCCTAAATCCCTAAATTCGTTTTAAATTTGATTTTCTCTCTCCTTGACCGGACTATGCCCCGCCTCTGCGGTGAACCGCTGTCAGCCGGTCGAGAAGTTCCAAGGCCAGACGGCTGATTTTGTGGCAAGCGAAAGATCCATCCTGAAATATCCGAATTTCGGATTGGTCCTCGAGTAAAGGAACAAGAAGGGGCGGCAGGGCGGTAGGACCGTCAGCCAGGTTGGCCGCCGCTGAAGGCAGCGGCGATCTCGGGTGCGGCCCCGCCGTCAGGAATAGCAGCGTCCGGAGCGCAAGGCCTCTTTTCACCGGGTCGGGGGAGTTCAACTGCGCCAGGACCGGACCGGTCCATTCGCGCAAGAGCTCAGGCCTTTTTTGTGCAAGCCTGGCAATCCCCCACATGACTCCCCGTTCAAGCTCGTCGTTTTCCAGTAGGTTCCCATTCTCGTCTATGTATGAGACAAGGATTCGATAATATTCGCGGGCGAGGGCTTCGTTTTCGGCCATGATCTCCCCCATCGCCTCGGGGGCGCCCCAGCCGATGCCTCCCGATTCGTCGTTGAGGCTCCAGATAAGCCGCCGCATGATTGTGCGGGCCGGTTCCAGGGCCTTTTCAGCGATTGCCGATACGGTGATCCCTACCCCCCGGACCGCCCTCCACCTGATCACTTCGCCGGTTTCGAACAGGAAACAGAGCAGCGGGTTTATCATTTTTTTCGGGGCGATATCGATCCTTTTGAGCGCCTCTTCAAAATCGGGCGACTCGAGAAGCGAGCGGACGAGCTTCCTCAGCTCAAATCCGCTGGCACGAGCGCAATATTCGCTCCTTTTGTCTGAACTCTTTTGCGTTTTGCTCATTTGCCGTCAACCAAACGCGAGAAATCCCCTCTCCCGCTCTCTTGCATTCTGCCGCTTCTATTGCCGCTTCTGGCGATGTTTTGCTTGACCGGTTGCCTCTATGATATCCTATTGTCGCATTAAAAACGAATTGCAGGAACGAATGTGATAAACCTCTGCCGTCATCCCTGTCGTCCCGACGCAAGCCGGGACGAAATTCCGGCTTTCCGTGATGCCGGCGGAAGCCGGTACGGAATGACGTCACCTCCGACCCGATCCGGGGCGGGACTACTGCTGCGCCCAACCCATTTAAGGCCGCCAGCAGCCGGCCCCGCCTCGCGGGCGGGCGGGCGGACGGGAATCCAATGCGGCCCGGCGCGGGTTATGTGCCGGCGAGCGGCTCTGTAGCCTTAAGCCGCGAGCGGCACTTCAGTCTCTTGAGGTGCAACCGCATATGGAAAATGTCCGCTTTTCAGTAATGCTTTGTTCTAAGTCATTCTTAGGAGGAGAATACGAAACATGAGTCCCTCGGATCGCATACCTGAAGAAACAATCGCCGCCCATTACGAGGAAGCCGTGCAATGGCGGCGCCAATTGCACCGCAATCCACAGCCGGCGTGGCTGGAGTTTTACGCCACGGGCTTTGTGGCCGAAAAACTCGCCGAGTGGGGCTACGATCTGTTGCTTGGCAAAGATATTATCGAAGCCGATAAGCGTGTGGTCGTGCCCGATCTGCAAACCCTGGAGGTTGAATACGGCCGCGCCATCGGGTCCGGAATAAAGGAGCAGTTCATTGCGCCCGCCAGAGGCGGCTACACCGGGGTAGTAGGCGTTCTAAAGGGTGCCCTGCCGGGGCCCGCAGTCGGTTTCCGCTTCGACATCGACAGTCTTGAAATCCTTGAGTCCAGCGATCTCTCTCATCGGCCCGCAGCGCAAGGATTTATCTCGCAGAACCCGGGTTATGCGCACATGTGCGGTCACGACGTTCATACGGCAATGGGATTGCTGTTGGCCAGGCATTTCGCCGAAAACCGCGAAACTCTGAAAGGCACGGTTAAATTTGTGTTTCAGCCCAATGAGGAGAACCTTGGCGGGGCCGTGGCGATGGTTGAAAAAAAGGTCGTGGATGACCTGGATTTTCTGTTCGGCGGCCATGTTGGCATGAATATGAAGCAAGTCGGGCAGATTGCCATGAGCGTTAAAGGTTTTATGGCGCTCTCGAGATTCGAGGTCACCTATAGCGGACGTGCTGCACACGCGGCGCTGCGTCCAAACGACGGCAAAAATGCTTTGCTGGGTGCATGTGCGGCCGTAACCAATCTTTACGCCATAGCCAGGCATGCGGATGGGGCTTCACGCGTTAACGTGGGGGTAATGCAGGCGGGCACGTCCTGGAACATCATTCCCGACAGGGCTTACTTCCGGATGGAAACGCGCGGCGTGACCAATGAGATAAATGAGTTCATGGCCCGCAAAGCCAGGGAGGTGCTGGAAGGCGCCGCGAAGATGTACGGCCTGGCTCTCGAGATCAAACCTGCTGCCACCGCACTCAGCGCCGAGAGCTCCCCCGAACTGATAGAACTGGGGACCTCAATCGCGGAGAAACTCCCCTCGACCGTTCAGGTAATACGGGAGGCCGCCTTTAATGCCTCCGAAGACGTGACCGTGATGATGGAGCGTGTTCAGAGCAGGGGGGGCAAGGCCTTGTTCGTTCTGTTTGGCTCCCCTGTCGGCGGCGGCCATCATAGCACGACCTTCGATGTCGATGAACGGGTTATACGGAACGGGGCTGAATTCCTGGCCGCGATGCAGCGGGAGGTGGCGCAAAAGGCATAGAATGATCGGAAGTCACAGTTCCTTTAGGCAAACACTGGTTCATGGTGGGGTAGTTGGTAACGAATGCCTGTAGAGGACTTGCACCTCCAAGTGAACGCGCCCTGCCGGGCGCATAAACAAAAAAAAGCCCTGGGTTTATCACTCTGGGCTTATGTTTTTAAATTTGGCTTTCTCTGTGTCCTCCCCTTGACCGGACTATGCCCCGCCTCTGCAGTGAACGCTTACCGGTTTTGAGTTACTAAAAACTAACAACTCATAACTAAAAACTCTTCTCGCTTCACTCTTCACTCTTCCTGCTTCACGCTTTGCGTTGACTTTCCGAGTGCACCAGGTCAAGATGACTACATACTATCAGTCAGGGAGGTGGCAATGCCTCGGAAGACCATAAGTGTTGCGGAAGCAAAGAAGCATCTGTCCGAACTTCTCGGGCGCGTGGCCTATGGGAGAGAGCAGATCGTGATCACAAAACGAGGGAAACCAATGGCCAGGCTGGTGCCGGCGACCGAAGAGTCCAAACATCTTGTAGAAGCAAAAGGATGGCTGAACGACGAAGATGATTTTTTCGAGGTTATTGACCACATCGTTGAGGATCGCGATAAGCATGTTCCGAGAGTGCTTAACCGGCAGGTGGTGGAATGAGGTATCTTCTGGATACCCACATACTGAGCGAATTATTGAAGAAGCGGCCAAATCCTCACCTGATTGTGCATCTGCGCTTAAGACAGCCTGAGTCATTATTCACGTCGTGCATTTGCGTTATGGAACTTCGTTTCGGTGCCGCCTTACGCGGTGACGCTGAAATCTTTTGGGAGACAATCACGGAAGAAATACTTTCGAAGGTCGCCATTTTGCCAATAGAGTCTCGCGAAGCCTTAATCGCGGGAGACCTTCTTGCCTCCTTTCAAAAGGCAGGTCTGATCATCGGGATGGAAGATATTCTGATTGCATCAACGGCCCTGAGCCATAAGTGCATCATGGTTACAGCGAATACTCGTCATTTTTCCAGGGTTGAGTCCCTGACCGTTGAGAACTGGCTGGAGCCACCCTGAGCATCAGCCGCCGGCCCCTCAAATTCCCTAGCGTTCACCGCAGACGCAGAGGCCTGCCCCGGACTCGATCCGGGGGCACAGAGAAAAGCTTTTCAGACAGGATTAACAGAAATGGCTATGGATATTGAGGAATTGAATCCCTGAATTCCTAATCGCCAGTCCTACCCCTCCAGATTGCTCCAGGATCGGCGATCCCCATCTAACCCATATCTCGCAAAACACAAACCTCGAAAAATCAAAAAAACCGGATGGGCGCAGAACCATCCGGCAGCAAAAAACACAATGACCGATTGAATGACCGGTTTCAAACCTACACTCTCGGCAATCCTAATAGTCCCAACGGGGTTCGAACCCGTGTCTTCGGCGTGAGAGGCGATTGACACACCCGGCTAAGTTAGCGGATTGGCTTTAAAACTGGCTCGGCAATTCCACATTTTGGCTTATTTGGTGGTATTTTGGCTTATTTTCAGAATGGAAGTACCACGGAAAGTACCACGAGCGCAGGAGTTGAACCCGCCGTCATGCCCGGCCGGATTGACTTTGCGAATGCAGGGGGAAACAAAGGGGTAACTCAATGAAACATCAGCCTTCCAAGCTGAGGGTCGAGGGTTCGAAGCCCATCTCCCGCTCCAGCTTTGTGCCAAATATTATTTTCCATGCTCGCGGCTCATGCTTGCGGTTTCTAAAGATTGGTCATCTCAGGTAAGAAAGCTGACCGCACCGCCTGACTCTTAATCAGGAGGTTCGGGGTTCGAGACCCTGGCGGCCCATGGCTAAAATAAAGGCGGGAAAGACTTTACGGTCTAACCCGCCTTTTTCTTTATCTCCTCAATACTCCTCAAAATGAACTTTTTTGCAGTCAAAATACATACAATATCGGTCCAGATTTCTTGACCCTTTTTGCGGATCTGTGACATTTTTGGCGTATAAGACCATTTTGCGACTGTTAAACCGTGCTGTTTTGATTTGACATGGCTGGAAAAAGCGATTTCCGGACGATAATTTCACTGAGTTTCCGGATAGATATGAGCTAGTGGAAGATATTGTTTTATTTCTGCAGATAATAGTGCTCAGAACGTGAATCCGTTAATTTTCCCAGAAATCCTTTGGAATCCGCTCATTTCCATGCTTGACGGCGCGTCCTTTTTTTCGGTATTACGGTATCGACAGGGGCTGAAATTTCCTTCCGAAGCATTCCTAAAACGCACAAAGGAGGATAATATCAATCAATAGAAAGACCCTCGGTTTGGTAGCACAAACCGAGGGTCGGTTTAAAAAGTTGAGGGGCCGTAGTTCAAGGGACAGAACAGCGGGGTGCTATCCCGCTTGTTAAGAGTTCGATCCTCCTCGGCCCCTCTAAAACCCATAATAAAATTACACCAGTAATCAGCAATGTCAATTTCTTTCCTAAAATTAAACAAGGTTCTTTCGATATAGTGCCACCCCTCAATTCCCCTTCTTGGACGCTGCCCCAAACATCAAATCGTGCATGAACTCTTTCACGTCCTCGGGGCATGTGGGTGAAGGGTGAATATGGGTTAGACCGGAAGCTCTTGTGACACGTGTTGCCGGAGCTATTTTTTTACCATCTCTGCCATTGAGGCTCGGGCTGTGCCGCTTTGTCCTCAAACCTGGCGCCCCGGTCGATCAGGCTCCAGCCGGTCTGAGACTTGCCGCTCTTGAGATCGAGCCAGCCCTCCAATCGCCGAGGCGTTGGTAAAGGCAAACCTGGTGGATTTTGCAGGCACCGAAATGAAGCGGCAATTGGAGATGTTTTAACAAACGAATACAGTTGCGTGAAGGGTGAGGAATGCCGTGTCACGGCGTCCTCTGGAGTGATGCGTCAGCCATCAGAATGACCGTCACTAGCCTTGGCCCCGCGCTTCCATTGCCATAGCCAGCCAGCTATTGGTACTAATAGGGCGGCCCACAACCATTGCCAATTCTTCTCGAAGAACATGCCTGCGCGCTGAGACCAAGTCACTTCGACCTCAATTATCTTTTCGAATACAGGAAAGGCTCGCGGTGTGAGTATACCATCGACTATCAGAATCACCGACAGGGTTAAACCCAGGCGATGGTGCCCCTCGTTGATCGGCTTCACTTCCCATTTCCATTCGGTGGTTTCATTTTCAGATATAGCCTGCGTTGCATCATCAGGGAATCTGAGAGTGGTCACAAAGTCAGAGCCACCGGATAAGGTCGCTTTCATACGCTTAGAGATTTGAATGCTATGGCCCTCTTTTTCTCCCGGTGCCTCGATCATTCGCTCCAGTTCATCAATTGATTTTTTCAAGCTGAGTTTAAGCTGAATGATGGCCGTGTCGCGAATGTTCATTGTTTTGGGCACATTGTAGGCAATGTTACTGAACCCCAGTTTTGCGAGTTGCTGATCAACAGTATCCCGGGGGCCACGTGTAACGATGCCCATGTCCGCGTCGAAGTAGATAAAGAAAGGCTTAATTCTGGTTAACCCTCCAAATAGGACTACACCGACCATCACCGTAACGCCCATCACCGCCCAAATCACTTTCGTTCGCGTCTTCATCCTCGCGCCTCCAGCTAATAGCTAACAGGTGCTTAACTGATTTCAGAGTATCACACCAGTTGTCATTCATGACAATTAATTATTCTTAGTGACCGAAACCTGAGAAGAGGGCATCGAGAAAATGTATGGCCAAAACGAAAATCGATCACATTTGGTTCTGGCGTTGCCGACTGCCGGATCGAAAGAATCACGCCTGCCGGGTTCTAATACGAACCAGGGCGGGGAATAGTTGTTTGGTTGAGTTCGAGGACGGATTCAGAGTCGTAACGAGTCGATGGGCTGTAAGGAAGGTAAAGCATGTCTAAAACGAAAATAGAATACCTCGATTTTACCTGGAATCCGTTGGCAATGCGCTGCACACCTATCTCAGAAGGGTGTGCTAATTGTTGGCATATTCAAAGGGCGAAGATGCTCGCGGGGAATCCGACGATCCCCCTGTATCAACGCAAAGCATACGCCGGAGGGCAGCCTGTCAAGACATACCGAATAGGTGATCTGCCTCGTCATTCAAAGCCTCTCCGGATTGGCATCCAATTCATGGGAGACCTGTTTCATTCGGATGTGCCTTTCTGGATGATTGATGATGTCTTTGATGCAATGCTTGAAAGACCGTGGCACCGATACGTATTGCTGACCAAAAGGCCCGACGTATTATGGGCGTGGCTTGACTCGACCGGCAATAACGTCGACCGGTTCCTGAAAGTGCATGCCATTTATGGCTTCACAGCCGAGAACCAGGCCACCTTAGAAAAGCGCGGTCAGATCATGCTCAGGCTGAAGCGAATGTTCCACGAAATCAAAATCTGGTGCAGCCTCGAACCTCTACTCGGGCCGATCAGCATAAATCCTTATGTGAGGCCTGTGTGTACGCAATGTAATGGCAGCATGAGTATTCCTGTCCCTGGTGGCGGGAAACCTTGCCCCCGTTGCATTCGGAATCAGGGCGTGGACCCTGATAGACTCGATTGGGTCATTGTCGGCAAGGAAACCGGCGCCGGCGCGAGGTCCGCGAAAAAGGAATGGTTTGACTTGGTTATCAGCGATTGCCGCAATGCAGGAGCGCCGGTGTTCGTCAAAAAGGCGCCTGAAGGCGTGGAAATCATCAGGGAGTATCCGATATGAGAGCAATCAGCCTATGGCAGCCGTGGGCCTCGTTGATAGCATTGGGCCACAAAACGATTGAAACCCGCCATTGGTATACGGACTATCGAGGACCCTTGGCGATTCACGCGGCAAAGCGAAATCCCGAGATGCCGGGCATGCGATTCCGTTGGGCGCTGGAAAAATGCGGCCTCGTTTTTGAGGATTTCTACCGTTCGCTCCCGAGGGGCGCAATTGTGGCTTACTGTGAGCTTCTAAACTGCATCAGGATGGATAACTCAAATATCGCCCTGGTCAGCAAGACCAACAGGGCATTCGGAAACTACGCTCCCGGTCGCTTTATGTGGACGCTTGGCAGAATCAGGGCGCTTCATGATCCTATCCCCTTTCGCGGCAGTCAGGGCTTTTTCTATTTTGACGCGCCTTTTTACGGTAGAGATGCGTTAGGTGTACCGGTTCAGGTGGCAATGCCGAGGTTGCTGACATGATCCTCCGCACCGCCGAATTTTCTCCCTGCCGGACCTGGCGCTATTCGCTTAGCCGCACATGGGCAAGCAAGAAGCCGCAAGCCCTCTTCATATGCCTGAATCCCTCGACTGCAGATGAGCTCCAGGACGATCCGACCGTGCGCCGCTGCATGAGGTTTGCCCACGCCTGGGGATATGGCGGGATGGTGATGGCGAACCTCTTCGCGTTTCGCGCCACCGAGCCGGCCGACATGAAAGCTGCCGCCGATCCGGTTGGCCCTGAGAATGACCGCCATATTCTCTACCTAGCGCAAGATTCGGGAATCACAGTGGCGGCATGGGGAGTTCACGGAGATTATAGGTCCCGGGCCCGGGCAGTGGTCGAGCTTCTTAGGGGTCACAAAATAATGCTTCACTGCCTGGGAACAACAAAGGAAGGCTTCCCGAAGCATCCTTTGTATCTCCCGAAAATCACTAAGCCGGACTTTCTGAAACGAGGGCTGAGGTATGGCACATGACGCTGTAGAGCGGACGTGCAAGCGGAAAAAGCGTTACGAGAGCAGACAGAGGGCCGAAGAGGTTATTGCGGGGGGGAGGGGTTCGGGCCAAAAACAAAAAGCCCAGAGATTCTTAGTCTCCGGGCAATAAATTTCAGATGACGCTCACCTATGCTTTCGTGTTTTGGCCTTCCTGGTTATGCTGTCCGTGTTTGAAAACTCCATCCTTATGCAGTTGCACAAAATTGACGGGAGGCAAGTAAATAGGGGACAGCCCCCCGCGCCTGCAAATCTCACTGACCAACTCTCTTACATAAGGGAACAAGATTGCATTGCAGTTAATGTTCCGTAACCGATCAAACTCATCTGGAGGCGGTTCAGTATCAAATGAGAAAAGCCCTCCCATCTCCACATAAATTGAGAAGGGAATTAGATCTCCCGCCAATTGGACGCCTTGGATCACCTTCAGCAGCGATTGGTTTTTACCTGGCGCTGGATATTCAGATCTGAAATTCATCTTCATTTCAATGGTCTTCTCTCCAGGCTCTGAAGACTCTTCCGGATCAGCTGGTCTGTTGACAGCTTGCGGAACAAGGGAATAATCGATTTTGAGAACCCGAATATCTCGGATACTAAGCTGCACGGGCATTATGGGAGGCCTCTGTAATGAAAGATCCGTGATAAACATCGGCATTCCCTTTAACCTGGCCGCTACTATCCAGGCTACCCAACCAGTACTTGTTAGTGTTCTCAAGGCTGATGAATACGGGGATCACCAGTTCGTAAACAGATGCGTTTTGTTCAACAGGGATTATTTCTACCTTAACCTCGCAAGCCAGAGCATCGGAGACTTTGAGCAGCCTTTTCAGAGTCATATTGGAGCCATCATTCAAGAACTTAGAGACAGCAGCCTTGCTCGTACCGAGTTTACTGGCGAGATCCGCTCTGTTTATGTTTCTCTTTTTCATCAAAGCGACTATCTTCTCGGTGATTTCAAACTCGAGCGTTCTCAGCCTGAACTCGAAAGTATCTTTTACCTGATCATAAATTTCAGAAAACCACCCAAACGCTTTCATAACTTCCTCCTTAGGCAGGCTTTCCTCAGAGTTTTTGCCCTCTTCAAATCATTAGGATCGGCTTTTCTTTTCTTTTTGATTACACCATTCGTGAGAACAATCTGCGACTCCCTATCAAAAAAGCAGTAAATTCTTATTCCATTTTCCTTTATGGCGTAAATTTGGCCACCCTCAGGGCTAAACTTGGTTTTTCTATGCGGAGGGCCATTATCGACTATAAATTTAATCGCAGATGATATTGCGGCTTGCTGCTCTTCCGTAAGTGTTTTGAAGAAATTTTTCAGCGTAGACGTCCCGTCCTGCTCAATTTCACAGATTGTGAACTTCTCGCCTTCCGCGATGATCTTCTTCGAGATCATTCAGTTAACCCATAAGTTAATGCTTGTCAAATAACTTTTCAATGATCCTTGCCGTTCTAGCGAAACTGAGATTTTTGTGGATGTCGGGTATTCAAGCATCACGAGTCGTTTTTGTCCAGTGCAATTCATCGGTGATGAGGCGCCCCTTTTCCCAGCCTTTCGGTCGATGAGTGCCCAGGAGCCCAGGATGCGGATTGGAAATTTGATCCCGGCCCGAAAGCAACATGAGCAATCCTGGATTGAGGCCGTTGTAAGCGGCCAGATAGTTAAGAATTATAACTTGCTCCAGGAGCGCCGAGCGCTGCCGCTGGACCAAAAGATCGCCTTGAGCCTGCAAATGATCGAGTGCTGGTATGAGGCATGGTCCGGAGAGGTCGCAGTATCGTTTTCCGGAGGGAAAGACTCGACAGTTTTATTGTGGCTGGTTCGCTCTGTTTTCCCCGACGTCCCCGCTGTTTTTGCGAATACCGGCCTTGAATACCCGGAAATCGTCCGATTCGTCAAGTCCACTCCAAACATTGAAATAGTCCGGCCGAAGATGCCATTTCATAAGGTGATCGAGAAATACGGGTATCCGATGGTCTCAAAGAAGGTAGCGCGCGGGATCGCCATCCTTCGCAATCCGACAGGGAAAAACGATTTCATTGTCAGGCTTTATGATCAGGGCATTAACCGATTCGGAGAAAAAGTAAACGGCTTCAAAGTTGCTGATCGCTGGCGTTTCCTGGTCGATGCTCCCTTTCGGATCTCGGATCATTGCTGCCAGATTATGAAAAAAGAACCGATGCACCGGTACGGTAAAAAGAGTGGCCGCGTGCAATTCGTCGGGACCCTCGCACAGGATTCCAAGGCGCGTGAACGCATTTATCTCCAGCACGGCTGCAATGCCTATGATCTCAAGGAGCCAAAATCAACGCCGCTCGGGTTCTGGACCGAACAAGATATTCTCGAATGCATCACCACGCATAAGATCCCTTACGCCTCGGTGTACGGCCAAATTAAAAAGACCTCTGCCGGATACCATTGCACCGGAGTCTCGAGAACCGGCTGTGTATTTTGCGGGTTCGGCCTGCAAATGGAAACCCTTCCAACCAGATTCCAGCGCTTGGCGATAACCCACCCGAAATTATGGACCTATTGCATGGATAAACTCGGCCTGCGCGAAGTCATGGAATATATGCGTCATAATCTTCCGGCACACTTGCAGCCACGATTCGAACCTAAAAGGTGTCAGCTAAAGGTATTTATGAACTAAACTTCCTGCTTCTTTGCCGTCAAGAATTGGCCGAGACACGTCACGGTCGTTGCAAGCTGTGCGGCGATTGACGACCTGAATGAATCGACATCACCAATCACGCCGAATTTTATCGAACGTCGCTTTTCTCCACGCCCCCCCGCCACCGGACGATCGTGGCTTGGGCTTGGATTCATTCACCTCCGATGATGGCTTGGATTCAATTACCTCCGGTGGTGGCATGGATTCAATCACCTCAATCTTCCAGAACTTCGCCAACGCAATGCCGGCGCCCAACAAAATAACCCCTGCTGGGACACCGTGCGCTTCGAGACCCTTGTATTCCAAAAAAGGAATATTGACCCCAAGCCCATTGAGTAGAAAGAATGTACCAGCAGCGAGCAACCCTCCGACAAGTAGGAATTTAAGAATAAAGAGTAAACGCATACTATGCTCCCTGGTTGGTGGTTGGATTTAAGATGGTGGCCTGTGATGCACCTAACAATAATTAGGCTGACCCGCCAGAGCCGGGATGAACTTTTGGGGCAATAATACTCCTCAAAGGATTCAGGTATCAATACGAATTGAGCACAATTATGATGATCCGAGTCTTTCCACGCCGTATCAGCTTCACGTCCGAGCAGCTTTAAAAAATGACAACACTTACTCCAGCCGAAATTGCAACTCTATTGAAAAAAAAGCCCAAATGGGTGTACGCTCATGCGGTCGAGCTTGGTGCGGCAAAGGTCGGAGGCTCCTGGATTTTCACGCTGGAGGCGCTCGAAGATGCCTTACAAGGATCGCGGCAAATGGCGGGCAGTGGTCAGGTTCAAGGGGAAAAGGTACTCAGAATCAGACCCGGATTGGACAAAAAAAGACGCGACCAAGTGGGAGGTAAAAAAGAGGACGGAATTAGAGAAGGCCTCGACCGGCACAACCTGGCTCACCTTGTCGGTCCGCTATCTGGACCACGCACGAATCCAGTTCATTCCAAAAACGTACCACGAAAAAAACAAGCTGATAGACGACTTCAGCCAGCATCTTAAGCGAGCTCTCAATACCGAGGACCTTACAAGCGTCCTCGCGTCAGAAATTACCTCAGATCATATTCAGTCCTACCTCATAGACCAGGCGGAGATCCGCAGCAATAACTCAGCCAATCGGGACCGGAAAAACCTCATGGCGATGTGGTCCTGGGGAATGTCCGTGCTGGACCTGCCGGGAAATCCCATCGCCAAGATCCCTAAATTTCGGCACAGCCGGGCGCGTCAATATGTGCCGCCTGAAGGCGATCTTCTCAAAATGCTTGCGGTTGCGACGGCCCGCGAGCGAGCCTTCCTCGACTGCTACCTGTGCACGGGGGCGCGTAGGTCCGAAATATTCAATCTCACCTGGGATCAGGTGAACTTCGAGCACCAAACGATCATACTTTCGACCAAAAAGACAGCAGACGGCTCGGAAAAGTCCCTGGTTCTGCCGATGAACCAAAGGCTCTACGATTCGTTGAAATGGGTCTGGAACACACGGAAATTTAAGGAAAGCCCCTTTGTGTGGGTCATAGAAGATGGCCGTTACGCCGGGCAACCGTACACCTTCCGGCACAAGTTTCTAAAGGGCCTAGCCAAAAGAGCTGGCGTCCGCGCTTTTGGATTTCATTCGCTTCGCCGTTACGTTGCAACATACCTGTCGGACAAGGAAAAGGTCGCCACCAAGACTATCCAAAAGATCCTGGGGCATTCGAGCGAAGCCACCACGGAGCGCTACCTGTATAACGCGCACAAGGACCTTGAAGCGGTGATGGCGCTGCTGGGGAAAAGTAAGGGAGATATTGAAGGGGGAAATCAGCATGACACAAGAAACGGAGAAGCCTGAAACAGCAGAAGATTCGGCTCTAATGTCTTGGGTAGATTTTCTTCAGGATCACCCTCCTGGTGGCCCTGTAACAGTCTCCAAGGCCATAGCCTTCTATCAAAGAGAAACAGGTGGAATCTACAAGGGCATTTCTCAGCCGCCGCTATCCGCCTTCAACCGCGGTGGATATATCATTGATTTTCTACGGAGAGCCTCGGTGGAGGTGGGCTTCCAAAATTCCACTATTTCTACGTTCCTTCTTTTTCGAGCACCAGAGTATTGGCTCAAGTCAAGCATATAAGCTTCAAATATCTTCCCAGGCCGTCCGCTTACCGTCACTCGGGATTTGACCAAATGGATAAACTTAAGGTCAACCAATTCGTGTACAAGTTTTACATGATCCCCAATTTCGTCTTTATCCATGAGGAAACAATTAGTATTATTCTTGTCCAAACAAAAGTTTCGTACATTTTGAAATTCTGCTTGTAATCCCACATCATCATCATCCAGCGTATCCCTCTTAAACTCCTCCCGCTTTGAGGAATCATACTCCCCTGCTGCCGCGTTGACATCTTCTGCGCCGACTTTGTCCCCCCGGTGTCCCCCCTTTCTCTCACGTGCAACGTCGACAGATCTCCTAAAAATTGTGAGAAAATCTCTGGCAACACCACCACTCGCCAAGACAAGCCTGTCCTCGGCACCGTCGGTTAAAAACGAGGAAAGTGGCATAAGGGCCGCTGTTGTGGCAAAATTTCTCAGTATTTTCCTCAAAAACTCTTTCGCAAGGGAATATTTCTCCAAGGTCAGATCGAGATCAATTTCATCTGCATCGTCGCCAAGTTTCATGCCAATTGGAGGATCACCGTGCGCATACCAAAGTGTTCTGTGTCGGATTGTGCCGATTTTCAGCCATAAATTGTGATCCTTTGCAAGACGATGGAAATAGTCAATCACCTTAGCCTGATCAGAGCGACGGATATGGTAAAGATCATCGAGAAAAAGGTAAGAATCACCTTCCGATATCTCAGCTATTTGTCTGAAAATTCTTTGGAATTCCATTATTCGGCGATGAAGGAAGTCTATTTTTGATATCTTGTACTTCTCTTCGACCTCTTCTCTGAACTTTTGGCTGACCTCGCAGCCGGATTCCCCGGAGATAGAAGCCGCTGACGCACCTATTTTGCTTTTCAATGAAGAAGAATTCTTCTCGCTTTCCTCGGAACCTGATTTGACAGTCAAATCGGCCTCATCGGTTCTATGAAGCTCCCGATTAAGGGCCTCAATGTGCGTGGAGATGGTGTTGGATAGATCTGACGTTGCCTTGCGATTGAAAGATGGCCGTTGGGGTGTAGTCCCGAATAATTTTTCCCAGAAAGTCTTGCGCGTGGATGGATGAATGGCTGCCGAGTCCATCCAGTTTTTGAATTCCGTAAGAGTGGCAATAAGTATGCTGAGCAGGACGTCAGGGTAGCTATGGCCTTTGAATGCCTCTAGATTTACGTGGGCTATTGGGCGGCGGTCGACAGTAAGATCAGCAGCTGCTTTCCGAAGTAGACTTGATTTGCCTGAACCACGCCTACCAAAAACGATATGGTGTCTTTTGCTTATTGCGCGGCGTAGTGTACCTGGTGCAGGCTCGACAAAATGTTTAACGCCCTCTCGAGTGGATCGTGCAGCCTCCTCAACAAGAGTCAAGAGCGTCTCCATGCCGGAGGAAACAATAACTGATTGATCTGATCCTCTCATCGCAGTCACTCTCCCATTCAAAGCCGTTCAGATATTCAGTGGTTTTCTGCATAATCAGATTACAACATTTGTTCCATTGTGAAAAGATAACTTGTTCTATTTACTTCGTGTGGCGCTGAAAAAGGCGGCACCATTCCGGGCTCGCGGTGAAGAGGTAGAAACCTGAACAAGTGCCCGTCAGGCTTAGACCCACCGACGAGGGAGAAGCGGAGCTACCAAGTACATAGCACCGAGTCGATGATGCGGGCCTTAGCCTGACGGACGCTTGTTCGGTGTATAGGGACTACTTTCCTGAAACGGTTAAAAGGATAACCGGGTTTTGTTCCGAGATCGCAATGGTGAGCACCAAATCTGATCTAAATGATCCATCATCGAATTTGACTATAGTTATGGTGCCGTGCAAGGGACATAACTGCTATGATGAGGACTGCCAGGATTATAAGACCACCATAGAGAAAGACGAACAAAACCTCACTCATTCATCTTCTCAATTAAAAAGTACCACGCAAAGTACCACGGGCTCCACGAAAGAGCCCGTAAAGCATTTAGTCCCAACGGGGTTCGAACCCGTGTCTTCGGCGTGAGAGGCCGATATCCTAGGCCACTAGACGATGGGACCGTGAGAAAAAAAATGGCTGGGGGACTAGGATTCGAACCTAGGTAGGCAGATCCAGAGTCTGCAGTCCTGCCGCTGGACGATCCCCCAGTGGACCACCAAAATATCCAACCACTGCTCCAAAGTCAAGGTGAAAGCTGACGGGAGGCTACGTGTCAATTACAGATCCGATATAAAACTCAGAGATCCGAAAAAACGGCCGGCATTGGCTATGCGCGATCCGACTTTCTCAGCTTTGTTTCGAGCGCCTGCGCAAGGTAGGAGAGAGGGTAGGTCAGGAGCAGGTACATCAAGGCAAGCGGCAGATAGGCTTCAAAAGTTTTGTAAGTAGTTGCGTTTACGACTTCGGATGCTTTGGTCAGCTCACGGACAGAGATTACCGAAAGAAGGGATGAGTCTTTGATCAGAGAGACAAACTGCCCGGTTACCGGCGGAATGATCCGTCTGAAGGCCTGTGGAAAGATAACATATCTAAGGGTCTGCCATCCGGTCAGACCGGTTGAGAGCGCTGCCTCAGACTGACCCCGATCGATAGACTCTATTCCGGCTCTAACTATCTCCGCTATGTATGCCCCCGAAAACGCCGCCAAGGCGACAACACCTATTACGACAGGATTGTCGTAGCCAATGGCGGCCGCAAGGCAAAAATAGAATATATATATCTGGATCAGGAGCGGGGACCCGCGAAAGAATATGACATAGAGCCTGGCGGCTTCCTTTGCGAAAGCGTTTCCTGAGATTCGTGCAATTCCACCGGCGAGGCCCAGTACGTAACCCAGGCAGATGGCGCCCGTGGAGATGGCCAGAGTATAATAGAGCCCATAGAGGTAGAGCCTGCGGTATTCCCAGACGATCCGCCAGTTCCAGGAGTATTCCATCCGGCTGAGGAGCAGGTATAAACTCACGATGAAACCCGCCAGTATGGCCGCGCAGGCGAAGAGATTCACCCTCTCCCCACCGCTACTGAAGATCGTCGAAATACTTCTTTTGGAGTTCCTGATATCTTCCATCTGCTTTTATTGTCTCCAGGAAAATGTTCAACCAGTTCAGAAAATCGAAATCGCCGCTTTTTATTGCGATTGCATAAGGTTCGTAGGTGAATGGTCTGAGAATTGCGTGAGTCGTTTCCAGGTTTTGGGCGTGGTGCCTGCCGATCGACAACTTGTCGTAGATAAATGCGTCAGCCCGGCCCGAAACGACCTCCAGTACGCACGCGGTCTCTTCCTTGAACCGTTTCGCCTCTGCTTTCGGGAACAGTCTCGCCGTAACGAGATCGCCGGTGGTGCCCAGTTTTACCGCCAAGATTCGGCCCTCAGCGTTCAACTGACCGATTTCGGAAACCTCCGGGGCCCGTTTGTTGCTGATGAGAGCACTCAGGCCGGCCTCAAAATATGGTTGCGTGAACGAGACAGTTTTTGCGCGCGCCGGCGTCCGGGTCATTCCGGAAATTATCATGTCTATCTTACCTCCCTGGAGGGCGGGGATGAGGCCGCTGAATTCCATGTCCTTTATCTCGATCCGGACGCCGAGTTCCCTGGCGGCAATCTTTGCCAGGTCCACATCGAAACCGATGGGCTGCCCGTCGGTGTCCGCATATTCGAACGGGAAAAACCCAACTTCCATTCCCACTATCAGCCTGTTGCGCTTTATCACCTGATTGAGAGCGCTCGCTTCGTATATTTCGAAAGTGGTCACCGCCAAACAGGACAGGGCCGGCAGCAAGACGCAAATACACACAACGATCAGACATATCTTAAACCGGCCTGTCATAGCTTTTTCCTTTTGACTTGAAGCGCTCACCACAGTAATTCATGTCCCTCAGGGGGCACCCTGAAGCGGGCATGTCCCCGATTTACCGGCAGCATTCCGCGAAGTTAAGGTCGTCAGGCGTCTATTCTCAGACGCCCGCAAAGGTATCAGGCCCATCATACTGCAAACGCGTAAATCAAGTTATATAGGCAGCAAGCTGAACACAAGGGAGCAATTTCGGGGGTTTTCGGGGAACAAGTCGGGTATTTAGCTTGCCCTGCCAATAAAGTTCTAGGGGCGAAAGCATTCTTGCCTTGTGTGATTTAATAGTACGGCCATAATCGATAATCTGGTATAATTAGTTAAACGGGACCTGGAATTAAACTTTCTACCTGAGGTTAGATTTATGACCACTGTAATGCCTGAAGGCGAAGCGTTGCGCAAGGCTGTAAAATGGATTGCAGCCGAGATCAACTACAACCCTGACAAATCTGTGCAAGAACTCCTGAATGAAGCCGTCACCCGATTTGACCTCTCGCCGAAGGACACTGAGTTTCTTATGTCTTTTTACAAAAAAGGGGGAAGTTCCTCGGAAGCAAATTGATTTTCTGCGTAAAGGAGCACGCTGAACGTTTTGATCCTTTCTACAGGCCCGCCTGCACCAAGTCGTGCAACCTTATGATTCCAGCCAACTTATCGTCGCCATTCAGGACCGGAAGCACTGATATCTGTGAGGGACGGTTTTCCATCAGGTTCAGGGCTTCTGCCGCCATTCGGCTGTCCTGAATAACGACCGGATTTCTGGTCATCAATTTGTCGATTTCGATATTCAGCAGGTTTTCATGCTGTTGTACCGCCCTGCGCAGGTCCCCATCTGTAAAAATCCCCAGAAGACCGCCCAGCGGAGAGACAACCAGGACCGCTCCCATTGCTTTGCCGGTCAACGTTATAAGTGCGTCCCGCATGGGCGTTCCGCTCATTACCACGGGCAGATTGTCTCCCGAATGCATAATGTCCTTAACCCGGAAGAGCAACCGCCTGCCTAAAGCGCCCGAGGGATGCAGCCTGCTGAAATCTTCAGTGGAAAACCCCTTGAGAGTCAGGAGACACCCCGTCAGCGCGTCTCCCATGACCATCGCGACAGTGGTGCTGCTGGTGGGGGCAAGATTGAGGGGGCATGCTTCGGACTCTACAGTTGCATCCAGACAGATATCACAATCCCTGGCAAGAGTGGAATTCGCTCTTCCAACAATTGCTATCGTTTTGAGGCCCAGCCGCTTGAACATTTGAAGGAACTGAAGCACCTCGGCGGTTTCACCGCTGTTGCTGAGAAACAGCCCAAGGTCTCCGCGCTGTATTATCCCCAGATCTCCGTGCATTGCTTCGACCGGATGAATGAAAATCGATGGCGTGCCTGTGCTGGAAAGGGTCGCCGAAATCTTGCCGGCGATAATTCCCGACTTCCCCAGCCCGGTTGCAATCACTTTCCCCCGCATCTCGTTGAGGCATAAGACCGCCCGTTCAAATTCGGGACCGATTCGGGCATGAAGGGATTCAAGGGCGGTTATCTCCTTGCGGACCAAATCTTTTGCAAGGCTGAGACATGAATTCATATCTTCTTCTCGGCTGTCATGCGGATATTACCAGTGTCTGTTCGGGCGTTTCCTCATAACACCGCTTTTACAGAAAGGCAAGCAGGCTGAGCATACTGGGTGCAATCAGAAGTGATTGGGAATCAGGCCGCCTGTTTTCTTTCAGATGCCCAGTAACTGTCCCAGCCATAGTTTGCCCTGCGTACTCTCAATGCAAGCAGGGATTGAGCGTTTTGTTTTTTCCACCAAGCCCCCGGTAATTTGAGCCGGTCTTGGATAATATAACGATGTCCGCTTTCCACCTCGCCGGAGCCGATGGGTAGGTCGGCATCCAATGCCCTTTTATACTCCAACTGCGTTTTCCGTTTGGGGAGATACTCGTAACATTCCCATGCCGGGGATTCTGCGTCGTCAGAGCCTTGTTCAAAGGGCTGTTGGAGCGCCTCTCAGTATCTGCGTGTCCCCCCCTGTCCAAAGCAGTTAAGACAGGGGAGAGCATCTCGATTTCCTTGCCAGAACGAAAAATCCCTTTTTCCTGAGGCAAGAAATCCGAACAGCAACCTCGCGCGGCGTAGAGTTCTCATCCGGTGTTTCCGGATGGACACCAGTGTATCTTACGTGGTTTTAATCCCTGAATCCCTTACTGAATCCCCAAATTCGTCTTAATTCCTAAATTCTTCCAACCGGCATCAGAAGAAGCGGGCTTTCATCGGACCGAAGACCCAAGGCCTTTTTAACCTCATCGTCACGAAAGGCGCCGATCACGACAGTCCCCAGGTTGAGCGACACGGCCTGGAGGTGAATGTTTTGAGCGGCATGGCCCGCCTCCATGAAAATGTAGCGGATTCCCCGCTCGCCATATTTCCGGGTGGTCCGTTCGAAAATGCCGCAAATCGCGATCGTGGCAGGCGCGCGGGAGATCATCGACTGCCCAAGAGCTGCCACGGCAAGGTCGTGTCTTATATCCTTTTCGTTCTTATAGAGGATTGCGTGATTTGCGCAATCGTAACTGTAGGAACCGCAGAGCAGTCCGTCTACCCTGCCTGCTACGAGTCGAATTTCCAAAGGATAGAGCGCCCCGGCAGAAGGACAGGTCCGGTAACCGCCCGGCCTGATGATCCCCTGCGCAGCCCAGAGGAGCTGAGAAATTTCCTTGAGGTCCAACGGGTCTTCCTTATAACTCCTTATCGACCTTCTCCCCAGAAATGCAGCCTCGACGGGAAGCTTTCCATCATGAGCAGGCCCCGGCAGTTCTATCATCTTACCCGAAAGATTCATGATCCCCTCCAACCATATGTTGTTTTCTCTTACCTCATGGGACAAGAACAGGGATGCAAACTTGAAAAATAGTATTACAAAGGCCCTTCGCTATCAATGCCGGTTATTTGACAGACACTTGCCTATAAAAGTTGTGTGCGCCAAGTTCTGAAAATTCCATCGGGAATTGTTCAAGATTTTTCGGGAACTTTCCTAATATCGGGAACTCAGCAAGGTATTCAACCCATAGATTTTATTTGAGATCATGTTTAAAACGACGCAGAAATCCATCGATAAGGCCACTGAGGCCTCCCGCTCCCGCCCCGTCTCGCGGGTGGGTGGGCGGGCTGTCGAGAATGAGCGGTCGGCCCCCGCGCTACGCGCTCACACGTCGCAAAGGGAGGCCGGCAAGCATGCTTCACTTTGTGAAGCAATGCGAAGCTCGCGAAGCGTGATCTATACACCGG
>Ga0187849_1001844_pt1 | contig 21535 bp, 15 predicted proteins | sample June2016WEW_4_10_2_FD_132412 | JGI IMG/M metagenome (GOLD analysis project Ga0187849, IMG submission 132412) | Peatland microbial communities from SPRUCE experiment site at the Marcell Experimental Forest, Minnesota, USA - June2016WEW_4_100 | ecosystem: Environmental > Terrestrial > Soil >...
GTTGGACCACCCCGGCAAGCCAGAACGTCGCTATTACAAATGGCAACACCACTGCGGCCGGTGGTGCTTACGCGCAACAGACCGGCTCCCTGAAAGTCACGATCACCCCGTCAGGAGCGGTGAGTGCCGGAGTGATGTGGAGCGTGAACGGCGGCGCCTCATGGAACGCAAGCGCGGCTACGCTCGGGGGTCTCGCGGTAGGTAATTATACGGTGACCTTCAAGCCCGTTACGGGTTGGACCACCCCGGCAAGCCAGAGCGTCGCTATTACAAATGGCAACACCACTGCGGCCGGTGGCGCCTATGCGCAACAGACCGGCAAGTGATAATCCTGTCCAGGCTTTATAAGAAGTACAGCAAAGAGAACGTAAGGGAAGGGGAGGGCATGACGGCGCCCGGACGAAAACCGCTGCGGGACTCGAGAAACTCCAACCGCCGGTTGGAGAAATGAGTGGGTTATGCTTTCATGAGATCATAATCTTATGAAAGCATGATTAGACCCACGAAGCCGGCTTGTTCAATGCTGAGCCATCGGCGCGCAGCAAAGGGCTGGGAAACTGCGTAGCGACAAGATCACTCACGCTGATGCGGCGGATAAAGCTCGAAGCGCGGTGCAGCTCGGGATTGGGATTGGGCACCGGCGAAAGAAGGCCGACCGGCTTGCCTATGACTTGCGTGACAATGCGGATCGGCTCAACGAGGTCACTGTCATTTGAGAGAACGGCCGCCACGTCGAAATTTCCCTGAAACGCATCAAGAAGCAGGTGAGAGGCAAGGTTTACGTCGCTTCCCTTCTCCTCGATTTTGATAACCTTGACGACATCCGGCCAGGGCGGCGGGAGAGAGATACGTGGACGAAAGTCAGGCGGCTTTACCAGTCCGGCAAACTTTTCGGACAACAGAAATCTGCCCATATGGACAGATATTTCCGGCACGGTACGTAGCGCATCGAGATAACGCTGTTGCCGCGCCGGAGCACCCGGATCAATCCGGCCGGACACGCGCGCCGTATAGTATTTGACGCCGATAACCTGGTTGGCAGGGTTCAAAAGCTTCTCGGCAAGGGCTTTGACGTTGAGTCATTTCAGCGCGGGCCGTTTTTCCAGCAACCTGAAATACAGGTTGAACCCGTCAATATAAATGATCGTTCGCATAGGCAGGGATAATCCCGGAAAAAGCAAAGGCCGCCCAGGATTTCTCCCTACGGCCTTTGGGCCGACAGCACGCTGCCGGCGGGTTCGCTAGTATATATAAGCCAGAATCTGCTATTATGCAATCGGCAAAACAAAAGACTTTCAAAAATATTTTCTTCGACAAGGCATCTCAAGCGTCGCGTGATTTACCTCGCCAACACGGTCCAGCTTATTGTCATAATGCCATGATTACATAAGATCATGATGAACGGCCGGGACCAATTCGCCGTTATTTAGTTCCTTGATTATTCAATTGGAAACTGCCTTTAGATGTCGTATTTTGGGAGCACACTAAGGAATGATATGAGGCCGGAAAACCTGGAAACGCGCGTTATGAAACGCATTGCCCGCGCAATAAATAAACCGGGACCTCCATTCCCCCGGCAGGACGAAAAACCCAAAAAGTTCAAGAATTCAATCGAATTGAAGTAGGATGCTAATTTGCCGAAATACATCGCCGACGAGATGAACCAACTGAGAATTTCGGTCGATGGGGCCTTGGAGGATTTGCCGAGGAGGAAAATTCGGTTGGCCGCTTGAAACACTGAGGCCTGGAATGGGCTGTTTTCCTGCTCCAAGCCTTTATTTTTCTTGCTGTCATTTTTGGAGGACGCCGGAGTTGAACCTGTGCACCGCCGCGCTGAGACTATATCGAAAGACTTGGAGGGAACCAAAGGGGAACCAGAGATTTTGGATTCCCTTTTTAATTTTCATGCTGAAGTAAACTGTTGCGCGCAAGAAGCACGATTCGGGATTAATCGTCTTTAAATGGGCAAGAAGAGACTTTCACCTTCGGGCAATGCGCGTCTTTGGTTTTTTATGCTTTACTTAAGGTGTCAAAGACCATAGACTCGAACGATCTCCTTCAAATGACAAGAATGATTCGTGGCTTAGAGATCATCTACTTCTATGAATTGAGAGGCCAAAGATGGCCGATTCGATTCGCCCGGTCCATCCCGGTGATATTTTACGCGAGCAGATGAAAGAACTTGGGCTGTCTGCCAACGCATTACCCAGAATCTTGCGAGTGTCTGCTAACCGGATTACCAGCATAGTCAATGAGCAACGATCTATTACTGCTGACAGCGCCCTGCGCCTTGTTAGGTATTTCGGAACGACTGCTCAATTTTGGATGAATCTTCAAAGCACCTATGATCTAAGGAAGGCTGAACTAAAGAGCGGAGATAGGATTAACGGCGAAGTCCATAGGAGGGTCCGTTAATGGTCCTCAGCCCTACGCCTTCACCCTCGGCTTCAGGTAAAAATATGATTCCCTCGTTGGAGGATTCCTCATCGGGGAAATTGTTGAAGCTTCTTTGTGCATCATCTCTCCCTCTCTCCACAAGAGAACTGGGCGTGCGGCTTAGATTACATCATGTGCGCCTGCAAGACCATGAGGTCGGATATCTTCTGCGCAACCTTGTCAATGAAGGCAAAGTCAGCTTCAGAATGGGACGATGGACAGCGGTTCCTTCTCCCGAAGCTACAATAGTTATCCCTTTCCCTACTGCATTTCCACTCCTAAGTAATGAAACACTCTCAATTCTTGGGCAGAAAACTCATGCGTATACCTCCGAGATTCCCCACAATGAAACGGAAATCGGAACCGAGATCGACCACCCCAGTATTAATCTTTACTCCGGACGATGGGGAACTTTCCGCAAATTAGTCGCGTATTATCGCCAGTGCGTTCGTCAAGAAGAAGGCGCAGATGCTTCGGCCTTCCAGAACGAAATTGGCAAGAGCTTCATTTATCTTCGGAAACTCGGACGGTGGTATCCTAGGCCGAGTATCCGCTGGCAGACTATCATCCCCTTGGGGCCTCATTTATCGCTCCTGCTGAATGCCTTGCCTGGCAAAAACGATGATCAAGACCTTGTGGTCGGTTATCCGATACAGGCATACTTCAAGGAGAAGGAAGATGAGCCGAGTGTAGCCGTAATTCGGCCAATTTTCTTCTTCACCGTGGTGACTTCTATTGCTCAGAATGGTTTGGTCATCAGTTGCGAAGACCCGCGACCTGAAATTAACTTGGGATGGCTTGAATTTGCTTTTTCCCGCAACCTTGACCGGCAACGGAGCTTTCTTACGGCCTGCGGTTTTCTCAACCGCGGATTGCAAATAGATGAGCCACCAGGTTTGGAACGAGGCCAATTGATTACCGGTTTAGACACCCTCGTAGCTGCTCTATCTGCATTCATTCCGGAAAAGATACGCGAACCTTTGCATATCGAGAGCATCCCAGATGATGCACTACACGTACCATTTCCCTCTGGGATATACAATCGCGCGGTTGTAATGTTGGCGAAGAGAACCAAATACACTGCCACCTTGCTCAAAGAATTGGCAGCCATAGAAGGAGCATCGGATGAAATGCTCGAACGAACAGCACTACGCCACTTCTTTCTGCAGGACCGGGAGCAGCCCAGCCAAGAAGAATTCCTCCACGAGGGCATTGTCGCCGATGTATCACCACTCAACGGGGACCAGCGGCAAGCCTCAGCCTCACTTCTCGTTCGAGACGTGAGTGTAATTACAGGCCCTCCTGGAACAGGCAAGAGCCAAGTCGTGAGCGGCACCATAGCTAATGCTCGCCTCCGGAGACAGACGGTACTGTTTGCAAGTCGAAATCATAAAGCCATTGACGCCGTTGTTGAACGCCTAACCGACCCTGAAAGAGGCCCACTCATCGTAAGAACTAATTCCAAAGATGATCCCAACCTTAACTATACTTTTTCCCATGCCATACGTGACTTGTTGGCCGCCCAGCCTAAGCCAGAGGCGAACGAACGACTGGAACGCGCTCATGAGGAACTGACAAGGCTATTGGAAGAAAGGGCAAAGAATGCCACTTTGGCCCGAAGGGTTGCGGATGCTGGAATGTTGTTGGGCGAGATCGAGGAGCGAAAGAGCTTTCTCGGTCGAGATATTCCTAGAGAAATGGCTAGCTTCCTAGATGTCGAACCCGAACGATTTCCGCTAAAAGCTGTTAAAAGAGTAATACGGACTGGGTATGCACTGAACCGATTGCTTGCGAATGAATCCCTCACAAATAGGTTATACGTTTCGCTCAGAATTTTGGCAATCCAACCATGGTATAAGTTAGCCCGGCGCAGACTATGCCAAATTCCAGGCTCCCCAAAGTTGCCTGCGATGCTGGGACGATCTTCATTAGAGAACCCCATTTCAATATTGTTCCTAATGGAACGAGCGTTGGAATATGCCCTGTTGCAAATCAGTTGCAGGCCACATGAGCAGATACTAAGGGAACTTCCTCAGCTTGAGTCATTGACCGCCGTTGTATCTGATCTCTCCCGTCGCATTCATGAGGTATCCATCCGAGCGATTCCACTTGATCTCGATAGTCGATGCAACCTTGAGGAGGGGGTAAACCGTGAACAACTGGATGGCCTCCGTGCCGCCTTGAATGCAATGAGGACTGGACTAGATGAGGTTTTAATCCGCAAAGAAACAATCCGGGTAATAGAGGAGCAGGCACCTCAGGTTCTAAAGGCTTTCCCTTGCTGGGCCGTGACCAATCTGTCAGCCGGTTCCCGAATTCCGTTGTTGCCTGGATTGTTCGATCTCGCCATCATAGATGAAGCCAGCCAATCCGATATTCCTTCCGCCATCCCTATTCTATTCCGTGCCCGCAGGGCTGGCGTTGTTGGCGACCCACTCCAACTCTCTTACGTTTCCCGGCTCACCACGGCCAGGGACACCTTGCTCAGAAGACAGGTAGGACTCAAACGAGTTGAGGATGTTAGGTTTGCATACACCGCAAGCTCTCTCTACGATCTATTTGCAGGTACGAATGGTGTTGAGCCAGTTTTCCTAAGTGAAACTTACCGCAGCGTCGCAGATATCGCAAATTATTCAAGCCGAACCTTCTACGGGGGCAGATTGAAAGTGGCGACCAATGAAAGCAGGCTAATCAGGCCACGAGGCATGGCTAAGGGCATTCATTGGACAGAGGTAAAAGGCGAAATCCAGAGCGGAGGGGGTAGTGGTTGCACCTGTCGAGCAGAGATAGATGCAGTTTTGCAAATTATGAGGACCCTTCTTGTCGAGAATAACTTCCTTGGAACGGTTGGTGTAGTCAGCCCGTTTCGCCAACAGGCGAATCGATTGAGGGACGCTCTTTTGGAAGGCGATTTTCAGCTTTATGAAGCCCTTATTAGGGCTAGGGTGCATATCGATACTGCTCACGGATTCCAAGGAGATGAGCGAGACGTGATGGTCTTCAGTCTTTGCGGAGGTCCGGATATGCCTGCTGGTTCTCTTGCTTTTCTCAGGGAAACTGGTAATCTCTTCAATGTGGCTGCCAGCCGCGCCAGAGCTGTCCTTCATGTAGTGGGCAACCGAGAATGGGCAAAAAAATGCGGTATTCGCCATATCCAACAGCTCGCCACACCCTACAAATCACAGCCAGAAACACCACAACAGGGACCTTGGTACCCCCATGAATCTCCTTGGGAGCAAAAGCTCTATCTGGCTTTGCTGGAAAATGGGCTTAAACCTCGCGTTCAATTTCCAGTTTCATGGAGACGCTTGGATTTGGCACTCATCCGGGAAGGTGATTCGCCGAGAAAGATCGATATTGAGGTTGATGGAGACTGCCATCGTAACCCAGACGGAACACGCAAGATCGATGATTTGTGGCGCGATATTCAACTTCAGGGTATGGGTTGGAAAGTTATGCGTTTTTGGACCTACCGGCTTCGCGAGGAAATGAGCGTCTGTGTAAAAGAAATCATGAATACGTATGGAGCAACACATGAATGAGATGACACATCCGCCAAATATCGACCAGTCGCAGTCTGACATGAAGGGAAGGATGACTGGCCTCTCTTTTCGGTCCATTGTGCTCATGAGCACAGCCGTCTTCTTGGTGGTCCTGATGACGGTTATATCTGGATGGAAAATCGTAAATTTGGAAAATGAGCGTTCGTATCTGAACTCAGAACGTCGTCTTCTCGAACGAGATATTCAAGCCAATGCGAAGATTCGTGAGGAACTCCACAGTCTTGAGGACAGGAAGCAGAATTTAACCCGCGAATGCAATGAACTTGAGGGGAAGGTGCAAAGCCTCCAAGCCGTACGAGAAAGTCTTGGGACTCAAGTTGATGTTGCACGTTCGGAATTGGATAAGATCAAGGCCTCTAATAGTGAGGCTCAAGAAGCTGTAAAGGCGGCCCATGACACGTTAGTGTCACTCCGTGGCAATATTGAAACCACCAGGCCGCAACTACAAGACCTTACAGAAAGGGTAGGAACCCTCGGCGCGCAGGCAAAGGCGTTGAATCAACAAATATCAGGACTTCAGGCCGATACATCGAAGCTTAATGCAGAAATATCTGGACTGGAGCAGCAGAAACAAAGCCAAGTGTTGTTTCTCAAAAAAATGTCGGATGATAAAAGCACGCTCGAATCGCTCTCGGCCAGGTTCACTGCTATTGCAAACAGTCTGGAATCGTCTGGCAAATATGTTGGCAAAACCGCGCAAGATTGGCAAAACACAGTCCAGAAGGAGACACAGAATCTACCGCAGCAGGTCAAAGCCCTGTCCTCCGATTCGACTAATCTTTCGGCAGCGATCAAAGGATTACAGAATGCAGTCAATACAGCTGAGCAATCAACGGGAAATCTAAAAACTGCCGACTCTGCTTTGAGTGGAGCGGTTGGTCAAATCGAGAAGGCGGCAACGCAAGAGACGTCCCGGCTGTCACAGGCAGTAGGTGGGCTGACATCAGGTGTCAAGGAAAATGTCGACTCATTGAAAAGTGATGGAGCAAATCTCAGTGCAGTGCTCAAGTCGCTCCAGGGAGAAGTTGCTTCCCTTCAGGAGAAACTATCGAGCATAGAAGGCTCAACCTCCAGTCTCTCCAAAAGTTCACAAGAAATTGGCCAGTCATCGAAAGACCTCGTGGAGACATACGGTGATTTAGTAAAAGATCACACTGATTTAGTGAATGGACTGACCATAGTTAAAGAGCTTTCCTCAAAATTGAAGGCTTTAGATGAGATTATTAAGGCGGCCGAGAAGCACCTCAGGCAAGAGTCCAATGGAGACAAGGAAAACAAATAGTCCCAATGTGAGAGCGATAAAGAGGGGAAAAAATGGACGCCGTATGCATACCTTACCTTCCAACCAGTCTTTGGATTTTGGCTGGTGCAACGACAGTTATAATCCTGTTGATAGCTTTTGGATTCTATATTTTCTGGCAAAAGTGGGCTACCAAAATAGCTGGGGATGGCGCCAGTGTTGCCTCGCTGAATGCAACGAAGACAATCCTTGAGAAAGACATCGAGGCTTTGAGGCGTTGGATAGACGATCAGAAGGCTGAATTATCCCTGATGACTCAAGAGCAAGAGAAACAGCGGCTACTTCGAGCTGAACTTGCAGATCTTGAGCAAAAATGTGCAGTAAAAGATCAAGAGAACCAAGATCTCCGAAATGAGGTTGGCAAACTGGAAAACCAGAAGCATAATCTCGCGCAGACTCTGGAGCGCATGCAGCGCGAAATAGGGGACTTGGGAGCCAAGAAGGCTGAAGCTCAGACCATTGATTTACGACTGGCTGAGCTAAAATCCAGGCTTGCTGAGGCCCAGCAAACAATCGCTAAGTTAGCTGAACTGGAAATCAAGCTTCATATCCTCTCTGACCAGAAAACCTCTTTAGAGCGAGAAGTGAAAGAATTACGAGTCGCCACTGAATCGGCTCGTGCTGAATCCATCCGTCTTAAGAGTGAAGCCGCCCAGGCTCACGCCGAATTTGAAAATACGGATCGCGAATTGACCCATATTCGAAGAGAAAAAGCTGAGTCTGAGGTAATTATCGATACTTTGCGCCATGAACAAAGCGCTCTGGAACATTCCGTTGAGCGCCTCGAGAGTAAGATTGAAGGACTTGAGAATAAGATTGAAGGCCTAAAATCGGACGCTAAGATAGCTGAGGAGGAGACAGAAAAGAAAACTCAGCAAGCGCGGCAAGCTGAGGTTGAGGCTGAACGTTTCGGTGGCTATTTGATTACTCTCCGCGACAAACACCGGAATCTCCAGAATGACGTGGGTGCGTTGAATGCCCGTAAATCTGTCTTGGAACGAGAGATCGCGAAGATGGAGGCTGAAACGGACCATCGACCAGGGGATGATGGAGAAAGTCTTGCCGCATATGTGGACCTAATCGAGGAAGACAAGGAACGTGCCTGTCTTCCGGATAATCGTTTTCCCGCTGGACCAATGACCGATGTCAGTGAAGAAGAAGCCCTCCGAAAGTTGCAGGAGACCCTGATCTCAGAAGGGTTTTATTTTTCCGAGCGTGTTCTGAATGCTTTCCATACATCGCTCAAAGTGAGTGACATCATCCCATTAACCGTTCTCGCGGGGGTTTCAGGAACGGGCAAGAGCCTACTGCCAGTTAAATATGCGGAGGCCATGGGCATGTACTCTCTCATTGTTTCTGTTCAACCCCGGTGGGATTCTCCTCAGGATCTGTTCGGGTTCTACAATTACTTAGAGCACAAGTACAAGGCCACGGATCTTGCCCGGGCACTTATTCGCATGGATGAATTCAACTTCACTCCAGAGCAGTTCCCAACACTTAAAGGAGAGAAACGTAGCGAGCGAATGCTTCTTGTGTTGCTGGACGAAATGAATCTCGCACGCACAGAGTATTACTTCAGTGAATTTCTCTCGAAACTGGAATTCCGGAAGATTTCGAAAGACCCATCCCGCCGTAACCAAGCAGAAATCGTATTAGACACCGGCCCACGCAGTAAAGACATCCAACTTTTCCGACTTTGGGTCGGCGGCAACGTGCTCTTCGTCGGTACGATGAACGAAGATGAATCCACGCAAACCCTTTCTGACAAGGTCCTAGACCGGGCAAACGTGCTCCGCTTCGGGAAGCCTCCTGAAAATGGCAATCAACAAGATGCAGGGAAGAAGTCGAAAGGAGGTAACCGCAGCTTCTTGCCATATAAATTATGGGAAAGCTGGTTGCGAGAGCCTGGTGTCGAACCGTGGCGCAAATCGGTCGATTTGCTGCTCTCGCGCTTGAATGAGACCCTTAACATCCTTGGACGCCCGTTCGGCTACCGCGTCCGGGAAGCCATACATACTTATATCGCTAGCTATCCGGGAGTAATCCACAACGAGAGACTTTACAAGACGGCCCTCGCGGACCAAGTCGAACTCAAGCTCCTCCCTAAGCTGCGCGGCCTGGAAGTCAGTGAGAATGCACAACCTTTGGATAGGATTGGGGAGGTTATCCAGGAACTTGACGATAAATTGCTTTTGGAACAGTTCGGCAACTGCCGGAGACAGGCACAGAATACGACCAACCTCTTTACTTGGCGTGGAGTAGAGCGACCACTATAATGACGTTCGAAAAGGGGTAAAGGCGTTGACTGTTAAGGCCCAGATTCATCTATGGCCTTGGTCCGTTGAGGTAGCCAAGGATTCTTTAGACTTGCTCGGGGGCGAGATAACCATTCCGTTTTTTGGTAGTCCCGTGATCTCGCTTTCCGAAGGGGCCTCATTGATTCTTCCCTCGCGTTCGGAGCGTTTCGTGGCTCTTGGCCCTTCTTACGAGTCCCTTGGCGGAAGGTATAGAGTCTATGAGACGCCCCATGGGGTGCTCGCCGGGCCCAAAGTGTCTACGAGTTCCAATACCCTATCTGTGCTCGAAGCTGGGTTAGTTAGAGAGATCGCTTTTAGAACCGAAGGTGCGGCCGAGCGGGTCGAAGGCAAGCATCCCGACGGCACTGAGAAATTGACGCCCATTGCCCGGCATGTCCTGGCGTGGTCGCAGTTCTTCGATGACCTGATCGACATTATACGGTCAGGTGATATTTATGCTGACGGCATTCAGTGGCCGTGGCTCCTAGACTTGCTGAATGAACTGTCCGTAATACGTGAACCACGAATGGCGCTAATTGTGAAGATAGCACAAGATTTGCGCCGCCAACTTCCAGAAATAGTTTTAGGCATAAGGCGGATTCTGCTTCGCGAGCGCGAACTTATTCCCATGCACCGTGTTCAAGAAAGTGACATCGGGTGTCTGCGGTGGTATGTGCGTCAACCTGGACGAACAGCAGCCGAAAAGGCTGGCACGCGCCAGAAATTACTTGCCGTGGTTCGCAGGGAAATATTCGACACCTTGGAGAATCGTATTCTTAAGGAGTTTATCCGCCTCTGCCGTCGGGAGGCCTACCGTTACTTGCAAGATGTGGTTGGAAGTGATCCAAAGTTCCAGTCTGCCACTCGCAGCATTCTTGTCCGTTCCTTTCGTGAGGTCTGCCGGGAGTGCCTCCGCGATCCAACGTTGGAGGCCATAAGAAAACCAGGGGCAGGGATTGCACCGAACAATGTGCTTCTCAATGACCCGCGATACAGGCAGGTATGGGCCTGGTATCTGCAACTGCTACGGCATGAAGAGGAACAAGACCGGGTGTGGGATTGGCAATCCAGAATGTGGGCGGATGTGGTCCGCTTGATGGCAGGAGCTGCGCTTGAACTCTGGCGTACTGAAGAAGGCCACCGCGTTTCGATAAATGGCCTCACATGCCGGACAATTGTAGACTCGGGGATGCGAGTCACGCTAGAACAACGGCTTGGGTGCCGCATTGAGTCAGGCTCGGAACCCGGACCCTTCCTTATAGAGCGATTTAAAAATGGACGGATGGACAAACAGGCGGTGTTAGAACTCGTTCACCCATCGCTCGCTCAACAGCATAATGTTAGCCGCATGCTAGGACGCACAGGGGGACACCTTTACTTCGTTATCAGTGATATTAACGGGGGCAGCCAAAGGCAAGGGGTGATTATCCTATGGGCTGTCAACACGGCAGCGTCCACGGCCCCATGCACTGCTGACGCAGACTATCTAAGTCGCTCTGCTTTCAGGGCCATAGAGACCCACCGCACGGTGCTTGGGCTGCGCGGGACGAACGTGCCAAAAATTTCCGGGCTGGTTGTAGCAAATTGTTGCAGTGAGAACGGACTTGGTGGCAAGGCCAAACAGAGAGCAGAACGACACGATGCGGTGGCCAATCACTTGCCTGTGCTAATTGTTCCAGCCGACCCTAACGGGTGGGAGTCTGCAGTCGAAGAATTGGCCCAAGCTTTAATTGATGTCTTCGGAGAGATAATCGGATGAAGGCTGGCGGTAGAATTTGGGGCTGCTCTTTCGACGGGCTCAAGGATCACATGGTGGCGGATAGGTCCGTCATCCCCTGTTGGAGAGAACGAGGCTTTCGTCCGGCGGATGTAGTGCTTCCAGCACAAGCGCAGGCAGAGTTAAAGGCTGGCTTAGCTGCAAAGAGATCCAGGGTGGCTTCGGGGTTGGGGTGGCCCCCTGAGGCTATAGTTAATATTCAAGCTGGTTCGCGGCGGGTGCCCGTCCCTCTCGCTTGGCGTGTTCTGATCGACGCCCGTGATCGCACTGCCTATTGGTCCTTGGCTAATGGGCTTAGCTTCTCCTTACCCACGGTTCTTGCCAGTCATATTCGTGACATCCTTATTTCAAGTGGAGTAAACCAGCAGAATGATAAAATTGTCATCGCAATTCCCAATGACTTGGACGAGACGGGGCAGGAAGGTTTGATTCGGGAGATAAGTAGATTTGGCTTCTCCAGTCTCGAACTTTTATGGAGGCCGGTGGCTGCGGCCCTTGCATGGCTAGATGTAACGCAGACACAAATTCCCTCCGATTTAACAGATGATGACGCCCTTATCGTAGTCCATATCGGACCTGATGCAGTCGAGTGCGTGTCTTTCCGTTTGCGAGAACGGGGCACAGAAGACGGACGGCGATTCATTCTGCCCGTGCGTGACGTTCCACAACGGCCGATATCCGTTTGCGGCTCTGATTGGGCATTTGGCTTGTCCGAACTTGCGACTGGCTCAGATGATTTTGGAGCCGTATGGCAGGTCTTCTCGATTTTTCCCGAGGTCTGGCAAACGCTAGCTCAAAGGGATATCGATTCGGACTTGTGCCCCCGAGTGTGGCACAGAGGCGACTCTTGGAGTCTATGGGCACCGGATCTGGAGTCTATCAGGGAGAGTATGTGGGAAACCGCGATATCAAGGCCCAAGCCTTTAATGCAATGGCTCATGAATGGCTGCAAAATCAGGCCTACCCCCTCCGTTGTATCTCAAAGTTGGGAGTCGTTCCTCCGCTACGAGGTTCAAAAGGTGCTGGGGGAAGTGCGAGGACGTGTTTTTGGTTTGATCCTTAGTGGCCCCCTTGTTTCACGGAACCCGCTTCGTTGGATCGAGCCTTTGGGGAGGTTGTTCCAAGAAAAAAGCCTTCACATTCGGGTCGTTTCCGAGCCGACCATTGCTACTATTTGGGCCCCGCTTGAAAACAGGGATATCATTGCTGAGGGCGCTTTTATTTATGGGTGCAGGAGGGAGAATTACGATCCTACATACCTAGATACCCTACCACCACTCGATCTCCTTGTGGGATTGCGCGGTAACTATGAATGGCGGTCCCTCGTCGATGAGAAGGAATGTGAGGGTGGTAAACCCTATTCCAAACGATTGGACAGCGAATTCAACCTCCGGCGATATTCCCGCCGGGTTGTCATCTACCTCAGAAAGAATGAGAAAGATGATTTTCGAAAGGCGACCATCCGCTTCCATGACGCACCCGAGCAGGACGTGCCGCTAAATACTTTTGTCAGGATGACCCCAGCAAGTGGCCGTGCTGAGGTCGAATTCCGGCCTGCCAGCAATGACTTCCGTGGGGGCCGCCCTGTCTTTCTTGACTATTCACAGATGGAGGAGGTCACAGAGTTAGAACTCCCCTCGTCTCAACGGGGTTGGCCCCCTACAGCTAAGATAAATATTGACCAAGAAGGAACATGGCTCATTAGTGCTTACTTGTGGGGATTCCCTAGCTTTTTGAAGCTCGATATCAAAAGCCCTAACTACTGCACTTTTCTCGATAACTTTAAAAGAGATGTTAAGAAGCGATCTAAGGTAATGAGGAATGAGCAATTCCTTTATCTTAACATCGTCGACCACGATGGAAGAGCGGGCACACCTGATGCACAAGCTCTAATCGATCAAACGACGACCAAACTGGGAAACGACCTCAGAGAGATTTTGAGTTACAAAGGTTACTTACCGTACGATCGCAGCGATGCGGTTAAGCATATCCGTCAGGCTGCGACGTGGCTTTACGCTGCAGCATCTCATGAGGTAATCGAGCATCTGACGAATGAACTCAGGCGAAGGCTGGTAACGGCAAACGACGTGTTCGAGGCTGCAGGACGGGCCTTCACTACTAAGGAGGAAATGTCTCTCCTATATTCGGCCATAGAACGCAGGCTTAATACCAATGCTACGATAGCTCCATTCCCCATTAACGTCCAGCGCGCAATTACTAATTTACTCACGTATCGCGAGTTTGCCCCCGATGCTTTAACCCCTTTCCAAGCCAGACAGTTCACTGAGAGAGCGCTAGACATCATGCAGATGTATCGTGGGAATAACAACTTCGCGCGGGGGTTCTTCCAGGCTGTTCACCTTTTCATCAGCTTACTCAGATACCGTGTAGTCGATCATGACTTCTTGAACCCAGAGAACCTCAAAGATGAGAAGTTATTTGAAGACATCATAGCCTGCCTAAAAGCAGCACAAAGAACGTTACCTTTCATAACTGCTAAACTAATCAAGGAAGTTGAACTATACATGTTTTTTAAAGGCTCTGATGCAGGTATTATTGAAGCCATTAGTAAACAAACATAGGACCGATGTAAGGGATACAAAGAATCAGAAGTGCGACGCTTCCGTTTTTACCAAGGAAATTCGAGAAAGGCTGGTCGGATTCTCTTCCGGCCTTAGGAGATTCACATGCCATTTTACCGAATCACTTTTATCCAGTCTTTTAAAAAGTAGGATTGAGAACGGATTGCCTTTACCCCATCTTGGACCTTATCCAGAAATTCCACACGCCTTGAACCCAGGAATACGTGTACCAGCAACTTATCAGGACCAGTCCCCACTGGTGGTGGTAAAAGCCCGAAAGTATGATTCTCGAACCGGCGGAATGCTGTCTACGAGGGGCGGCTTACTGTTCGGCATTAGGTCGGGCCAAGCCAAGGACTCAAAATCAGCAGCGAAAAGATTAAAGAAGAGCCGATTTTCGTTCTTGGAAGGCACCCCGCGAACGCCCCGTCTCTGGTCATAGACAGGTCAGGGAAAGCGTCGAGAATGAGCGGGCGCCTTCCGCGCTTCGCGAAGCACCTTCCGCCTAAAGGCGGTAAAAGGATCTTCCGCCTAAAGGCGGTAAAAGGAATGACCAGATTAAGACCAGATTATCGCTGAGGGGTGTCCGAAATCGATATGGCATTTTCCTGCCCAGGGTTGTTCATAAGTCTGTATTACGAGGTCAATTTGAGCAGTGAAGAGTGAGGAGTGAAGGGTGAGGGGTAAGGGGTGAGGGGAAAGAGGAAGCGTGAAGCGGGAAGAGAAAAAGCAAAAGAGAATAATTCCTTTTGGTTCTATCGCTTCGCGAGGGGGTGTTAGCTTGGCCCGACCCCGTTGCGAGCCATTAACTGCAGGGATGCGGGTATGTCCTCAACTTGCCCAAATTGGTCTGATCGGCATTTTTCTTGCCGGTTTTGATTGGCATATCGTATGATTTACGAACATTTGGCATTCCAAGAGCTTTTTTGGATGGAATCCGAGCCGGAAATACTGTTCGGCTCCAGTTGGGGGTCAAGTTGACGCATTATTCAGGTTAATGGCGTCAATTTGGCCCTGTTGGCATCGGTGGCTGTCTCTGTTATGGACTTCCCCATGCCATGCCCTTTGGCCACTTTACAGGAAAGCACATGACATATAACACTTACGAAAATGCGGAAGAAATCAAGGTATGCCAAGGAGATATCGATCACCGGGGTATCATCGAGCATATCAATGACGGCGTAGTCATCATCAGGGAAGGGAAAATCGTCTTTGCGAACAATGCATTCTGCGTGATCTCACGAAGAGCGCCAGAGCAGGTCATCAATTCGGAATTTTCGGATTTTATATCCTCTGCGGACCGCGAAAATGTAATCAAATACTGCAAGGAGAGGCTTTTCACCGAGGGATTGCCCGATACCATCGAATTCGTCATGTCCAGAATGGATGGGGAGGCGATAATCGAGATGAAGGTGAACATCGTGGAATGCGCGGGCAGTCCGGCAATACTCGGTGCATTGGCTGATATCACCGAGAGGCGAAAGACCCGACTCGACCTGCAAAGGATCAAAGATCGGCTTGAGAGCATAATCCACTCCATGCATGAGGTCGTGGTTTCCCTGTCCGCCAAGGACCACTCCATTATTTCCATTAACCCTTCGGCTGAGGCCCTGTACGGGATTCCCCTCAGGGACTTCACTATCGGCCAGATTCACATTGTGGATTTCGTACATCCCGATGATGTGGAGAAAGTGAATCAATTCTACCTGAATCTGCGCGAAAACGAGTTCGACGAAATGGAGTACAGGATCGTCAGCAACGACAAACGAATCAAATGGGTCCTGGATGAGGGGCATGTGGTATATTCAAATAAGGGCACCATACGAAGACTTGACCATGTTATCAGAGATATTACCGATGAGAAGAAAGTGAGCGACGCTCTCAGGCAGAGCGAAGCCAAATACAGGGATTTCTTCGACTCGACCAGCGATATGGCATTCACCCTTACTCCGAAGGGCCGTTTCATTGACATTAACGATGCTGGAATAAAGCTTCTCGGCTTCGAGAACAAAGAGGAGGCGCTCGGAAGCAATGTGGAAGCTTTCTATGTCGACATCTCGGAAAGGGTCGGGCTCGTTGAGGAGATCTATGAAAAAGGCAAGGTCGAAGGCAAGCAGGTAAGGTTCAGGAACAAGGCCGGAGACGTCATCGAGGTGGCCGTGACGGCACGTGCCAAGGTCGATGACTCGGGGCAGTTGATTTACCACGAAGGTATCGTACACAACATCACAAAAGCACTGGAAGACCAACGGAACAAGGTCCTACGCAATGCGGCGGGAAGCATGTGCCACTACCTCAATACGCATCTAATGCATCTACTGAACTCCAAAGAAGGCGTACGCGAAGTCATGGAATCAATGGATATTCTTATAAACAATTTGTCTCAAGGAGAAGATTTTCAAGACACACTACAGCAGATTAACGGTGCCATAAAGGACATGCGCTATTATTTTGAGGGAATAAGCAACGCATATCAAAGAATATCAGAAGTAACCAATGCCTTCAACAAGGCTTTCCACTACAAAGAAGAATCTTATCTGAGCAGCACAATCCTTGATATCTTTAAGGCATACGGGTATGAAGGTGAAGATCAGTGACATCAAACCCTTACGATTCAAGTACATCACACGGGTTCGGCTTTCAGGTTTTAACATTGCCTAAACAACCTTTCCATCCCATGTTAAAATCAGTCGCACGGAAGCCATGACTTAGATGCTAAAGATCCGGCATAGGGTCGGGCCAAGCCAAGAACCTAAATCAACAGCCAAAAGATTGAAACAGGGGCCTATTTTCGTTCTTGGAAGGCACCCCGCGAACGCCCCGTCTCTGGTCATAGACAGGTCAGGGAAAGCGTCGAGAATGAGCGGGTGCCTTCCGCGCTTCGCGAAGTACCTCGCTGAGGGGTGTCCGCAATCGATATGGCATTTTCCTGCCCAGTGTTGTTCATAAGTCTGTATTACGAGGCACCCCGCGAACGCCCAACGCGATTGACTTCCGCCTAAAGGCGGTAAATTGAATGACCAGATTAGACCCTGCGTCGCGGGCGCCTTCCGCGCTTCGCGAAGTACCTCGCTGAGGGGTGTCCGCAATCGATATGGCATTTTCCTGCCCAGTGTTGTTCATAAGTCTGTATTACGAGGCCAATTTGAGCAGTGGAATGGGCGCTCTAAGCGCGCATTTGGTCATGGGTGGGCAATAGCGCAGCGTGAAGCGGGAAGCAGGAAGCGTGAAGCGGGAAGCAGGACGGAGGACGGAAGACGGAGGACGGAAGACGGAGGACGGAAGACGGAGGACGGAGGACGGAAGACGGAGGACGGAGGACGGGGGAGCGGGGAGCGTGAAGCGTGAAGCAGGAAGTGTGAAGCGGGAAGAGTAAAAGCAAAAGAAAATTCTCTACTACGCCCAGGGCAAATACGCCGAGGCTGAGCCCCTCTTTCGGCGCTTGCTTGAGATCCTGGAAAAGGCCCTTGGAAAAGAGCACCCGGATGTTGTTTTATTTCGCCCAAACCTTGCTGAATTTCTGGAAAATAAAAATAGAAAATAGGGCTGCTGTACTGTGCCCAAAATCTTGATTTATGACTCACAGCACACAGGGGGCGCTCAGGGGGACACTCAATTGTCGGGTCAGCGACCCGACAATTCGATAATTTTGAAGGCAAGCTGGTTTCTTATACCAAGTTGCGTTCAAGAAAGTATCAAGTGATGTTTTTCAAAAGCGCGGGGAGCTACACCCCCCACACCCCCTCGCCGCTACGCGGCTCAGTGTTGCGCTATCGGCGGCGGCCTGCGGCTAGCCGCCGATAGCGCCGAGCGCTCGGCCACACGCGCTTGCGCGTGTGCGCCGAAATCCTGGCGGGCGCGGGGGAAACTTTCCCCCGCTCAGTTTGGGGTTATTAGGGGCTCTATGAATGCAACTTGGTATTACTGGTTATCGTTAGCTGTTCGTGGAAACTCCGGCGTAGCCGTAGATCACGAGGGGTCAACAGCAGCGCAGTCGAGCGCCCGTGTAGCAAGCGCAACGACGCGCGGAATAGGCCTCGTTCCCTGTTCGTAGTAGGCTACAGTGCGGCGGCTTAACCCAAGTGTGCGAGCCGCTGCATCGAGCGTATAAGCTTTGCGTTCGCGCCAATGCTTGAAAGCCTCCGGCGACATAGTGATGCCCGCCTGTTCTTGCGCTAATCGCCAAAGCGTGTCGGCGGCCATGTCGATTTCATCAGACCAAACAATGTCCGTGCCATGCTCGCCAACCCTTACGCGCCCGAACAATTCCGGCGAATTGCGCAACGGCTTATAAACGCGGAACATCTCGACCAAACCGGAAACATCCACGCGGCTTTCGTCGCCCTTGTCCCAACGGATGCGCAAGGTCAAAGGGTTCTTGTCCGTTGTCACGGCAACGATACGCGGTAAAGTTTTCTTCGGCATGATCAGCCCCTTTCGTTGAGTTCAGCCCATTTGAGAGCCAACATCGCCTGATGGGTTCGCGCCCATGCCAGAGCCTCGGCAATCTGAGTTTCGTGGGCTTCGCCAGCAATCACCGTCAAGTCCGAAATCCTCACCAACACTTGGAAGTCCGGCGCGGCAATATGGAAGTGCGGCGGCCGGTGATCGTCGGCGTACGTCCATAGTGCAACTATTGCACTGTTGGGGGCAAAAGTCAAGCCCCATCTTAGAGGGACGACTCGCGCATGATGAATGCGGAATGCGGAATGCGGAATGCGGAATGATGAGCAAAAGTCAACCCCCATCTTAGAGGGACGACTCGCGCCTCATAATATCCACAACTATTTATTCTGCACAAGAATAGCTCTTGATATCACAACGCCGCATCCTTGCGCTGGAAATCCTAATTTTTGACCCTGAACGCGGTTCGTAGCATGCCTTTCACGGTGTCCCCCTGTTGTCCTCTCGCCTGTAAACCGTTACTGTGTCTATATAGCGAAGGGTTCCAGTCCCTTCGCCGGCTCCAGGAAAATCAAGGGGTTATGCGTGTAGATCCTGGTGGCCGGAATACCCTCCGGCGGGGTCCGTCCTGCACAGGAATGTTCCTCGCACGTCCTGGTCACTTCGGCCCGTGCGATCTGTGCCTTGCCTACTGCAAGCTAACTGCGGGGAAAGGTATGTCTTCAAATTGCCCAAATTGGTCCGATCGACTTCTTTTCTTACGGGTTTTGACTGGAATATCGTATGATTTACGGACATTCGGCATCTCAAGCGCTTTTTCGGATGGAATACGACCCAGTGTTGCGTTTCTTAAGTTACTCGATATCTCAAAAACTCTCTGGATTCCGGCTCAAAAGCACTGCCGGAATGACGGAGTGCGGCGACTCATTGAAGTCAAATATCGATGAATTTGTGAAACGCTACACTAGAAATGCGGTTCGGCTCCAGTCGCGGGTCAAGTTAACGCATTATTCAGGATCAAATCCAGGGAACGAGGCGTGTCCCGAAATGGCGCAAATTGTTCTTATACCAAGTTGCGTTCAAGTGAGTACCAAAGGAAGCTGAAAAGCTCGGGGAGCTTTGCCCCCCGAACCCCCTCGCAGCTCTCCATGCCCGGACCATGATCCTGCTATTTAAGAATGGCGCTGCAGCGGGCGCCCAGCAAGTGATGGGCAACCGCCGCCGGCGCCGAGCGCTTGGCCGCGCGCAAACGCGCGCGGCCAAATCTTGCGGGGTGCGGGGAAGTCACTTCCCCGCTCTTTTCGATTACTTCAATCTTGAACGCAAACTAGTATTAGCGGCATTTTTCCTGCGGGTTTTGACAACAATGTTGTATTCTACGTGGAGTTTTCTCATTTTATACCGAATTGCGTTCAAGATGGTGCTCGATGTCTCAAAATCCCCCCTGCCCCCTTTTAGAAAAGGGGGGGGTGGTTTGGGCGCTCCGGTCGTGTTTCCCCCTAAAGGGGGCAGGGGGGGTTGAACGCAACTCAGTATTAGCAGCATTTTCGAGCCGAATTCGGCCCGGGAATGCAGTTCGGCATCGGTCAGGGGTAAGTTGACGCATAATTCAGAATAAAAAGGAGGCAGAGCGCCATGAGAATTGACCGAATCACATCGCGCTTTGCAGTTCTTAGATTTTTCCTCCCGCGCTTCGCTGGATTTTGCCTTTTTGCTTTTTACTTTTCCCTTGCCCCGCAGGGGGTTGCACAGACCGGGGGCTCGCCGCACCCGCCGCAGCCCCCGGGCGTTTCCTTCAAAGTGCTGCACACCTTCGGCAAAACGGCCGGGGACGGGGCTTTGCCTGCGGGCAGCTTCTGCATGGCCGGGAACAGCTTTTATATAATGACCCTTGCCGGGGGCGCCGGCAACTCCGGCGCGATCTGCCGGATAAATATCGCAAGCGGCGAATGCAGTGTGCTGCACAGTTTCACGCGGTCCGAAGGCCATAACTTCGGAATGAGTCTCACACTTGCCGGACCCGATCTTTACGGGACGGCGGAGTTTGGAGGCGAAAAAGACGCCGGCACTATTTTCAAATACAATATCCCGGCCGGGGAATTTACGCTCCTCCACAGCTTCACTGGAAAAGACGGCGCCTCGCCTGTCGGCAGCCTCGTCCTTTCGGGGCCGGACCTCTACGGTATGACCGCACATGGAGGCCAGGGTTCAGGCGTCATTTTCAAATACGATATCGCAGGCGGGAAATTAACGGTCCTGCACAGCTTCACGGAGAAGGACGGCGTCTACCCCCAAGGCAGCCTTGCTCTCGCGGGGACAGACCTTTACGGTACGACCAGTTTTGGAGGCGCCGGCGACTGCGGCGTCATTTTCAAGTACAGCATCCCGGAAGGGAAAGTTACGCTCCTGCACAGCTTCACGGGCAAAGACGGGTTTAATCCCTGCGGCTTCCTTACCATCTCGTGTACGGCCCTTTACGGCATGGCCTTTCGCGGGGGCGCCGAGTTTCGTGGAGGCATCCGCCATCATGATGGCGCCCAGGGCTGCGGCGTCATTTTCAAATGCGATGCCCTCACCGGGAAAGTTAAGGTCCTGCACAGCTTCGATCCTGCCGTGGAAGGGGCCTGGCCTGATGGCGGCCTTACCCTCTCGGGGACCAGGCTCTACGGTATGACCTCGGAAGGAGGCCCGGGCGGGTATGGAACGGTTTTTTCCTTCGATACGAAAAAAGGCGTCCTCTGCCTCCTGCACAGCTTCACAAACGGGGCGGACGGCGGCTCTGCCGCCGGCAACCTGGAATTGATCGGGAAAACTCTTTACGGGCTAGCCGGGGGCGGGGGCGACGAGGGCAAGGGCGTCCTTTTCTCGATTTCCGGCAAGTCCATAAAATAGCTTCCCCGGCACTTAGCCCCTTGCCTTCGGATTCCTCTGTAAACGCATCTCCTTGCTGTTGAGAAAACCAGCCCCCCAAAAGCTCCCGATCTCCGAGTCGTAATAATATCCAACGGAGCCCCGCTTAATACTAGTTTGCGTTCAAGATTGAAGTAATCGAAAAGAGCGGGGAAGTGACTTCCCCGCACCCCGCAAGATTTGGCCGCGCGCGTTTGCGCGCGCGGCCAAGCGCTCGGCGCCGGCGGCGGTTGCCCAGCACTTGCTGGGCGCCCGCTGCAGCGCCA
>Ga0187849_1001851_pt1 | contig 21497 bp, 15 predicted proteins | sample June2016WEW_4_10_2_FD_132412 | JGI IMG/M metagenome (GOLD analysis project Ga0187849, IMG submission 132412) | Peatland microbial communities from SPRUCE experiment site at the Marcell Experimental Forest, Minnesota, USA - June2016WEW_4_100 | ecosystem: Environmental > Terrestrial > Soil >...
CACGAAGAGGAAGCAGGAGACCAGGAGGGCGTGGAGACCAAGGATTTCGCCCCCGGTCTTCTTCGAGGTCTTCGTGCCCTTCGTGGTGAATAAAATTATATGCAAGGTGCGGTGAACGGTTACCATAAAATGTTATGCTCCTCTATGATGTGATTCTGACTAAGACTGCCCGTTTAGCAAAGATGAGCCGTCCCGCTAAGGAGATGACAAGATGAGCGATCCCGAAAACCAGACAGGTGAGGAAACAAGCGGCGCCGAGTTTGGGGATGAAAGCAGGGAAAGTTTTACGGAGCAGTTCCTGGGAAGAGACTGGGTCGGAACCTTTCTTAAGGGTCTTTCGATCAGGATTTTGTTTCTGCTGCTTGCCATCGCTACCTTTTCGGGACTGACTGATTCGGTCGGGCAAAGATTTACGAGATCGACTTGGGAGTCCTGTCATGACTCACTCCAGGCATCCCTCGTCCATTCTGGAATTTGGTTCGGTAGCCTAACTGGCGTCGAAATGGCCTTAAGCCCGCTAGCGACTACTACTGCAGAACCGGAAGTTGTGGGCAGTAAAGCGGGTAAAATGGAAATAGGGAAGTTCTTGCAGCCTATAGTCGATACCGTGAAAAACCTGCGTCACTACCTCGCGATAGTCACGATGCTGATCGCTGCACAGCTTTTGATTCTGAAAGTAATCCAGCTTTATTCACTCAAAATTCTTGTTGGGTTCGGAGCGGCCGCATGCGTGGTCCAATACAGGCGTGGCACACTTTTCGGTAATGTGGGTCAACTATTTATAATCTTTGGGATAATAACATATTTTTTGTACCCTTTTGCACTGAATTTCGGTATCCGGGGATATCACGAGTACAAGGTTCAGGCGGCCACTGAATTTTCGGAAAACATCGGTGTGCTGAAAGAAAAGATTTCTGATGTGGATATAATTTCGATTACAGAGCTCAAACAGAATATCCAACGTATTAAGGACATAACTCTTGGTGGAATAGCTCTTGTCTGGAATACCTTTGTGTCATGGCTATTTGGTGAGATGTTGATATGTGTCTTCATACCAATCCTTACGCTCGCCTGTATTGGGTTTATCATGCACCAGGCGCTAACTTATATGGACATGAGCGCCATGGCCGGGGCCTTTGCCGGGGGGGCTGGGAAGCTCGTTTCTTCTCTCGGCTCCCATACGCGAGGCCGCCTGAGTGGTGGAAAGAGACATGAAGGAGTCGGAAGCGTCAGAAAAGATCAGACTGAACAAAGGGGAAAGAAGCCCGGCCCCAAGACACTCTCTTGCATTCTGCTTATGCTTCTCATACTGCCTTTCCTCTCGGGTTGCGAGAGGGAAAAAGAGGCGGCCACGATTGAGAAAGCTGCTGCACTCATGAAATCTGGAAATACCAATGGAGCGATCAGTCTGCTACACACGTTTGTCCAAGAGAACCCTAACAGCTACAAGGCCCACTTTGTCCTTGGGGATGCGTTTCTGGCCCTGAACTCGTCCGCCAAGGATGAAAAACACCTTTATCTTGCCAGGTACTATTACGATAGAGCGAAGGAACTGGCTTCAAACGATGCTGAGCGAAACGAAGCTGAAGATGCCTATTTAGACGTAAAAGCCAGCATGGGAAAGATTCAGGGCCCTGGTGATTTCCTGGAGCTTGCGAGTAAGGCTGAAAAAGTGGGAAATAAAGATCGGGCGACGTTCCTTTTTGCAAAAGCTGGGGACATCTACGTTATCGAGAAAGATTATAAAAAGGCACTTAAAGCTTATGAGAGGTGTATTGATCTCAACATAAACAAGAGTGGTGTTGATCAACTCAAATTGAAACTTGCAACTGTCCAGTATTTGAATGAAGAACCGGATAAGTGTCTCGACACACTCAAAACGGTAGATGCCGTGAAAGCTTCTCCATCTTCTCAATTATCCCTCGATCCTTCTTTCCTTAAAAAAGCGGCGACCATTCTCAAGGTGCCACGAGAATATAAGAGTTTGCTCTCATTAACAAAGAAGGTTTCTGAAGAAAACCAACAAGTCATCGAGAAATGTTTTGGTGATCTTTTTACAAGAAAATACACTGAACCAGCCGGCCAGGACAAAGAAAAGGCCGTTTTGTTTGCTCACGCCTGGGAGCTACTGGCGGTGCATTTTTCGGATCTCGGAATGCCGGCACAAGCAAAAACAGCGTATGAAAGTGCCCGCTCCTTCTATTCGTTTTCAGGGTCTGAAGAGGAAGCTGTGAGAATAGATAAGGCGTTAGCCGAAATTAATAATTCATGAATTGCGCTGGATGGTTCCTCTACTTATCCCCCCGTAACACCCTCTTTAAAATCTTGCCCGTGGCACTTTTGGGCAGTTGGTCGGTAAAGACTACCTTTCTGGGCACCTTGTAGACAGCCATATTTGACTTGCAAAACTCGATTATACTCTCATCTGTAGCCGTCATGCCCTGCTTCAAAACAATACTGGCATGGACTGTTTCACCTCTTATAGGATCGGCAGCTCCATAAACAGCTACCTCTTGAACCGAGGGATGCTGATAGATGATTTGCTCTACCTCATTGGGATAGACGTTAAACCCCGCCGCATTGATCATGTCCTTTACCCGGTCGGTAATAAAGAAATATCCCTCTTCATCCATTGTCCCGATATCGCCTGAACGGAGCCATCCGTTGCGGATTGCCTCTTCCGTAGCCTCGGGGTTTCCCCAATAGCCCTTCATCACGTTCGGTCCCCTGATGATTATTTCCCCCGTTTCTCCGGAAGGTAATTCTTTGCCCTCTTCATCAGCAATCATTACATCGACGTTTTCGATCGGTGTTCCGATACTGCCGTGTTTATACCGATAATTGTGATTGTAGGTGCAAAAGGGTGAGCATTCTGTAAGTCCGTACCCTTCGTGGGTAGGCATGCCGAATTTCTCCTTCCACTGAAGTGCCGTTTCCCTGGGCATGGTCGCAGCAGCGGTAAAGCAGTAGCGCAGACTCGACAGATCATACCGGGAAGTGTCCATGTTGAGGAGGTGAATATAAATAGTCGGCACTGCAAAGAGCATCGTCACGCGGTGGGAAACCATGGCATCGAGCACAGGCTCCGGTTCGAACCGGCGGTGCAGGACAAGGGTAGCGCACTTGCTGAAGGCCGCATTCATGATGAAATTCTGGCCAAAACAGTGAAAAAGGGGCAGGAACAGCAGCCCCCGGTCCTCGGGAGACACTCCGGAGTGATTGGCTGATGAAAGGGAATTCGAGACTATGTTCATTTGGGTCAATACTGCGCCTTTGGGGAAACCGGTAGTGCCCGATGTGTAAAGAATTGCTGCTGGATCGTGAGGATCCATGTCAGAGCAGCGGAAATTCGCATCTGCTTTGGCCATAAGCCCGTTGAAATCAAGGTCATTTCCGGCTTCGCCTTCGGCGATGATTATTTGTTTCAGGGTGGGCAATTCATCGGCAGGGACCTCTTCGCGCAGAGCAGATGTCGTGAAGAGCATTTTGCACCCCGAATCACTGACCATGTACTGTACTTCCTTTTTTTTCGACATGGCGTTGATGGAGACGGCAATAGCTCCCAGCTTCTGGGCGGCAAAGTAGCAGATAATAAAAGCCGGGATATTGGGCAAAAAGAGGGCTACCCGGTCACCCTTCTCCACTCCCAGGGCTTTCATCGCATTGGCGAGACGATTCACCTGTTTATTCAGCTCTTCGTTCGTGTAGGTTCGACCTTCGAATATCAATGCAGGCTTTTCCGGAAAATAAAGACTTGCTTGCTCCACATTCCTCGCAACATTCATATTAAACTCCATTTGTTGATTGTTGAAACGGCGCGGCCGGCAATGCCGCCGCCTGCTTAAGTGTTAAAGAGCGCCAACGGACTTGTCTGAAAGAAGGGCCTGGTACTGCGCTCCCGGCCGGGTCGTTGCCGATTCGACGGTCTGCAGGCGCTTTGAACACAGGTTCGCGAAACTGTCAATTGAGGAAGCAGTGGGGGCACGGGAAAACGGCTTAGCAAAGGGCAGGTGATGAACTACTGTATCTTCAAGGTCTAAAATCAAAGCGCATACCCGGATACGCCGGGCCGGGACCAGGCTTAGCCGGCATTTTCGGCGGAAAATTGCCGAAAATATACTGAGCTGCCGCAGATTAGGGCCGATCCCATTGTAAAATAGATTATCGCGACAATGTCCTTCGGGATGGGAAGGCGCCGGAGTGCAAAACCCATGAGCATCATAGTCAAAATGAGAAAATAGCTCCTCCACCCCTGAAATGCGAAAAGACAAACCAGTTCGGGCTTGCCGCCGATGCGCTCAAGGTTTTTCCTGACGATTCGGGAAAACCCGAAAGAATGGACGATCAGGCCCAGGGCAAGGCTTAGGGCGCCAAGCACAAGGCTCAAAGGCCACGCTGAACGGTAAAACCAAAAACAGGCCACCGCCGTCAGCCCGCAACCCACCGTGAGCCACACCACTCCTGCAGCGAAAACCAGCCAGTGCCGGCGGACAGAGGGCTTGCAACTTTCAAAAGTCATCTTCATCCAGCCTGAGTCATTATAGGTCATGGCACGACAACCGCCAAGATGAGGCCTCCCGCTCCCGCCCCGTCTCGCGGGTGGGTGGGTGGGCTGTCGAGAATAAGCGGTCGGCCTCCGCGCTACGCGCTCACACATCGAGCAGGGTATTGTATAAGTCTATCATACGAGGGAGTTGACTCGGGATAAAATAATACCTTCGGTGTTATTGACAAGCAAAATATGGATAGTGCATTTTGCAGAATTGGACACGAAATGATTTCTAACAATTCGATAAAGGATGATAAATGTCTCCTGCAAGAACGCTGCAGCTCCAAATTTTGATTTTTGTTCCGCTTTTCTTTTTACCCGCCGCCGATGTAATCATTCATCCGGCCCACCAGCAATGGAAGAATGAAAGGGCAGAAAGCCGGAATACGGCCCGCAGGCTGGTTCAATATGTGGCCGCATTTGACAGGCAACTCATGGAGCAGACCCGGCTTCTTTTGGCGGTCCTGTCGAAATCCCCCGTGGTAATTAGGGAAGATTCGGAATCCTGCCGCAGTCTGTTTTCGGATATTGTGAACAATCAGCAATTTTTCAGCAACATTGGGGTGGCTGACCTGAACGGGGACGTTTTCTGCAGTGCGGTAAGTCCGGCCAGGATCAACATTGCAGACAGGGAGTATTTTCAGCAGGCCCTCCGAACCCGCCGGTTCGTTTTCAGCGATTATGCGCGGGCCCTCAGCACCGGCAAGCATTCAATCGATCTCGTTTACCCCTTTTTAAGTGAAACCGGTCAGCCGCAAGGGGTAATTTTTGCCTCCCTGGACCTGAAGACGCTGGTTCAGATTCCTGAAAAGTCATTGCCCGAAAACAGCGAGGCATTGGTTGTTGACTCGAAAGGGACCATCCTGGCCGCCTACCCAAACGTCGATGAGTGGATTGGGCGCTCAATGACCGATGCACCCGTAATCAAGGCGATGCTAAGCCAAAAGGAAGGATTTGTGGGAGAAAAAGGCCTGGACGGAGTCGTGCGAAACTTTGCCTTTACCAGCGTAACACACGGATCGTCGGGAGAACTCCACATAGCAGCCGGTTTGCCTGAAAAGCCTTTCAACTGGTTATCCGGGGATATCCTGCAAAACGCAGGGACACTGCTGGCAATCATGGCTCTTTTCGGCTTTGCGGCCGGATGGCTCTCAGCGCGGCACGTTCCAGAGAAAAGCTGAGGCGGGAAACCACGGATTGCACTAATATCACGGATGCGTATTATTCAGGCCTCAGTTGGTAAGGCTCTGCGTCGGGGCGGGGATGCGGCCCCCAAGGGAGATGAACTCCCCGGAGCTGTCCGCTCCCCGTACCGGTATAATTGACGCCTCTCCGAGCAGGCCGCCGAAATGGGCCTTGTCTCCCACTTTTTTACCCGGAACCGGAATAAGCCTGGCGGCCGTGGTTTTCTTATTTATCACCCCGATCGCCATCTCATCGGCTATTATCGCGGCAAGGGTTTCGGCTGAAGTATCACCCGCCAGGGCGATCATATCCAGTCCGACCGAGCATACGCTTGTCATAGCCTCGAGCTTTTCGATGGAAAGAAATCCCTGCCGGGCCGATTCCGCAATATTGAGGTCTTCGCTCACCGGAATAAAGGCGCCGCTTAAACCGCCCACGTAAGAGCTTGCGAACGCCCCTCCTTTTTTTACCGCGTCGTTGATGAGCGCCAGGGCTGCGGTTGTGCCCGGAACGCCGATGCTGGATAGCCCCAGGCTCTGAAAGATCTCCCCAACACTGTCTCCGACGTTGGGGGTCGGAGCAAGTGAGAGGTCAACCACTCCGAATGGGACCCCAAGAGCATCGGCCACACGCCTGCCGATCAGTTCACCGACTTTTGTCACCTTAAAGGCAGTATGTTTAATGATTTCGGAGATTTGTCCCAGATCAAGCCGGGGATTTGCCTGACGCGCCCGGTCTAAAGCTTTCTTGACAACGCCGGGACCGCTCACGCCGACGTTTATTACCGAGTCCGGCTCGCCCACGCCGAGAAAGGCACCGGCCATAAAAGGAACGTCTTCGGGAATGTTTGCAAACACGCACAACTTTGCGCACCCGATTCCGTCGCGCTCCCCGGTAAGCTCGGCGAGCCTCTTTATCGTTTTTCCCATGAGGTAGACCGCATCCATATTGATGCCTGCACGGGTGGATGCCACATTTACTGAGGAGCAAACATGCTCGGTTGCCGAAAGCGCCTCCGGGATGGCCTCGATGAGGGCGTGATCCCCCCTGGTGAAACCTTTTTCGACAAGGGCGCTGAACCCGCCGATGAAATCCACCCCGACTGCCTTTGCAGCGCGGTCCATCGCCCTGGCGACCTCGACCATCCGATCGGGCGCGCATGAACATGCGGCGACCGCAATGGGACTTACCGCAATCCGCTTGTTCACAATCGGGATACCATAGCGAACCGCCACCTCGTCGCAAACCTCTACCAGGTTGCGTGCAAGGGCGCCGATTTTGGATGTCATCCTGTCGATGAATCTTGCCGGCTCATCGCTCGAGCAATCTAACAGGCTTATGCCCAGAGTAACGGTTCGGACGTCGAGATGCTCATTTTTGAGCATCTCGAGTGTGGAAAGCACTTCTATAGGAGTGAGCATGGGATTGTCCGCAGGTCAGACTCTATGGATAGCTTCGAAAATTTCCCTGTGCTGATGACTTACATCCAGGCCCAGTTCCCTGCCGCGTTCATAGAGCGCTTCGCGAAAAATGTTCTGGTCCACCGCGAGGGGAACGTCCACTTCATATATCATCGTGTTTTCGTGCGGATTGTCTCCACCCCTGAAAACCGCTTTTAGATTTGAAATATTAACGCCAAACCGTGCCAGCAGTTCGGTTATGCCTGCGACGAGGCCAGGGCGGTCTGGTCCCATTGTAGTTATGACGAAAGGCTCGCTGAGGGGGGCCTGCCAAACTCCGGCGGATTCCACTTCGCGAAGCAGGACCGAAAGCCTCATGGGATCGAGCTTCTCACGCAGGCGGCCACTGAGTTCGTCTGTCTCGATCGTGTCCGGACGGGAGGCGATGAATACCCCGGCGAACTCGGTCTGGAGTATGCTCTGGCTAACGTCTTCTATATTGCATCCGTTGCGGAAAAGCACTTCTGAGACTGCGGCTATAATGCCTGGCCTGTCGTGGCCGAGGACGGAAATGATTATTTTTTTCATACAAGTTCTTCGTCCGCGTCCGCGAAAGAAGCCAGTTCGCGAATGAGACGAAGTGATTCCATGGCTTCGGCGGGGTCGACCACATGAAGCGCAAATCCCGCATGGACTATGACATAATCTCCCGGTTTGGGTTCTTCGGACAGAAGCAGAAGGGACGCCTTTCTGAGCGACCCTGCAATCCGCACGGTTGCAACTCCATCGTCTATCTTTACTGTTTCACCCGGAATGGCCAGGCACATTTGCATTTCCCTTTCTTTAGCAGGGTGATGAAAAAGGATTGGAATTCCCACATCAGGACGAAAGACCCTATAGACGTCACCCCGGCAAAAGCCGGGGCCCAGTGTCTTTTGCTTTAAAATCAATTAGTTGGGAAATCGCCTGGATTCCGGCTTCCGCCGGAATGACGAAATCATCAGCAATTTTCAGACGTCTCTCACACCACTCGCTTGATTTTAACAGGTTGTTCAACTTTTTTCCAGGCGCCTCCCGCTTTTTCAATCTCCCCCAGGACCACCGCGACAATATCCTCCATCCGGCTTCGGACAGGTCCGGTAAGTTCGGTGCTCCATGATGTCCAGTCTCCAGGCTCGATTCCTATCACAACCGTCTCAGGCTTGTTTCCAAGCTCTTCGGCATAAATAAGGGTTTCCACGATATTTAGTTCGTGGAGCGAGCTCTTGTAAGGGATTTTCCTGGACAAATCCTTTTCCGCAATGCGGTATATGGCGCCCGGGGCGCCGCCGGCGCGGACTATATCCACCACTATAGCAAAGTCGGACCGGCAGATGGGTTCGAGGAGCTTGAGCCCCAGGGTTCCTCCGTCATAGAGTTCCACGTTTTCCGAAAAGACGTATTCCTCTTCGAGTTTCTGGATTAGCCGAACCCCGGTACCTTCGTCGCCCAGCAGGATGTTTCCAACCCCGAGCACCAGTATGTGTTTATCAAACATACATAAACGCCTGCGTGAAAAGGTCCGGCAACAAAAAAGGGAGAGCGGCCGCGCACAGCGCGCGGCCGGCCTCCCTATACGTATCCAAAAAATCAGCTTTAGACAACTTCAAATTTATAGACTTCGTTGCTTTCAACATCGATCACATGCACGCCGCACGCGATGCAGGGGTCGTAAGAGTGGACGGTGCGAAGGATCTCCACGGGCCTTTTGGGATCGGCAACCGGGGTACCCATGAGCGCCTCTTCCAGAGGACCTCTCTTGTCGTCCGCGTCGCGCGGGCCGATGTTCCATGTGGATGGCACCACCATCTGGTAATTGGCGATTTTCTTCTCTTTGACGTCGATCCAGTGCCCCAGCGCGCCACGGGGCACATCGTTCAGACCCGCGCCCATGCCTTCGGCGGGCATCTGGTCCCATGGCCTCTCGTCGCAGATATTCAGGTCGCCCTTCTTGAGGTTTTCCACCAACTGGCCAAGCAGAGTCCCCATCGCCTCGCCGACGACCTTGGTCTCAACCGCCCTGGCCGCAACTCTGCCCAAAGTGGAGAAAAGCGCCTCAGCAGGTATGGCAAGTTTTGTCAGCACCGCGTTAACGTTTTCCTTGACCGCAGGAACGCCCTTGCCGTAAGCAACCAGAACGCGTGCGAGCGGCCCTACTTCCATCGGCTCGTTTTTGTAGCGCGGCGCCTTCATCCAGCTATACCGGGCGCCGGTATCATACTTGTCGAACTTGGGCTTGGTTTCGCCCTTGGCCGGGTTTAGTCCCTTGGGATCGCCTTCGTACCAGCTATGCTTGATCTGTTCGGTGATCAGGCTGACATCGACCGGCTCGACCTTGGCCAAATTGCGGTTGAAAATCACTCCGCGCGGCAACAGGAAGCTGTCGGGTTCCTTGGGTCCCATTGGGAAATCACCATAGGCCAGGAAGTTCTTCGTTCCGCCTATCTTGCCCCAATCCTTGTAGAAGGAGGCAACCGCAAGGACGTCGGGGATATAGACATTGTTGACGAAATCCATTGTTTCCTTCCACAGGTACTTGAACTCGGCGATCCTGTCAGGGGTGAGGTCGGTGGCGCAAGTTACGCCGCCCACTGTCAAGCTTTGGATATGCGGGTTCTTGCCTCCGAATATGGCCTGCAGCCTGGCTGTGCGGGCTTGTTGCCGCAAAGCCGCCAGATAGTGGGCAACCGCCATCAGGTTGGCTTCGGGCGGCAGCTTGTATGCCGGGTGGCCCCAGTAGCCGTTGGCGAAAGGTCCGAGTTGACCGCTTTCGACAAACTTCTTAACACGGTCCTGCACAGCCTTGAAATCGTTTACCCCGCTGGCGGGGCAGTTGGGGGAGACCTTTGCCGTCAGGTCCGCCGTCTTCTTCGGGTCGGCTTTCAGCGCGCTCACAATGTCCACCCAGTCGAGCGCATGCAGGTGATAGAAATGCACCGGGTGGTCGTGCACGTACTGGGCGCCGTGGAGCAGGTTGCGGATCAACCGCCCGTTATCGGGCACTTTTGCCCCAAGAGCGTCGTCCACCGAGCGGATAGAGGCCAGGCCGTGAACATAGGTGCAAACGCCGCAGGCGCGCTGCGTAAAAAGATATGCGTCCCTGGGGTCCCTGCCCTGGAGCATTATCTCGATTCCGCGGAAAAGAGTCGAACTGCTCCATGCGTTTGTCACTTTCCCATTCTGCACTTCCACTTCTATTTTGAGGTGACCCTCAATCCTGGTGATCGGGTCTATTACCACTCGTGCCATAATGGTTTCTCCTTATTTAAAAAACGAATCGTTGTTTTCTTGCCGCCAAAATGTCCCAATCGATCAGGATGATTTAAAGAAAGGAGTGAATTTATCCCAGAAATTGGGTTCGCTGCACCCGATGCAGGGATGTCCGGCCTGAACGGGCCAACTCGTCCCATCGTTCCACTTGACTATGGGGCAGTTGTTGTAGGTTTCGGGGCCTTTGCACCCCATCTGGTAGAGGCAAAAACCTTTTCTGGCTTCCTCCGAGTTGAAGTTGGTCACGAATTCGCCTGCTTCGAAATGAGACCGTCTCGGGCACTGGTCATGAATGAGCTGTCCGTAGGCGAAAAGGGGCCGTCCCTTGTCGTCGAGCGTGGGCAGCTTGCCAAACAGCAGGAAATTTACCACCGTTCCCACAAAGTTTATCGGGTTTGGTGGACAACCCGGGATATTGACGGTCTTGAGCCCGGTAACTTCGCTCACGCTTTTGGCCTCAGTTGGGTTGGGAGCGGCTGCGGGAATTCCCCCGTACGAGGCGCAGGTGCCTATACAGATGGTCGCCATCGCCTTGGGGCCGATCTCCTTTATTTTCTCCAGCATAGTTTTGCCGCCTATTGTTCCGAAATTGCCGTTATCGCCTGTCGGAACCGCACCGTCCACGACCAGGATGAATTTGCCGGCATTTTTGGTAATAGAGTCATGCAGAGATTTTTCCGCCGCTTCCCCGGAAGGGGCCATAATCGTTTCATGATAGTCGAGCGAGATAATGTCGAGCACTAACTCGTCGATCCATGGATACATCGTTCGCAGAGTGCTTTCAGCGCAACCGGTGCATTCGGCAAGTGCCAGCCAGATAACGGGCGGGCGGGGAGCGCTCGCCAATGCAGCGGCCACTTTTGATACGTAAGCTGAGGACAATCCCATAGTTGCGGTAAGGGTGGTGCAGTACTTCATGAAATCTCTTCGCGAAATCCCCTTCCGCTCTAATCTTTCCAACAGACCTTTTCCTTGACTCATGAGCTCCTCCTGCAGGCCTTCAACAAAAGAAAATACATTATAATTCCGACAAACCTGTGCCACGTAAGTTAAATCTTTTAGATTATGTCAGTGTGGAATGCAATAATTTTGTTATGCGTTTATTTGTGCTTGGAGAAGGATAGTGTGTTAGGACTATTGAGACATGTGCGTCGCTTATTACAAATGTAAAATATTGCATTTCTTCGATCCTGTCGAATCATACTAAAATGGTAGGGAACAGACGGCAATTGGATGTACGATCATATCTATCATCGACATATATCAGCTCCGATAACAATTATTGGCGATCATATATTGTCGGATTCGGCTTGGAAGAATCCGCCCCTGCACCTTGGCGGTAGTCCGAGTTTCTTCGCCCGAATTGTTCGATAGCCCGGATGAGGTCCGCCTGCGTGATTTTTTTTCTGTCCTGAAGAAGAGCGTTCAAGACGGCCTCGCGGACAACAATGCGGAGGTCTGAGCCGGTATATCGGTCGGTTAGTCTTGCAAGCTCGGCGAGGTCGAGCGTGGCGTCGACCTTTTCCAAGATCTTTTCGAAAATCCTGCGCCTCATCTCTTCGTCCGGGACGACAAAGTTCATCACATTGTCAAATCGTCTCCAGGCGGCATGATCCAGGAGTTGCGGATAGTTGGTCGCAGCGATCAGCAGTACTCCGTCCTCAACAAGGCTGATATCGTCCACTGCCTTCAAGAGCGTGTTGACCGCCCGTTTTATGGCCCCGTGATCGTCAGCGGCCCTCGATTTGGCCACGAAATCGAATTCATCGATGAAAAGGATGCAGGGGTTGAGTTTCTTGGCGAGCATAAAGACGTTATCTATATTCTTGGAGGTTTCTCCGAGATAGGCGCTGATGATCATGGAAAGCTTCACCTCGAGGAGCGGCAGCGCGAACCACCGGGAAAGCGCCCGGGCAGAGGAAGTTTTCCCTGTCCCGGGCGGTCCGACAAAGAGAATTTTGCCGATTTCAAAAAGGCCGATGCCCTTGAGGTAGTCCCTGTGCTCGAGAGCCTTGCCGGCTTTTGCGATCTCATCCAACTGCTCTTTGCTCAGCACAAGATCGTCCAGGCTGTTTCTTATGTCTTCAGGAAGCTTTATGGTCACCAGTTTTAGTAATTCTTCGGATTCCTCTCCGTAGAGCTTCTCCACTCTGGCGTGCAGCTTGCCGGTGCGGGCGAGAATTGATTGATTGACGACCCTTGCTTGCGGGTAACTGACATCGGGGTCGAATTTCTGGTAGTAATGGGCAAGCACGGGGTTTTCGAGTATCGCTTCGGAGACGTCCTGAGAGGCGAACCACGCTGCTGCGGCATCGAACTCGGCCAGCCGGATCAGGCTGCCGGCACCATCGATTTCCACGAAAGGCAGATCAGCTAATATCGGTTTAACATTCTTTGCGCCGCATATCTTTTCGACATCCGCGCTGCTCACCAAAATGGGCCTGCGCACGGCCTCAATCTGCGAGTCGAAATAGTTGCGCCTGATATCGGGCGGCAGATCGGCTTCCATGAGTTTGTGGACACGGTTGTAGATCTCGGCGGTGAGGAGCAGTTCAACGAGTTCAACGGCGTCAGCTTTTTCAGTCTGCATTTTCCCAATCTCCGAAAAGGCCACCCGCCGCCGGCCCCGCCTCGCGGGTGGGTGGGTGGGCTGTCGTGAATCCAATGTGGGCCGGCGCGGGTTGTGCCGCGTAGCGCACTAATGTGCGCGTAGCGGCTTTATATAGGTTTCTTTGGGTCAATTACCTTATTTATAGTTTATCTCAGTAGGGTCAAATTGAGCATGAGGCAGAATTCGTCAGTTTTCTTACCGGAAACAGGCGGAAACGCCACACGGGTTGGTACAGGAATTCCGAAAAACTCTATCTCATTTCCATCCGGAAAGGGTCGCTTTCCACTCTGGGGCGGTACCCCTTCCGGCTAAAGCCGGTGAAAGGAATGAGCAGATTATGTGCGCCTCCGCGCTAAAATCCCCCCTGCACCCTTTCAGGGGGGATCTCGATTTCCTTGCCAGGGCGAAAACGTTGCGGCTAAAGCCGGTAAGAGGGATGACCAGATTATGCCTCCTTTCCAAATCGGAAACCGCTGGTGTTCCATCAGGAGTTTCAGGATGGACTCTATCTCCAATGAGCATTAGTGTCAATATCGGGCAGATAGAGGTACGGATGAGAGTTTTTGCTTTCCCTTTTATAAAAGCGGGATTAAATACCCGTTGAAATCAGCAGGCGGGCGCCGGTGGAAAATGCCCGATGTTAGCAGGGTGATGAAAAGGATTGTAATTCCCACATCAGGGCGAAAGGCCCTATGGATGTCACCCCGGCGAAAGAGACTGTGTCGCAGTGTCTTTTGCTTTAAAATCAATTAGTTCGGGGAAAGCCTGGATTCCGGCTTCCTCCGGAATGACGAAATCATCAGCGATTTTCAGGCGTTTCTCCCACCAGAGAACCCTTTTTCATCATCCTGTCAGTCGCCGGGATGTTTTATTTACGGGCTCAAATCTTTTAATTGGCGCACGAAGTTTTGCCAAAGAGAAGTTTTTCCCATGTTCAAAAAAACTCTCAAATATTTATGGCCTTATAGGTTTCCGTTTCTGATTGCGCTCGCTCAGGTTTTTATCATAAGCGGCTGCGAACTGCTCAAGCCTTGGCCGCTGAAGGTTATAATTGACAACGTCCTGAGCGGGCGACCCACTCCGTGGGGATTGGAAAACGTCTTTAGCCCCGCATCTCTTCTGCTTTTGGCGGTGATCGGCCTGGTCATCATCTATATAGTTCTGGGCGGCATCACGCTCTTGAACAACTACACAACCATCAAGATAGGCCAGAAGATGGTAAATGACATGCGCGGGGACCTCTATGGCCACCTTCAGCGGCTTTCGCTTGCCTTCCACAACCGCCGCAAAGTGGGAGACCTCCTGTACAGGGTTACCGCTGACACATATGCCATCCAGAGCCTCACAATGAACGGGGTCTTCCCGATCGTAAGTTCCCTGGTTCTGTTGGCCGGTATGTTCTTCGTTATGATGAAGATCGACTGGCAGCTTACCGTTCTTTCTCTGGCGGTTTGCCCCGTGCTGTTGGTATCCATCATCGTGATGAGCCGCCGGATAACAACGGCCGCCATGTTTGCACGCCAGCAGGAAAGCGAGGTCTATTCTGTTGTGCAGCGGGCCATGTCGGCCATACGCATCATCCAGGCTTTTACCAAGGAAGAGGAAGAGCACCGCAAGTTCATGAGCGCGAGCAATCTGAGCCTCGGAGCAAGCCTCAGGTTATACACCCTTCAGACATTTTATTCGGGCATTGTCAATGTGGTGATGGCCGTAGGGACCGCGCTCGTCGTCTGGGTGGGCGCCCGGCATGTCATGAGCGGGCAGATCACAGTGGGGGAAATAATAATCTTCACAGCCTACCTGGCCTCACTATATGGCCCGATGAACACAATCTGTCAGACCTGGGGGCTGATTCAGGGCGCCAAAGTCGGTGTGGAGCGTGTTTTCGAGATACTCGAAGTCGAAAGAGACCTCAAGGAAGGTACCAGGGCGTTTCCAAAATCTGGAACCAAGGGAGAAGTGGTCTGGGAAAACGTCTCCTTTCATTACGCATCTGAGCAGCCGGTGCTGAAAAATATCAATCTGAGAGTCAAGCCAGGGGAGAAGATCGCCTTTGTGGGTCCGACGGGGGTCGGAAAATCGACACTGGTCAGCCTGATTCCACGTTTCTATGATCCGCGCGCAGGAAGGGTCCTGGTAGACGGTATCGACCTGCGCGACTACCAGTTGAAGTCGCTTCGGAGCCAGGTTTCCATGGTGCTTCAGCCTCCGCTGGTCTTTCCGGTTTCGGTGCGGGAGAACATAGCCTACGGCAAGCCCGAAGCCAGGCTTGAAGAGGTCATCTCCGCCGCCAAACTTGCCCGGATCCACGAATCGATAGAGAGGCTCCCGGATAAATATGACACCATAGTGGGCGAACAGGGTGCAACACTTTCAGAGGGAGAGCGGCAACGCATTACGATTGCTCGAGCTATTTTGCGAAACTCGCCGATTCTGATTCTCGATGAGCCGACTTCTTCGGTTGACGCCGAGACGGAATTTCTTATCATGGAGGGATTGGAACAACTAACTTCGTGCCGCACAACCTTCATCATTGCCCACAGGCTATCGACAGTCCGCAAAGCAGACAGGATCATCGTGCTTGGCAAAGGCGAGATTATCGAGGAGGGTCCTTTCAACGGGCTCATCAAGGCGCAAGGCCCTTTTGCCTCGCTTTACCAGTCTCAATTCGGCCTGGACGAGCAGGGAAGGGCAGTCGAATAGACAATCTCAGTGCTGACACCGGCTTTTGAGGTACTGTTTTTGCAATGGATATGTAGCTACGTTTTTGCTATTTACTAGGGCATTGTAAAAAACCAATTAATTAAGATCATTAGTGACGCAAAGAGGCCGGTCCACACCTTCCGAAGCCGGTTTCGGTGCGCCCCGGCGACTGTTCGCAGTGGCGCGGTCCAGCCAGAGGTGCTTTTGTGAAGCGTACGAGCGCAATATATGTCATTTTTGCAATTATCTTCTGCGGGCCGGTTATGTGTGCAGCGGAGCAAATCACCGCCGAGCAGTACCTGCAGGATATGTCGGTTTTTTCTCCGGTGGCTGAAAACTCGATCAAGGACCTGATTCAACAGAAACAACATCCGGTCCCGGCGGCTGCCTCCAAATTTGACCCTTTCTCTTATATTCCTCATGGCCAACTTGCAGTCCCCCCCGGCACCCGGGTTATGATTTTTTCACCCCATCCGGACGATGAATCGATCGCGGCCTCGGGACTGATTCAACGAGTGCTCGAAAATGAGGGTAAAGTCCGGGTAGTCTTTGTCACAAACGGGGACGGCTACACTTTCGCCGTTCGCCTCAGGGTGACGAATGCGCGTATTTCCGGCAAAGATTTCATCGAATACGGGGAAAAAAGGCAGGAGGAAGCAGTCCACGCTTTATGCGAACTCGGTCTTCAGCCTGAGGATGCCACTTTTCTGGGTTTCCCCGATGACGGCATAGAGGGCCTGTGGGAATCCTACTGGTCTGACCTCAAACCGTTTATATCTCCTCACACCCTGTTCGACAGGCCTCACAGAAAAGGCATGAACCGATGGGTGAAGTACTCGGGCGTGAGTCTCAGGGATGAGATCGAGCGTGTGATCAGGGAATTTTCGCCCGACTGGGTCGTGCTTCCAGATCCGCGCGACTATCATCCGGACCATGCAACGGCCGGGGTCTTCGTCCTGGACGCGCTGCGAACCATTTACTCCGATGAAGATACCGTTCCGGCCAGAGTGCTGACATATCTGGTTCATTACCCGGATTACCCACTCGCCAGTGAGTGGTCCGGGCAGATTTCCGGCACAGGGATTGGAGGATACGGCAAGGTTTCGAGGGAAACTCTGGCCGCTACGAAGTGGATTACATTGCCTCTGAGTCCGGAGGAGGTTGAAGGCAAGCGGCGAGCTTTAATTTCGCATGCCTGTCAGCTCCAGATGCTGCAATGGTTTTTTCGGAACTTTCTGCTGCCTTCCGAGCTGTACGGAAGCCTTGATTTGACGCAGGTGATTACAGTCCCCCTGGAGTACGCCGCCTATTACAAGCACCTCGGCGAGGCCGATGAACCTGCCACGAAAATCGAGGACGATCAATAAACTCATCGAATACCGGCCGGCGTTCATGCATCCGCCGAGGCCGCCAAATTGGGGATATGCCGTATCCCCCGGAAGATCGATCATTGCCGGTTAATCTGTAAGAGGTTCATTTTGCGTCCATGATTAGACATATAATTGCGCTGCTGGTTTTGATATCGCTCGGCCAGTTGGTTTTCGCCCAGGACTCCGAAATGCCAATCCCCCCGGCCCCCACCTTAGCAAAGGGGGACTTCAAGGGCAAGAAATGGAGCACGGCTGATATAGACGGTGTCCAGTGGCTGATCGATCCGGATGGGAAACCTTTCTATTCAAAAGGTGTCAATATCGTTGCTCCCGGCAAGGAGAGCGAAAAGAGCAGATCCGGGCAGGCGTACTGCTGGTCGAATTTCTACACTTCCATCGGGCAATGGCGCGAACAGATCTCAAGCCAGCTAAGAGATTGGGGATTCAATACTCTGGGGGGATGGTCCGACGGCTCGCCCGATCTGGAGTTCCCGCTCATGGTGGATTTGGAACTCGGCCGACATTCACGCTTTCACTGGTTCGATCCCTTCGATCCACAAATGGAGCAAAAGACCCTGGAAAAGGCCAGGGAGCTTACGGCCGCCTACAGGAACCTGCCTCAACTAATTGGATATTTCAGCGATAATGAGGTCGGCTGGTGGAATTCATCTCTTTTCATCTGGTTTCTGAAGGCGCCCTGGGAAAACCATACCAAACGTTTCCTGTGGGAAATGATCTACGATAACTATAAGGGGAAATGGGAGGCTTTTCTCGCCGATTGGTCGCCTCAGGGAGAGGCCAGGGATTTTGAAGATTTAAAGAAAGCGGGAGCGAGTCTAAAGCTGAGGCCGGGCGGAAGCGGCATCCGGTTGGTGGACCGATTCATGAGCGCCTGCGCGAAGCGCTATTACGAACTGATGTACAAAGCCATTCATGCAGCACACCCCGGTGCGCTGGTGCTTGGCGACAGGCTTCCGCTTTATTACCACCAGGACGTGATCCTTGCGATGGGCGACAATGTGGACGTGATTTCGACCAACTATAACGTTGATATCGCCGACGGCTGGGTTGCTCCGTACTTCTTTGAGGGGTTAGGCAAACTCAGCCGCAAACCTGTGCTGGTAAGCGAGTTCTTTTTCGCAGCGGCCGAAAACGGGAGCGGCAACCGCAACGAGACGGCCAGAAATGTCCATGCAAAACCCGGCCATCTCATGACGGTCCAGACTCAAGCTGAGAGAACGTGGGGATCAGGCGTCGCCCTGCTCAGCTTCGCCAGGTTCCCGAACGTGGTCGGCGCGCACTGGTTTCAGTACTGCGACGAGCCGCTCGGGGGACGCGAAGACGGAGAAGACTACAATATGGGCCTTGTCGACATATCGAACAGGCCATACCATGCGTTGACGCTGAACTTCAAGAATCTCAATCCCGTACTGGAGTTAGTGCACGCAAGGAGCGCCGGGCAGTCGAAAAAAGAGGCCGCCAATGACGCACAGGGGGGGAAGGGTCCGCAAAAGAGCTCTGGAGTTCAGCCGGTCAGGATAGTCCGGGCGGATTACCGAATTGACGTTTCCGACCAGTCGCTAATCGAGTGGGAAAAGGGCAAAACGCTGCTTAGCGGCTTCACCGCGCCGGCCCCTTATGTCCCTTTTGGAGACGTGCACCTGACATGGAGACCGGAGGGTTTTTACCTTTTCAGCCTTTCGGACACCTACGTCGACCCGCATTTCCTGGATTACAAGGCTGGCTTTCCCCGGTCCGAGGCATTCCAGCTTCATTTTACAGTCGAGGCGGATGGCAAACGGGACCATCTGGCCGTATATCTCATTCCTGAAAACAACCCTTCCTATCCTGACGGGTTTGAGATAAAGCCCGAGCTTTTTCGGCTGCAAAAGGGCCTTCCCGATCAAAAACTGTCCTTGGAGGGGCACGTGCAGAGGATAGAAAAATCTTTGCCTCACGTGGCCGTCGAAGCATTTTTCCCCGCAAAATGGTTCGGATTCGATGAGCTGAAGCCGGGGATGCGCCTCAGGGCGAACATCGCGCTTGTGAGCTATTTTCGTGAGTTTGCGATGGTCTGGGCGGGAAACCCCGAAATAAAGCAGATATCGGACCCCCAGGTTTTCACGGAAATCGTGCTGGAGTAATCCTCGTAACCTTCGCCGGCCCACCTTGGGTTCTCGACAGCCCACCCACCCGCGAGGCGCGGCTGACTGCGGATGGCCCGGTCTCATGACCGGCAAGGCCTCCCGCTGGCGCCCCGTCTCGCGGGTGGGTGGGCGGGCTGTCGAGAATGAGCGGTCGGCCTCCGCGCTACGCGCTCACATGTCGCTATGGGAGGCCAGCAAGCACGCTTCACAAAGTGAAGTGGTGCGAAGCTCGCGGAGCGAGGCCTGTACATCAACTTCACCTCACTTTTTGAGATGTGTAACGCTTGGCTTGCATCCAACCGCACCACGTTTAATGTCTGTGCTTTCTGCGTGGCTGCGCGCACGGTCGCCGCTCTTGTCAGGTCAGCCGCATTTTTTTTCGAGCGATGTACTATATAAGTCTATTATACAAGGGAGAAAGAAAAAATGATTGTCAGCATCAGTGGGGAAAAGCCGTATGCCACGATCTTTACTGATGGAAAGAATGGGGCTGCATGCGACACGACCTTCGATAAAGGAGGGGGAGGCTCGGGGTTTCGTCCTCACGCTCTGCTTGAGGCGGCTTTCGCTTGCTGTCTCGAATGGTGGCCGATGAACACAAAATCCCTCTGCGTGAGGCAAAGGTAAGCGTATTGCTCAACAGGGAGGATCCTGAGCAGACTATTTTCGAGTATGCAGTTGAGCTGCGGGGAGATTTAACTGCGCAACAGAGACGGGAACTAATGGAACTGGCAGCGTCATGTCCGGTCAGCAGAACGATCTCTAAGAAAATATCGTTTTGTCGCTACTTGCCAGCGCTGGATTTGTAGGGGTATTGGAAAGGAATTTCGGCGGATGCCGACAGAACCCGCCTATCGGAACATCTCTTGAAGATTGTCCCCATATGCGCTAGAAGATAACTTAGTCTTCAACATCCGGTTGGTTTGCGCCCGGAAAGGGTCCTTTTCCGGCCTGGCGGTGTCAATCTTCGGGCTTGCTTGTGCGGCGTACGTTTTGTACGCCTCCGCGCAATCCCTCGATTTCCTTGCCAGGACGAAAAATCCCTCCTTTCCGAATCGAAAACTGCCAGTGTCTCATCCGGAGGTTTCCGGATGAACTCCGGTTGGTTTGCGCCCGGAAACACCCGATGAGACAGGCGGGAAAAATGTTCGATAATCTTTCGGATAAATTTCAAAAGATATTCAAAAACCTGCGGGGCCAGGGAAAGCTAACCGAGGCCAATATAAGGGAGGCGCTTCGCGAGGTTAGGATGGCGATGCTCGAGGCGGACGTCCATTATAAGGTGGCCAGGGATTTCGTCGCCGGGATTGCACAAAGGGCTGTCGGGCAGGAGGTGATGCAGAGCCTTACGCCCGGCCAGCAGGTCATAAAGATAGTGCATGAAGAGCTTTCCTCGCTAATGGGCGGCAGCGCTGAGCCCCTCAAGCTCTCCGGACGGCCGCCGGTTTCCGTGATGCTTGTAGGCTTGCAGGGTTCGGGCAAGACGACAACTGCGGGAAAGCTCGCCCGGAAGCTCTCCAATGAGGGCAGAAGACCCTGCCTTGTTCCGGCGGACGTTTACAGGCCCGCTGCAATAGACCAGTTGATTACGCTTGCCGGCCAGTTGAAGCTTCCGGTCTATTCTTCGACGTCCCGGCAGACCCCGGAGCAAATTGCAAAAGAAGCTTTAAGCTACGCCCTCCAGGAGAATTGTGACACTGTTCTGGTGGATACGGCGGGGCGGCTGCATATAGACGCCGAACTGATGGAGGAACTCTCGCGGCTCAAAGCCATCCTCGATCCAGCGGAGATCCTGCTGGTTGCCGACGCAATGACGGGTCAGGACGCAGTACAGATTGCCGGCTCGTTCAATGAAAAGCTCGGTCTCACCGGAGTCATTCTCACGAAGCTGGACGGTGACGCGCGAGGTGGGGCCGCCCTTTCCATCCGATCGGTTACCAACTGTCCGATAAAGTTGATCGGTGTTGGTGAAAAGCTCGATGCTCTGGAGGTTTTTCACCCTGACAGGATGAGCTCACGAATCCTGGGGATGGGCGATGTCCTGTCGATGATCGAAAAGGCCCAGGAGGCTTTTGACGCTGATCAGGCCCAGGAGATCGCGCGCAAATTCAGGCAGGACACATTTACCCTCGATGATTTCCTCTCCCAGCTTCAGCAGGTTAAAAAACTGGGTTCCGTCGAACAGATACTCGGCATGCTTCCCGGTATGGGGATGCTAAAGGA
>Ga0187849_1001853_pt1 | contig 21491 bp, 16 predicted proteins | sample June2016WEW_4_10_2_FD_132412 | JGI IMG/M metagenome (GOLD analysis project Ga0187849, IMG submission 132412) | Peatland microbial communities from SPRUCE experiment site at the Marcell Experimental Forest, Minnesota, USA - June2016WEW_4_100 | ecosystem: Environmental > Terrestrial > Soil >...
GACAGCGCAGACACTAAACGTGGTGCGGTTGGAGGCAAGCCAAATGTGAGGCGCTTCCAAAAAGTGAAGTGCCTCCGGTGTATAGATCACGCTTCGCGAGCTTCGCATTGCTTCACAAAGTGAGGCATGCTTGCCGGCCTCCCTTTGCGACGTATGAGCGCGTAGCGCGGGGGCCGACCGCGCGGCAGGTCTATCACACGCGATGGGCGGTAGCGGGAGGCCTCGTAAATTCCCGCATGTGGCCAGCGTAATTGATAGCAGAGGATACCACGGGTCCAGCCGCGTAGTGATTTTGATTTGGGGCTTGTCCGTAAATAAAACCTTTGCGCTCGCATCCGGCTTTTGGACGGCTTTGGCCGCTCCTCAATCGCAAAATCCTCGACGTAGCACAGCTACGCCTGCGGTTTTGCTCAATCTTCGCCACCAAATCAGTCCAAAATCCGGCGCAATCCCTAAGAGGCTTATTTACGGACAAGCCCTTGATATTTTTCCAACCGAAAATCAGTTTACTATCTCATCTACCACATCTGTGAGATGTTTTTAAAGCCCCTTGAGAGCGCGGCTGACATGCAGTCGTCCTCGTAAATGGTTTCGTGAAGACGAACGGTTCCAGGGCGAGTAACACAGGGCCGGCGGCCAGTTGAAGGAAGAGGCGTTGAGGCGGCTTCAACAGCTTTGCAGTGGGGAGGTTGATACCTTGGCTGAGGTTATGGCGGACGGTGAAGCAACTGCGGCACACCGTGTTACGGCTGCAAGGGCAATTTTGGAACTCAAAAGGAAACGAAATGGCAACCATTGAAAAAAGAATCGCGGAACTGGAAACCCTGACTGAGGCTGAGACAGGGGGAGACAAAACCTTTACTGGACTTGTCGGGCAAGCTCGAAAACGGGCCGGCAGGGGGGAACCGGTCCGTGAGATCCGGATAACGCGCAAATGCTCGATGACCCCTCAACGGGCAATTCCATCGACAGATTCACGGGGTGCATGATAGGGCAAGGGATTCCCGGCTCTTAGGGCCGCCTGCCCGCCTCTCCGTGTCCCCCCCCTCTACGCGTCTGTCTCTACCTCCCCGCCGCCCCGCCTCGCGAATGGTTATTTTCTTTCCAGAGTGATGGCGAAGCCCATCCCCCCGCCGATACAGAGAGTGGCCAGGCCCCTGCGTAAATTTCTGCGGTTCATTTCCATCGCCAGGGCGTAAGTGATTCGCGCCCCGGTGCACCCGACGGGATGACCGATGGAAATCCCGCCGCCATTGACATTGACCTTTGCCCAATCCATCTTCAATTCCCGCATGCAGGCCAGAGCCTGAGATGCAAAGGCCTCATTCAGCTCGAAAAGGTCCACCTGGTCTATGGTCCATCCCGCCTTTTTTAGAGCCAGCCGGGTGGCGGGAATAACCCCGCAGCCCATGTAGGCCGGATCAATGGCGCCTGCCGCAAACGTCTTTATATAGGCCAGGGGCTTTAGCCCCAGCGCATCGGCTTTGTCCTTGGACATTACAAGGACCGCAGCGGCTGCATCATTGACACCCGAGGCGTTGGCCGCCGTGACGGTGCCGTCTTTTTTGAAAAACGGCTTCAGTTTGGCCATTTTCTCCAGGGTTGTATCCATCGGGCGCTCGTCGACTTCGAACACGAGCGGATCACCTTTAGGCCTTGGCACCGTGATTGGGACGATTTCGTCCCTGAGTATGCCGGAAGCAATTGCCGCTCTGGCTCGCTGATGGCTGTCAAAAGACAGTTTGTCCTGGTCTTCGCGGCTGATCCCGTATTTCTCGGAAATGTTTTCAGCGGTCACCCCCATGTGATAACCGTAATAAAGCTCCCACAATCCATCATGGACCATCAGGTCTACGGCCTCCACATTGAACATGCGGGCGCCCGCGCGCAGGCTCGGCATGGCGTAGGGAATTTGGCTCATGCTTTCCATACCGCCGGCCACGAGGACTTCGGCATCACCGGCTGCGATTGCCTGAGCAGCCAGGGCAACGGATTTCATTCCGGAAGCACAGACTTTATTGACGGTAAAAGCCGGAGTCTCCTTCGGCATACCGGCATAAATGGTGGCCTGACGGGCCGGATTCTGTCCCTGACCGGCCTGGACCACATTGCCCATTATGACCTCATCGACCTCGATTTGGCGATGTGAATCATCCCATTGGCGGTATTTCTGCTCCAACTCGATCAGACCTGTTCCTTTCAACTTGTCCGGCGCAAAGGAAACCATATCTTGAGTCGCCATGGGTTTCAGGCCGGCACGTTTCAAACTCTCCCGAATGCAAATCGCTCCGAGTTGGGCAGCGGGGATGTCCTTCAGGGACCCCATGAAATTTCCGACCGCAGTTCTCGCTCCACTTACGATGACCACTTCTCTCATGACTTCTCCTTTAGTTTTTGGAAAGATTCAGCAACATCAGCACTGGCAGTATCAGCGCGAAACCCCGTTGGAGACGCAGAAGGGATTGGAAAGTTACTCTACCAAAAGACGCGTCATATTACAACCGGATCGGCAACCGGCAAATTTCAAGCCCGATCGGCACGGGGGTTTTACGGGAGGCGTCGAAGATTGAGCCGGTCCGCTTGGCTTAGACCGGATTTTAGTGTGCTTCAGGGGTTTTCAAAATTTGGAGAATAATGTATGGTCCAGCAACTATGCAAACAGGAGCATGCAATGACCATTTTTATTTCCGGCTCCCTGGCTTATGACCGCATCATGGATTTTCCAGGCCGTTTTGCCGATCACATTCTGCCCGACAAAATTCACGTGCTTAACGTGTGCTTCAACATAAACAGCCTGGTCGAAAAATTCGGAGGGACGGCTGGCAACATTGCGTATAGCCTGGCCGTTCTCGGAGAGTCCCCCTTCATTGTGGCTGCCGCCGGGGAGGATTTCTCCCGGTATGAACAATGGCTGGTTCAAAATAATTTGCCGACAGCCTACATAAAGGCGATCCCGGGCATCTATACCGCCGGCGCATACATTACTACCGACCTGGATGATAATCAGATAACTGCGTTCAATCCCGGAGCAATGGCCTTCGAGGCGGACCTTCCATCGTTCAATGGTTCGGATATAGTGTTCATAGGGCCGGGCAACAAAAGGGACATGATGAATCTGGCGCAAAGAGCCAGGCTTGGCAATGCGCCCTTTTTCTTCGATCCGGGGCAAAGCCTGAATATCTGGAGTGGCGATGAACTGCGGGAAGCTGTTTCAGGGGCGCTCTGCTTCATCTCAAATGATTATGAACTCTCGCTGTTTCTCCGGATGACCGACTGGGAAATCGAGAATCTCTATAATGCAGCAAAGGTGGTAATCACCACAAAAGGATCGGAAGGGGCTACGATCGATATCAGAGGCGACAGGTTGCTTATCCCTGCTGTCCCTGTCCCTAAGGTCCTCGATCCGACCGGAGCGGGTGACGCTTTTCGAGCGGGGGTGCTCAAGGGCAGAGCCATGAATCTACCATGGAATACCGCATGCCAGATGGGTGCCGCCGTAGCGTCATTTTCCCTTGAACATTACGGAACTCAGGAGCACAGGTTTAGTTGGGAGGAATTTTGCGAGAGGTACAGCAGCGCCTATGGCCCCCTGACCTGCTCAGTTACTCCGCCAGGCCGACACGACGAAGACAGGATTGAGCGCCTCGAGCCTCAGGTCTTTCCCGGTAGGAACTGAGCGGTTCACCTGGAGTTGAACGATGGATACCTTGAAATCCCTGTCCTTCCAAAAGGCGCTCACCTTTTCGAGCGTCTGAAGCAGGACGACCGTCTGCACCACTCTCCCATCCGGAAGGAGCCTCCGGGCTACGGCCTCAAGGATAGCGTCGAGCTCACTGCCGCTTCCTCCGATGAAGACCCGATCGGGGTCGGGAAAGGCGCCGATCGCCTCGGAGGCCCTTGCGCACACGGCCTCCACCTTTGATGCGCCGAACTTCTCCAGATTTTGAAGGAGTTTTAAATACCTGGATTGGTTTTTTTCGACCGCCAAGACCCGTTTCAGGCGTGCTATCCTGGCGGCTTCCACGGAGACCGAGCCTGTGGCCGCGCCGAGGTCCCAAAGGACCTGCCCCTGCCCGAGCTGAAGTGAAGCAAGGACCACCGCTCTCACTTCCATCTTTGTAATCATCCCGGCTTGCCGTTCAAACGCCTCCTCGCCGAACCCGAAAATCCGTCCGGACGTGTCCCGCTTATCAGTTTTGACGACAGGTTGGGCAGGTTGGATAAGAATGACGTTCAAGGGCGAAAACTCCGTTTCTGCGGCATCCGAAGGCGAAAATGACCCTACTTTCTCGGATGGGGTCCCCAGGTTCTCCCCGATGATGAGCTTGCATTCGCATTGGCCTGATTTGATCAATTCGCGTGCGATCCATTGCGGCTTATGCTCAGGGTCGGTGATTACGGCGGCCTTGCGGCCTCTGTCAAGGATATCGAGGAGGCTCCCAATGCCGGCCCCGCCCTTGAGGCCGTGAAAGCTCACGGCCTCAATTGAATCCCAGCTTTCGCAGACCCTGGCGCACAGGGTCTGAACGCTGGTGACATTGGGGATTACCACGAGGCGCTCCCTGCCAAATTTGTCCGCCAATGTCCTCCCAATACCGAAGAACAAAGGATCGCCGGAGCAAAGGACGGCAGTGCGCTTTGTTTTTGAAATCCTGCCTATTTCTTCCAGGCTCTCTGAGAGAGGGGACTTGAGCGAAAGTTTTTCCCCGGCATGGTCCGGGAAGAGTTCAAGATGCCTGCGGCCGCCGGCCAAAATTTGCGCCGCACCGATCCACTCGAGTACCAAAGTCCCCAGGCATTGCGGACCGGTACCCATTCCAATTGCGGCAATCACGGGCGGTTTCCACTCACTTGGTTTCAAAACGTTAGAACTCCACGCTCTGCGAGGTGGGCCATGCCCGCTATTGAAAAAGCCCGTATTGATCGCATTCATTTTACATCAGCAAGCAGGCGGCCGTCGTAATCGAAAAGAAACAGCCTGATCCCGGCGCCCTCCCCTGCAAGCCGCGCCGACTGTAGAGCGGCCCTTTGGGCAACCGATTCCAGGACATTGTATGAGCCCTTGGCTGCAATAATCTCCAGAGCATGCCGCGCGGTATTCGCCGAAGCCAACTCCCGGCAGTGAGCGGCATCATGACCCAAGCTATGAGCTATCCCGGCCAGGAAGTCAAGATCGAGCGGCACTGAATGAGCGTGGGTATAAGGATGTCCCTGGGCCATCTTGATGGCTTTACCAAAAAAAATGCTGTGAATTATACGGGAAAAACCGTAGAGTCGCGCCTTCCTGACGGCAAAAGAAAAAAAATCGGCGATTTGAACGAAAGCCTCGGGGGGGAGTTCCGGAAGAAGGCCCATTGCGAATCGCTCGCTTTTTCCGCCGGTGCTCAGGACCATCGCGCCGCAATCGTTCGAGGCGGCGACCGAAATAGCAGCCTGGATGGTCTGCTCGTAGGCTTCATTAGAGAATGGTTTGACGAGGCCGGTGGTGCCGAGAATGGAGATTCCACCGAGAATGCCCAGGCGGGGATTGAGTGTGTACCTGGAAAGTTCTTCGCCCCTGGGGACTTCGATTTCAACCATGACCGAGAAATTGTTCGCTCGTTTGAAAGTCTCCACCGGCCCGGTTTTTGCGTAAAGCGGCAGGTGCAAGGCCGGCTTATCTGTCCGGGTGCCCCGGCTTGCTGAAACGGCCATATCGGAGCAATTCAAAAACAGCGGTTCGAAATCGGAATTTTCCGAGCGCATGAGCTCAAGAGTAATGTTTTCGGAGAGCATTTGCCTGGGTACCGGATTTATGGCCGGTTCACCCGGAGCTACAGGGAGGCCGGGCTTTGTAACCAGGCCGACCCCCTTGCCTGCGACCAGCAAAATTGCCGGCGAGTCACACTCTGCCCGACCTGCTTGCTCAGGTCCATGGCGCAAAATACTGACTGTTGCCCTTATCTCTGCTCCATTTGTAATATCGGGGTCGTCTCCGCCGTCTTTTATAACCGAAGCGCATGCAGTCCCGCCTTGCGTAGTGCTCCATGCCACGGGAACCGCAAGATAGACGCCCGAAGGCAGCCGGACGGCCACCGCATCGGCGCAGACGCCGGTGATCAGGTGGCGCAGGGCGGCTTTGGCTGCAGCGGCGGCAGCCGTGCCGGTGCTGAAACCGCAGCGGAGCCTGCCTCTTTTACTACCGGATCGAGACGGATTACCGGGCATTGATATCACAATGAGTGGCCCATTCAGCTCGGCAATTCTTGTTCCCCAGCTTTAGCAAGTTCCAGAAGCGCGTGGATTATGGCTACGGCGACCGAACTGCCGCCTTTTCTGCCCAGGACAGTTATCGAAGGCTGGTTTACGACATTTCGGAGAGCGCTCTTCGACTCTTCGGCCTGCACGAACCCGACGGGGACCCCTATCACCAGGCGCGGCCTAACCCCGTCTTCTTCAATCAGGCGGATTACTTCCAAAAGCGCCGTCGGTGCGTTTCCAACTGCGACTACAGCCCCGTCCAGACTCGAAGCGCAATTCCGGAACGCTGCAAGCGTGCGCGTCACCCCGGCCCTTTCGGCAAGTTCCAGGCTCTGCTGATTTTCAGCCGGACAAACTACCTCATTGGAGTACCATGCAAGACGCCAAGGGGAAAGCCCGGCCCGAATCATCCGCGTGTCGGCGTAGATGCAGGCTCTATTTCTGAGCGCTTCGATTCCGCAGTCAACAGCGCCAGGCGAGAAATGAATCCTCTGGGCATACTCGAAATCGCCGGTCGTATGGATAACTCGACGGATTATCCGCCACTGATCTTGTGGGAAAGAGTGCCGGCCCATCTCTTCTTCGATGATGCGAAAACTCTCCCGTTCTATCTCCCGTCCGGCTTCGACCAAGCCGGGCCGGTCCCGTGCGCCATTTGGCGGAAATTGCAGTATCACTTTATTTTCACCTCGATGTTATATCCTCGTATGATAGACTTATATAATACCTCGTGTGACAGACTTATATAACACCTTGCTCGAAAAAAATGCGCCTGACATGATAAGAGCGGCGACCGTGCGCGCCGCCATGCAGAACGCACAGACATTAAACGGCGTGCGTTTGAAGGCAAGCCAAATGTTCAGCGCATCAGAAAGTCAAGCTACAATGGTGTAAAGGTCTCGCTTCGCGGGGCTTCGCGTAGCGACAGTGAGCGCGTAGCGCGAAGGCCGACCGCTCATTCTCGACAGCCCACCCACCCGCGAGACGGGGCGGGAGCGCGAGGCCTCAAACAAAAAAATCCCTGATCCCGTACGGACCGGAATTCAAGGACTGCACCCAGCTCAACTTGATCCTCTATTGCCAGGGAAATACCACATCCCCGGAAACAAAGACCGGGAATAAAGGGCGCCTGAAACCTTGCGATTTCAAAGAGCAACAAAATTTGCTATACCACAACAACTCGCACTTGTATGCCGCATTTGACCGGCATCAGCTTTTATCTCTATACCATTTAGCTCCGGAGGTCAATCTTTATGCGCTCCGGGCCGAAATCATTTCGCCGAACAGGTCATGATCAGCGTAATAATACCGACATTTAACCGGGCAAAGCTCCTGGTTGAGGCTGTCCGCTCCGTTGTCGATCAAAAGGACGTTCCCGAGGATGTCGAGATCATAGTGGTCGATGACGGCTCAACGGACAACACCAGAGAGGCACTTGCAGCCCTGGCCGGAAAGATAGCCTATATCCGCCATGAGCATTCGGGGGTCAGCAAGGCCCGAAACCTGGGCATCTCCAAGTCCAGTGGTGAATGGATCGCATTTCTCGACTCGGACGATCTATGGCTCCCCGGCAAACTTCACGCACAGATGAAGTTTTTTTCGGATCACCCCGAAACCTTTCTGTGCCAAACCGACGAGATCTGGATCCGAAACGGCAGGCGCCTCAATGCCCGAAAATATCATAGAAAACCGAGCGGATACTGCTTCCCGCTACTACTCGAAAGATGCCTTGTGAGCCCTTCGGCTGTGGTAGTCCAGCGCAGGGTTTTCGATGTAGCCGGACTCTTTGACGAATCTCTGCCCGCCTGTGAAGACTACGATCTCTGGCTGCGGATCGGCTGCCGTTTTCCCATCGGGCTGGTCGAAAAACCTCTCATTGTCAAGCGTGGCGGTCATCCCGACCAACTCTCGGCTACAATTGCGAACCTCGACAAATATCGTATAGAGGCTATCGTCAAACTGATTCGCACAACGCCGCTCAGTCCCGAACAGCGGCACGCGGCTGAAAAAATACTCGAGGAAAAACGCCGGATTTATACCGATGGATGCCGCAAACGGGGAAATATCGCCGAGGCGCACAGGGTGGATTCGCTTGTGAGTGAGCAGTTGTTGAACGGAGGCCGGAAGCCGGTATCGCAGGTCGAAAAGACCAGTTTCCGATCCTAATACTCAAGCCGGTTTCCTGCCTGGCCCAAAGTCAAATCGCTTGCGTTTTACGATTCGCTACTTCTATAATAATCCTGTAATTTTGCTGAAGGCCTCCCGCACCCGCCCCGTCTCGCGGGTGGGTGGGCGGGCTGTCGAGAATGAGCAGTCAGCCTTCCGCGCTCCGCGAGGTGCATCGCCACAGGGATGCGCAAGCAGAATGGTATTTTTTTCATTAGTGTTGTATTAAAGTCTATCATGCGAGGCAATAATGGCGGAAATCAAACCGTAAGTCAGAAAGGAGATCCGTATGCTTTTTATAGCCATATTCAGCTACTCTCCCGAGGATAGAAACCTTGTGATCGAACGTGGAATGGGATCGGACAAGTCGGTCGGGGTTAAGATAAAGGGCGAGTGGTTCGATGTTTCCGGCCACAGGGTGTTCCGGTTGTTCGAAGCTGAAGACGATGCGCATCTGGCCGCGTCCATATTTAGCTGGACCGATCTGGGCGTAGCGGAAATCATACCGGTTATGGAGACTGAGAAGGCGTTGAAGCTGCTCAAAAAAGCCGGAAAAAAGCCCTGAAAAGATTTCCACGCGCCCTGCGCCCGATCCGGTGATTGCCAAGCCATTAATCAATCCTCCTGACCTTTTCTGGTTTTGGGTCTGGAGGATTTTTCATTTTTTTGCGTGCGGAGCAAATGATGAACGAGCTTAAAGCATTGCCGGGCAGTCCACTGGAGGCGCTCAAGCCGGCTGCGGCCTGCAAGGAGGCCCTGGAACTGCTCCTTTATCCGGATGGGGTGGAACTGAACCGCTATTATCTCAGCATGGCCTCCCGGCTCCATAAATTTCGGATAAGAATGTGCGACATTCCGGAGCCGCTTCTCAAGATTTTCTGTGAATTGCTTGCCTCAGCAGGAAGGACCTTTCGTGGTTCAGATGCGCATGAATTTTTCATTCGCCTTCTATTCAAAATACCGCCGAATCTTGCGGCCTGGCTTTTTGAAAAGAGATTTCCGCTACGCCCTTTCATCGAGCATATCGATGTAAAAAGGATATTCCCCGGTATAGGTCAATCTTCTCAGGTACTCAGGAGAAGGTGGAGGATCCTGAGGAAACGCCTGATCTCGGGTTTGGGCGCGGCTTGCAGTCTTGCGGACCACGGCCTTGAGACGACCCTCGGGGACCTGCGGTTCCTAAAAGCCACTAGACGGCCCGGACGTGTGCAATCGGCATGGAGAATACATGGAAAGGCTGTTGCCTCCAAAGCGGCAATTGCTCAGCGGGACGCACCGGCCCAAACGATGAGGCATCTATACTGGGGAGGCGAGCGGAGCCGAAAAATTGCTTTCTGGGAAAAACTCATTGAGAACCAGGCCGTTGAACTCTCTGAGATCAGGCGGCTTTCACATGAGGTCAGCAGTCGAACAGGCCGGGTCGTCCTGAGCTGGCATAACGCCTCTGTGGGTGCGGCGGGAGGTTGGGCATTGGAAGACTTTGCCGCTCAGTTCCCCTCCCCGGCGCTCTCCAGCCTTTTTGTCCAAGAGGTGCTCAAAGAGGCGCAGGAAATCCGGAAATCGTTCGACATATCTTCAGCTATGGGCCTTTGTGCTATGAGGTTCGAGCGTCTCCTGGCCCCCAAAGCGGCCAGTGCGGTTGAACACTCGCAAATTTGCGCACTTTTTACATCCTGCGATGGGCCTATTGCTGCCGAAGACGGCCCTTGTGGCCGTGGAGGCCTCCCGCTCGCGCCCCGTCTCTGGTCATGGACAGGTCAGGGAAAGCGTCGAGATGAGCGGTCGGCCTCCGCGCTACGCGCTCACACATCGAGCAGGGTATTGTATAAGCCTATCATACGACGTATAAAAGGGCCTCAATCCTTTCTGCTGAAGGAACCTGCCAACAGGAATGCAAATGCAAACAAACACGAATGGCCGGGAGCGCTTAGCCCTCACCAGCGCATATCCACCGAACAGGTCTTAGCGTGGATTGAAAAATCTCATAAGACCTGGGTAGACGGTCTCATCTTGCTTTTTGCGCTTGCAAACCAGGGTCAGCGAATGCTCGATTCCGGCAAAATCCCCTCGCTGGTCCTGCCCTGGATCGACAAGTTTTTCATCTCATCTCAAAGGCGGGCGGACGTCACTTACCTGGAACGCCTGTTTCGACTGGCATCGGCGAACATTCGAAAACCATTGATCCTGCTTTGGGATGACACTTCACATAGCAAGGTCCCAAGCCTGGGTCTCGCCCTTGAAGATCTGGCCGGGCGCGGCTTGCCTTTCAGAGCGATAGGCATATTCGACACCGGCGCATCTTTAGGCGGCTCCCATAGGGCCGAGCGTGCCGACGCCGTTGGAATCATTGTCAACGACTATCCGCAGAAGGCGCTTTTTGCTCTTCGGCCCCTTAACGAGAATCACTGCCCGGAGGCATTCCGGTGGGTTTTTAAAGACCTGGATATGAAATTTTTCCTAAACTATGATTCGTCCTGGAAGGACAACATCGCTTTCATTTATACCGGGACGCAGGTTTTCCCTCTGCTGCCGGTCCAAACGGAAATGGAATGCGTATCGCCCTGGGTTTTTAACGGGCGGGAGCGACTTGCTTTTGGGACATGGTTCAGGCGAAGACTTCGCCATATTTCGCTCGGTAAGATGGAAGGGATCTCCGATCCGCTCAGCCTCGAGTACTGTTCTTGGGCCAACCTGCTCTGAGCGCGAATCTGAGTGCATTTAAAATCTCCTTGCTTTATCCTTTTTAATGTTGGAAAACCCTTCATTGTCTCCCTGCTTTCGGCGAATCGTGCAAGGCCGGTTGAGCGGCTGTTAAACTGGAAATGTCGGCATGGTGAACTTCAAGAAGGCCCGTGAACGCATGGTGGAAACCCAGATCGCGGCGCGCGGCGTCCACGATGAGGGGGTTCTCGAAGCGATGCGAAGGGTGCCGCGGCATCTGTTCGTGGATGAAGCGCTCCGGGAGCAGGCTTACAGCGACCATCCACTGCCGATCGCCGAAAATCAGACTATATCCCAGCCTTACATAGTGGCGCTTATGACGGAAAGCCTGGAACTCAATGGCGCAGAAAAAGTCCTGGAGTTAGGAACGGGATCAGGCTACCAGTCGGCTATACTTGCCGAACTGGCGGACCGGGTTTTTTCTGTCGAACGCTATCCGGAGCTTGCGTATCGAGCAAATGCCATACTCCAGAAGCTGGGATATCAGAATATCATTGTCCGGGTCGGAGACGGTTCGCTTGGCTGGCCGGACGACGCGCCCTTCGATGGTATTATCGTTACGGCGGGCACTCCTAAAATTCCGCAGCCGCTCATAGACCAGCTCAAGATGGGTGGCAGACTGGTTGTCCCGGTCGGCGACCGATTGGGTCAAGACCTCATTCTGGTCAGACGAGTGGCGGAGGGGATCAAAAAAACTAATCTGGGCGGGGTTCGCTTCGTGAACCTGGTGGGGAAATGGGGATGGAAAGAATAGAAATCGGCAGTCCAATTATAGGGGTGGTCGGGCCTGGGACCAGCCGGCCGGATTTGACGAAGCTTGCCGAGGAGGTCGGGCGCGAAGTTGCCCGCAAGGGAGCGGTCCTGGTTTGCGGAGGTCTTGGAGGCGTCATGACCGATGCGGCCCGCGGCGCCAAGGAAATCGGCGGCGTTACGCTCGGAATTCTTCCCGGGCCCGAAACGGCGGATGCAAATGAATTCATTGATTTTCCAATAGCAACGAACATGGGGCATGCGCGCAACTCGATCATCGTCCACACGGCGGATGTGCTGATCGCGATCGGGGGCGGATATGGCACTCTGTCCGAAATAGCGCTTGCGCTAAAAATCGGAAAAGCTGTGGTGGCGCTTCAGCCACCGTATCAGATCCCAGGGGTGATAGCCGCCCAGACTCCGCTGGGGGCGGTTGACGAAGCGCTCACACTCTTCGAGCTCGGCCGCAAACCGCCCAAATTCTAGGGTAGCCGGTTCATTTATCATCTCCTCGCGCCCTGCGTTCTGTAAAAAGTCCCCACTAACGGGCCTCCGGCATCCGCATTGGACATGAACGAACGAGGTTAACCGTTACTCACAAGGCCTCCCGCTCCCGCCTATCGCGTATGATAGACCTATCCTGCGGTCGGCCTTCGCGCTACGCGCTCACACGCCGTGAAGGGAGGCCGGGCAAGCCCACTTCACAAAGTGAAGTAGGGCGAAGCCCCGCGAAGCGGGACCTTGACACCATTTTCACTTTACTTTCTGATGCGCTTAACATTTGGCTCGCCTCCAAACGCACCACACTTTCTGTCTGCACTGTCTGCATGGCTGCGCGGAAAGAGCCGGTTCTTTTTTCGAGCAGGGTATTGTATAAATCTATCATACGAGGCCTCCCACTCCCGCCCCGTCTCGCGGGTGGGTGGGCGGGCTGTCGAGAATGAGCGGTCGGCCTCCGCGCTACGCGCTCACACATCGAGCAGAGTATTGTATAAATCTATCATACGAGGTGCTGAACCCGATGTCAAAACGCAGTAGGGAAAAGGAACCGCCGGAGCCCGGCGTTACGGTCCCAGCCTCATGCAGCGGCACTGCTTCCGGGGGCCGCCATGTTCAAAGGCTCCGGGAAGAAAACGAAGCTCTGCGAAAAGAACTCGTCGAGGTGCTTGCCAACGCGCTGGAAAACGAAAAAATCTGGAGGCATTTTGCGGCGGTCGAGCGAATCCTTTTTAGGACCCGCGAGTTGGACCGGCTCATCGAGGAATTGCTCAGGGAGATAAAAGACCGGTTCCAGACAGGGCTTCTGGTTTTATTCCTTTCGCATCCCGAAGCGCTGGAGAGGCTCTTCCAGAGCGAGCCTGGGACAAGCCGAGAAATAGATTCAAAAACCTGGATTTCCCCCCTGGACGGCGAATCGGGGCACGCGCTTATCGGACCCGGGCTCAAGCCGGTGCTCTTTTCGACGGAAAGAAACGGCTATCCCCCAATGTTGTCCGAGGGCGGCCAGACACTGCGCTCAGGGGCGCTGATCCCGCTAAAGATAGGTGACATTCTGTTCGGGGCCTTGCTGCTTGGCAGCCCGGACCCTGGCAGATATAATCCGGAAGACGGAACCGACCTTCTGGAACAACTCGGAATAAACATAGCTCTATCCATGGAGAATTGCCTTACCTATGAAAAGGTCCGTGAGTTCGCGGTAAAGGACCAACTGACCGGGCTCTTCAATTTTTTTCAGATTCATACGATCCTGGAGAAAGAGTTCAGAAAGGCGCGCCGATCAGGGAGCGCGCTCTCAGTACTGATAGTTGACCTCAATTTCGTCCATGACTGGGATGAGTTCGAGAGCGGAACGGAGATCCTCAAGCATGCGGCGCGGCTCCTGGAAGCCATCCTTCCGAAGGAAGGCTGCTTTATGGGCAGGTACGGGAGCAATGAGTTTCTAATAATACTTCCCGGTTTTCCCGAGGAGGAAGCTCGGGAGGTCATGCCTTATATTTCCTCCACCATGAGAAAATCCCCTTACCGGGTAAGCAATACGGCCATCCTCATCACGACAGCCATCGGGGTGGGCGCCCTCAACGAACGTGCAACCGCCGCGCAGGACCTGGTCGATGCTGCCTATGCCGAGCTTTGCGCCGTGAAGCTCCGGCACGGACCGAAAGGTGAATAGTTCAGCCGGCGCCGGAGTTTGGACATGGGCGCCGAAAATCCAGACGCCAGGTACTCATTTGCCGGATTGAACCCTTTATTTTACGTTGTTACAGGTTTTGATTGCGGCTCGGCGCCGCGCAGGGTTGGGTGCAGGCGTTTGGCTCAAAGCGGACCTTCGCCGATTGCATTGGCGGGAAAAGCAACGCGCCGCGGTGAAACGCGGCGCGCCGTGTGTGCAGCGGTTCGGCTGCGCCCCAGCCGGGGGCGCAGCCGTATCATGCCTTCGGATCTAATTCTACCTATTTACACGGATTCCCAAGGGGAACTACCATGCGGAGCAGGCACCAGTCGCCGCCGAACTGGTTATCACTGGAAACCGCAAAGTTATAAACAAACTGCATACTGACCGGGCCGAAATTGTAGCCAATGATCGGGCCCACTGTATACATCTGGGTCTGACTGTTGGGTACCTTTACGCCCATAAGCGTATCGCTATTCACCTGATAATACGAAGCCGCGCCAAGACCAAACGTCCATTTGCCAATGGTTTTGGTGATGGTGTAGTCGCCCGAAAACTGATTTCCCGACTGATAGTTGGTATAATAGTCTTTGAGCGGAATAGCGAAGAACAAGTCGGCACTGATATTCCAGCCGTTATGCAGCCAGCTTATTCCGACTTCAGGGATAAAGTCATAATAGTCGTTGGCGGATGGGGCCATAAATATCTTCGCAGGATTCCCACCCAGAGAAGTATTGGACAGATTGCTCGATCCATCGTTCAAACCAACGGTCAAGGCGGTCTTTATGTGCCAATCACAGGGGAGTTTCCACGACAAAATGTAGGGAACAAGAAGGGTATTGAACGTGCCCCAATTATTGCCCGCCAGGGTCCCAAGCGGGGTGACAACCTGCAGGTTCGTATAGACGATCGGCTGAGCTATGGCCATTGCATAGTCGGCGCCCAGAAACTTCATTCCGGTAGCCCACAGCAGGACGGGAGACTCTACGAAGACGAAAAGCTTCGCGTCCTTATTTACTACCCCTGCGCTCCACGAATTTAAGCCCGGCATCATGTAGAAGGTGTTAATGAAATAAAAGCCGGGAGGCGGGAGGGCACCGGCGGCCAATCCTTCGTCTACGCCGCGCAGATGGGGATCCCACAGCTCCATTGCGAAAACAGGGGTGACCATCATCACCACTGCCATAGATACACACAGTGCCAAAATAAATTTTTTCATCTCTTCCCCCTCAAATTACAAAAAAGTTAGCACTCTTCAAAACAGGGCCAGTGAATCTTGCCCCTCCAACTGGATCTGCTTTGCGCCCGCATGCGGGCAGCCACGTCTCTACCACCTCCTTTCAGCCCCGGTATCAGCCGGACCCCAGCAAAACCGCAGGCCGCCTGGTAAAGGTTACCTTCGAGCAGAAGCCAGGCTAAGACGCAAAACTACAGCAAGCCAAACCCGAAGCGTCGCCCCTTTCGGCAAAAGCCGCTGCACGTTGTTGCGTATAATACGTTCACCTCATACATGTCAAATTAAATTTTGTAAAAGAAAAATTTTTTTTACGCCCCAGGAATCCGCTCTAATAAAAGGTTATCAGGAATCCACAGGCCCTCTCATGTTAGTAATCGTCAAAACAACCGGCAATAATTAGAGAATTTTACAGAAAAAGAATGGACTGCGGGAAGTTCCGGGCGCAATATCAAGCAAGCCCCGATAGTTGCTTGCACCGCGAGGCCAATCCACGTTGAAGCAACATATAACTGTACGTTATCAGCTCCGGTTTGCCGCTCAACCGATGTTTGGGCGCGCCAAGCAGACGAGACGCCATAATTGCGCCTGAGCAGGGTGGTGAGAATTTCGGCTATCCGATCTTCGGTCAGCGCCTTGTCAAAGGCGACTTTACGGCCGGCGACAATTATCGTCGGTGTGACACCGACCTGATTTTCCTTCCCAACTACCGAAAATGCGTCGTGCTTCCCAGCGACAACCCGGCCGGCAGGGAATCGCTGCGCCGCCCGCTGAGCTTCCCTTTCCGGCTGCAAGAATCCGGCGCAGGGAGCCGTTGTATCGAAAACCAACACCTTGATGCTGTCCGAGGTGGGCTCGTTTCCTCCTTTCGGCATCAGCGCGCCGGGTATACTTTGAACTTTTCCGAAAATCAGGGGGGCTTCCTCGCATACACACGTTGCTGTCTTTGTCTCCCAAGGGGCGGGAGGACCCTGATGAAAAGCAGTGCGGATAAAATCCATCCCGTGAGAGGGCCGAGAACATAAACCGTAAAGAAGCCGCCAGAGGGACCCGGCATAGGCACACGCCCCATCCGGCCAGATAAACGAACAATCGGGGTCCAAAATCCCATGCCGGATTGAGCCCAGCCTCAGTCAGCGGGGCAAGAACCCCAATGACCGCCGTGACCGTCCGGCCGATGAGTATGGGTGCAATCTCACTTGACGGACGGCCCACATTACATCGCTCCGTCAGCATAAAGATCATAATGATCAGCAAAGAGGTCTCGATGGTCTCGACCATAAAGGCAATATCATGCATCTATGAAGGAGGCACTCTATTGTCAGTTAAGCGGCTTCTCTCCCGCCGAACTTCGGCAATTTCGCCGGGAGAGAAGGGTAGAGACATCATCCCTGCTTTGCGGACGGGGAAGAGGGTGTTTCCACCAGTTCGACAAGTTTTTGTCTCCTCAGAGGCCCCAACCGCTCGGCCCGGATATGCCAATAAGCTACTGAATTTACAGTATTAGTTATCGCCTTCGGGTATCTCTGATTGCCATATTTATGCCTCTCAAAACAGCTATTGGCATTATTAAAAGTTTTCGACTACGCAGACACATACAACCCGTTGCCGCTTATAGTAATGGCAAAAGTCGAATCCTGCCGCCTGTTACCTGGATTTTGCGTCGATCTGCCTGAGTTAACCGCCCAACAGTGGTTGTTCGACTTGATTGGGCCTTTAAAGTGGCGAGCACTTATTGTAGAATATCACGTCTTAGCTGCGAATCATAAACGGCGATGCAATGTTAATCCAAAGCTAAATACCATTAAAGGCTCTTTCCTTATCATTTATACTCATGTTCTGAACCGGGGAGGCAAGTGTGTGAAAAGCCCGGTGGACATTTTGTGAAGAAGACACGAAATGTGCATGTTTACGGCTTTGACGGCTGATGTTTGCAGTTCGTTACACTTAAGGGGCGTTTCTCACGATGCGGAAAAGAAAGAAGCATAGGAAAGCCATTGTAATCGTCACGCTGTTGTTGATCATAGGGGCAACTGTCTATGCCAGAGATGGATTGTACTGGCGGATTGCTTCCTGGAAGGGTAGTCGGTCCAGCTATGCCAGGTATTTGCAATATTTCCCAAACGGCAGTCATACCGCTGAGGCCAGAGAACGCTATGATGAGCGTAGTTGGCAGGAAACCGTGAGGGATGGGGAGATCAACGGAATAGGCCGATTACGCCAATATATGGAGACGTTTCCCAGTGGCAAACACGCAGATGAAGCGGCTGCAAAAATTGAGGACCTGCACTGGCAAGACACCACTATGGGAAACACTGTCAAGTCTTACCAGCTTTATCTCGCCATGTATCCCGGCGGCAAACACGCAGATGAAGCGGTTGCAATGATTGAGGACCTGCACTGGCAAGAGGCCGCTGCGGGAAACACTGTAGAGTCTTACCAGCTTTATCTCGCCACGCATCCCGGCGGCAAACACGCAGATGAAGCGGTTGCAATGATTGAGGACCTGCACTGGCAAGAGGCCGCTGCGGGAAACACTGTAGAGTCTTACCAGCTTTATCTCGACACGCATCCCGGCGGCAAACACGCAGATGAAGCGGCTGCAAAAATTGAGGACCTGCACTGGCAAGAGGCCACTGTGGGAAACACTGTCAAGTCTTACCAGCTTTATCTCGACACGTATCCCGCAGGCCGCTTTGGGCCTGAGGCGCAGGCAAAGCAGGAATCGCTCCGAAGTGATGACACACCCTATGTTGCGGCACAGAAGACAGGCACCTCGCCGGCGTTGAAGAGTTTTCTTGAAGAATTCCCCGGCCACAAGAGAGAGGCGGATGTGCGCGCCGCACTCAGGGAAATAGAAGAAGGACGGGATATCACTGATCTGCTCAAAGAGAAGAAAGTCGAAATTGAAACGGAAGGCAGCGGAATCCAAAATGTCATTGTCAGGATACGGCGTCTTGTGACTTACCAGATCACGGTAAAAATCCCCGTGGGCACCTTCTTTGTGTCCCGCAGCTCATCCACCCAGAACATGATCGCCACCGGGGAATCCAAGCTCGCACTCACGAGCAGCGATTGGCGGTGGGTGATGCCTTCGGTCGTCAGCGCCAACAGGCTACGTTCTATCCCCGGTCAAAGAGACGCTTTCAGCGTGCAGAAATCACCCAATCAAGATGAACTGGTGAGGCTCATGCCCGTTTTGGAACGCGCCGGGGTTTCTTTTACCATCCGACAGGCGGCCGTATGGATCATCACGGACAATGCCAGTTACTCGGACCTCGGTATTCTGGTAATGGGCAGCGATGGATCCGGAGGGATACGTGTCATCAATGAATATGTGGCGGCTCGCGCCATGCAGCTCTGCGATCAAGCAAATATTGATGTCACTCGGAAGGCCATCTGGAAAGACAAGTCAACAATCCTGCAAGGGCTGCACGACGCAAGCCTTAAAGGATGGCTGCAGGCTAATATTGGTGCAAATAGACCAACCAAAACAAACACTGGTGTAACTACCGGGCTGAATGACCTGATGGAAGCCTCCCGGCTTGGTCACATCGAGGCCGTGCAGTCGCTGCTTGCCAAAGGCGCCGATGTCAATGCAAAGAGGACTGACGGCGTAACCGCGTTGATGATTGCCTCCGACAAAGGCTACAAAGAGGTGGCGCAGGCACTGCTGGATAAGGGGGCCGAGGTCAATACAAAGAAGACTGACGGCGTAACCGCGTTGATGATTGCCTCCCAGAACGGCCACCAGGAGGTCGTGCAGTCGCTGCTTGCCAAGGGGGCCGACGTAAATGCAAAGAGGACCGACGGCGTAACCGCGCTGATGAGTGCCTCCCAGAATGGCCTCCAGGAGGTCGTGCAGGCGCTGCTTGCCAAGGGGGCCGAGGTCAATGCAAAGAAGACTGACGGCGTAACCGCGTTGATGGTTGCCTCCCAGAACGGCCACCAGGAGGTCGTGCAGTTGCTGCTTGCCAAGGGGGCCGACGTAAATGTAGAGGACAAGGACGGCAAAACTGCGTTGATGGCTGCCTCCGCGAATGGCCACATCGAGATCGTGCAGTTGCTGCTTGCCAAGGGGGCCGACGCCAATCTAAAGGAAAAGGACGGCAAAACCGCGTTGATGGTTGTCTCTCAGGAAGGCCGCCAGGAGATCGTGCAGTTGCTGCTTGATAAGGGGGCCGACGTCAATGCAAAGAGGGCTGACGGCGTAACCGCGTTGGTGATTGCCTCTCAGGAAGGCCGCCAGAAGGTCGTGCAGTTGCTGCTCGCCAAGGGGGCTGACGTCAATTCAAAGATGAATAACGGCGAAACCGCGTTGATGATTGCCTCTCAGGAAGGCCGCCAGGAGGTCGTACAGTTGCTGCTCGCCAAGGGGGCTGACGTCAATTCAAAGATGAATAACGGCGAAACCGCGTTAATGATTGCCTCTTACAGAGGACACAAAGAGATCATGCAGTTGCTGCTTGTCAAGGGGGCCGACGTCAATGCAAGGATGAATAACGGCGAAACCGCGTTGTCGCATGCATCCCACAAAGAGATAAAGGAACTGCTTATCAGGGCAGGAGCAAAATAATCTAATTCTATGTGTCGAGTGCGCCCTGGCAAGAGGACCCGGCTCCGGCACAACAGGCGAAGCAATGATTGCGTACCGTGATCTCACGCTGGGAGAGCCTCTTGAAGTCAAATTCGCGAATGTGAGTTGGAGAGCCGCCGTTAACCTTCAGACCGAGCATCTGATTGAAGTCGCAATCGTACAATCGGCCGTCCCAGCCGACGGAAAGAGTGTTCCGGCACATAACGCCGGAGACAGCGGCGGGGTTGAACGCCGAAGCAAGGACCGCCATGTAGTCGTTAAGATTGTCGCTGCTGATAAGATAATCAAGATAGCGGCCGATAGGACAGTTTGTTAAGACGAAGAGCCCGTTGAATTCAACTCCGAAACGCTCTCGAAGCCGGCGCTTATACTCGTGCTCCAGCGACGATTGATTGCCGGGCATAAAAGCGCCGGATGGATTGTGCATAAGATTTAGGACCAAGCCTGTCCCCTCACGCCCATAGCCGATTTTGTTGAGTTGGCAAATCGCCGTTATACAGCGAGCGAACGTTCCGGAACCGCGTTGCCGGTCAGTGCGTTCAGCAGTGTAATCCGGCAGGGACCCGACAATTTCCACACCAAGTTCGCGGTACATCTGCGGGAAAGATTGAGTGACTCCCTCAGTCAGAACGGCCAAGTTCGTCCTTACGACGATCCGCTTGCCGGTGGCGGCAAGTTCTCGCAGTAACCAGGGCAACTGAGGGTGTAATTCCGGTGCTCCTCCGGTGACGTCTATCGTGTCGATTTCAGAAATGTGTGCAATTCGTACACATTCCGTAAGGACCTCTGCCGACATCATTTCCAGTCGATCCGGGGATGCTTCCACGTGGCAATGGCGGCAGGTCAGGTTACATCGCCTGGTGATGTTCAATTGAAGGATTTCTACCCCGGTTGCAAAAAGCGGGAACATCTCCATCGCTTTCAGGCGTTCGACAAAATTCTGTCTACGGCCAGGAATTTCAAGCATCGCAAGTTGCTGCCGCGGATCCATCACATTTCCTTCTTCCGGATGATTTTTCTGATTTGGGTGGCATGGGCCAGTGTATCTCCCGCAACCATCGCAGCGCCGACATGAATCGCTTCCATCATTTCGTCATTGCCGACACCGAGTGACAGACACTTGTTGGTGTACGCGTCAATACAATAGGGACAATGGCGTACCGTGGCCACCGTGAGCGCAATGAGCGCCTTTTCACGTTCTGTGAGCCTGCCGGCTCCGGTTGCTTTTCCGTAGTAATCGAAGAAGCTTGCCGCTAGCTCCGGCGAGTGTTCACCTATGTTTGGAAAATCCGCCAGGTCTTCCGGTTTATAGTAAGGCTCCGACATGATATTTCTCCGTTTTTTTCTGTGTCCCTCTTGACGATCGGTGAGGAAATATTTGCGCCTGGCCGGTCCCGGCGCACTTGTATCCGAGGTCGAGGTAAGCACGCCGCGCTTTCCAGTATGTTCAGGTTAGTCTAGTACGTCGTCAACAAAGTTATCACATGTTGTAAGGAATCGTCACCCCGGCGAAGGCCGGGGTCCAGTGCTTTTAACCAAGTGAAAACACGCTGGATTCCGGCCTTCGCCGGAATGACGGGCTGAAGGCCCTTACCTATAGGAACTTAGTTGAC
>Ga0187849_1001857_pt1 | contig 21466 bp, 15 predicted proteins | sample June2016WEW_4_10_2_FD_132412 | JGI IMG/M metagenome (GOLD analysis project Ga0187849, IMG submission 132412) | Peatland microbial communities from SPRUCE experiment site at the Marcell Experimental Forest, Minnesota, USA - June2016WEW_4_100 | ecosystem: Environmental > Terrestrial > Soil >...
CCTCCACGAATTCCTTCCCCATACGGATCAGGAGATTGAAGAACTGGCCCGGCAGATGGGGGTTCCCTTCAACAAACTCAAAGAACGGGCGGAGAGTCTCAAAGAATCCAACCCCATGCTCGGCCACCGCGGGTGTCGCCTGGGCATCAGCCATCCGGAAATCACCGAAATGCAGGCCCAGGCGATCTTCGAAGCCGCCTGCGAGGTTGCCAAGGAAGGGGTGAAGGTTATTCCTGAGGTCATGATCCCCCTGGTGGGTCACGTCAATGAGCTCCGAGCTCAGAGGGAGATTGTTGACCGGATGGCCAAAGAGGTCATGGGTCAGACCGGAATGAAGATCAAATACATGGTGGGAACGATGATCGAACTTCCCCGGGCAGCCATCACCGCCGATCAGATCGCCCAGGTGGCCCAGTTTTTCTCCTACGGAACCAACGATCTCACCCAGACCGTCTTCGGCCTCTCCCGGGATGACGCCGGCAAGTTCCTTCCCTTCTACCGGGAGGCGGGCATTCTGGATTCCGATCCTTTTGTCTCCATTGACCGCCCGGGAGTGGGCGAGGCCATGCGCATTGGTTTCGAAAAGGGCCGCAAAGCCAACCCCAAGTTGGAAGTGGGGATCTGCGGGGAGCACGGGGGCGATCCCAGTTCCGTCGAGTTCTGCCACATGATCGGTCTGGATTATGTCTCCTGCTCGCCTTACCGCGTGCCCATTGCCCGTCTGGCCGCAGCCCGGGCAGCCATCACCTATCCGAGGAAAAAGAAGGCCGCGGGCGGAAAGAGGAAGTAGGGAGATAGAAATGTATAAAAGAGCAGTGAAGATCGTCGATGCCCGTATGGGCATCATCTCCAATAACGAAAAGCTCATCACCGAACCCCGATATTTTGAGGGACAGGTGATGGAATCCTTGCTTACCGACATCCATTCCGTCGATCCCATCCCCTTTACCGAAGACCTGGACTCTTACTTCGTGGTCATCGACGACCCCCACATTCAACCTCAGGTTAAGGTAACCGATAAGGTCTGCACGGCCACCGGGGATTTCACCCGCTACGAAAAAGAGTGTTCTGACAACCGTTACTCTCTGTTCGGGAATTTGGGGCTTTTCTTCAAGTATCTCCTGGTCACCCTGGAGCGGTACCACGATATCTACAGTTTCCATGCCAGCTCCATGTTTAGCCCCAGCCGGAATACGCTTCTTCTGGTGGTAGGCGGAGCGGGAGCGGGGAAAACGGTCTTCCTGCTCAAGGGCCTGGAGGACGACTGGGCTATCTTCAGCACCGAGATGACCCACTTCCGGTTCACCGATAAAGGGTACGAATTCTATATGGGTTCCCTTTACGACAACATCCGCCTGGGAAATCTCATCTACGACTTTCCGCAAGCCAATGAAAGACTAAAGGTAGAAATCCCCCAGGTGGCTGACGTTTGGGGGCATAAGATTGCCATTGACATGCGGCACATTGCCGCAGCGCCCCGCTACCTCAACCCCCGGGTGACGGTCGTGGATGCCCGGATCGAGTCGGGAAGGGATAAAGCGATCGTTAAAACCATCAGTCGAAAGGAGAAAATCGTCAAGATTCTTTTTGATAATGCCACCGAAAAACTCGGTCCCACGCTGGTCTTCTATGACGTCATCCCCGTGGAGACCTTTGACACGCCGGAGTTGATGCGCCGGCGGCTTCAAGTCCTGACTCGCTTCGTGGAAGAAGTGAAGTTGAACCCGGTTAAGTCCGTCTTGGCCGGTGCAAAAAATTGTATGGAGGGAATGTAAGATGAGTCGCGTAAAAGCTTTTGATGGAGTGTTTGAAATGCCCGTTCCCGGGCGGACGGTGAAGCCCCGCAAAGAAGGCCTCACCATGATCATCGACAAAGGCCTGGGGCTGAGCGGCACCCAGGATCTGCTCGAATCGGCCGCTGATGCCATTGACTTTATCAAGCTGACCTTCGGAACCAGCGCCTTCCTGGACCTCGACTATCTGGCCGAAAAGGTAGAGATGGTCAAAGACTATGACATCTACATCTGCCCCGGCGGTACTTTCCTGGAGGTTTCGGTCTGGCAGGGCGCTTATCAAAAATATCTGAAGCGTTGTAAAGAGCTGGGGTTCAACGCTATCGAAGTTTCCGACGGAACCATCGAGATCGACATGAAGACCCGGGCCGACTGCATCAAGCGCGCCGTAGACATGGGATTCATGGTGGTATCCGAGGTTGGGAAAAAGGACCCCGACGAAAAAGTAGCCACCGCCAAATTGCACGAGGAAATCGCTGCCGACCTGAAAAACGGGTCCTTCAAAATCATCGTGGAAGCCCGGGAGGCGGGGAAAGGGGTGGGCATTTATGACAAGGACGGAAAGCCCAAGGATGATGAAGTGGAAGCTATCATCAAGGGCGTAAAAGACATCACCAAGCTGGAATGGGAAGCCCCCATCAAGAACCAGCAGCAGTTCCTGATTCTTCGCTTCGGGACAAACGTGAGCCTGGGCAATATCCCCCCGGAAGACATTCTGGCCCTGGAAGCGCTGCGCAACGGGCTCCGCGGGGACACGCTGAAAAAAGCCTTTGACGCCAACCCGAAATACAAGAAATAGGGTCGGACGCAGATCACGCAGATTACGCTGAAAAATATTTCCCTCCCCCTAACCTCCGGAGGGGGAGATTAAGACAGGAAGTGTCGGAGTAATCCCGCCAATAGCGGGATTACTCTTTTTATGGCTGGCCATCACGCGGAACGCGTGACAACCCCCACATCAAGATTTTGAAATTGGTCTCCTAAATCCGATGTGTACTAACTGCAGCTTCCCTCTCCCCAACGCTTTTTCCGTTTTTCCAACCTTCGGTCCCAGATTTTGGCTCAATACCGCTCCTGGCTCATGACCCCAGGGCTAACGAATGGGCAGTTCTCGGCAAGACATTTCGGGGGACGCAGATTTCCGTCCTGCCCCTCTTCACCGCGCCGATTGTGGCGGGGTCGTTGGTTTTCGGTTGGTTTTCTTGACCTCCATCCGTTTGTCGGCTATACTGGCCGCTGCGTGGTTTCGAAGGTAAGCCCCTTTCGCCAATCCCATCTCTGAAGGAGGGAAAAATGTTTACTAAGACCCTTAAGCTCTTAGTTTTCTCTGCGGCCACTTTTATGTTGGCAACCCCGAGCTGGGCTGCCCAAAAGTATCCCGACCGCCCCATTGACTTTATCTGTACCTGGGGCGTCGGCGGCGGCGCGGATCAGATGGCACGGGTCGTCGGCAAGTTGGCCGAAAAATACCTCGGCGTCGCCCTGCCCGTTTCCAATATCCCCGGCTCTTCGGGCAATTCCGGGATGGCCAACGTTTTGGCAGCCAAGGCCGACGGTTACACCATCGCGACCTATATCGCCGATACGCTCGGCACCGTCCCCTTGGGGACCGCCCGGCATAAGATTTCGGACTTCGAGTGGATCACCCGTACCCAGGTCGCCTCGTCCTTTCTGTTCGTGAAAACGGACTCTCCTTATAAGACTATCCAGGATTTGCTCAAATTTGCCAAGGAGAACCCCGGCAAACTGAAGGTGGCCGCCACCGGCTTTGGAACCGTGGATGACATTACCGTTCGTTACCTGGCTTCCACGGGATACAAGATGATCACCATCCCGATCCCTCAGCCAGGCGAGCGCTATGCCTCTGCCCTGGGGGGACACAATGAGGTCCTCTATGAGCAGGCCGGGGACATCAAGCAGTACCTGGAGGCCAAACAGCTCCGGCCCCTGATCATCTTCGCGCATAAGCGCAATCCGGCCTTCGCCGATGTCCCTTGCTCGCAGGAGTTAGGCTTTGAGATCACCCTCCCTCAGTTCCGGTCCATTGTGGCGAAGAAAGGCGTACCCGCAGATCGGGTCAAGATCCTGGCGGACGCTTTTAAAAAGTCCACGGAAACGCCCGAGTGGAAGAAGTTCGCCCAGGAACAGTACCTCGACCCGGACAGCTACATGGGGCCAGACAAGTTCGGCACCTGGGTGGCCAATGAAGTCGAGACCATGCGCAAATTCATGAAGACCTTCGGGATTATCAAGTAGGCGGGACGCCCCCGGGTGTCCCAGGCTGCTTGCTCCTTTGCCCGCGAAGAAGGGAGTTTTTATGGAAAAGAGTGATGCCGCGCCCATCGCCAGAGGGCCCGTCCTGAAGCCCATGATCGGCCCCCTGCTCATTTTCCTCCTGGCCGTTTACCTTTACATCGTTGCCGGAGGCATTGATGCAAACCCTATGCCAGGGCAGCTGGGCCCGGCCTTTTGGCCCAAAGCTCTGCTCATCCTGCTCATGGCCAGCTGCGGAATTAAGGCTTGGGAGATTTATCGGGCTCCCTCGGAAGGCGCCGCGAAAAAGGCCTCCTCCAGTGTGGACACCTTGAAACTGGTCTTGATGATCGTCGCCGTGCTGGGGGTAGTGTTCTTCATGGATATGATCGGCTTCGTCCTGGCCAACTTTCTCTTTTTGCTCTTCTTTATGCGCATTGCCGGCTACCGCCGAATGGGGAGCCTCACCTTGATCTCGGTATTGGGAACGATCGGGCTCCTCTACCTTTTCGTGAAGGTCGTCTATCTCCCGCTTCCCAAGGGCCAGTTTTTCTTCGATGACCTGACCATCTTTCTTTACCGGATCCTGTACATCATCTGAAGTGGATCTGGCTTCCAGAGGAAAGGATATCTATGGTCGATCAATTTTCTTTTTTGTGGATCGGGTTGGTGAATACCTTTGATCCGCTCAATTTCTCGATGATCATCGTCGGAATGGTCATCGGGGTTCTGGCTGGGGCGCTCCCGGGCATTACCATGCTGAATGCCATCGTGTTGGTTTTGCCCTTCACTTACCTGATGGGGATCGTCCCTTCCTTGCTGCTCATGAGCGGGATCTACTGCGGGGGGGTTTTCGGGGGGTCGATCACGGGAATCCTTTTCAATATCCCTGGAGACCCCATGAATGTGCCGACCACCTGGGAAGGATACAAACTCAATAAGAAGGGGTTCGTTTCCAAAGCGCTGGGAATGGCGATTATGTGCTCGGCCTTCGGCGGGTTCATCAGTGCCGTGCTCATGACCCTCGTCGGGCCGCCTTTCGCCAAGGTGGCCCTCTCGTTTTCTTCCACCGAGTATTTCGCCGTGGTGTTCTTGGGGCTTGCCAGCGTGGTAGTCATTGGCACCAAATCCATGGGCAGCGCTTTGATTTCCATGTTTATCGGCTTGATCCTAGCCACGGTGGGCATGGATGACATTTACGGGGCGCCGCGCTTTACCTTCGGAATCGGGATCATGGAAACGGGAATTAACTTTGTTACCGTCCTGATCGGAATCTTCGCCATCGGGGAGGTTCTGGAACAACTTTCCCTGAAAATCAAAGACGAAGCCGAAGTCTACCGGATCCGGCCCAAAACCAGCCTGCCCACGTTTCGGGAGCTCTGGGCGCTGCGCTATAGCCTCTTGCGCGGCCTGGGGGTCGGGACCGCCATGGGAGCCCTTCCGGGAAGCGGGGCCACGGTTACCTCCTTCGTCAGTTACGGGGTGGAAAAACAGGTCTCCAAGCATCCGGAGCTCTTTGGCACCGGGATCTGGGAGGGGCTGGTCGCTTCGGAGACCTCGATCAATGCGTCGACGGGGGGCGCCATGCTTCATCTTTTCGCCCTCGGCATTCCGGGGAGCGGGGCTACGGCGGTCATGATGGGAGCCTTTCTCCTCCACGGGATCCAGCCCGGGCCTCTCCTCTTCACCAAGACCCCGGAAGAAGTTTATACGATCTTCGTGGGTTTTATGATCTGCAACCTGGTCATGATCATCGCCGGCCTGGCCTGCGCCAAGTTCTTCTCCGAGCTCATGCGAGTTCCCGAGGTTATCCTTTCCGCCTTCATCATCTCGTTCTGCCTGATCGGCGCTTTTGCCCTCCGCAACGATTTGACCGACGTCTGGTTCATGGTCATCTTCGGCATTGTGGGCTACTTCATGCGCCGCTATGATCTGCCCACCCCGCCGATGATCCTCGGCCTCATTCTCGGCCCCATGGCCGAAAAATACTTTATCACCTCGATGATCGGCGAAGCGAATGATGCTACCATTTTCTTCCGCCGTCCGGTGAGCGGTGTCTTAATGGTCGCCTCGTTCGGCATCTTGCTGATGCCGATCCTGCGCGATCTGCGGAAGAGCCGAAAGAAAGCGCCGGAGGTGGCATGACCGGGAAGAACGAAAAAAGGAACCTGGTTCTGGGGGTCCTGGGGGTAGACGCCCATGTAGTGGGAAACAAGATCATGGCCCACGCGTTGGAGAAGGAAGGTTTCAAGGTAGTAAACATTGGGACCTTTTCCTCTCAGCAGGACTTTATCCGCGCGGCCATTGAGAGCGCGGCCGATGCCATTCTGGTGGGTTCGCTCTGCGGCCATGGCGAATTGGAGTGCCGGGGCTTTCGGGAAAGTTGCATCGAAGCCGGGATCGGTCAAATCCACTTGGTCATCGGCGGGAATCTTGTGGTGGGCAAGCAGAAATGGGAAGAAGTGGAAGGCCGGTTCCTCCAGATGGGTTTCAACCGGGCCTATCCCCCTGCAGTCTCACCCCAAAAAGTGATCGAGGATTTGAAAATAGACCTGGAAAAAGCCTAGAAGCTGGTTACTTGTTGCTAGTTGCTCGTTCCTCGTTCCTGGCTCCCGCAGAGAGTCGGGCATAAAAAGCCAGCAACAAGAAACGAGTGACGGTGATTTTTTTATGTCCCTAGCTCTTCTCATCGATTTTGGAAGTACGTTTACCAAAATCTTGGCCATCGACCTGGACTCGGAAAAAATTCTCGCCTATACTCAGAGCGGCACCACGGTTGACACCGACATCATGACCGGTTTGCGAAAGGCCCTGGATCTGCTCCCGCCTCGTCTGAAAAAGGCCTCCTATGAATGCAAATTGTCCAGCAGCAGTGCGGCTGGCGGTTTGGGCATGGTTACGCTTGGTCTGATTCCGGAACTTTCTGCCGAAGCCGCCAAGCGGGCAGCGCTGGGAGCAGGGGCGAAGGTTATCAAAGTCTATTCCTTCCGCCTTTCGAAAAAGGAACTTCAGGAACTGGAAACACTCTCCCCTGATATCCTCCTTTTGGCCGGAGGAACGGATGGGGGTAACGGGGAGGTCATCCTTGACAATGCCCGGATGCTCTCCCAGAGCCGGGTCCACTGCCCCATACTGATTGCCGGCAATAAGGCGGTCGCAGATGAAGTAGACTCCATCCTTTCCGCTTCCGGAAAGAATACGCTGATCGCGGATAATGTCATGCCTGAAGTGAACGTTCTCAACGTCGAACCGGCCCGGGAAATGATTCGAAAAGTCTTCATCGACCGGATTATTGAGGCCAAGGGCCTGAAGAGGGCGGAGGATTTTGTGGAGGGGATCCTGATGCCTACGCCTACCGCTGTGCTAAGGGCAGCTCAACTATTGTCCAGAGGAACCGGTTCGGAAAAGGGGTTGGGTGATTTGGTGATCGTCGACGTAGGCGGGGCAACCACGGACGTTCACTCCATAGGGATGGGGAACCCCATTCAGCCTGGAGTGGTGCGCAAAGGGCTTCCCGAGCCACTGGCCAAGCGCACGGTGGAAGGAGACCTCGGGATACGATATAACGCAGGCACGATCCTCAAGCTTTGCGGCCCGGAACGAATTCTGAAAAATGCCCAAGGTCTCCATCCCGACCTTTCACACAGGCTTGCCAGTCTTTCCGGTTGTGTGGAAACCCTCCCCGAATCCGTCGAGGACCGGGACCTGGACTTTGCTCTTGCCTCCTGCGCAGCCCAGGCAGCTATGGAGCGACATGCGGGGACGGTCGAGTCGCTCTGGGGGCCTCAGGGGCAGTATTATGTGCAATATGGAAAAGACCTAACCGGTATCGAACACCTGATCGGGACCGGGGGAATTTTTATCCACCACCCCGATGCCGGGGGCATATTACAGAAGACGCTTTTCTCGGCAGAAGAACCGTTTTCCCTACGCCCTAAGACTCCGGCCATTTACACCGATGCCAGATATTCCCTCTTTGCCGTAGGATTGCTTGCCGAAAGCTTCCCGGAAAAGGCTTTCCGCATAGCAAAGAAATACTTAAAGAAATGGAACTAATTTTTCACCGCAGAGAACGCAGAGATAGAACATACATTACACTTCAAAATTTATAGAAGAAAATCGATCATCTCGTAGAAAGTACCTCCAATCGTCACCCCGGCGGAAGCCGGGGACCAGGACGTCTTGGAATAACCGGATTCCGGCTTTCGCCGGAATGACGACAGTGGAACAAAAAGGACTTTTCCGAAACCATCAAAATTGAATCGAGGATGGATTTTCTTATGGATACTGATTTATTAATTTCTCCTCGAACTCTGCGTGCTCTGCGGTAAAAGGTCTTTTAAAAATGGAACTAAAAAACGAACGCTGGTCGGATGAAGAATTCTGGGCGGCACGAAAAGCGGTTCTTTCTCTTTGGCCTACCGGCAAAGAGATCGACCTGACCGAAGCTGCGGATTATCTCCGTAACCTTCCTCCGGAAAAAAACTACGCCATGCAAATTGTCAAGGCGAAGAAGGAAGGCCGTACCCTTGTCCAGCCCCGGGGTGGCGTGGCCCTGGTCGAAGACCAAATCGCATTGCTCCAATGCCTGCAGGATCAAGGGGGGGCTGACCTCCTGCCCAACACAACAGATACCTATACCCGTAACCTTAAATTTCAAGAGGCCCAGCGGGGAATCGAAGAGAGCCGAAGGGAGGGTCGCTCTATGTTGAACGGGTGTCCTATCGTTAACCACGGACTTCAGGCCGTTCGTCGGATTTCCGAATCCGTCCGGCGTCCGATCATTGTCCTTTCTGGAACAGCCTTTCCGCAGATCACCGCCGAGATGGGGTTTGCGGGGGGTTTTACCGCTTTTCTTGGCGCCGCGATTTCCTACACCGCAGCTTACACCAAAGACCTTCCCTTTGAGCAGGGAATCAAAAATTATCAGTACGTGGACCGATTGAGCTCTTTCTACCATGAGAGGGGGATCCGCCTTCATCGGGAGCAGCCTGGCTTTCTCACCGGTACTCTTATCCCTCCGGGGATTGGAATTGCCGTGGCAGTCCTGGAAATGCTCATGGCGGCGGGCCAAGGGGTCAAGCACTATAGCATGGGACTATGCCAGAGTTTGAATATCCTCCAGGATGTTGCCGGCCTTTGGGCCCTGGAAGAAGTAGGGATAGATTACCTTCGCCGCTTCGACTACCAGGATGTTTTCTTTTCCATCGCAACCCACCAGTGGATGCAGGCTTTTCCCGTCGATGAGCCCCGCGCCTTTGCCGTGATTGTCCTGGGGGGAATCATCGCTGCCTTGTCCGGCGCCACCCAGGTTATTACCAAATCCTCCCATGAGGCCGAAGGGATCCCCACCAAAGAAGCCAATGCGGAGGGGGTAAAAGCCACCCGGATGGCCGTTCAGCTGGTGCGTTCCAATCGATTCCCGGAAAGTGAAGAATTGCTGCAGGAAAAGAAGATGATCATTCAGGAAGCCCGCTCGATCCTGGATAGGGCCCTGGAGATGGGGGAGGGAGATCCGGTTTTGGCCTCCCTGAGGAGTATTCAGGCCGGTGTTCTGGATATCCCTTGGGCTCCCAATCAGGCTGTAGCTGGAAAGGTTATCCCGGTCCGCGATGCCTCCGGAGCGGTCCGCTACCTGGACCACGCAAATCTTCCCTTTAGTCCGGAGATCCTGGAATACAATCTGGATAAGATCCGGGAAAGGGAGCGCCGGGATGGAAAGAAGGTCGATTACCAGGCTGCTATTTTTGATGTCACCGAAGTGAGTAAAATGTTAGAGGAGGGCTAAAGCGGCCAAAGGCTCGAGGAACGGGGTACGAGATACGAGGAAAAAGGTTCAAGCCAAAAAGGAATTCCACAGTGCAGACGAAAGGACCAATGGTATGCAAAGCATTTCATCAGAAATGATTGAAAAAGTACTTGAAAGCCTGAAGAAAAACGAAATGGAAACGCTCTATTTTCCCAGCGTGGAGGAAGCCAAGGCAGAGGTCCTGAGAAGAATTTCCCCTGGTGCGAAGGTTGGGGTTGGCGGGTCGGTTACCCTTCGGGAGATGGGGCTCCCGGATGCTCTGAGAGAACGGGGGCATGAGGTGTACGACCATTGGAAGGAAGGGCTATCCACGGAGGACCGCAAGGCAGTAGCCAAAAACCACCCAAGGGCCGATTTTTTCCTCACCAGCACAAATGCACTGACGATGGATGGGAAATTAATTAATGTGGATGCTACCGGCAATCGCGTTGCTTCCATGATCTTCGGCCCGGAAAAAGTCATTGTGGTTGCCGGGATCAATAAAATTGTGAAGACCTTGAATCAAGGCCTGGCCCGTTTAAGAAAAATCGCCTCCCCCAAAAATTGCCGAAGGCGGAAAGACCCAACCCCCTGCGCCCAGGATCTAATTTGCCACAACTGCGACACCCCCGCCCGACTGTGCCGAGTAACCACCATCATCGAAAGAAGGCCCTGGGGAATCAAGGAATTCACCGTAATCCTGGTGAGAGAAGAATTGGGGTATTAATATTTGCGGGGGTGGTTCCTCAACTCTCCTACATAAGACCCAAAAGGAATCCCTGATGAATATCGAAAAAGTGAGCTTATTCCGCCTGAAAATTCCGTTGAAACGGCCTTACAAAATTGCCACCGCCGAAATGAAGGCCTTTGACTGCACCATCGTGGCCCTTCAGGCGGAAAACCGACAGGGCCTCGGTGAGGCCATGTCTGATGTTAAGGGATATTTCTGGGAGACCCCGGAAGAAGTGTGGCAGTTCGCCCGGGAAAAAGGACAGAAGATACTACGTTTAACAACCAATCAGGCTTTCCAATATATTTCCGGATTCACTCGAAGACAGCCATGCGCCACCACGCCATTCTTAACCGCTATCGAGATGTTGTCCGGAAAAGCCATCCTCAGCCCTCCCTCTGCGACTCAAGGCGTATCAATGGTCGGAATTCTCCAAGCCACAGAGAAAGAGGAAATCCGAACAGAGGTAAAAGAATTTATCGCCCAAGGATATGGCACCCTGAAGATCAAGGTTGGCTTCGATGTGGATGAAGATATTCGGAAGGTGAAATTGGCCCAGGAATTGATTCAGGGGAAGGCACTCATCCGGGCGGATGCCAACCAGGGATATACCCTTCCTCAAGCCAAAAAGTTCGTCCAAAATATCGATCCGCAGGGGATAGAATTTTTGGAACAACCCTTTAAGGAAACTGAGTGGGAAGCTATGGGGGAACTGGCCAGGGTCTCTCCGATTCCTCTTGGCCTGGATGAATCGATTTACGGAATCGAGGCCGTGGAAAAAGCACGGCAGCTGCGATGCGCCCGGTATGTGAAGTTCAAGATTATGAAGATGGGGAGCGGGGAGGCCCTGGTCCGGGGAATCGAGACCGCAAAAAAATATGGATTTGAAGTCATTCTGGGAAATGGGGCGGCGGGGGAAATCAGCTGTTACCAAGAGGCCCTGATCTCCAGCCGGGTGATCGCGCGAGCGGGCGAAATGAATGGATTTTTGAAACAAAAGGAATCAATCCTGGCTGAGGGGTTCAAGACCCAAGGCGGAAAACTCATCTTGGAGCCCAATTTCTCCCTAAAATTAGACCCTCAAAAAATTGATAGATTCGCCACGGACCGTTTAAGCTTCGAATGAAAAATGGCGAATCCCCACAGCTGGCTTATACCCTTGCCTGAGAATCGAAGATCCCTTGCTTTTTGAACCGGCAAAAGCGAATGTGTCCTTTCAATACAAGGATACAATACAAGGATTGATTGGACTTTGGGCCGGAATCGCGTTAAAATAAGTCATGCCCAAGCCACAATGTGGATTTTTTCAAAGATTTACCATTGCGGTTATAGCCTGCTTCCTACTTTCCGCTCTCTTACCGTCCCAACCTCGGGCTATGACCCACAAAGAAGAGCGAGAGTTGGGCGAAAAAGTCCTTCAGGAAGTCCGCAGAATCTGGCCGGTCATTCAAGACCCCGCAGTCAATGAATATGTCAGCAACATCGGGAAAAGAATTCTTAAAACCATGGAGACTCAACCCTTTGAATACCAATATTATGTCCTGAACACTCCGGACATAAATGCTTTCGCCGTACCCGGGGGAAAAGTATTTGTAAACAGCGGGTTGATCCTCATGGTAGAGAGTGAAGATGAACTGGCCGGGGTGATGGCCCATGAAATTGGCCATGTGGTCGCCCGTCATATCGCCAAACAATCGGAACAGGGGCTAAAATTGGGTCTGGCTACCTTGGGGGCATTGCTTGCCGGAATTTTTCTGGGCCCCCAGGCAGCGGCAGCGATTGGTATGACTTCAACAGCCGCCGCGGGGACTTTGATGCTGAAATATAGCCGGGAGAATGAAGAGGAAGCGGATTACTTAGGCTTGAAATTTATGGAGAAGGCCGGGTATGATCCAAAAGCCATGGTTACCATGTTCAAAAAGATGCGCCGGCTTTCAGGCCCCTCTTCCAGTGACCCCCCCACTTACCTCCTCACCCACCCGGCCGTGGAACAGAGAATGGAGAATCTGGAAGTAGAGATGGCCCGCCTTCCCAACAGGGAGGAGAAACGTCCCCCGGAAGGGAACCTCAAACGAAATCAGACCAAGCTGGTGGCTGAAGAAAAGGACGTGGCCCGTTCGGTGGTCTATTTTGAAAATTGTTCGAAACGCAAGGAGGATGACCCGGAATGCCTGTTTGGCCTGGGTTTGGCGCAGAGAAGGATGGGAGCCCTGGACCGGTCAGTTGAGAACCTGGCCAAGGCCGCTTCCATGGCCCCGCAGGATGGTGAAATATATCGCGAGTTAGGAGCTGCCTATTTTCTTAAGGCCGATTTTCCCGAGGCTCAAAAATACCTGGAGCAGGCCCGTTCACTCTCCCCTTCCGACGCCAGGATTTATTTTTACCTGGGCAGGGTTTATTTGGAAGGGAAATCTACGGATCAAGCCCTTCAGGCCTTAATTACCGCGAACAAACTCGACCCCAACTTCGCCGAAAATTACTACCATCTGGCATTGGCTTTTAGCGCCAAAGGCAACCTCGGGGAGGCTTACCGGAGCCTTGGATTTTATCACAAGTTATCGGGGGCCCCCATGGTTGCGCTGGCCCAATTCCAAAAGGCCTTACCCTATTTCGCTAACCCATCCCCGGAAAGGACCAGTACTCAAAAAGAAATCGAAGACCTTACGCCGAAAAAGAAGGAATCCCCTCCTCCACCCGCAAAAAGGCAGCGAGGCTTGTAATTTTATCAATTTCCATGGTATTCTGTTTGTAACCCTGCCAAAATATGTTCCGCAGGTAGTGACCTCTACGGATTCCGAAGCGGTCAATCCCAATTTTATTTTAATTCCTCATCACCGAGACCGCAGAGAACGCTGAGGGATTCAGGATCATAAAAAAGCGACTGAAATCCATCAGGATACCCCCACGATTTCCTGGTTTTTTTCATTGATTTTAATCTCTGCGCCCTCTGCGCTCTCGGTGGTTAAATTTTTTTGGTCTCATGGATAACATACGTAACTTCAGCATCATCGCCCACATTGACCATGGGAAATCCACTCTTGCGGATCGATTGATCCAGTACACTGGCTTGGTGAATGAAAGAGACTTTCAAGACCAGATTCTGGATAACATGGATATTGAACGGGAGAGAGGGATTACCATCAAGAGTCAGGCGGTCACTCTCCCCTACCGCGCACAGGATGGAAAGGATTATTTGCTAAACTTGATTGACACTCCCGGCCATGTTGATTTCTCCTATGAAGTTTCCCGCGCTCTGGCCTCCTGCGAAGGAGTCCTCCTTCTGATTGACGCAGCCCAGGGAGTCCAAGCGCAGACCATCGCCAACCTCTATCTGGCCATGGAAAACAATCTGGAAATTATCCCGGTCATTAATAAGATTGACCTTCCTACGGCCGACGTGGAACGGGTCCTGGAACAGATCGATTCTGAACTGGCGCTGGACCCCGACTCTCACTTAAAGTGTTCCGCCAAAGAGGGGATCGGGGTCGAAGAGATCCTGGAGGCCATTGTGGAAAGGATCCCTCCCCCAAAAGGGAACCGGGAAGCCCCGCTGGCCGCATTAATCTTTGACGCCCAGTATGATTCCTACCGGGGAACCATCGTTTACTGCAGGATCTTTGAGGGGTCGGTCCAGAGCCGAGATGTCATCCGTTTTCTTTCCAATAACGCCGCTCACAAGGTGGAAGAGGTCGGTCGTTTCTCTCTCTACCGGGAACGAAGAGATCGATTATCCGCCGGTGAAGTGGGGTATATCATCGCCGGCATTAAAACCATCTCCGATGTCCGCATCGGAGATACCATGACTCTTGACGACCGCCCCTGCGAGCAACCCCTTCCCGGTTTCAAAGATGTCAAACCCGTGGTCTTCTCCTCTATTTATCCGATCGCTTCGGATGATTACGAGGACCTAGCCGTCGGCCTGGAAAAATATAAACTGAATGACGCCGCTTTTACCTACCAGAAGGATTCTTCCGTGGCTCTGGGTATGGGCTTTCGCTGCGGGTTTCTGGGACTTCTCCACCTGGAGATCGTTCAGGAAAGGCTGGAGCGGGAATATAACCTCTCCATCATCCTTTCGGTTCCCAGCGTCCGCTACCGATTCAACCTGAAGGACGGCAGTGAAATCTACGTTGACAACCCGACCCATTATCCCAATCCCGCTTCCATTGCCAAAGCGGAAGAGCCCTATATCCGGGCTACCATGATGATGCCGGAGAAGTATCTGGGTGCGGTCATGAAACTCTGCACCGACCGGCGGGGGGCCAACTCCAAGCTTAATTACACAGGCCCCAGGCGAGCCGAACTCACCTATGAGATACCCCTGGGCGAAGTGATCTACGACTTTTACGACCGTTTCAAGACCTTGACCCAGGGTTATGGTTCTTTCGATTATGAACTCATCGATTACCGGGAAAGCACCCTCGTCCTTCTGGACATTCTGGTAAACGGGGAGAAGGTGGATGCCCTGTCCCAAATCCTGCACCGTGACCATGCCCGGGCTCGGGCCCTTCAGGCCTGCGAACGGCTAAAGGAAGAAATCCCCCGGCAAGCCTTCCGGGTTGCGATTCAGGGCGCCATCGGCGCCGAAATTATTGCCCGGACCACCATATCTCCCTACCGGAAGGATGTAACCGCCAAATGTTATGGCGGCGACATCACTCGCAAGCGGAAACTTTTAGAAAAGCAGAAAGCGGGGAAGAAACGGATGAAGATGATTGGCTCTGTCAGTATTCCCCAGAGTGCGTTTTTGGCCGTGTTGAAATCGGAATCTGACTAAATGACCGGGTTTAAGGGTTCCAGGTCTCCCGGGGTCCAGCAAAACACCTGCCTTTCTTTACCTCGAACCCTGAAACCCTTGAATCTTCGAATCCTACTTTTAATTTATGGTCCATCAAATTTCTGAGCCTCTAAATTCTTCTTTTCCTCAGGCCTCGGGCCTCTATGTCCACATCCCTTTTTGCCAGACCAAGTGCCCTTACTGCAATTTTTATTCAGTCCCTCAGTTGTCGAAGATCCCGGATTTTTTAGACGCGCTTTTAAAAGAAATAGCGATGGCCGGGTCCGAATGGGACTGCTTCGATACGGTCTACATCGGGGGAGGTACTCCATCCGTTCTAGGTCCGCAGCAATTAGAAAAGATTCTCTCCGCCATCCGAAATTATTTTCCCCTGGCTCCAGGAACCGAGATTACTCTGGAAACTAACCCGGCCGATCTCCACCTTTCCTATTTAACTTCCCTGAAGGAAATTGGGATCAATCGACTCAACCTGGGGATTCAATCCTTCGACCCGAAAACGCTGCAATTCCTGGGCCGTAGGCATTCGGTGCGAGACGCCATCTCAGCCCTAGAAGGTTCCCGCCAGGTTGGCTTTGACCATATGGGGCTGGACCTCATCTATGGGGTTCCCGGGCAAAGAATGGAGTCGTGGATCAATACCCTGTCTCAGGCAATAGCTTTTTCGCCCGAGCATATCTCTTGCTATCAACTGACCCTCGAAGAAGATACTCCCCTCGGAATCTCCTGCCATCAAGGGAATTTTTCCTTTCCTCCAGAGGAAGAGCTGTTTGATTTTTTTATGGTTACTGCCCAGAAGCTGGAGGAAGGCCGGTTTATCCACTACGAAGTTTCCAACTTTGCAAGGGAAGACCGATATGCCTCCCGGCACAACCAAAAGTACTGGAACCACACGCCATACCTTGGCCTCGGTCCAGCTGCCCATTCCTTTTCAGGCCGGAAGCGCTGGTGGAACTATCGTTCCGTGGATCAATACATATCCGTGGTCAATGCAGCAGAACTTCCAATCGAAGGAAGCGAAAATCTTTCCCTGGAACAACTCAGGATGGAAGCTTTCTTCCTGGGTCTTCGCACCAAGAAGGGCATTGACGTAAAAGATTTTTGTAGAAAATACCAATATGACCTTATGTCGGAAAAGGGAAAAGTCTTACTCCGACTGCAAGAAGATGGGTTTCTATCCTATCGGGATGGTCGTCTCCGCCCTACTCGAACCGGATTGGCAGTGGCAGATAGCTTAGCCTTGCTATAAGACCCCTAATATTTCACATCTCTTTTTTAGTTTAACTGTTCAATATTATTTAATATCGCCTGTTAGAATTTTTCCAACCTCGGGAAGCCGTTTTCTCCCAATTCGAGGTCCATTGGCAGAGATCAGCTTTCCTTCTTTCAGATAACACATTACCAGAGTTTCGCCTTCTACCTGTTTTCATTATAAAAATAATACTAGAGTTTAGCCCTGTCGGAGCTGGTCGGTAGCTGGCTATTGGTTTTCATTATGTCTTTTGAGTTTTTAAACCGTTTGACCGATGTATATATTACGGGCAAGGTTGTCGAGGAGATCTATCATAGCCAATAGCGTTCGCCCTGTGGTGGTAAGGGAAAGCATCAACATCAGCATGATGAGCGAAGCTCTCACGGCCTAGCCGCCAATTTCCCGATAAGAATTAAAATATGGCTACGCGCAAGGGTTAAGAACAATGGAAACTTCCAAATTGAAACTGAAAAAAATAAGAATTGACGAGTTAAAAATGGATATGTTCATCGTCAACCTGGGCCGTTCCTGGTTTAGCCATCCCTTCCTCAGAAACCAACTGAAGATTACTTCTGAGAAACAGATCCAAAAACTGCGGAAATACGGAATTCAGGAGGTTTATATCGACCCGGAAAGAGGGATGGATCTCCCTCCCCCGGAGATTGATTTAGCGGGTCCCATTGCATCCGTGCCAGAAACGCTCACTGAATCAGAAGAGCTCACTGAAATTGCCCCTGCGGCAGAAGAGGCCCTGGAGGAAACAAAAGAAACTTCGTCTCCTGTCGTTCCCCTCTCTACTCTCGATGTTCTCCCTCTGACTCCTGGAGGAGATACGGATGTTCCCTTCGAACAACTCGAAAAGCCCGAGTCGGTTGTCTATTGGGAAAAGAATATCGGCAGAGTGGAAGAAAATCTCACTTCTCTGCAAGCTCCCATTGTGGCTCCCTCAGTAGAGTAGGTCCCCTATGGCCAAGAGATCCGTGTGGCCCGGGTGATCAAAGAGGAGGCCCAGACGGTAGTGCAGAATATCATGCAGGACGTCCGCATGGGCCGGTCAATCGAAAGCGACCGGGTCAAGCGGGTCGTGACTAATATGGTCGATAGCGTTTTGCGGAATCAGGACGCCTTGGTAGGCCTGACCCGGATTAAGAAGTACGACGAGTATACTTATGTCCATTCTCTCGACGTCTGTATTTTCTGTGTTTCCATGGCTCGTCATTTGAGCCTTCCCCGCGAGCAGATGATCGATATCGGCATCGGGGGGCTCCTGCATGATGCGGGAAAGATGAGAATTCCTCCCCAAATCTTAAAGAAACCCGAAAGGCTAAGCGCAGAGGATTGGGTGGAGGTGAGAAAACACCCGATTTATAGCCTGGAGATCATGGAGGAATCCAAAGGGATCCCGGAGCCCTCCAAACAGCTCGCCCTCCAGCATCACGAACGACACAACGGCAGCGGGTATCCCTTCGGACTCAAGGGGGACTCCATTGGATTGTTTGGCCAGATCGCCGGGATTGTCGACTTCTATGATGCCATTACCGCTGATCGGTATTACCAGAAAGCGATTCAACCCCATGAGGCAATTCGCCAGATCTACGAAAGATCCCACACGGAGTTCAATCAATGGGTGGTGGAACGATTTATTCAATGTATCGGGATTCATCCCTTTGGAACTCTGGTCCTATTAGATACGGAAGAAATCGGGATTGTTTGCGCGGTCAACCCGGAAACTCTTCTCCGGCCCAAAGTCCTCGTCATCTACCAAAATTCGAAAACCCCTTACGCTCAACCTTTTCTCGCAGATCTAACCGAGAGGTCCGATCAATCCCAATCTTATAAGCGAAGCGTCATCATGCCTCTCGATGCTCAGAAATGGAATATTCACGTCGAAGCCTACCTTTCCGAAATTCGAAAAAATTTGGATATCCAACCGGCCTATTAAGTTAAGCGTTCAGGTGGAACCTTCCTCTTTTTTCTCCACGGGTGTCTTTCCATATAATTTTTCTGGAATTACCCGCCCCGTTGATGCATTATTGGGTAGAATTTAGGTACCTCCATCCATTTCGGTTGCCTCGTATTGGGGATAGCATTTCCCGGGGAAAAGTTCGAGAAAGGGTGAGGTGAAGGGTATGATGACCTATCAGTTGACCGGAGAAGAGGCGCTGGCTCAAGGGGCCTGGGAATCAGATGTACGGGTAGCTACGGGATACCCCGGATCTCCTTCCACCCGATTCCTGGAACACTTAGCTGAAATTTCCGATCCCGGAGAAGTTTACGCTGAATGGTCAGCCAATGAAAAGGTGGCTTTCGAAGTAGCCCTAGGCGCCTCGATGGCTGGGAAACGGGCCTCGGTCTCTTTTAAGAGTGTCGGGCTTAATGTAGCCATGGACCCTCTGATGGTCGCTAACCTCGGCGGGGTAGCCGGAGGATTGGTGGCCATCCTCGGGGATGACCCGGGTGCCTGGGGTTCCCAGAATGAACAGGACGGCAGGCTTCTTATCCGGGCCGCGGAGGTTCCTCTATTGGAATTCAGTTCTCCCCAAGAAGCCTATGAGATGGTGAAATACGCCTTTTCCCTCTCAGAGAGGTATGAATTGCCCGTTTTCATCCGGGAGACCCGATCGAGCGCCTATGAAAGCGGTCCGGTTCAGGTGGGGGCGGAGCGGATTCAAGTCTCCCGGGGGACGTTTGCTGAGCTAAAATCCTTAAAGCTCCTCCCTTTACGAGTCCCCCAAAAACACGGGGAACTCCATGCCAAAGCCCCCCGGATCATCTCTGAATTCAATAAATCTCCCTTCAACCAGATGACTATGAAATCCCCGCAGGGCATCGTCGGTTCAGGATACATGGCCGCCAAAGTCGCGCGGGTGGTCGGCGGAGAAGGGGGACAAAAGTTCAGCCTCTTCAAGCTGGGAACGGTTTGCCCGCCTCCGGAGGGGAAGTTGATCGAGTTCCTGTCTTACCTTGAAGAGGTGCTGGTGGTTGAAGAACTTTTGCCCATGGTGGAACAATATCTTCGCTCCCTTGCCCAATCACACAATTTAAGGGTCCGCATCTACGGAAAAGACACCGGCCACCTTCCCCAAAGTGGTGAACTCTTCCGAAGACACCTGCGAAAAGCCATCAAAGAGGTGTTCAAAGTTGAGATTTTTGAGCCAGACTCTGGCGAGGAGGGATTCCCGGAAAGCGGGGTCACCAAAAGCCTGCCCATTCAATGTCCCTACTATCAGGCTTTCGAAGCTTTTTCTACCGTCATCCCGAAAGATCCCGAAAGGCGCCCTATCTTTGTGGGCGATGACGGCTGTTTGATCCGTTTCATGAACCAACCCTTTTCTTTGCTGGATTGCAAATTTTGCATGGGGGCGGCGATCGGGATGGCTTCGGGATTGGCATTGGCCGGAGAGAAGAGAAAAATCATTGCGCTCATTGGAGACTCTTCTTTCTTTCACACTGGCCTCCCTGCTTATTTAAACGCCGTGGCCAGTGGGGTCCGGATCATGATTGTGGTCCTGGACAACCGATGCACCGCCATGACCGGCTGCCAGGAAAACCCCGGGACAAATCTTAACCTTGGGGGAAGAAAGCAAAAGAGGGTCTCCATTGAATCCGTGCTGAAATCAGCCGGGATCGAAGTATTCCGGTCTGTGGATGCCTTCGGAGAGAAAGCGGTTCTGGCTTCGGCTTTCCGGGAATGTTTGGATAGCGATGAATTGGCTGTCCTTTTGGTTACCGGACCTTGCCCCAACCTTACCGGAAAGGTCTGCTGACTCAGGCTGGTCTTTCCTTCTTTCCTATAGCTTCTGCAGAGCAAGGGACATCCGGTCCAACGCTTCGGTTAAGGTTTTCTGGGGGCAGGCAAAATTCAATCGCACAAACCCCTCCCCTCCCCGCCCGAACTCGGCCCCATCGTTCAAGGCTACCTTGGCCTCTTTCAGGAAAAACTGAAAAAAGTTGCCCTGGATCCCAGCCTGCCGACAATCGAGCCAGGCCAGGTAAGTAGCTTCCATCCGGGTCATGCGGACTCCGGGGAGTTTATCCGGAATATACTGATAGAGAAAATCCCGGTTGCGGGTCAGATAGTCCAGGACCTGATCCAGCCATTCCTGCCCTTCGCGGTATCCAGCGACGGCCGCAACCTGCCCCAGGATATTGAGGCCGGGGTTCAAGCCCAGGGTGGCTTTCTTCCAGGCTTTTCCCATCTCCTCATTCTGAATGATCGCCAACCCGCAACGAAGGCCGGCCAGGTTGTAGGTTTTGCTGGGCGCCATGAGGGTCACAGTTCGGTCAGCCACTTCGGCGCCAAGGGTGGCAATGGGAATATGCCGGTAGCCAGAATAGAGGAGGTCGCAATGAATTTCATCGGAGCAGATGACCAGCCGGTGACGGAGACAGATCTCAGCCATTCTTTCTAGTTCTTTTCGCATATATACCCGGGCCACCGGGTTGTGAGGGTTACAAAGAATGAAAATCTTGGTCTCCCCTGTAATGGCTTTTTCAAAGGCCTCAAAATCGATCTCGTAGGTATCTCCGTTCGGAACCAACGGCGGGTCGAGGACTACTCGCCCGTGGTTGACCGGGTCCTTTATAAAATGATGGTAGACCGGCGGTTGAACCAGGACCCCTTCTCCAGGGGCTGCGTAGGCCTGGAAGGCGAAGTTCAGTCCGGTCACCAAACCGGGGAGAAAAAAAAGGTCCTCTTCCCGGACCTCCCATCCGTAAAGGTTCTTCAACCGCAGACGGATCGTCTGGCAGAATTCCTCCAGGGGAAAAGTATACCCGAAAAAACCATGATTCACTCGTTCATGAAGGGCTCGGAGGATCGGCTCGGCGGAAATAAAATCCATGTCCGCCACCC
>Ga0187849_1001859_pt1 | contig 21447 bp, 13 predicted proteins | sample June2016WEW_4_10_2_FD_132412 | JGI IMG/M metagenome (GOLD analysis project Ga0187849, IMG submission 132412) | Peatland microbial communities from SPRUCE experiment site at the Marcell Experimental Forest, Minnesota, USA - June2016WEW_4_100 | ecosystem: Environmental > Terrestrial > Soil >...
GTCAGCAGGTTTCATAGGTGAAGGCGTTAGCGCCATCATTTATACATGCGCATTTCGAAGGGAGAAAGCAGGGACGAATTCTTCCAGGCGCGTATGCGGAATAAACCTCACATTCCTGATTGATGCTTTTTCTTGGGTTCCTAAGAACGCCCAGGGCATCGGCCTTGCGGCCTCAGCCCTGGGCTAGGTTCCGGCGGCCCTTTGGGCCGCAAGGCAGACTCAGGGTGTCACCGTGCGGTAAAAGCGCCAGGGATAATGGCCCGTCGCGGAATCCCGGAATATGAGCGGCGCGTTGGTCGTTTTGTTAGTCAGGACCGCGACCCAATCGGTCAGGTTGGTCGAGGCCTGGATCACCAGCCCCGGGCTGATGCCCGCTTCCACCTGGAGCGCAAAAATGCCGTTCGTCAGCGGCAGTGCCAGCAACTGAGGTTGCTGGGACAATACCACCAAGTTCGCGGCAGGGCTGAGCACCAGGCCGGCCGAGGTCTGGATAGCCACGCGATATTGCCCGGCGTCAGCCAAGCCCGCGCTGGCAACCACGAGCGTCTGGTTGGTCTGTCCTGGGATGTCGCTGCCGTTAAGCTGCCACTGGGAGCCGAGGGCATTGGTGACTTGGCCGCTCACGTACAGGGTCACGCTCGTTCCCGGCAACACGGTCCGCTTGCGCCAGGGGACGGTCAGCGCCGGCTCCGTGATGGTCAGAGACTGCTTCGGCGCCAAATTATACATCTCCTGCGCAATACCCGACGGCCACTCGATGCGCACGGTGTCAATATTTGTCGCATCGCCCAGCCCAAAATGCGCCAGCAACGGCTGCGTATTGCCTTTGCCGGCGCCGCCGAAAATCTCGCGCAACTGCCACCGGCTCGCGCCCCGGTAAAATGCCTTGACCCGCACCTTGGCCCCAATCCCCGCGCGGTTGGAGACCCTGCCCACGCATTGTACCCTGGCCCAACCGTTGCTGTTGCCGTTGTTCCGGTAGAGGAGGTTGTTCCCGCTGCCGTTCGCCACAAAGAGGTCCAGGAAACCGTCATTGTCATAATCCGCCCAGCCACAGCAAAGGAAGAGGCCCACGTCGCTGGTCAGGCTGCCGAGGCTGACGGCAGTGAAGGTCCCGTCCCCGTTGTTGTGGTACAGGGCGTTCGGGGTCTGGCTGCTGCTGCCATTGTTGATGACAAACAAGTCCAGGAAACCGTCGTTGTCGTAATCCCCCCAGGAGCACCCGGTCGAAATCATGGCCGTCATGACCGGAGGGCCCTGGGTGACGTTCGTGAACCTTCCGTTCCCCTCATTATGGTAGAGGCAGTTCTTGTTGGGTCCCCCGGCCGAGTTGGAGACGAACAGGTCCGGGAAGCCGTCGTTGTCATAGTCGCCCCAGGCACAACTGCCGGTACCGACCTGTCCATTGTTGAACGGAGTGCCGGTGATTCGGGTAAAAGTCCCGTCCCCGTTGTTGTGGTAAAGCAGGCCTCCGCCCGGGTACGCCGCGACATACAAGTCGGCGTAACCGTCATTGTCGTAGTCGGCCCAGGCGGCGCCGTTGACGCCATAACCCAAGCTCTTGAGTCCAGCGCCGGGGGCCGGGCTAAAGGTGCCGTCCCCGTTGTTTTGGAACAAGACGGAGCCCTGGTTGCCCGCGGTGTCGCTGACGAACATGTCGAGCCAGCCATCGTTGTTGTAGTCCACCCAACTGAGGCCCCCAGGATAGGTAACGAGCCCATGAATCAAATCTGATACTTTCGTGACGTTCGTAAACCCGCCCTCCCCGTTGTTCCTGCCCAGCGCCACCGTGCAGGCCTGGACGGTGGTCGCGTACTCCCCGAGCAAGAGATCGAGGCAGCCGTCGTTATCGAAGTCCCCGAGAGCTGCCGCGTAGGGGTCCCCCGGGTTGGCCGCCACGGGGACGAGGCCCGTATCCGCCGTTTTACTGAAGGTGCCATCGCCGTTGTTATGGTAGATCAGCGGCGGGGAACCCGGCGTCAGGACTACCAGGTCCAGGTAGCCGTCATTGTCCAGGTCGCCCCACGCTGCCCCCCAAGAGTTGCCACCACTCACCACGTCACCCGTGGTGACCTTGGTGAAAGTGGGGTCGACCTGGAGCGTGGCGACGCGGCTGGTGACCGCGCCGGCGAGGTTCGTCACCACCACCGCATAGGCCCCGGCATCGGCCATTTGGGCGTTCGTCAGGCCCAGCGAGGGCGTCGTCCGGCCGGCCAGGGCAGCCCCATTGAAGTACCACTGGTAAGCTGGCGGCGGGTTGGCCACCGCCACCACCCGGTTCGTGAAGTTAGCGCCCAGGCTCACTGAGACACTGCTGGGCTGGGTCCTGATGTGAGGCAGCGTGGCGAGCAAGAGCTGGGTCACTTGGCTGGTGATCGCGCCGTCGGTGTTAGTCACCACGACGCGGTAGTCCACAGCGTCGGTGACCTGCAAGTTAGTCAGGACCAGGGTTGAGTTGGTGGAGTCTGTGAGGTCCGAGAAGTCCAGCGACCCGGTGTCCCTCTGCCACTGGTAAGCCAGGGGCGGGGTGCCGGTCGCCCGGACCGTGAAGGTGGCGGTCGAGCCGGCGACGTTCGTGCAGGACTGCGGCTGCTGGGTGATGATGGGCTGGCCAAGGGCAGGGCCGATCCCGGCCAGGAAAAGCCCAAGTGCGAGCCACGGGTGAGAGGGCCCCTTCCCAGGGCGCTTTCTGCGTTGGATTACAGGGCACGGAGGTCCGATGCCCGCGGCGGGCTCAAACGGTCTGGTTTTCATGTCTTTGTTCCTTTCTGGTTCAGGCGGCGAGCGCCTGGGCTTGGTTGTTGTTTTGGACTACATACGTGAAGGCGTTGGTGCCCTCATCTTTACATGCGAATTCCAGGGGGAAAAAGTATGGAGGAATCTTAAGAATCTTTTCCGGTGCCTGCCTCGAATGAACCAGCCGACGGGCAGAAAGGCCGGCGGACTTCGACTGGTTGCCATCATGATCCCCTTTGTGATACGGGGTTGCTGTCACTCTTGGGGATGCTCCTGCATCCTGGCCTTCAATAAACCGGGCCAAATCCAACCGCCCCTGTAAAAATGGAGTGGACTGAGGGGCCGTTTGGTGTCGCTCTGTTCCAGGGGGGTGAGCCGCCGTGGGATTGCTTACTACTACTGGGTTTTCCCTTTCGTCTGTTTCTCCGCAGCCTCGATCTCGGCCCACGACGGCGCGCGCCAGAGGTGCAAGGTGCCCCGACTGCTGATGAAGAACAGCGAGTCTCCGTCCGGGTGGAACCGCACTCTCGGGTAGCACCGCTCCAAAGAACCTGGATCGCGTGCCTTTAGGACCAGGACCTCGCGACGGGTTTCCAGGTCCCAAATGAGCATTTCGCCGATGCCGTCGTAGCCAGGGCCCGTGCCCGTGGCCAAGCGGCGGCCATCGGGCGAGAAGCACACCGAGTAAAGCGCCATCAGTTGGCCAGGCAAGGTCGCGATCTCATGGCGCGTACGCAGATCGAACAACTTGCTCGTATTGTCGAGACTGGCCGTGGCCAACACAGTGCCGTCCGGAGAGAAATCGAGGTCCTCTACTTCGTCACGATGCGGTTGAAAGCGCGCCAGCTCCTTTCCCGAAGCCGCGTCCCAAACCAGGACTGTCCGCCCGGTCCGGATGGGGCCGGTGAGTGCACCGAGGAGGCGTTCGTCCCGGGAGAAACGCAACCCCCAGAAGTTCCCCGCGGCAAGCAAGAAGCCCGGCCGCGACGGCCGGTCCTTCAAGTCCCACACCCGGAGCGCCTCGCCGTCAGCGACTGCCACCCACTTCGCCTGGTCCGAGAAGGCGGTCTCCCCGCGGCGCCCGAAGGGGACCTCCCGAAACCATGACCCGGTGGTCTGCAGACAGACCGGCGGCGAAACTGCCCCTGCCGCAAGGTCCGTCAGCCATAACCCGCCTTCTGCCGTCGCCATCAGAAGCGTGCGGCCATCCGGCGAAGGTCTCAAGCCAATGACATTCGGGACCGGATAACTGGTAAGGCGCTGGCGGACGTGGAGCGTCTGCCCATCCCAGATAGTGACGCCGTTCGACGGGCCAAATCCGAACGCAGACATTCCGGATAGGCCGAGGAATTCCGCGTCCTCGGCTGACACGGTCACTTCCTCCATGGGCTTTGACCGAGCGGCGAGCGGCCAGAGCCGCACGGAATGGTCCTTGGACCCGCTGACCAGTCGTTCGCCGTCAGGGGTGAAGGCCACCGCCCACACCTCTTCTTCATGGCCGCGCAGCGTGGCCATCTCTTCCCAGTCGCGCGTGCGCCAGACTCTGATGCTGTGGTCAGCGCTGGCACTGGCCAGCCACTGCCCGTCCTTGGAAAAAGCCAGAGCGCTGACCCAGCCGGTGTGGTTGGTCAGGATCTTGACCTGGCGCCAGTCGTTGGCGGCATGGATGCGGATGGTGCCATCATAGCAGCCAACAGTCAGATGCTTTCCATCGGGTGAGAAAGCCAGCGTTACCGGCAACAACCATGTCCCCTTGTCCGCTCGCAAGGGGATCGCTGATACCATGGCATTGGGGCTGGTGGAGCAAACGTCGAACAACCCAACCTGCGCCACGTCGTTGGACATAACGTACCCAGCGAGCGTCTGCGAATAGGGCAACCAAGCTACTGTATTTTGTCCCCAGCCGAACGCCCCCCGACATGGCAAAGCGCACAAACGGCTGCGAGTATCGAGGCTCCAAATTTCGCCGCCGACGGCCAGGAGGCGGCTATCGGCGGAGAAAGCCAGCGATTCCCTCGATAGCCCTGTCTCCGTATCCGTTACCGTCATTGCCCGGTCCCATCCCGGCGCATTGAAGAGGGCGAAACCATTGGTCCAACTGCCGGCGGCCAGCCAGCGCCCGTCAGGAGAGAAGGCCACCCTGGAAATCGGACTTCCACCCAGTGACAGATTGGTCACCCATTGCCCTCCGGGCGCTGCAGGAGGCAGCGCCCAAATCTTGAGCAATCCGTCCCAGCCCCCCGAGGCCACCCACCGACCATCGGGAGAGATGGCTACGGATTGGACGATGCCCTCATGCTCGCCAAGCGTGGCCAACTCGTCGCTGCGGCACTGTGCCCACAGGTAACGCCATTCCCATCCACGCAGCTCGCGTTGGCCGGCTTTGGCGGGTCGTTGCAGGTTCAGGAATCTCAGCGCGCGACCGAGGTTGTTGTGCTGGAGGGCCTCGCCGACGAGGATCATGTCAGCGTCGTAGAGGTTCTCGCGCGCCGCCAGTTCGCTCTCCCTCGCCTTCTGCTCCCCTTTCTCCGCCCTCGCCCTTTGGCTCTCGGCCACCCGTGCCGCCTCATCCGCCCGCGCCCGTGCGGCCATTTCATCCCGCCGGGCCTTCGTCGCTCGAACCGCTTGGCAAGAGCTGATCACCACTCCCACCAACAACGCCATGCTAACGGCCCCTACCGCCGTGAAGACCAGCTTGTTCCGGCGGAAGCTCTTTTGCAGCCGATACCCCACGCTCGGCGGCCTGGCCACCACCGGCTCGTGCTTCAAGTGCCGCTCGATGTCCTGCGCCACGCCGTTGGCCGTCTCGTACCGCCGTGTCCGATCCTTCTCCAGGCACTTCATCACGATCCAGTCAAGGTCAGTGGCGAGTGGCGAGTGGCGAGTGGCGAGGTGGGACGGCGATGCAGCCATCGAGGTCTGGCGCAGGCGGGTCGAAGGCCGCAGTGGCTGGCGCTCCCGGATGATCTTGCGCATCTCGTCTAGACCCGATTGCAACAGTTCTTTGGTGTCGAACGGCGTGCTCCCGGTGAGCAACTCATAAAGCAACACCCCCAGACTGTAGATGTCCGAGCGCGTGTCGATGTCCAGCCCGCTCATCTCGGCCTGCTCCGGACTCATGTAGGCCGGCGTCCCAATGAACTGCTGGAACTGCGTATAGACCGTCTTCTCCGTCAGCTCCTGCTGCGTCGCCTTGGCAATGCCGAAGTCGATCACCTTGGGCACCGGCACGCCGTCGTGCAGCGTCACCAGGATATTGGAGGGCTTGATGTCCCGATGAATGATCCCTTTTTGGTGCGCATGCTGAATCGCATGACAGACCTTGATGAACAAATCCAGCCGCTCTGCCGTGCCCAACTTCTCCTGGTCGCAGTATTTGGTGACCGGAATGCCTTTCACCAACTCCATCACAAAATATGGCCGGCCCGTATCCGTCGCCCCCGCATCCAACACCTTGGCGATGTTGGGGTGGTCCATCAGCGCCAGCGCCTGGCGCTCCGCCTCGAATCGGGCCACCACCTGCCGGGTGTCCATCCCCAGCTTGATGACTTTGAGCGCGACGCGTCGTTTGACGGGCTCCTTCTGCTCGGCCACATAGACCGCCCCAAAACCGCCCTCCCCAATCTTCTCGAGGAACTTGTAGCGCCCGATCAGCGTGCCCAGATCTTCGTCCGGCGGGAGCAGCACGGTGGCGCCGATGGGCGCCGCCACCAGCGGTTCGAGGAACGAATCAGGACTCTCATGGGCTTGGAGGAGGGCTTCCAGCCTTGCCCGCAGTCCCTGGTCGTCCGCGCAGGCCCCGTCGAGGAATGCCTTGCGCTCCGGGCCCTTGGCCCGTTGGCGGGCCTCTCGAAAGAGGGCTTCTTCTCGGTCGTCAGCACGTTTCATAGGCGAAGGTGTTAGTGCCTTCACTTATACATGCGCATTCCAGCGGGAAAAAGTATGGAGGAATTTCAGACATTCTTTTCGCCACCCGCCCCCGCCTGGAACAGCGCAGGGCTAAGAGGCCCGCCCGCTTCAAGGCATGGGAGCAGGGCAACCGCCAGCCAGGCCCGCGCGTAGGCCCACCATTCCTTTGCCGTCGGCACGGCAATGCCCAGAACCGAAGCGGCCTCCTCGAAGGTCATCCCGGTGAAGTAACGCAGCTTCACCAATTCGGCCTTGCGCGGCTCAATGGCGGCAAATTCTTCCAGGGCCTCGTCCACCGCGAGCAAACTCTCCTCATCGGCCACTGCGATAGGGATCTCGGCTTCATCCAGGGTGGCAGGTTCGGCTCCGCCGCCGTGCTTCAGAGCCTTGCGCCGCCGGGCCCGCTCCACCAGAATCCGGCGCATGGCTTCGGCCGCCGCCGCAAAGAAATGGGCGCGGTTTGCCCAGGCTGGTTGGGTGTTTGCCCCGAGCCGCAGCCAGGCCTCGTGAACCAGCGCGGTGGGTTGCAGCGTCTGGCCGGGCGCCTCCTGGGCCATCTTGAGCGCTGCGACTTTGCGCAGCTCTTCGTAAACCAGCGGCAACAGTTCTTCAGCCGGCAGCAGTTCGCGTTGCTCCATGGGCTCCTGCCTGTTCATATCGCCTCAGGTTCCAGGTTCTCAGCACGCGGGTCGCTGGCCGAACGAAGCGAGTCAGCGGCTCGTGCTGGAAGAGCAGCGTCAACCCAAACGGCATGCAAGAGCAAGGCGAGTTTTCAGCCGGTCCACCTGCCGGAACCATTTGCCCCTTTCGCCGGGCAAGATTTGGCAAACTTGGTCCCCCGCTCCACGCATTTGTCTCCCCAGCCGTTGTGATCCAAATCCAACTCGTCCTGTTTGGCAGAAAGGACACGAAAATTGAAGGGATCACCGTCCTTGACACGCTGCAGAAGGAATCCAACAGTCTGGAGAAGCAGTTCAAGGAGCTTCTTCAGGATTTTATCGGCCGCCAAGAAAACGAGGGCTGAAAAGCCTAACTGCGTGTTCGGCAGGCACGCCGCGCCCAGCCCCGGCGCGCGGACACCTGACTCGTTCCTCAAAAAGAATGCTTGAGTCAACCGCAGCGATGGAGCCAGCATGAGGCAATCTCAGCACACATCCGAAGAGACGCCAAAAGAGAACACCATGAAACGCCACACTTCACGCCGCTTCCAGGCTTTCCTGGGCGCCAGCCTGCCGTCGTTTCTTTTCGCAGCCTTGGCCGCCGCCGCCGCTGCCGGTGGCGCCAACGTGGCCGGCCGGGTCCCGGAGACGATTGCGATCAGAAGGCACGCCGCTGGCCTGGAGTCATTGGCGGCCAACGAGGTGCGACGTTACGCCTATCTGCGCACCGGGAGGGTGATGCAGGTGAAGTGGGGGCGGGGCAGGGGTGAGCGGATTGTTGTGGCCTGCAAGGATAGGGAGTTCTGCGGAGAACTGGGGCAGGAACTGGGGCCGCAGCAGTTCACACTAAAAACCTCCACGGCGGACGGCGAACACGTGTGGTGGATTGTGGGTGGTGATGAAGCCGGCACTTTGTACGGCGCCTACCGGTTTGCGGAAAAACTGGGGGTCCGGTTCGGTCTGGATGAAGATGTGGTGCCGGACGAGCCCTTGACCGGCGGCTGGCCTGAGATCAATGAAACTGGCAAGCCGCGGTTCGTCTTGCGCGGCTTGCAGCCGTTTCATGATTTTTCAGTCGGGCCGGATTGGTGGAATGCGCAGGATTACCGGAGCGTCTTCTCGCAGATGGCAAAGCTCAGGCTGAACTTCATCGGCCTCCACACCTACCCGAGTTGGAATCCGGCTGCGGGGCCGGAGGCCAATGTCTGGATCGGATTGCCCGAAGATGTGGACCCGCAGGGTGATGTTCGTTTTGGATATGAGGCCGGGGTCGTGACCACAAGGCGGGGTTGGGCGGTGAAAGATTTTCCGACCAGCCAATATGCCTCGGGGGCCGGGTTGCTGTTCGAGAACGACGACTACGGCCCAGACTTCATGCTGGATTGCCTGGACTGGCCCAAGACCGAGGCAGCTTCCGCCGCCATGTTCAACCGGTATGGCGATTTTCAGAAGCAGGTATTTGGGCAGGCCCGGCGGCTGGGCATCAAGGCCTGCGTGGGCACCGAACTGCCGCTGGGCGTGCCGAAGGCGCTCGCTTCACGCCTCGAGGCCAGCGGGATGAAACCGGACGACCCGGCGGTGATTCGCCGGTTGTATGAGGGGACTTTCCTTCGGCTCATGCGCAAGCTGCCGATTGACTATTACTGGCTCTGGACGCCGGAGGTCTGGCTGGGAATGGAGCCCGGCTGCCGCGGCTGGGAGATGACCTCCCGGACCAACGTCGAACGGGACCTTGCTCTGGCCGAGGCGGCGGCCAGGTCGGTTCAGGCCCCGTTTGGCTTGGCGACGTGTGGCTGGCGTTTGGGCACGCCCGAAGACGCGCTCTGGATGGATAAGCGGACGCTTAAGAGCTGGCCGGCATCGTCGATCAATACACAACTGGGCCGTGATCCAGTGGCAGGGGCCTATGGCGCCATGACCAGGCGCCCCAGGTGGGTAATTGGTTGGGCCGAGGATGACGATGCGGCCGGGGCCCATTGTTGCACGTGCTGGGACCTGCAGCTCTGGGTGGAGCGGATGTGGGTTAACTCGTTGGAGGCGTTCCGGTACGGATGTGAGGGCATGATGGCTATCCATTGGCGGACGGCCGCTATGTCGCCGAACATCATGGCACTTGCGCAGGCCGGCTGGGACTTTGGCGGCGTCAGCAGCACCAATGGCAAGGCTGCTCCCGCGGCTGGGAGAATGCCCGGAATGGATGCCTGCTGGGCCGAGTGGGGTCGGGGCATGTTCGGCGGCGGCGCCGGTGCCGAGGTTGGGCGGACTGTGCAAAAGCTCGATGGCTCCCATCCGTCAATAAATGCGCTGATTCGAGGCGGCGCTAAAACGACGGACGCGCAAATTGAGGAGTTCTTTGCGCCGCTGCCCGAGATGGAGTCGTTGCGGCCCCGGATCAAAGGCGCTGGCAATCTCGAACGATTCGACTATTGGCTCAACCTGATCCGCGCCACTGACCTGCGGGTGCGAACCTGGGTCCTGGCGGAGCGCCTGGCCGTGAAGGTGAAGGAGGGGAACGCGCCTCAGCAGGCTGACCGCAAGCGGAGTCTTGTCCAAAGAGAAATCCTTCCACTCCGGTTGGAAATCGCTCGCACCTACGAGGACATGATCGCGGCCTTCGTGAGCTGCGCAAAGTCGCCCGGCGAAATTGGGACGATCTCCAGTATCGAGAGCGGTTCTCGCGAGCGGATCGTGTCTGCCCAGGACACCCTCATCGAGGGGTTGTCGGGAGGTCCCTTGCCGGCCGAAGCCGCTGTCCGCACGGCCTATAAAGGGGCGCCTCGGATTTTCGTGCCGGCCAAATGCACACAGATGAACGTCAACGAGCCGCTGGAAATCCGGGCCTTTGTGCTTTCGGGTCCGAAATGCGACGGAGTCAATCTGTATTGGCGTTCATTGGGCAAGGGCGCCTTCAGGAAAGTGGTTCCCACACATCGAGCCCGGCAGGCCTATCGCGTTACCCTGCCGGCCCAGCCTCAAGGCACAGTGGAATTTTACCTGGAGGCGCTTTTGGACGGTGGCCGGAAGGCCCTGTGGCCGGTGACGGCGCCTTCAATTGGCCAAACTGTAGTCGCGTGGTGATTCAGCACCTATTACTCGATTCACCTGATGGAACAAGACCTGACACCAAAGTCACCGTGTATCGAAAGGGCGTTGCCATCTGTTCTATATCTGCTTGGCTGGTACGAGATCGTGTGCGAGGATGGCTTCGTGCTGACGGTTCCCCTCCGCTACGGAGTCAACATCCAGGAGTGGAACTGGCAACGCCGCGCCTCCGCCAAGGATTTCGGTTACGGCGCCGACCCCCTGGCAGTCAGCGGCACCGAAGTCGATCCCATCACCTTCTTCGCCTTCGAATGGACCAACCCGCGCCCGTGACGCTTGTCCTGAATGACCAGGGCAAGAAGGAAAGCGCGGCCCTCCTTGGGCTGTTGACCACAGCGGCAGCGTCCTTGCTACTCACATTCGCAAGCCCTGCCGCGCTGCCTTCGCGCGCCTTCCCGGCGCCCGAGGAGTGGCCGGCCTACCGCCGGGACGGCTCGCTCCAGGCGCATTCTCCTGCGCGCGGCAGCATAGTATCGCCGCGGATCGTCTGGCGGCAGTTCGTGGGCGTTCTCGAGGGCCGAATAGTGCTCGAGCCCGCTCCGGGCCAGCGCCGGCTGTTTCTGCCGTTGGCGGAGGTTGAGCCTGACTCCGTCTCACCCGGCTTGGCGGAGGAGGATTTTCTCCCAAAATCGGATTTGGGTGAAAACGAACTCCGCTCCGCGACCACGACCTACGCCGGCGTCCTGCCGGGGGAGCCGAGCCTGGAGAAGATCGAATTCGAGAGCGGCTTTGCCAAACCCACCGTCAACGGCCAATGGCAGAAGTGTGTTGGTCGTTGTTCCGTCTGGCGCGAGAGCAAGTGGGTCCAGGTTTGGGAGACGCAGCCGATCGATTTGCTGTTCCAGCCGCTGCCACTGGTGGGGGATTTCGATGGGGACGGCAAACCGGAGATTGCCATTCTGCCTTTTCATGAGCTGCTGCTGCTGGATGCGCGGACGGGGGCCGTCAAGGATCGCTGCCGGTTCACCGACACGCGCAGCTATGGCTTCTTTGGCGCCTACGATTTCGGGCATGACGGGCGGACGGAGTTCCTGGTTCAAGCCGATTTCTCCAAGCACGTTGACGTGCTTGGCTTTCAAAACGGCAAGCTGGGCCTGCTTTGGCAGCGGAACGTGGAAGCCGACATCTCCAACCCGCAGAAGATTCTCCGCGTGGGGCCCAACCCAGTGGCGGATGTGGATGGAGACGGCCAATCGGAGGTCCTGACGACGATCTTCAACGAACGTGGCGACCAGCGATGGTGGGTGACCGTGCATGAAGCGCTGACCGGGCGCATCAAGGCGGAACTGCCGGACGAGTATCTTGTGGGGCTGCTGGACCTGGAGGGCCGGGGCGTGAGCCGATTGCTCACGGTCCGCGCTACGGGCGCCGGGGTGCCGAAATTCGGCACGATTCGAGTTTACTCTCTCGAGGGCAACCGCTTCACGACGCTGTGGCAGGAAGAAGATGCCGCCTGGGAGACCTGGGAACCGCCCTTGCCCGCCAACGTGCAAAGCACGGCGACCTTGGGGCGCGCTGCCGTCATAAGCCGGCGGGGGCCGCAGGGCGTGACCGTTGCCCTCCGCAAGACAAAGGACCGGCGAACCGGCCTGGTCACCCTCTCGACGGCGAGGTGGGACGGCCGAGGTTTCCAGTTCGTAATGTCCGTTGTCGGCCGAGGGCTGCAGGCCGTCGGGCTGGACCGTTCGGCTCGGCTGCTGGTTCGAGTCGATTATCCGCTCGGTGAAGCCGCTCCGTTGCAGGTGGTGGGGGCGAGAGCCACGTTGCTGGCGGCCAAGCGGGTCGGGGGCGCTCCTGGGCCCGCCGCGGTCGCATGGCCGGATAAGGCGAAGCAACCCACAATCCTCGTCCAGGGCCACGGTGAAGAGGTGGTCGCGTTTCATCCGCCGCGCGGAGCTGAACGGCCGGGGCGGCTCACGCGCATAGCCGGACGCGGCCAGAGCACGAGCTGGCCGGAAACCCGCGGACCAGTCATCGCGGACCTTGCTGGCGACGGGCGAAGAGCGCTCCTCCTTGCGGCAGCCAGCCCCGGCGGTTTCGGGCGCTTGCAGGCTCTGGACTTGCTCGGGCGCACGCTGTGGCACCACGATTTCCCGAACATTCCGGGCGCCGCGCCAGTGTGGAACACGGGCGGAATTGTCCTGTGGCAAGCGGGCCACTTCACTGATCCGCGGCGAGAGGATGTCCTCGTGACCATCCGGCGCTCGATGATGCACAGCGAGGAAACGGCGCTGCTGTCCGGTCGGGACGGCCACGAGCTGTGGCATCGCGACCGGCAGATCAGCCAGCGCGGCGTCGGCGGCACGCCCTTTGCCTTGGCCGATTACGATGGCGACGGCCTCGAGGATCTCGCCTCGCTGCACCCGAGCATCCTATACTTGCTCAAGGGCAATACCGGCGCTGACTTGCTTGCCAGGGACGCAACGTGGAAGGAAGTCCCCGCCCAACCGGTCTATTGGGGGCAGCCCATGGCGGGTGATTTTCTGGGAGCGGGCCGGCCGGCGCTCTTCTTCGGGGGCCGCTCGATGACCGGCCTGGTCCGGACGGACGGTTCACTGGTTTGGTGGGACGCCCTGGACCAGAGCGCGCAGGATTGGCCAGTGTTCGGCAACTTTACGGGCCAGGGCCGTCTTGAGGCTATGGGCGCGGGCTACCCCGATGGCATCCGCTGCTACGACGCGGCGACCGGCCGGGTGCTCTGGCGTCTGCCCATGCCTGCTCCCGGGAGTGTGATCGGCTCCGCCAGCGCCGATCTCAACGGCGACGGGCGGGACCAAGCCGTGTTCGTCATCGGCCAGCAGCTCGTCTGCCTGGGGGCCGGCCGCACCCCCGCCGAAGGCTCCGTCCTCTGGCGCCTCCCTTTGCCGGCCCAGACGGGTCCGCCGAGCCTCGCCGTGCTTGGCCGGAGCGAGAGCCTGTCTATCCTCCTGGTCGGCGCGGATGGATTTGTCTATGCCGTGCGTTGAGGTTTCGATGCTTGGAGGTGTTGGCGGTGTCGGCGGCCTTTTGAGCTGGCCGGCAGATCATACGGGTTGGCTGCTGCAACCGGATGACAACATGTGATGGCTCGAATGTCTTTAGGAACCGCAACCCATCCGGCCGGTGGTTCGGGAAGAATCCGCTGAAATGCTCGTGCGCTTCGAAGAGGTGGTGGCTGGCGAACCGGGCTCGTCGGGCGGTTTCGGCGGACCGCCTCCAGGCAGCGCGCGCACAGCGTCCTCACCGTCTCAAGGAGCCGGAGGAACTCGCTCTCCTCCTTCTCGCCAGCAGTTCAACCAGCGGCTCCGGGAACTGAGCCCGCAGGTGCGAATCAGTTGCCTCGATGACCGCGGGCTGGGCGCTTGAACTGGCGAAGGCCGTCTGGCATGACCACGTCTTTTTTTTCGACCGCACGGGAACCTCCTGATTGCCGACCAATTCAACAACCGGGTCATCGAGATTAACCAGGCCGGGCACATCCTCTGGTCGTTCGGGCTGGGGCCGAACGATTTTTCCCCAGGATCAGTCATCGGCGTCAACGACGCCCAACGGGTGGGGCGGTTCACGCTAATGGCCGGCACCGGCACCCCCGCGGGTGTGATCCCGCAGGCCCCCAATGGCGCGGCGGACAATCGCGTCATCCTGGTGGATCCATTCGGCCAAATTGTCTGGCAGTACGGCCATTTCGGACAAACGGGCTCAGGCGACGACGCAGACGATTGACCGCCGGCACAAAGCCGCAATCGTTACGAGAGCGCCACACGAGGCTGTTCGAGGTCTGGCCAAAATGGCACGCAGCCTCGGTATGGCGCCTTGACGTCACCCGGCGCTGACATGCACGGCTCTTAGCCCGGATTCTTCTTCAAAGCGAGGTGCTGGGCTGCCGAAGCTAGGCAGCGCAGGTTTCCAAACCTGCTGTATCGCCGACTTCCAGTCGGCAGGCTGTACCTGCTTGGGAGCGTCTGCGGATTGGAAATCCGCGATACAGCAGGCTGGAAGCCTCGTCATTACCCACATGTTCGGGGGAGCCTCCGTACGACCGCCGGCGTGCGCCCAGGGCCAAAAACCCCGTAGGGGTGGCTGCGCTGGTGCTATAAACAGGCCACCCCTACGGGGTTTGATTTGGGGCCTCGCCCGGAAGAGAACTGCTGGGTGGCCAATTGGCGGAAACGGGTGTGCAACCGATGCCAGGCTGCAAACCCAAAACCGAGGTCGGCGGCCATTCCCAAGCCAAACCACCAGCCCAGGCAGAAACGCCAACCAGGCTCGGGATGCCCCTGAAGGGCGGCCAAACCAACGGCGCCTCCGATCACCGCGGCAAAAACGACCAACGGCATGATGAGGACGCGCACGATGGCCTGGACGGCCGCCAGCTTCGGAGTCCTGGCCACCAGGGCGCAGGCCACGGCAACCCAACTCACGGCAATCATGTCCGCAACCAGGAGGATCAGGCACGCCAGCCAGGCCGCCAGGGCGGGAAAGTCGCTATAAGACTGTTCTGCCCGCACGCTCGCCGGGGTCGGTAATCAGACCCTGGTTCATACCGAGTGTCGAGTGTCGAGTGTCGAGGGGCGGCACTCGTTTGCCCCGACACTCGGCACGCCACACTCGGCACGCGACACCCGACCCATTTGGGATCGTCCACAGCGTTGGACAAGTCAACCCCGGGTTTTGTCACTCCGGAACGTTGTTTCCCTGCTTGCCATTGGCGGGGCGGGGCTTAAAGTCGCCGGCAGATGAAAGCCCGGAAGTTGGAGACAGGCAGCGAAGCAATTGGTTTGGGCAGGATTTTGAAGCGGCGGCGGACCGGGGTTGGTCCAGTCGCCTGGAGGGCCTGCGCCCTGGCCATGATGCTCGGTGGGGCGATTCGGGGCACGGCGCTGGAGCTAAAGAACGCGGTTGTGGTCACTGCGCCCGGGTTTGCCGGGCCTGGGAGGCAAGCCGTGGTGATGCTGGTTGAGGAGGTGGAGAAGCGCTCCGGCATCCGCTGGCAGGAGACGACCAACTGGCCGTCGGCGGGGGTCCCGGCCGTCGGCGTCGGCCTCAAGTCCGAAGTCCGGTCGTTTGCCGGGCCCGATTTCCAAGCCCTCCAATCGCTGTCCGGTCCCGAAGGGGCCGAAGGTTACCGGCTCTGCGTCCGGAAGGGCGAGACGAACTCCGGGGTGTATGTGCTGGGCAACGACTTGCGCGGGGTGCTCTTCGGGGTTGGCAGACTGCTCCGCGAGCTGCACTGGGGGCGGGGCCGGGTCTGGGCCCAGGACGCCCTGGACATCGCCACGGCGCCCAAGTACCGGCTTCGGGGGCACCAACTTGGCTACCGCCCAAAGTGCAATTCTTATGATGCCTGGGACTTGCCCGTCTGGGAGCAGTATTTCCGCGACCTGGCGGTCTTTGGCTGCAATGCAATCGAGTTGATACCGCCCCGCTCGGACGATGCCGCGGACAGCCCGCATTTCCCCCGGCCACCGATGGAGATGATGGCAGGCATGTCGAGGTTGGCCGCGGCCTACGGACTGGACGTGTGGGTCTGGTATCCGGCGATGGACAGCGATTATTCGGATGCGCGGACCGTCGAGTCGGCCCTGGCCGAGTGGGGCGCGGTCTTCGGGCGGCTCAGCCGTCTGGATGCGGTCTTCGTGCCCGGAGGCGACCCGGGCCATACCCGCCCCAAGCACCTGATGGCCCTGTTGGAGAAGCAGACCAGGAACCTGCATCGCTATCATCCGCAGGCCGGGATGTGGGTTTCCCCGCAGAGCTTTGACCAGAAGTGGCTGGACGAGTTCTTGGACATCCTCCGGCGCGAGCAACCGGCCTGGTTGAGCGGCGTTGTCTTTGGGCCGCAGGTTCGCCTCAGCCTGCCGCGGTTGCGCGAACTGGTGCCGGCCCAGTACCCCATTCGCCACTACCCGGACATCACCCACTCCCGCCAATGCCAGTATCCGGTGCCCAATTGGGACGTTGCCTACGCGCTGACCGAGGCCCGGGAGTGCATCAATCCGCGCCCTGAAGGCCAGGCGGCCATCTTCCGCAAGGTCCAACCCCAGACCATTGGGTTCCTGACTTATTCGGAGGGATGCAATGACGACGTCAACAAGATGATCTGGAGCGCCCTGGGCTGGGACCCCGAGGCCGGTGTGCCGGATATCTTGCGCCAATACGCCCGCTATTTCATCGGCGAGCGGTACACCGACGATTTTGCGCAGGCGCTGCTGGCCCTGGAAAGAAACTGGCAGGGGCCGCTAATGGCAAACCCGGGCGTGGACAGCACCCTGGGGCAACTGCAACGCCTGGAGCGTGAGGCCACGCCGGCCGACCTCAAGAATTGGCGCTTCCAGCAGGCACTCTTTCGCGGCTATTACGATGCCTGCGTTCGCCACCGCCTGATTTACGAGACGGACTTGGAGGCGCAGGCATTGGCCCGTCTGCGGACTGCGGGGGTCACTGGCGTGGCCGGCGCCCTCGCGGACGCCCAACGGATACTGGACCAGGGGGTGAAGGAGCGGGTCAACGCAGACTGGCGCCTGCGCATCTGCCAGTTGGCCGAGGCCCTGTTCCAAAGCATCGGGATGCAGTTAAGCGTCGATAAGTACCGCGCGATTGCCGTGGACCGTGGGGCGAGCCTGGACACGCTGGATTATCCGCTCAACAACCGGCTCTGGCTCGAGGAACGATTTGCCCGAATCCGCACGCTGCCCTCCACCTCCGAACGCCTCGGGGCGCTGGAGGAGATTCTCCAGTGGACCAATCCGGGGCCCGGCGGATTCTATGATGACCTGGGAAACCCCGCCTGCCAGCCGCATTTGATCCGGGGCCCCGGGTTTGCCGAAGACCCTGGATGCTACCAATCCTGCCGTGTCGATTTCGAGGAAGACCTGGTCGTGGATGCCCCGGATGAAGACGCCGGCACGGTGCGCCGCCTCTCCTGGATGGGCCATGCCGAGGCCCTCTACGATGCGCCGCTGCGAATGACCTATTCGGGCCTCGATCCGCAAGCCCGCTACAAAGTCCGCGTCCTTTATGGCGGCGACAGTCCGAAACGGAAGATCAGGCTGGCCGCCAACGACTCGATCGAGGTGCATCCGTATCTGACGAAACCCAGGCCCTTCAAGCCGCTCGAGTTTGCCATCCCCCAGGCCGCCACGCGTGAGGGCAAGCTGGACTTGGCCTGGTTCGCCGAACCCGGCCTGGGCGGCAATGGGCGCGCTTGCCAGGTCTCGGAGGTCTGGCTGGTCAAAGAGCCGGAAGCCAAGTGATCCTCCCGGCCGGGATGCGCAACGACCCGGACGGGTTTCACTCTTTTGGGTGGCCGCTAATCCTAATCCTAATCCTAATAAAGATTAGTAGAACGATTAGGATTAGGAGCCAGAAATTGCGTCCCAAAGAGTCAAATACACCCAAGCAACGACCGCTCCTTGCAAAAAGGCGCTCGGCCAGTTAGGTTGTCTGCCGGACGACATTGACAGTCATTATGAAACGACGTGTGATTTACGGGGCTGTGGCCCTGGTGCTTTGCGTTAATTTCCTGGTCGGCGCGCGATTGTATCTCCGGGCGGCCGAGAAGGATTCCGTTTACACCAACCTCGAGCTTTTCTCCTACGTGATGGAGAGAGTCCGCAAGGACTACGTGGACGGCCGGAAGCTCAGCTACCAGGAGCTGGTTTATGGCGCCCTCAAAGGAATGGTCGGCACCCTGGACCCGCACAGCGAATTCATGGACCCGGAGAAATACCGTGAACTGCAAAACGACACCCAGGGGGCCTTTGGAGGACTGGGCATCAGCCTCTCGGGGAAGGACAATCTCCTTACCGTGGTGGTTCCGATGACGAACACTCCTGCCTGGCGCGCCGGCATTCTATCGGGCGACCGGATCGTGAAGATCGATGGCAAGAGCACGGATAAAATGAGCATCGATGACGCGATCAAGAACCTGCGCGGCGAGCCCGGCACGGATGTCAGGCTGACGGTCTTTCGTCCCTCCGCCAACCAGTTCAAGGATTTCAAGCTGACCCGCGCCGTAATCAACGTGGATATGGTCACCGACCTGCACGGGCAAAAGGAATTCAAGCTGGGCGAAAACAAGATCGGCTATGTCCGCCTGATGCAATTCGGCGAAAAGACGAGCGACGACCTGGAATCGGCGCTCCACAAGCTCAAGAAGCAGGGGATGCAGGGGCTGGTCCTGGATCTGCGGTGGAACCCGGGCGGCTTGCTCGATCAAGCGGTGGATGTCTGCTCGAAATTTCTGCCCAAGGGGCAATTGGTGGTGACGACCGAGGGACGCAACCCCGCCCAGAATTCCCGGCGGGATGCCCTGGGCCACGATGAACTCAACGGCATGCCGGTCGTGGTGCTGGTCAACACCGGCAGCGCCAGCGCCTCGGAAATCGTTGCCGGCTGCCTCCAGGATTTGAAACGCGCGGTCATTCTCGGGGAAAAGACTTTTGGCAAGGGTTCCGTTCAGAGCATTCTTCCGCTCCAGGACGGCTCGGCCTTGCGCCTGACCACGGCGAAGTACTATACGCCCAGCCATAAAGTCATCCATGAGGAGGGTATCACGCCGGACATCGTGGTTCCCTCGAGCTTCGATGAGGATAGCGCCATCCAGATCCAGCGCACCCCCGGCCGCCTGGAGAGCCTGGACGAGAAGGACCGCCGGTCGGTCCTGAGCGCCGGCGACCCGCAACTGGAGCGCGCGATGGACCTTCTCAGAGGCATCACGCTCTACACGGTCCGCTCGCCCGGGGGCGAGCGGCGTGTGGCGCAACGGAGCAAGTAGGGGCCGGCAAGCTGGCAGGAGATGCTCCTGGCTTTCGAAACTTCGTGCGATGAAACCAGCGCGGCCCTGGCGCACCACGGGCGGGTCCTGGCCAATGTCGTATCGTCACAGGCGCCATTGCACGCCGAATATGGGGGTGTGGTGCCGGAGTTGGCGGCGCGCGAACATCTCCGCAACCTGTTGCCGGTAGCGCGGGCCGCGTTGCGCCAGGCCAACGTGAGCCCGGCCCAAATCGAAGCCGTGGCCGCCACGCGCGGCCCGGGTTTGGCGGGCGCCTTGCTGGTCGGCTTCAAAGCGGCCCAGGCCCTTGCCTTCGTTCTGCGGCGCCCGTTCCTGGGCATTCACCACCACGAAGCCCACCTTTTCTCCCCCTGGATACAAGGCGATCCGCCCACGGCGGCCTTTTCGGAGTTCGAGCCCAATGTGTCGCTCATCGCCAGCGGGGGCCATACGATGCTGGTCCACGTGGAAAGCGAATCCAAGCACCGCCTGCTCGGCTCGACGGTGGACGATGCCGCCGGCGAGTGTTTCGACAAGGTGGGCAAGCTCCTGGGCTTGCCGTACCCGGCCGGTCCGCAAATCGATCTCCTTGCGGAAGGGGCAAACTCGGCGGCATTCAGTTTCCCCCGGCCGATGCTCGATGAAGCCAATGATGACTTCAGCTTCAGCGGACTGAAGACGTCGGTGCGATATTTTTTGCGAGACAGGCCGGGCCTCTGCGGCGACCCGCAAAGATTGCGCGACCTGGCGGCCAGCGTCCAAGCGGCCATAGTGGAGGTGCTGGTGACCAAGACCTTGCGCGCTGCGCGCCGGCTCGGCGTTGGGTGTGTCACGGCGTCCGGCGGGGTTGCCTGCAACCGCGCTCTTCGCCAGGGGCTGGCCGCGGCTTGCTCGCGCCAGGGCCTCAAGCTGCGGTTGGCCGACCGGGGCCTTTGCACCGACAACGCAGCCATGATCGGGGTGGTAGCCGAGCGCAACCTCATGCGCCGGGCTGAAACAACCTCGGCTTCAGCCGAAATCCTTCCAAACTGGCCCCTCGAGTGATCTCATCCTTAGCGCCCGTGCAAAAACAACTTCGGTGCTTTGGGCATAATTCTAACAAACTGCCTTTGCCTGGCGTCCGGAGAGCGTCGGAGCGTAGAGCGCGGAGCGCATCGTAGCCACGCGCTCACGCTCTCACGCTCCACGCTCCACGCTCTACCCCAAGCATTCAGATCTCGCAATTTGTTTTTGCACGAGCCCTCACCTTCCCTCCGGGCCCATGCCCACGCGGGGCGGCGCCTGGAAGTCGGCAGGTTCCGCCTCGGTTGGTTTGCGCTTAAGGTTCTCCTGGCGGATGGCCATTTCTGCCATCATGGTTTCGGCGCTGTCATGGCGGGTGAAACTGTCGGGCGGGGCAAACAGGCGGCTGGAAGGGGCCTCGAGCCTGAATTTCGAGAAGTTGACGATGACCGGCCGGCCAGGGGCCGCAGTGGCAATGCGCAGAGGCGCCGCGTTCAAATCGGACGCCCGCCAGACCTGGAACGGCGCCTTGGAGCCGTCGCTCGAATCCACCTCGACGTCGGTTCTCTTGCAGTGATGGCCTTCAATTGTCTCCGAGACGGAGCGCGAGGGCAGGGCCAGGACATTGGTGGCCTGGACCTGCGTGGAGATCGGCGCGCAACCTTGCAGGGTCTCGCTCAGCAGGTATCCGTGCTGCGCCCCCACGTCCCAGATGAAGCTGAAGAGGCCGCGCGCAAACCGCTTGCCCGCCGGCGAGTGGGCATCGGGGGCGAACAACAGTTGAGAGCCTCGGCACAGGAGTTGCCCGGAAACCGTCTCTCCCGGAATGGGGGGTGAGCCGGTGGTCATCACGACACGGCACGAAAACCCGGAGGTGTTGGTCAGCAGGACCGCCATCGGACCCTTGAGAAAGGGCGGCACCGGCGGCGGAATCAGTCCAATTCGATCCTTGTTGCGCGAGTGGGCGCATCCGGCGGCGACCACGGCTGCCGCGACGGCGCACCCGCCCAGCCGGCCAATGCCTGCCAGGCGCAGTTGGCCCCATTTTCTCTTCAAGTATTGATTCGCAGTTCGCATGGGCGCAGTACATACCGCAAATCCCTCGCGGCGTCGATTACTCAGTTGACCCGCTTTAAAGGGGTAAAGGGATAAAGGGGTTCATAAAGGGGTTCGACCATAGCCTGGTTCATTTTGCCCTCCCTCTCCACTCCGCTCGTTGAGCCGGCGGCAAACGTTGCGGGTCGTTCAAGCATACTTACCCTGCCCGTTCTGCCAGCGTGGAAA
>Ga0187849_1001865_pt1 | contig 21395 bp, 21 predicted proteins | sample June2016WEW_4_10_2_FD_132412 | JGI IMG/M metagenome (GOLD analysis project Ga0187849, IMG submission 132412) | Peatland microbial communities from SPRUCE experiment site at the Marcell Experimental Forest, Minnesota, USA - June2016WEW_4_100 | ecosystem: Environmental > Terrestrial > Soil >...
TGCGTGGTGAGGTAAGCGCCCTTCCGGGTCTCCTGCGGTCCATGTCCTTCTGAATGTCCGCAGGGCTCAAGGGGATTGCGGGCGGGCAGCCGTCTATGACGGCGCCCAGGGCCTCGCCGTGCGATTCTCCCCAGGTGGTTACCGAAAATAAGCGTCCAAAGCTGTTGCCTGCCAAGTTAGCTCTCCGTTTTTACAATTAACCCGCACTTGTCGATACTGTTACAATGACAAACTGATACATTATATTATAATTGACAACAATGAGCAGAAGACTTTCCTTTCATTTAATTTACTATGCGGAGGGAACGGGATGAGTGATTATCATCCTGATTACAGGGAGGAGCTGGAAGAACAGGTTGAACACGAACTTGAACTGCCTCCCATGTACAAGGTCCTGCTTCACAACGATGACTATACTACGATGGAATTCGTCGTTGAAATTATCCGGCAGGTCTTCCATAAAAACGCCGCTGAGGCCACTCGAATTATGCTCCTGGTCCATAAGACGGGATCCGGCGTCTGCGGGGTTTTTACCGAAGATGTGGCTGAAACTAAGGTAGAGATCGTGCACCATCTGGCGAAAAAGAGCGGGTTTCCGCTCAGGTGCACTATGGAAGAAGCATAAGATGATCAACAGAGAACTCGAACTCACATTTGCGGCGGCCATTAAGGAAGCCAAACAGCGCAGGCATGAATTTTTCACTTTGGAGCATATCCTTTACGCCATTGTTCATGACGTGACCGGCAGACGTATCCTGCACCAATGCGGGGCCGATCTCGAAAAGCTCAAAGAGCGCCTGGAGAAGTATTTCGATGAGCGTTTGGAAAAACTGCCCGAAGAGGCGGAGCAGGACCCGATTCAGACCCTGGCGGTTCAACGCGTTTTGCAGCGTGCGCTGATGCACGTACAGGGAGCGGAGAAAAAGGAAGTTGACGCGGGCGACATTCTGGCGGCCATGTTTTTCGAAGAAAACTCCTATGCGGTCTATTTCCTGAAATCTCAGGGAATATCAAGGCTGGATGTGCTTAGCTATATTTCACACGGTGTCTCCAAGATTTCCGACCCCGAGGAAGGGGAGTTTCAGTCGCCTTCCTCGCCCCAGGACCAGCCAAACCCCAAAGCCGGCGCTCTCGAGAGCTTTACCGTAAACCTGATCGAAAAGGCTGCCCAAGGTTCGATCGATCCTCTTATCGGCCGTGACGAGGAAATTCTGAGAACGCTCCAGATACTTGGCAGGCGCAGCAAGAATAACCCCATTTTCGTGGGGGACCCGGGGGTGGGTAAAACCGCCATAGCGGAGGGTCTTGCGCTCAAAATCCATAAAAGGGAGGTCCCGCCTGCTTTTTTCAAAGTCGAGATCTATGCTCTCGATATGGGGGCGCTTCTTGCGGGCACCAAGTTCCGCGGCGACTTCGAAGCGCGCCTCAAAGGCGTGATTCAGGAACTCAAAAAGAAGCGCGGAGCGATCCTTTTCATCGATGAAATCCATACGGTGGTGGGGGCCGGCGCCACGAGCGGCGGCTCCATGGACGCTTCCAACATCCTTAAGCCGGTGCTGGTGGCGGGGGGACTGCGCTGTATAGGCTCAACGACCTACGAAGAATACAAGAACCACTTCGAGAAAGACCGGGCGCTCAGCCGTCGTTTTCAAAAAGTGGAAATCCACGAACCATCGGTCGATGAGACTTACCGGATACTCCAGGGGCTGAGGCCTTACTACGAACAGCATCATGGGGTAAAGTACACTGACGGCTCGCTTAGGGCTGCCGCAGAGCTGGCGGGCAGGTACGTAAACGACAGATACCTGCCCGATAAGGCGATCGACGTGATCGACGAGACCGGGGCAAGTCTGCGGCTGAAAAAAGACAAGAGGATTCGAAGGATAGTCGGGGTGCGGGATATCGAGGTTGTGGTGGCCAGGATAGCCAAAATTCCGGCCCGAAGCGTCACCTCTGCCGATCAACTCAGGCTCCAGAGCCTGGATGAAGCGCTTGAGAGAACCGTTTTCGGGCAGAACCGGGCAATTGAGATGCTGGTAAAGGCGATAAAAAGGTCGCGGGCCGGCTTGCGGATTCCCGAAAAACCGATCGGGTCCTTTCTTCTCATCGGTCCCACCGGGGTGGGAAAGACCGAGGTGGCCAAGCAGCTTGCCAAGATTCTGGGAGTCAATTTCCTGCGGTTCGACATGAGCGAATATATGGAAAAGCACACGGTCTCCCGGCTGGTCGGCGCTCCTCCGGGGTACATAGGTTTTGACCAGGGAGGACTTCTGACCGACGCCATCCGCAAGCAGCCTTACACGGTTTTGCTGCTTGATGAAATCGAAAAGGCGCACCCCGATTTGTTCAGCATCCTTCTGCAGGTAATGGATCATGCCACCTTGACCGACAATAACGGCAAGAAGGCGGATTTCAGAAATGTGATCCTGCTCATGACTTCCAACGCCGGCGCAAGGGAGATGAACGTGCCTTTGATCGGGTTCGCGGGCGCCGAGCAGCAGGACACTCGGGTGGCCAAGGGCATGAAGGCCGTCGAAAACCTCTTCAGCCCGGAGTTCCGCAACCGTCTCGACGGTATTATTCCTTTCAATGGTCTTAGCCTCGGGATCATGGAGCGGATCGTCGACAAGTTCCTGAACGAAGTTGAAGAGCAGCTCGCAGAGAAAAATATCCGTTTCGAGCTTAGCTCAGGCGCCAGGAAGTGGCTTGCCGAATCGGGCTATGACTCCAATTTCGGCGCGCGGCCGCTTGCAAGGTTCATCCAGTCTGAAATCAAGGATATTCTGGCCGACGAAATCCTGTTTGGAAAACTGGTCAAAGGCGGACGGGTAAAGATTTACAGGCCCGAGGATGCGCCCCCTGAGGACTCGGAGACCCTGAGGACCGAGAACCTGGTCTTCCAGTTCCCCGACAGGAGCTTAGCGCAAAATGTCGAACAGGAGCTGACCACTTAAAGAAAAACAGTGAACAGTGAACAGAAAAAACAAACCGCTCACTGCTCACTGTTCACTGTTCAATCGATATGCCGGTTTACCGTCTCACAGACCAATTCATCTTTCCGCATCCATCGCTTGCCGATCCCGGCGGTCTTGTGGCCGTCGGAGGCGACCTCGCGCCCGAACGGCTCCTGCTCGCATACGCCAATGGGATTTTCCCCTGGTATTCGGACCCGAGTCCTATACTGTGGTGGTCCCCCGACCCGCGGCTGGTCCTTTTTCCCGGCGAGTTAAAAATATCGCGCAGCCTCAGGCGGGTTATTAAAAAACGGGTCTTCACCGTCACGATGGACAGCTCGTTTGGCGAGGTGATCCGCGCGTGCGCTCAGACCCGCGAGGAGACCTGGATAACCGGGGAAATGATCGAGGCCTACGTAGCGCTCCACGAACTGGGATATGCCCATTCATTTGAAACCCGGCATGAAGGCCGGCTGGTGGGAGGACTATACGGGGTAGCCCTTGGCAGGGCTTTTTTCGGCGAGTCGATGTTTTCGGCAATGAGCGACGCTTCAAAGGTCGCGCTGGTATTCCTGGCGCGCTTGCTGGAAGGCCTGGGCTTCGAATTCATAGACTGCCAGACGACGACCGAACACCTCAAAAGGTTTGGCGCCAGGGAGGTCCCGAGGAAAGAATTCCTGGATCTCCTGGGAAGGGCGCTGGACGGACCACAGGAGAAGCAGGAAGCGAGAGAAGCATGAAGCAGGAAGGGAGAATGGGGTTTTGCTTCCCGCTTCTCGCTTCCCGCTCCACGAGGGGTTGCGGATGATCGAAAAAGTCATAATCGTTGGTGCGGCCGGACGCGATTTCCACAACTTCAATGTCTACTTCAAAGCAAATCCCCGCTACAGGGTAATTGCTTTTACAGCCGCCCAGATACCTAAAATCGAAGGACGGACATATCCTGCTGAGCTGGCCGGAGAGTTGTACCCCGATGGAATCCCCATTTATGCCGAATGGGACATGGCCAGGCTCATACGTGAGTGGCGTATCGACCTGGTGGCCTTTTCCTACAGCGACGTTTCATACCAGGAAGTGATGCACAAGGCGGCCATAGCGATGGCTGAAGGCGCCGATTTCATACTTCTGGGGGCCACCTACACTATGCTCAAGTCCAAAAAGCCCGTCATTGCGGTCTGCGCGGTGCGAACCGGGGCTGGAAAGTCCCAGACCACCCGCAAGATCGCCGGCATACTTCAACACCAGTTCGGCAAAAGGATTGTCGTTGTACGTCACCCCATGCCCTACGGAGATCTTAGAACGCAGGTGGTCCAGCGCCTGTCGGCCTATGAAGATTTCGAGTCAAACAAATGCACCATGGAAGAGCGCGAGGAATATGAACCTTTGATCGAGAGAGGAATAGTGGTCTATGCGGGAATAGACTACGGCCGGATTCTCGAACGGGCCGAATCCGAAGCCGATATCATCATCTGGGACGGGGGCAATAACGACACTCCGTTTTACGCCCCTGATCTTCACATAGTGATCTTCGACCCTCACCGGGCGGGCCATGAGCTGCTCTACTACCCGGGGGAAACCAACATGATCATGGCCGACGTGGCGATCATAAATAAGGTTGATACGGCCCCGGGGGCCGGCGTGGAGGAGGTCAGGAAAAACATAGCCGCCAGCAACCCGCGCGCAACCATCATCCTGTCGGAATCTCCGATCGTGGCCGATAGTCCCGAACTCATCCGGGGGCGGCGCGTGCTGGTCGTTGAAGACGGACCATCGATCACCCACGGCGGGATGCCTTTTGGCGCCGCAACAATTGCCGCCCGCAAGTTCGGAGCGGCGGAAATCGTGGCGCCGCAGCCCTTTGCCGTAGGGTCGATCAGGGACACCTACCAGCGCTACCCTCACATCGGAAGCCAATTGCCCTCCATGGGCTACTCGGAGCAGCAGATAATGGACCTGGAGGCAACGATAAACCTGGCCGATTGCGACCTGGTGGTTTTTTCGACCCCGGCGGACCTCAACGGCCTTCTTCACATAAATAAGCCGGCGATCCGGATTCGCTACGAATACAAGGACCATGGCCCGCCTTTGCTAAAGGACGTGCTCGCACACAAGCTTGAGAAGATTGGGATTTTGTAGATGGGGGCGGCAGGGCCGCAGCCAGAGTCTCGACGCTCCGCGAGGCGGGCGCCTTAAGGATGACAAAGATTTGCCAGCAAATATTGGACATGAAAAGGAAACGCGGCCGATTCTGCTGGTTGCCCTTGGCGGCAATGCTCTGATCCGCAAGGGCGAGAGCGGAACAATAGAGGAGCAGTTGAGAAACCTTTGCGTCCCTGTGGCGCAGATCGCGCGCCTCTCGAAGAAATATCGCATAATAATCACTCACGGAAACGGCCCCCAGGTCGGTCGCCTTCTGCTCCAGCAGGAATGCTGCCCCCAGATTCCCCGGCTCCCGCTCGAAATTCTCGTCGCTCAGACCCAGGGACAGATCGGCTACATGATCGAATCCACGCTTGATAACGAGCTGACCGAAATGGAAGGAGAGCACCAAAACCTGATCGTGACTGTGCTCACTTATGTACTGGTCGATGAGAACGACCCCGGCTTCTCGGCGCCGTCAAAACCTATCGGGCCGGTCTTCACGCAAGATTATGTCTCGCAGCTCTCTTATCCTACGGTGAAAACCCCCCTTGGCCTCAGGAGGGTAGTCGCTTCTCCCAAACCCGTCACTATTATCGAAAAGCGGGAAATCAAACGGTTGATCGACATGGGATTCATAGTGATCGCGTGCGGAGGAGGCGGAATTGCGGTCATCCGGCACGGGAGAGCTTTTCAGGGAATCGACGCGGTAATAGATAAGGACCTGGCCAGCGCAAGACTTGCCGCAGAAGTCGGAGCCGAGGTCCTGATAATCGCAACAGACGTTGAAGGGGCGGCAATTTCGTACGGTACGTCGGATGAGATGTTCCTGCGCAAAATGAGCGTCGCTGAAGGAGAACGCTTCCTGAGTGCGGGGCACTTCCCGGCCGGCTCGATGGGGCCCAAGGTCGAGGCCGCACTCCAGTTCATCAAATCAGGCGGAAACCGCGCCGTGATCTGCTCGATTGATTCCATCGAACAGGCATCGGCCGGAAACGCGGGGACTGAAGTGGTGAGATGATGTAGCAAGGTTAAATCCTACGGGAGACGATGCCAATGCAAGAGAATCAGGTCAGCCGCACCTCACTGGGTGCTGCATTCATGCGCGGCTATCACGCGCTCTATGACAACTCCAAAATATTTGACGATCCTTTGGCCTATAGTCTGCTGACCAAAGAGGAACGCTCACTTATTGCGAGGCGTTTGATAGAAATGTTGCAATCCGTTGACCCTTCCGGTGCGGCTACGTGTCCGGATGAGACGAGCGCACTGGAACGGGTGCTGCAACTCCTGGCGAGCGCTGCTACGGTTCTCAGCCGTGCCCGGTATGCCGAGGAAGCCCTTGCTAAGGCTGTAGGCCAGGGCGTGCGCCAATATGTTATTCTTGGGGCAGGGATGGATACGTTCGCCTTCCGTTGCCGGGATATGCTGGAGAGGCTCCAGGTATTCGAGATAGATCACCCTGCAACACAGGCCTTCAAGCGTGATCGCATTGCCGGGTTGGGTTGGGAAATTCCAGCGCGGCTTCATCTGGTTTCGGTGGATTTCACGAAGGAGGACCTGGATAAGATTCTAAAGCGACCGCCATATGATCCTCTGGCTTTGACTTTCTTTAGCTGGCTGGGGGTCACATATTATCTGTCTCGTGATACCGTTTTCGACACATTGAACGCTGTGGCGAGGATCTCACCCCGGGGCAGCATGGTCGTTTTCGATTACCTCGACCCCAATGTGTACAGCACGGGAAAGGCTGCCGAACGCGTGAAAGCTGTAATGGATTCCCTGCAGTCATTGGGGGAGCCGCTGAAAACCGGCTTTGATCCTTCCACCCTGGATTGCGACCTTGCGCGTATCGGATTAGCTCTGCAGGAAAACCTTACTCCCTCAGACATCCAGCAACGGTACTTCGAGGGACGCACCGACGGCTATCGTGCCTCGCAACATATACATTTCGCCCTGGCTGCGGTGAAATAAAAGAGAACCATTGATCATTTTCAATGCGGTTCCATACACGCGAGAGACGAGTCTCCATTTGCCCATCACGTGTAATTACGGTAGTTAGAATGCTGAGATTTCCCCGTCGTCAAAAGGGATTACCTGCTCCGATCTGGTCCGTTGTCCTGTTTTGCAGTGGCTCAGACCCTTTCCATTACCTCTCCGGACGTGACCGTTCCCTTTGTTCTCATGGACTGCTAAAGCTTTTGATAGACTCTTCGCAGTCTTCTGCGGCATTATTTCTCGTCTTGCCGATTCAGCAATTTTAATACTCCGATTCTCGCTCGAACCGTCGACCAAGGACTTCAGTTCGTCCACAAATTGCTTCATTTGATAGGCCTGAGCATTCATTTCCTCAGACGCTGATGCAGAATCCTCGGCATTTGCAGAGTTTTGTTGAACCACCTTGTCCATATCACCAACTGCCTTATTTACCTGCTCAATACCCTGCGCCTGCTCAAGGGATGCGGCTGAAATCTCGTCAACCAGTTGGCAGGATTTTCCCACGCTGACTGCAACCTCACGGAACTCCTTGTCGGTTTTTTCTACCAGTTCAGATCCCTCTTTGACTTTCTTGACAGTGTCTTCAATCAAATTGGCAGTGTTTTTTGCAGCTTCGGCCGCCCTCATGGCGAGATTCCTGACCTCTTCTGCTACAACGGCAAAACCCGCTCCCGCTTCACCCGCACGTGCAGCCTCCACTGCAGCATTCAAGGCCAGCAGATTTGTCTGAAACGCAATTTCATCGATTGTCTTGATGATCTTGGACGTCTCTTCGCTGGCTTTTGATATCTCCCCCATAGAAGTGGTCAGCATCCCCATCGACTGACCGGCCTGTGAAACGGTCTCTTTGGATTCCGTCATCAACTGGTTGGCTTGTTTTGCGTTGTTCGCGTTCTGCTTGGTCATGGAGGACATCTCCTCCATAGACGAACATGTCTCCTCTATGGCCGCTGCCTGCTCAGAAGCCCCCTCCGCCAACTGGTGACTTGAGGATGAAACTTGACCGGATGCGGCTGAGACCTGGGAGGCTCCAGCATTTAGGCCTGCAATGAGGTTTTTTAAAGGGCGGGTAATGCTGCGGATAATAAAAATGCATGTTAATGCGCCAAGGCCAACGAAGATGGTCATGAGAATAACCGCAATTTGTTTCGCCCGTTCCGCCAGATCTAGGACACCATTTCCCGTTTCAGTCATCCTCCTGCTGCTCTCACTGGAAAAATCTTTCGCTGTCTGCTCGAACGCGTGGATTGCGTCTTTGTAATGTGTAATTGCAGCATTACCCTCTTGGGGCGTTCTTATTTTGCCTTCCTGAATCTGGTTGAAAACCTTTGTGAAACCATCTTCGTAGCTGGCCAGATGGGTCCTCATTGTTTTGACAATATTCTTGTCCTTCTCAAGAGTGGCCGCCGTTTCAATAACGTTTAGCCTGGCGAGTAGATGCTCTCTTTCGCCCTTCCACTGTTCCAGGTATTTCGCCACTGTTTCCTTTGAGTCGATATTGAGAAGGATGTCTTTTTCGAATCTCCTCAAACCCAGGACGTCGGCCCTGGCGCGCGCGGCATGTTCGAGAACGGCCACATCTGTACTCAACAAGGTTCTAAATGCTTGGGAAATATCACGGATACTGTAATAACACGTCAGGCCCATGGCAATCGAAACAAACAGCGCAGCGCCAAAACCGAATCCCAATCTCTTGCCGATTGTCAGCCTTGATCCTTTCATCCAGTGGCTCCTTGTCTAAGCGGAGTAGGTGCGGGCAGTCCTCATAAAAAATTATCGGCTTCATGGGGTCAAACTTTAGAAAAATGTAGAAAATGGGGTTGAAACGGAGAAAATCAATGATCTGATATGATTATATAATTATGATCCGAATGATGCTGGGTTTTTACGAATCCATCAATTTAATAGCTCCGGTGTTCAATCAATTTTATTGATCGACCCTGCCGCGTTGCTCTAAGCGCCTGCCGGGCAAGACTGCCTGCAAAGAAAACAGTCGGATGGACACAGTTGATCAGGCGCCTTTGCGGTTTTTTCCAAAGCCGCTGAGGTAATGAGCCCGCCAAGAAGCAGTCTTGTGCCGAACCGGGCATTGCCAACCAAACCGGATTTGGTGAGTTTGCCAATACCGCATTCCTGTGCCAGGTAAGCCAGGGGCAGAAGACCATAAGACTTTTTCCCGCAAACTTTCCATGGGAAGCAGGAGTATATGGGGGCGGCAAGATGGCCGTGGGCCTCGAGGACTGTGCAGATCTAGTTTGAGACGGTATCCAGGAACCTATAGGTGATATTGGAAAAACGCCAAAAAAACGGGGAGCAATTAGTTTCGGCGTGCAATATCCCTTTGGGAATCGGAACAGCATAGCAGAGGACCGATCGACAATCTTTCAAAATACTGTGAGGAGAGAATTGTGCGGGTACTTCGGCAAGTTCCTTTGGTTCCGAGATTCCGAAAAGCGCAATGCTCCTTTTGCCCAGGAGACTTATTATTTCGTTTTTCATAAGCAGGTCCTTTGGATGAGCTTGCGGCGCAAATTTACGACAAAATCCTGCGCATTTGTAAGAATTGACCTGGCGGTGAGAGATCCCCGGTCGGCCAGCTTGTTTGCCGCGAACTCGGACATATCTATGATAAAAAAATATACGGGGCGGACCGTGCCGTTATCCATCACCCGGTATGAAGGAGTCATGTTTCCGGCCGCAATGGAGTGAAGTTGGGTAGCCATTGCGATTACCGTGGTCGCCCTTCGGGCCAGCGCACGCATTGCGTCCTGGGCTTCACCGGCGTCTGCGATGACTTCGGGCAGGGGGCCATCGTCCCGGATGGAACCGGCAAGTACGAACGGCGCCCCTCGCTTTACAAGAGAAGCCATAATCCCGTCTTTAACCATCCCCTTTTCGACGGCTGCTTTGATTGATCCGATATCCCGAATCATGTTGATCGCGTCCAGGTGCTTGTAATGGCCCAGTTGGGCGTGCTTTTTTGTGTAGATGTCCTGTCCGAGTGCGGTGCCGAAGATCGCAGCCTCGACGTCGTGAGTCGCCAGGGCGTTTCCGGCGAGAACTCCGTGGACAAACCCCTCGTCTATAATGGCGGCCAGAGCATCGCGCGAGTCCTTGTCGAAGGCCACTGCAGGGCCAAGCACCCAGAGCAGGAACCCGTTTTCGCGATCGTGTTCAAGCAGGTTATAGAGTTCGTCGTAGTCATATGAAAAAGAAGTCTCGCGTGATATCCGCGTCCGAAAAGCAAACTTTTCCGAAACTGCGGATTCCCATCCGAAAGCTTCCACATGGACGAAGATACCGTCTTCCCCATTTTCGCTCCGGCCGCATGCGACAAGATCTCCGGGCTTGAGAAGACGGAATTCCCGGACCTCGACTGTACCGCCGGGCGCCAGCACCGCCACACAGTCCATGCGCGAGTGCTTTGGAAGGACCCATTGTCCCTTGCGGAGCTGAAAAAATTCAGGGTATATGGAGGTCGCGTGATAGCCTTGCGGGGCGACGCCGGCCTTTTGGACTTCTTTGAATTGCACAGCGGGAGCGTCATTTAGAGGTGGTAGAGTGAAATCGGGCGGACGAAATTCTGGCAGCTTAAATGATGACATTTCATTATTCTAATTATCGGGTTGGCCCCGGCGTTTTGCCTCCCTGTAAAAATTGAGGAAGTAGTCCAGGGCGGACATATAGCCAAGGACAAGCGAAATCCACAGGAAGGAGGTTCCGATCAGGCTCAGCGTGGTCTGAATCCCCGGGATCGCCGGCAGCAGAAAGACAAGCGCCAGGGTCTGAGAAATCATCTTGTTTTTCCCCATTCGGCTGGAGTTGATGATCAGTCCGTGTCCGGCGGCAATCGAGCGCAGGCCGGTTATACCTATCTCACGGCCGACGATGAGGAAAACCAGCCATGCCTGAACTCTTGGAATCAGCATTATGAGCACCGCTGTGATGAGCAGCTTGTCGGCCAGCGGGTCGAGCAGTTTTCCAATGGAGGTAACCGTATTCGAGCGCCGAGCCAGGACGCCGTCCAGCAAATCAGTAAGCGAGGCGATGCAATAGACCACGAAAGCGAGATTCTGCGAAAAACCGGAGGATGGAGGTATCAGCAGCGTCACTATAACCGGTATGGTGGCCATCCTGAAATAGGTCAGGACGTTGGGCAAAGTCGTGAGGCTTTTCCTTGAGAGGTCGCTTCGGTTCAAAACGATCATAAACTCAAACTTTCAAGCTTCCCGGTGCTGTCTTTGTGGCTTCCCGCTTCCTCCAGATTAGTAACGGTACCGATCATAAAAGTCCATAACTGTCTTAACATAAATTTGGGTTTCGTCAAAAGGCGGAATTCCCCCGTGTTTTGTCACCGCCTCCGGACCCGCATTGTAGGCGGCCAGCGCAAGGGCCGTGTCGTTGCCGAACAGGTCGAGCATCATCCTGAGATACCTTGCTCCACCGTCGATATTCTGCCGGGGATCGAAAGGATTGAGCACGCCGAGGTCCCGCGATGTGTCGGGCATGAGCTGCATCAAGCCCATTGCGCCTTTTGGGGATACGGCCTGTGGATTGAAGCCCGATTCAGCGAGGATAATAGCCTTGACCAGGTTGCAATCCAGGCCGTAAAGCTTGCAGGTCAGCTTTATGTGCGGATCATAAGCAGCCTGATTGGGCAAATTTGACAGGCGGGAAAAAAATCCCGGCTGAAATCCCTGGGATGCCGCGTATCTTGGGAAATATCTCTGGAAGGTCGCCTCGGTCAAAGGCGGCAGACTCACATCGGTTGAATTCGCATAGGTGGGGGTATTGGTGTAATGAATTGCCCCGTCTCTGTCAATATACTTGAAGATTTCCGCACAGGGGATTGTCGGGCAGGCAACCGTCAAAACAATGCCGAGCGCAGCGAAGAGAAGATACCGGGCAACCCTTGCAATTCGCTTCATAACCCCTCATGTTTACATACCACAACTTAAACTTGCGTTTTATTTTTCCACTTTTTTCCAATCTTGCAAGAATTTTTCTATTCCCAGATCGGTCAATGGATGGCGCGCAAGCTGTTCAATGACCTTGTATGGAATGGTGGCAATATCCGCGCCTAAACGCGCGGCGGTAAGCACATGCAAAGGGTTCCTGACGCTGGCGACGATAACTTCGGTTTCAAAAAGGTAATTCGAGAATATATCGAGAATTTCGCGAACCAGGCTCATGCCTTCCTGGGATATGTCGTCAAGCCTGCCGACGAACGGGCTGATATAGGTTGCCCCGGCCTTGGCGGCAAGAAGCGCCTGAAGGGGAGAGAATATCAGCGTTACATTTGTTTGCACTCCTTCCCGGGACAGTGTTTTTACGGCCCTGAGGCCCACAGTGGTCATAGGGATTTTCACGACGACGTTGGGGTCTATTGCGGAAAGTTCCCGGGCTTCGCTCAGCATGCCCTCCAGGTCGCAGCAGACGCCCTCGGCGCTCACCGGACCCTGTACAATCTCACATATCTTGCGGATATGGCTCTTAAAGGCGTCCCTGCCTGCGATTCCTTCCTTTGCTATCAGGCTGGGGTTAGTCGTAACCCCGTCCAGGACCCCCAGATCATAGGCGTTTTTTATTTCGTCAAGATTGGCCGTATCGATAAAAAATTTCACAACGGACTCCCGCTAAAAGTGTTGTCCTAATAGTGGCTTCGGCTTTTTAAATACTTGTCGTAGCATTGCTCGCTGCAAAAATGGATCACCTGGCCTTCAACCACCCCTTTTACCCCTTTTTGTTTCAAGAAATAAGCGCCGCATTGAGGATCGCGGATAAGTTCGGCGTCGGAAACGGGCCCGCGCACCTGGTCCCGGGGACCGGAGGGGCCAACAAGCGCCCTGCCGATCTTTTTTACAAGAAAGTAGGCGATCCACACTATTACGGCGTATACAAATAAACGTGCCATCTCACATTTCCAGTTTGTGAATTTCCTGCTGGTCATCGAGTTCAAGAATTCGATTCAACATTTGATGAACTGAGAGCCCAAGGTCCGGATGCACCCAGTCAGGTTCAATTTCGGCCAGGGGCATCAGAACGAAGAGGCGTTTGCTCATCATCGGATGGGGCACCTTGAGTACCGGCAGATCGAGTTGGATATTTTCATAGAAAACGAGGTCCAGGTCCAGGGTCCTCGGCCCCCATTTTACCGTCCGTACCCTTCCGAAGCTCTTTTCCACCTCGATCATGAGTTTGAGGAGCGCCTGCGGCTCGTGCCTGGTCTGCAGGAGGACGGCCGCATTGATAAAGCGGTCCTGCTCCACCGGCCCAACGGGGCTGGTTCTGTAGAGCGACGAAGTCCTCAGGATATCAATCGCCGGGTGTTTTCGCAACACTTCAAAAACCTCCCGGCATATTCGGACCGAGTCCCCCTGGTTACTACCTACTGCGATTGCGGCTTTTTTCACCTGAGGGCCGATTTTTCAGATCGAGTTTGCAGATTCGCTCAACAGCCTCCCGAACGCGCTCCCTGGGAACGGTGAGCGCCATTCGCACATAGCCTTCGCCGGGATCGCCAAACCCGCTGCCGGGAGTGGTCACTATGCCGGCCTCGCGGAGCAGAAGGGACGTAAAATCGCTTGAACTGCAGCCCGGCGGGTTTGGGCACCACACATAGAATGTAGCCTTTGGGATTTGTGGATGAAGCCCTGCCTTTTTAAGACCGGCGATGAGAATATCGCGCCTTTCCCTATAAATGTTCTGCATATCGGCAACCGGTCCCTGGTCGCCCTCCAGCGCCGCGATGCCGGCCCACTGGACGGCGTTGAAGGCACCCGAGTCGATGTTGCTCTTTATGCGGCCAAGAGCCTCGATCACGTATCTGTTGCCCACAACGAATCCCAGCCGCCATCCGGTCATGTTGTAGGTCTTCGACAGAGAATGAAACTCGACTCCAACCTCCTTCGCGCCGGGGACCTCAAGGAAGCTCATCGGGCGATACCCGCCGAAAGCCATTTCAGAATAAGCTGCGTCATGGCAAACGATTATTCCATACTGCGCGGCAAAGCCTACGACCCGCTCGTAGAAGTCCCTGTCGGCCGTAGCGCCGGTAGGATTATTCGGATAGTTTATGAACATAAGCCGAGCGCGCGCAGCCACTACTGACGGGATGGCGTCCAGGTCCGGCAGGAACCCGTTTTTTTCGAGGAGCGGCATGAACCATGACTCGCCGCCTGCGAACATGACGGCAATATGATATACGGGATAGGCGGGAGAAGGGGTCAGCGCCAGGTCTCCCGGGTTGATGAATGCAAGCGGCAGGTGAGCCAATCCCTCCTTGGAGCCTATCAGGGTGAGCACCTCGCAGAGCGGGTCCAGTTCGACTCCGAATCTTCTCATGTACCATTTGGCCACGCTTACCCGGAAGTCGTTCATACCCGAGTAGGAAGGATACTGGTGGTTGGCCGGGTCTTTTGCCGTTTGAGCCAGTCTTTGGATTATATGAGGTGGAGTCGGCAAGTCGGGATCGCCCACCCCGAGGTTGATTACGTCAACTCCCCCGGCGATCAGTTCTGCCTTGAGCCGGTCGATCTCAGCAAAAAGATAGGGTGGAAGCCGGCGCAACCGTTCAGCTTCTACAACTGTCATTTAAACCTCCCTGACGGAGATCAGAGGACGGAGGACAGATGACGGATTTCCGTCCTCCGCTATTTGATACCGAGCACATCGCTCATGTCGTAGAGGCCCCCGGGCCGGCCGATGACCCATCTGGCGGCGCGTATCGCTCCTCTGGCGAAATTGTCGCGGCTGTGGGCGCGATGAACGATCTCTATCCTTTCGCCAAGGGAGGCGAAAATGACGGTATGCTCGCCCACGATGTCGCCACCTCGAACGCTCTGGATCCCAATCTCAGGCACTGTACGCTCTCCGATCATTCCGCGCCGCCCATAGACCCCAACCTGCCCGAGGTCTCTGCCGAGGGCCCCGGCGACAATTTGCCCGAGCTTAATGGCCGTACCGCTTGGCGCGTCTTTCTTGAACCGATGGTGGGCTTCCACTATCTCTATGTCGCAACTGTCTCCGAGCAGCCGCGCCGCTTCGGTCACCATTTTGAACATAATATTGACACCGACGCTCATGTTGGGAGAAATTACACATGAGGCCGTGCACGCAAGCCCGGCGGCCTCATCGAGCTGCTCGGGTGCAAATCCGGTCGAGCCTATGACCATGGATATGCCGCGAGCCGATGCGACCCTGAGGTGTTCGAGCGATGATGAAGCGGTGGTAAAGTCGATTATTACCTCGGCGTCCTCCAGCACATCTTCGATTCTGCCCCCGATCGTCTTACCGGTGGGGCTGCCTCCGATCGCTTCGGCCAGATCTTTTCCAACCAGGGAGTGCCGTGAAAACTCAAAGCCGCCAGCCAACTCGATCCCTTCGGTCTGGCCGATGAGCTGGGCGACCCTGGAGCCCATTCTTCCCGCAATTCCGGCAACCGCTGCGCGTACCATCTTATGCCTCCGTTCACCGCACTTTCATATTGAGTCCGTGGCCAGGGTCCGGGGCGGTTAGGCCCTCGTCCTTTTTTCAACCCATTAAGGCAGAAGACCCTGAGCTTCGAGAATTTTCCTCAGGCGCTCCTTGTTCTCTTGACCCATGGTTACCAGCGGGAGCCTCACCTCTTCGGACTCTATTTTCTTCATCATGGCCAGGGCAGCTTTGACCGGGGCCGGGTTGGTCTCGATAAAGAGGCCGTGAAGCAGAGGCAGGAGCTTGTAATAAAGCTTCCGGGACTCTTCAAACTTACCGTCGAAAAACAGATTGCAAAGATCGGCCATTTCCCGCGGAGCAACATTTGACACAACCGATATAACCCCTTTGCCTCCAACGCACATCAATGGGAACGTAAGGTAATCCTCCCCGGAGACCACGATGAAATCATCGGCGCACAGGGCGATTATGTCCGTGATCTGCTTCATTGAACCTGAAGCTTCCTTAACGCCCACAATGTTGTCAATCTTTGACAGGCGCGCTATCGTGGAAGGTTCGATGTTGGACGCCGTGCGGCCCGGTATGTTGTACAGAATGATCGGAATATCGACAGCTTTGGCTACCTTCTCAAAATGCCGATAAAGCCCTTCCTGCGTCGGCTTGTTATAGTAAGGGCTTATCATGAGGGCTGCGTCGGCGCCTGCCTCTTTCGCATGGCCGGTCAGTGAGATAGCCTCCTCGGTACTGTTGGAGCCTGTTCCTGCAATGACCGGAACGCGTTTTGCCGTCTGTTCGACTGCGATTTCAACCACCCGCTCATGCTCCTTATGCGACAGAGTGGGCGATTCGCCAGTAGTCCCGCAGGGGACTATGCCGTGGGTTCCATTTGCGATCTGGAACTCGATAAGTGCCCTCAGTCCGGCCTCATCGATCTTACCGCCTCTAAAAGGCGTAACAATTGCCGCTATTGCGCCGCCAATCATTGCAGCCTCCTTTCTACTTTCTCAAGGTCTCGTCCCAAAGGTCGGCGTCGTAAACCACCTTTGCATCGCCTTCCAGGTAAACGGCTGAGAAGTTTATTCCACCTTCCTGTGAGATTTTCTCGAAGTGAATAACCAGCGTTTCCCCGCTTCTGGTCAGCACTTCGACCGGAGAGGCGACGAAATTCTTTGCCGCTGCGAGCAGGGCTGCTGCTATGGAGCCCGTACCGCACGCGAGGGTTTCGGCTTCGACGCCCCGTTCGTACGTCCTGATGGAAATGTGGCGAGGGCCGCTGACAAAGACGAAGTCGGCGTTGGAACCTGCCGGCTGAAAGCGTTGGTGAAAGCGTATGCAGCGTCCCCGCTCAAAGACATCCATCTCATCGAGTTGCGCCATGGAGTCGGCGAAAAAGACTGCGTGCGGGACCCCTGTGTTGACGAAACTGAGGCGGAGAAGACAATCATCGAGTTGGACCGGGAAGTCAATTTCCATGCCGTGGGGCTGGGGCATACGGACTTTGGCGCGATCGCCAGAGACCTGCGCTTCGATAAGGCCGGCAAGCGTGCTGAAACAGAGCCGATCCTTGTCTACTATACCCTTGAGCCGCGCGAATCGGGCCGCGCAACGGGCTCCGTTCCCGCACATCTCCGCTTCGCTCCCGTCTGCGTTGAAGAATTGCCACCGGAAATCAGCTTCGATATCATTTTCTATTAGAATCAGGCCGTCAGCCCCCACGGACACCTTTCTGCGGCAGGCAAGCCTGGCCAGTTCGCGCCCGCGCTCCTTTGTCAGCTTCAATGCCCGATTGTCTATTATGATGAAATCGTTGCCGCTGCCGGTCATTTTCGTGAAACGGATTCGATGCCGGGTTTCGAACAATTGCGACTCCTATGTTAAGCGCTCACCTGCCCGGTTTAGCCTGCAAAAAAATCCGGAATGGTTTCGGGCTGCACCAGGTCTTCCCAGGTTTCCCTTTGCCTTATAACGAAATATTGCCCGCCTTTTACGAGCACTTCGGGAGCACGCCGGCGCGAGTTGTAATTGGATGACATACTGAACCCGTATGCCCCGGCGCTCATCACAGCAAGATAATCGCCCGCCGCCGGCATGGGCAGGCCGCGGTCCTTGGCCAGAAAGTCTCCGGACTCGCAAATGGGACCGACCACGTCGACGACTTCTGTTTCGTTCAGACTCCTCAGGACCGGCTGGATATAATGATAAGACCCGTAAAGACTTGGCCGGATCAGATCGTTCATGGCCCCGTCGGTTATGACGAAATTCTTCGCCTGGTTCCGCTTTGTATAGAGTACTTTGGTAACAAGAACGCCGGCGTTTCCTACTATAACCCGGCCCGGCTCGAAAATCAGCGTGCAGTCGATATTTTTCAGCTCGCCCAGGAGCGCCGTTGCATATTCATGCGGCTGAGGGGGCGCTTCCTGGTCGTAAACTATACCGAGCCCGCCGCCCAGGTCGAGATAACGAATATGGAACCCGGTTTGCCACAGCCGGTCTATAAGAGAGCGAAGCCGTCTCAGCGCATCGACGAAGGGTGCAACATCTGTAAGCTGGCTGCCGATATGGCAACCCAGCCCGACGATCTCGATGCTCTTAAGGTTTTTTGCCTTCTCGCAGGCCCGCAGAGCGCTGTCGGCCGAAATGCCGAATTTGTTCCTCTTCATGCCGGTGGAAATGTAGGGGTGCGTATTCGGGTCGATATCAGGATTGACCCGCACTGAAATCGAGGCCTTCGTGCCCGCTACTTCGGCCCGGCGGTTGATCTGCTCGAGTTCCTGGGTAGATTCGATATTGAACATCAGGATTTTTTCGCGAAGAGCGAAATCGATTTCTTCAACCGTTTTGCCCACCCCGGAATAAACAATGCGATCAGGTGGAATTGCGGCCCTGCGGGCGCGGTAGAGCTCGCCGCCCGATACGATGTCCGCTCCGGCGCCCATCGATCCGAACAGTTTTAAAATTGCGATATTGGAGTTGGCTTTTACAGAGTAACAGATAAGGTGCGCAACATTTGTGAAAGCGGAGTCGAAAGTCGTGAAATGGTGGTAGAGAGTAGCATGACTGTATATATAGCATGGGGTCCCGGTTTTTTCGGCGATAAGCCGCACCGGGACCTCTTCGCAATAGAGTTCATCTGCTTTATAGTGGAAATGATGCATTGAAAAAATCCTCGCCGTCCGTCCATACGCATATCAGATATCAAGTCAGAGTCTCGGATATCCTTTCGCCTATTCGGTAATCAGGTTTCTCACCTCGATCCACTTGGAGAGCAGACCCTCTTTATGGTCCGCCTGGGCGCTCACTGCCGATACGGCGTAAGAGTAAGTCGCCCCCTTCTTTGCGCCTTGGTCCACAAAAGGCGGGTGCGCTAACGGAGTTGCAGTCAGCCGGATAATTTCTTTTCCTTCCCTGCGATATACATGATAGCCGCCGGTTTTCCCATCGGTCTCAGTCCAGTGTATCTCAAGGGCCCCATGCGCCGGAGTTATCCAGACCCTGTCGGGAGGAGGGGGCAGCACAGATTCGGGCCCTTTGGCCTGGGCCGTGGAAGAGGGATCCCCCAAAACGTAGACCTCATCCGTATACAGGGCCGGAACGACCCGATAGCTGTAGCTCTGCCCGGGAGCAACCGACTGGTCCAGATAGGCATTGCCTTTTACAAGAGTTGGGGAGGCCTTTTCCCAGCCCTTCTCGCCAGAAAGCCTCTCGACTCGGAAAGACTCACTTAACGCATCGATATTATTTCCTTCGATGTCTTTTAAGGCCGGTTTCCACTGAATCATAATCCCCTGCGGCTGAGTGACCGCCGTGAGGTCTACAGGCGCCGCCGGTCCCGGGTAGACTTTGGCTATCGCGGGGTTGGAAAGGCTCAAAGGATTGCCCTTTTCGTCCGTGACAGTTATCTGGTAACGAAAAGCCCGGCGGTAGGAGACATTGGTATCAACCCAGCGAAGCCTGCCGTCGCCGCCCGGTTTTACGGCGGCGGCATCAATATTATGGACCAACTGCTGTTCGGGGGGGGGACATTCAAGGCAATTGCGGTTTTCCCATTTCAGCTCGGATTTCATGATCGAATATCCAATCCTTGTGTCCGCTCCCACAGCGACCGGACTCCACGAAAGCTCGACTGATCGAGGTATAACCTGAGCCCTCAGGTCGTTTACCTGCGGAGGGGGCCCCACCCCCAGAGGTCTCGGAAACTTTTTCACGCCACAGGCTGAAATTATAACGCTCAAAACACAAATAGAAATGATTGCCAGGTACTTATGTTTCGCGGAATCAGACAGGATTCGCATAGGCCCCCTACTTTTCCGGTTCGCGGTTTTCCCTTGAGTATGGTTTGCAGGCTTCAAGGTCTGCCCGCGCCCGGGCAATGGCTTCTTTTACCCTTGAGGTCGCGGTGCCTCCAACTGATCTTCTCCGGTCGATTACGCTCGACATCTCGAGGTATGGAAAAACGTCCTCATCGAAAGCCTCGTGGAAGGTTTTCAACTCGTCAAGCGTGCAGTCGCTCAGCTCTTTGCCGGTTCGAATGCAGTATTGAACGAGCCGGCCTACAACATGATGCGCTTTGCGGAAAGGAATATCACGTCTGACCAGATAATCGGCCAGATCGGTGGCCAGAGTAAAGTTATGCGCGGCCATACGGGCCATTGTATCCCGATTGATCCGGATTTCGGGCAGCATTTTGCTAAGCAGGCGCAGGGTGGCAAGCAGAGTGTCCACAGTATCGAAAACCGGTTCCTTGTCTTCCTGCAGATCGCGGTTGTAGGCCAGGGGCAGCCCCTTGGTCAAGGTCAGAAGCGCAACGAGGTTTCCATACACCCGGCCGGTTTTGCCGCGCATCAGCTCCGGCACGTCCGGGTTTTTCTTCTGGGGCATGATGCTGGAACCGGTGCAGAACGCGTCACTTATCTCTATGAAGGAGAACTCCGGGCTCGACCAAATGATAAGCTCTTCGGCCATGCGGCTCACGTGCATCATTAAAATAGCCGAAGCCGAGCAAAATTCAATCAGGTAATCGCGATCCCCGACCGCATCCATAGAGTTTGCCACAACCTTGGAAAAACCAAGCTGACGGGCCGTCCATTCCATGTCGATGGGAAAAGTGGTGCCTGCAAGCGCCGCACTTCCCAACGGCATTACGTCGGTACGGGTGAGACAGTCACTGAATCTTGCGAAGTCGCGGGCAAACATCTCATAGTAGGCCATCATGTGATGTGAAAAAAGAATCGGCTGAGCGTGCTGGAGGTGAGTAAACCCCGGCATGACGACATCGAGGCGCTTTTCGGCCATTGCGACCAGGGTCGACAGAACTTCACGCACAAGGTCCATTATGCTCGAAAGCGCATCGCGCATGTAGAGCCGCATATCAAGAGCAACCTGGTCATTTCGGCTCCTGGCAGTGTGGAGTTTGCCGCCGGTCTCGCCTATACGCGCGATAAGCTCGTTTTCGATGGCCATGTGGATGTCCTCCTGGGAGGAATCCAGGACAACCCGGCCCTGCTCTATGTCGCTGACTATTTCGCCCAGGGTCTGCACGATGCGGACGGCCTCCTCGCGCGAAATTATGCCGCATTCGGCCAGCATACGGCAATGCGCGATGCTCCCCTCGATATCGTATCGATAGAGTCGGCTGTCAAAATGGATGGAAGCGGTGTATTCCTCCACCAGTTTGTCTGTGGGCAGCTCAAAGCGTCCCTTCCACAGCTTTTCGGCCATGTGCTCCTTACTCCGGAATAGGGCGGATTACAGCTCTTACAGGTCCTATATCAGTTCTGCTTGTGCTTCTCAATTTTACTTTAGGGGCCGCTGAAGGCTTTTGTTCACAAGCGTTTCGATCCGCAGCCTCAGTCCGAGCAGCCGGATAAA
>Ga0187849_1001866_pt1 | contig 21393 bp, 16 predicted proteins | sample June2016WEW_4_10_2_FD_132412 | JGI IMG/M metagenome (GOLD analysis project Ga0187849, IMG submission 132412) | Peatland microbial communities from SPRUCE experiment site at the Marcell Experimental Forest, Minnesota, USA - June2016WEW_4_100 | ecosystem: Environmental > Terrestrial > Soil >...
TCCTGAAGAGATCAATTTCCTCCTGGATGTCCTTTAGGGCCGAGGGCCACTGAGAAGGAGCCAGGGACACCGAAATAATAAACTGGCCACGGACAAAGGCAGGCGTCCAGTTCGACGCCCCGACGCTGAAGACTTTGTTCTGATCTTCTTTCAGACGGCAATGCAGACGGCAGGTCTCGCCCTCCCCCATCACCTGCGCGAGAACGTCCAGGGCGTATAGGTCTTTTTCATAAGCATTTACCGATGGAAATCCGATCATTGCCTGGACCAGCCTGACGATCGGAACTTCTTTTTCCTCCCACCGGACGCTTCCCTGCAAGGGCTCTTCAGGCAGGACCACCGGATCGGAGTTTCCGGCAAGAAAGTTCTTGGTCTTTTCCGCCACAAATTCGAGGACTTCGGGAGCCTGCACATTCCCGGACAGAGCCACTACCACGTTCTCCGGCTGGTAGCGTTGCTGATAATAGTCCAGAAGGGCCTCCCGGGTCTGTTTAACGAAAACCTCTTCATAGCCGATCACGGGATATCGAACCGGATTTTTTTGGTAGGCCGTCTGGACGAACAGCTTCCATAACTCAGTATTCGGGTTGCTCTCCCCCATTTTCATTTCCTGCTGGATCACCTTCTTTTCCCTGGCAACCTCCCTGGCGTCCACAACATTTTCAGATACATAGGAAACCAGCAAATCCAGGGCATCCCGCCAGTGGCCGGCCCCCGTGTTTATGAAGTACACCGTCCTGTCATAGCTGGTGTAGGCATTCGTTGTACCGCCCATTTCCTCGAGGCGTTCCTTGGCCTGTTTTTCGGTAAACGAGCGCGTCGTTCCTCCGGCCACTATATGCTCGAGATAATGGGAAAGACCGGCCCTCATGTACTTGCCTTCGAGGGCGGACCCGGCCCGAACGAACACCTGGGCGGAAACGACTTCGGCCCCGGGCTGTTGATGAACGAGCAGTGTAAGGCCATTTTTGAGCACCACGAAAAGATCACCGGGCTTTGAAGCAAGCGTGCGCTGCACGAAAGGCCGCGACTCCGGGGAAATAAGCGGACATTGCTTGCCTTCATCCGGAAGCGCGGCTGAAGCCAGTCCGGCGTAGACAGCCATAACCAGAGTGAATACCAGAACTATCCTTCTCAACATCATCAAAATATTCCTTTCAAGATATTTAAAGCGGATCGATCTCATAATTTTAGCTGACCGGTCAATACCAATTCCGCAAGATTCTACAAAGGGGGCGCCGTAAAAAAAAGGTGTTGAATTTAGAGCTTATTGGACTCGATCAGGTGGGAAATGAGCTTATGCCTGTTACTTAGGCCTTCGGGGGTCGGCCATGAAAGTGGCGGGCGAGCCAATTCAATCAGGCGCCAGCCTCGGCGGGTAGTACCGATTTCTACGGCAATGTCGTTTATCTGCATCGATCTAAGCAACTTTTCAAGACAGGACACGATTTCCCTGCTGAAAAATTCCAGACCTACCTCCTGCTCTAACTGCGGGTTGGGTGAGATTGGGTGGCTATTGAATCCGCACTGCGCCCCACTCGAAACTCTTTTTATTATCCCCGCGCATTTGTAATTGACGAAAACGAGCCGAAAGCACTCTGCGTAATCTAACATCTCCTGAATTATCAAAGGGTTATAAATATCAACCAGGGCGCGCAGATCACCAGCATTCGAAACCAGCCGTGCGCCGCCCACCGTCTTCGGACCCATTGCTTTAAGCGGAAAAGAAAAATCTACGGCGATCGAAATTTTTTGGCGTCCGTAATAGATGCGCGTGAAGGGGTGAGGACACTTGAGAAACTGAAACAAAACTTCCTGTATCAGCCTGGATTTTTGAACGCTGTACGTGAAAGCGCTGGGGAATGTTTTTTTCCCGGCCGCCTGTAGAATCCTGACAAACCGTGGAGTGGGAAAGAAAATTTGGCTGGCTGAAAGCAGCATTCCCCTCTGCAGAGGGGTATAGTCGCCCATAGAAGGACGAACGCCAAGCGTTGCGACTTGCGGGCAGGAGCGAAGGAATGGCGCGATTGCGACCAGCTTTTCTTGCATTGAATTTTATCAGCAGGCAAGGCAGACAGCGGGAGCTTTCGGGTTACCCCCCAGCCTCCCGAATGTCCATTTAGCCATTGAGCAGCAGGTCCGGGTGAACGCCGTAGTTGTAGCTTCGCATACGAAAATAATTATCAAGTATTCCCACTCTGGAATCAACGTAATCATAGATGGTTAGGCGGCTGTCGCCTGAGTCGCAATCCTGGCACATATCCCGTATGGCGTTGGAAAGGTTTTTCCGGAAGTGGATTGGAACGGCCAAGAAAACCACATGAGATTTCAGGGCGTGCGAACACTGGGGCATAACGCGTGGGGAAATAAGCAATACCTTCCCCTGCGAAGCTCCGGCCTGCGGAACAGTATTGTTCGAGCCTTTCTCGTTCACAATCATGGGATTGGCGTAAAACTGATTATATGAAAACGCCTTTATCCCGCGCTGGCTCAACTCAGCGCTCAATGCATCGTCCTGGTCCTCTCCTCCGGAAAGCACAAGGACCCGCTCTTCTCCTTTTTGAAGTTCAATTTCCACATCGTCCACAATTTTGCGGTTTCTTGCAGGGTTCAGCATCAGGTCCCTGAGCATCGACTGGTAATCCGCCCTGGAATTGTAGGGGTAGTTGAAATCGGTTTGACGGGCTATTACGGTTCCCGAAATAACCCCGCGTCCTTCACGGGCGTCTTTTTCATCGATCGTATAAACAACATCGCCCAGATAAAAATTAATCAGCTTTATGAGGCGGTCCTTTCGCTGAACAGTGTTGGATAGACCCAATACGTAGCGGCAGTCGAAATTCGGGACCAGGCTGGTAAGAATCTTCGATGGACAGCGCTGGGATTCGTCAAAGACTATGTATCCGACCTTGTCACAGATTTTTCTCCAGTAACGCATTATTTCGCTGGTATGGCCGATTGTAATTTGCTTTCCGACCTGCTGAGTCCCGCCGGAGAAAATGCCCACCTCTGAAGCCGGGATCTGGAGAAAGCTACAAATTTTCCTCAGCCAGCCATCGAGAAGGTCTATTTTAGGAATTACAATCAGCGCGGGCTGGCGCCTCTGAGAAATGGTATAAAGTGCAATAACTGTTTTGCCGCTCTTGTGACCGCCGACCAGGGTAGCGCAATCGTGCTCAAGTACAGCTTCGGCCGCATCCTGCTGGTAGCTCTTCAATTCGCCATGAAATTCCATCGAAATCGGGTCGAAGAATCGCCTCCTGTCGATCATGCGGTAAGGAATCTGGTATCTTTTGCACAGTTCGATAAACTGGTCGAGGAATCCTCTCGGGATGAGATAATTTCTGCCTTTCTGTTTAAAACAGTTAATCTGGGCGGGAATGTTGCCTATCCATTCGCCCCGGTTGTGCCGCATCTCGTAATCGGGGTTTATAAAAGTAAGGCGTTCGTGCAGTTTTCTCTCGAGCATGGGAGGCAGTCCGTCAACCGGGACTTTGATCCACTCGGAAAGCAAAACATTGACATTTTTGACGAACATTTCAAAACCCTCCGCCTACGGAGTGGAGCCCAAAGGAACTGCCTTCGGACTAACGGTATGGATAGGAAGAGCACACTAGCAAGGTGATGCAAAAGAATTGGAATTCCCACATCAAGGCGAAAGACCTTATAGACCTCACCTCGGCGAAAGCCGGAATTTCGCTGGAATGACTAACTCATTAGCAATTTTGAGGCGTTTCTCCCACCAGAGAACCCTTTTTCATCATCCTGCCAGAGCTCCCGGCCCGCGTAAGCCTCCCGACACTCCTCAGCCGCCAATTCTAATGAGAACCAGTATAAGATATTCTCTATAAGTGCAAGGTTTGAGAGCTGTAAGATCCAACAAAGGTTTCGATAATTCAATTATATCGCAACCCGTATGGAAAGTGTTATAATGATGCAATTTATCTCCTAAAAGGAGCCTTCATGAAAGGTCATTCCCCGCACCTGCGGATTATAGGACAACTTGCCCGAGAATACGATGAAAAATATCGAGAACTGGAAAAACTGATTTCCGAAACTCAGCCGGAAATCATTCTGCCTCAATTGAGGGCGCTTGCCGAACATGCTACAGACCGTTTTCGCTCCGCTCAGACCGCTATGCTCTCAATGCCCGAATTATTTGATGGAGAGGAACGGCAAAGGGCTGTACAGGCCATGGAGGCACTATGCCGCGCTTTCGATGAGATGCGCATTCTTTTCCATTTTCTATTTGAAAACCATTCGCAGCCAGATAAGCTATGACTACACTTTGGGGATACTATTGCGGCTCCTGGCAAATCAGGCCTTTTTTGATGAAATAGTACAGCTCGCCCCGCTGCTTCATCGGCCCGGCAATCCTTTCCGCCGCCTCACCCGTTCCGCAGAAAAGATCTATCCGCCCCGGTCCCTTAATGGCTCCGCCACTGTCCTGGTTGAGGACCCACCTTCCAAAGCGCTCCCACTTCCGGATTTTACCCGATGAATCATAGACCGGCTTCTCGCTTACCAGGAACGCCGGCGCACCGCTTGGGTGGAACCTGGGGTCTGTCGCAATTGATCTGCCTGCCGTTAGCACTACATCAAGGCTGCCCAGCGGGCCTTGTGGAACCCATTTGAAAAAGACATAGCTCTCGTTTTTCCACATAATAGCGTTCTGACTGTCCGGATGAGAGCGCAGGTACTCGCCTATCGCCTGCATAGACATCTGCTCAGGTGAAACCGCCCCGCTATCGATAAGATCTTTCCCGATGCTGTGATATGGCCGCCCGTTGGCTCCTGCGTACCCCAGCCGCATTTGCGTCCCATCCTGATTGAGTCTGATCACTGCGGACCCCTGGATGTGAAGAAAGAAACAGTCAACCGGGTCCCTTAGCCACACCAGAGGCATGGCCGGCTGGACGCCGTGTTTTTCAAGGACCTTTTCCCCGTCTATTTCGGAGCGTGAATAGTATGGAACCACGAAGTTTTTTTCCAAACGGCCCACCAGCCGCTCACCATGGAATTTATTGCCGTCGAAACGGTCCAGCTCAATCACGAGAAGATCTGACGGAACGGGATAAATCGGCCGGCAAAATTCAACTCCCGGCTTAAGACTTCCCTCCAGCACCGGTTCATAATACCCCGTTACGATCATACTGCCGAAGTTGTCCGGAGGGGTCACCCTAAAAACATCGAAATCCTGCGAAAGCCTATCAGCGCTAATACGGCCCGAACCCACAAGAGAGGCAAAATGATTGAGGGACTCCCGAATAACCCCTGCCGGCACCTTTAAGCGGCCCAGACAAACCTGCCTGTCTCCAGGAATCCTGGCATACCACGAAAGGCTTTTCTCAATGGCCGACCGCAGGGAAGCGGCCGGCTCATCGTCCTGGAAGTCAGGTAGCTGGGCCGGGGAAAGCCGTTCCAGAAGTGGGCGCTCAGCAGGTTGCAGAGGTGTGGGAGAAGGCTTAGAGGGACAGCCCGCCAGGAGAAAAATACATATGAGCCAGAAAGCCTGGGATCTTCTTTCGATGCTTATACGCACTCAATTCCCGCCGGAAAACATGTTTGCCTAAGTGCCCATTTCCCACGAATGCAGGTAGGCGTCCTGCTCCGAAGTGAGCGAGTCTATCTCAATTCCCATGCTCGCAAGTTTGAGGCGGGCGATTTCACGGTCGATATCCATCGGTACCCGGTAGACCTGTTTTTTCAGGGAGACATGATTTTTGACGATATATTCCGAACATAAAGCCTGGTTTGCGAAGCTCATGTCCATAACGCTCGAAGGATGGCCCTCGGCTGCAGCCAGATTGATAAGGCGGCCCTCGGCGAGCACGTATATTCTCCTGCCGTTTTTCAGCCTGAATTCTTCAACAAAATCACGCATGGTCCTCACCGATGAGGACATTTCACGCAGATCATCCAGATTGATCTCCACATTAAAGTGGCCAGAGTTGCAAACAATAGCGCCGTCTTTCATCATTGCGAAGTGTTCTTTGCGCAGCACGTGGATATCCCCGGTCAGCGTGCAGAAAAAATCGCCAATGGGCGCGGCCTTTTCCATAGACATAACCTGATAGCCGTCCATAACGGCCTCCAGAGCCCGCAGCGGGTCTATTTCGGTCACAATGACCTTGGCCCCCATTCCCGAGGCGCGCATCGACAATCCGCGGCCGCACCACCCATATCCGCTCACTACGAAATTAGCCCCGGCAAGCAACCGGTTGGTAGCCCGGATTATTCCGTCCACCGTGCTTTGACCCGTCCCGTAGCGGTTATCAAAAAGGTGTTTGGAATCCGCATCGTTGACAGCCACAATTGGGTACTGAAGCACCCCTTTTTCTGCCATGCTCCGAAGCCGGATTACGCCGGTAGTCGTCTCTTCCGTACCGCCGATTACGTTGGCAAGAAGCTCTTTGCGCTCGGAATGAAGAATGCCAACCAGGTCAGCCCCGTCGTCCATTGTAACCTGCGGGAGGTGTTCAAGCGCATTGTGAATGTGGCGGTAGTAAGTTTGCTTGTCCTCACCCTTTATAGCAAAAACAGGAATTCGCTCTGAAATGGAGAGAAAGGCTGCCACATCGTCCTGGGTGCTCAACGGGTTCGATGCACAAATTCGTAAGTCGGCGCCTCCCGCCTGGAGCGCCTGTGCAAGAGCAGCGGTTTCTGTGGTAACGTGAAGGCAGGCAGCCATCCGTATTCCCGCCAAAGGTTTTTCGGAGGCGAACCTTTTCTGGATCGACCGCAGCACGGGCATGGATTGCGCAGCCCATTCCACCCTTGAACGCCCCTTGTCTACAAGCCCCTTGTCCTTGATATCAAAATCCATTCATACCCCTTATTCACCAGGTCCAAATTCACCAACAGGTTCGGGAAAAGAAACCCTTACAGAGTGCAGGACAGAACCGGAATAGTCCGGGGCGTGTCGCCTCAGACAGCCCGTGGTAGATTAGAGACCCTTAGCATTGCTTGCTGACCCCGTTGAGCTCCGCTTTATCTCTCAGGATCTCCATCATATCGGTTTTCTCCCAGGTAAAGTCAGGATCGGTCCTTCCGAAATGGCCGCCGCAGGCAGTCTTTCTGAATATTGGCCTGGTAAGCCTCAGGTACTTTATCATGTTCGCTGGTTTGAAACTAAACAGATCCAGGACAATTTGCTCAATCTTCTCGTCGGGAATGCGTCCTGTGCCGAAGGTGTCAATCATCAACGAGATCGGTTCAGCCATTCCAATGCTGTATGCAACCTGCACTTCGACCCGATCCGCAAAATCGGCGGCAACAATGTTTTTTGCAACATACCTCGCCATATAGGAGGCAGTCCGGTCGACCTTCGAGGGGTCCTTACCCGAGAAGCCTCCTCCGCCGTGACTGCCCTGGCCTCCATATGTATCGGCGATGATTTTTCTTCCGGTGAGGCCGCAATCGCCCATCGGGCCACCGACCACAAACCGCCCGGTGGTATTTATATAGTATTTGGTTTTCGAGTCGAGCAATCCCTCCGGGATTACTTTCTTTATGACCTCTTCTATGATTGCCTCGCGCAACGCGGAGTAACTCACATTCGGCGCGTGCTGGGCGGCCACAACTACTGTGTCCACTCTTCTTGGTTTGTGATCGAGATATTCGACCGTAACCTGGCTTTTTCCATCAGGCCGAAGAAAATCGACCATCCCATTTTTCCGGACTTCGGCGAGTTTTCTGCAAATCCGATGAGCATAGTAGATCGGCATTGGCATGAGCACAGGCGTTTCGTTACAGGCAAAGCCGAACATCAACCCTTGGTCTCCGGCGCCCTGCTCTTCGAACAGTCCTTCGCCGGCGTTGACGCCAATTGCGATATCAGGCGACTGTTTGTCGATGCTGGTAATCACGGCGCAAGTTTCCCAGTCGAAACCCATCGAGGAATCGTTGTACCCGATGTCTTTTATAGTATCTCTGACTATATGGGGAATATCGACATAAGTGGAGGTCGTAATCTCGCCTGCAACAAAAGCAAGCCCGGTAGTTACAAGGGTTTCACAGGCGACACGCGCTGTTTTGTCTTCCGCAATAATCGCGTCAAGAACGGCATCCGAGATTTGGTCGGCTACTTTGTCGGGATGGCCTTCGGTCACGGATTCGGACGTAAACAAATAGCTCCTCATTGACATCTGGACAAATCTCCTCTTTCAGGAAGAACGATTCAGCCGGGAGAATCCCGGCTGCTGTAGTCAGTTTTGGTCCGAGAAGGTGCTTTCCCGCCCCCCGATCAGGTCCGGGGCAGGCTCTGGCGGTACAAAGAAGAGTGAAGAGTGAAAATAATCCGGTCAATCCGCTTGCCGGCTTCAGCCGGAAGTTCACCCTTCTGACTTCACCCTTCGCACTTCAGGGTACGCCTTCGCGCAACCATCAATTCCCTTGCCGGGACAAAAAACCCAGCCTTTCTGAATCAAAATCCCGCCTTTGGCGGGACTTATCCGGTGTTTCCGGATCCTCACAAGCTAAATAATCGACCTATTTAACCACCGCCAGATCGATTATGGCCTTGTCGGCGCATTTTCTGTTTTGCGAGTCCACGAGCACTACAATAGGTTTGTGCGCTGCGGCTTCAGCTTCGTTATAACTCGCATAGGTAGCAATTATTATCAGATCGCCCGGAGCGCCCATTCGAGCAGCCGCCCCGTTGAGGCAGATATCCCCATTCCCTGCCGGACCGGCAATCGCGTACGTGTCGAATCTCGCGCCATTGTAAATATTATAAATCTTTATCTGTTCGTAAGGCAGTATATCGGCCGCCTCCATTAGATCGGAGTCTATCTCCAGGCTGCCTTCATAGTTGAGATTGGCGTCCGTTACACGGACGCGGTGAATTTTAGACTTAAGCAGGGTCCTTTGCATGACTCTCCTCCCGGCAGACATCGTTTAACGTCAGGTAAACTGGAACAGGTTGATAGTCGGAAGCAGATTTAGCAGCGAAGCCAGATACCCAGTGAACGGGAGCCTCTTGCCGTGAGGATCGACATTGAGCTTGTTTTTAACATTTTCTGCCCTGGCTGCATCTCGTTAAACGCCTCGATGATGCGCATAATTTCCTTACCTTTTTTGAACCGTCGGCCTCCAGACCCGCACCCGAACGGCCTTTCACGCCGCGCTCATGATTGGATATTGTCCCGGTCTCACGCAAGATCCGGGCGGAACCGCAACACACAACACCTTTAATTACAAAAAAAACCAATAGCAGTCAAGTTTTAATCGCCGATTCCTCCACAAAGGGTTTTTCAGATTTTCCGACCTGTATGATTTCCCAGTGCCGAGCCCCTTTCTCGACGCTCCGCCGGATTTTTCCCTTCCCACCACCCCGATCTCAATTTATACTCAGCCGGGAAATTTGAGGAACAGATCCTAAAAATATAATCAAAAGGATTCGAATTGATGGGCGTCTACGAACGGCAACTCAGACTGGTTGCCCCCTACTGGCGCAGGATTGCGCTTGCGATGCTTTGCATGGCCCTGGTGGCTGCCTGTTCCACGGCAGGTCTCTATCTTATCAAACCGGTGTTCGACGACCTGATTGTAAAGAAAAACAAGGAGATGCTGAACCTGCTATGCACGGCCGTGCTCGTCATCTTTGCCGTCAAAGGCGCTTCTTTATGCGCAAACGCCTATTTTATGAGCGACGTCAGTCAGCGGATAATAACGAAGCTCAGAGAGGACGTTTACAATCACATACAGTGCCTGCCCATCCCCTATTTGGACATGATGAAAACCGGGAACCTGATGTCACGAATACTCAACGATGTGGGCGCTGTCCAGAGTACGCTTTCAGGGTCCGTGACTGGAATAATAAAAGAGACATTCAGCGTAATCGGCTGTGTCGGCATAATGTTCTACATGGATTGGCGGCTGGCAATTGGAGCGATACTTATTGTGCCGGTGGCCTTTGTGCCGGTCTTCAAGGTCGGTAAGATATTGCGAAAGACCAGCGCAAAGGCTCAGCAAACCATGGCCGACCTCTCGGTCCTAATGCACGAGACAATAGGCGGAAACCGGATAGTAAAGGCTTTCGGCATGGAGGCCTATGAAAAGAACCGCTTTCACGAGGAAAATGGAAGACTTCTGAAGTACACCATGAAAGCGGTGGTCGTCAGTTCCGTAAACAGTGCGGCAATGGAATTCCTTGGCGGAGTGGGCATAGCCTCAATTATGTTATATGGAGGCTACCAGATTATTGGCGAAAAAATGACAGCAGGAAACCTCATCGCATTTCTGGCCGCCCTTATCAGCCTCTATGATCCGGTTAAACGCCTGGCGAACATCTATTCTGCCATCCACCAAGGGTTGGCGGCCGCTGACAGGGTTTATGAACTTTTGGACCGGCCCACCGAGATACTCGACCAACCCCATGCAGTGACTCTAGAGCCTGTCAGGAAACATATAGAATTCAGGAACGTTTCCTTCAGTTACGGGGCAAAACCGGTCCTTTCGGGGATCAGCTTCAGGGCCGAGGCGGGACAGGTTGTAGCTTTGGTTGGCATGAGCGGGGCGGGTAAGACCACCCTGATAAACCTTATCCCCAGGTTCTATGAGGTTGTCGAAGGGGCCATTATCATTGACGGAATCGACATCCGGGAGGTAACTCTTGCATCCCTGCGTTCTCAGATCGCCATTGTTACCCAACAGTCCGTCCTTTTTAATGACACCTTCAAGAATAATATCGCATACGGCGACATCCGCAAAAGCGATGAAGAAATAATTGCGGCGGCCAGGGCGGCTAACGCATATGATTTCATAATGAAACTGCCCAGGCAATTTGAAACTACCGTCGGTGAGCAGGGGATCAGGCTCTCGGGAGGAGAACGCCAGCGAATTTGCATAGCACGCGCTTTGCTCAAGGATGCCCCGATCCTCATACTCGATGAAGCCACCTCCTCGCTTGACAGCGATTCCGAACTCGAGGTCCAGAAAGCCCTCGAAAACCTTATGAGGGGCAGAACGACGATCGTAATAGCTCACCGCCTTTCCACTGTGCAGAATGCCGATTTCATAATAACCCTGGCAAACGGTAAAATTGTCGAACAGGGCCGCCACTCCGAGTTGATGATGCTGGACAGTGAATACCGCAGGCTCTATCAGTTGCAGTTCTCTCAATTCTCCAAAGATGACCGTGCAATTGCCCTCGGGCATTCCTGAAACGAAAATGAGATCAGCGTATGGATAACCCGGATTCTGGAACGATGGGGCAGAGGGGACCGGGAAACGCGAAGTTTCCCCAATTCTGCTTACACCCTTCGAGAGTCGGCAGAAAAGCTTCCGGCAATATCTCGGGGGAAAGTCCAAGCGTGCCGGAATCTCTTTGTCCCGGCAAATCGCTTTATTTAAAAAACTTATAAAACAAAGGGTCGGATAGAAGAGAAGCAAAAACCTTCTCCGGGGCAGTCCTGTTTTCCCTTATATCATAATTCTGCTTTTATTTCGGTGGGTGTCAATGAATCACCTCGGAGGCCCCCGCCGGTTGAATACTGTCCACAAGACCTCTTTGAATCAAATAATCCAAGATCAGGCGTGCGTTTCCCTCCTCCGAGTTCACGACGGTATCCAGCGTGATCTCCGCCTTGAGTGGGGGTTCATAGGGATCGTCAATCCCGGTAAAACCCTTCAGGAGCCCCTGGCGAGCTTTAGCATACAATCCCTTAGGATCTCGCTGCTCGCAGACCTCTATGGGAGTATCGACATAGATCTCGATGAAGCGGCCTTCTTCCATCATACTGCGCACCTCATCGCGGGTTGCCCGATAGGGACTGACCGCCGCGCACACGACAACGCCGCCATGACGCACGATTTCAGCGGCTACGAAGCCGATGCGCAGTATGTTCACGTCACGGTCCTCTTTGCTGAATCCCAGTCCTTTGGACAAATGAGTGCGAACCACATCACCATCGAGCATGGTCACCCGGCGGCCCTGCACAAGGACTAATCGTTCCAGCGCCTCGGCAGTCGTGGACTTCCCTGAAGCGCTCAACCCGGTAAACCAGATACATACTCCCTGACGATAACGTTCATTCGGAGCCAGAGACTTCATATAAACCAATCCTCGCAAGTTGTGAGTGAAGTGAGCTTTTACCCCCCCAAATGTCGGCCGGCGGCAGTGATCGACAGGGCAGCAAGTTTGATCGGGGCTGGACATCTCCCGGAACCTGACTTACTCCTTTCTGTTAATTTATCAAGTTTTTTTTGTTCGGATGCTCTTCCCGACGTTGCCGTTCCTCCACAGGGCCGGATTCTGAATGCAATGTCAAGGTTGACACCCGTGTCAGTTCGCCTCGGGATAACCGAAGCGGGAGAATCACGAGTGTCCCTTCTGACTTTATCTCCCGCTGGGGGAGCGGGCGCTGGCTTCTTAATTGCGGAGGCAGCAAACTGCCACAAGCGGTCTCATTGGCGTTTCACTTGCCTTTTTGCTTACGATATAGGATATCTCATGCGTTTTGAAGGTGTTGGGTTGCGCAAATTCCCGCAGTTACAAAACCGTTCGCCCTGAGATATCCAGGGCTTGTCCTGAGGTATCGAAAGGGGAGCTGTCGGCAGCTCCATCCCTTCTACACAGGCATGAACGGTCAAGTATATCGATCAATTTTCACGACACTGGACTGAAAGCCGTGTCGTTCGGAATGCGACCTCGAAATGAGCTTTGTATCGGTAGGTAATCAAGTTGGCGCATTGTTCAGAGTTCACACAATGACGGGTAAAGCCTTCCCGGCTCTATTATTTGGAGTAGTGAGATGCAGTTTCTGAAGGATACATGGTGGAGACTCGGAACACATATTTCCCAGCTCAGCCGTGATATCAAGAAGAGGAAGGCGGAAAGATGGGTCGCACGAGGTGAAGGCCGCCTCGCCAACGGCGCCGTGGAAGACGCTCTGACATGCTCCGAAAGGTCACTGCCGCTGGATGAAGATCTCGCACGTGCGCATGGTTTTATGGCCCGCTCCCTGATGCCGGGTGACGACTATTTGACCACAATTTCCCGTTTTCACAACTTTCTAAGACCGGAGAGCTATGTTGAAATTGGAGTCTTTATGGGAAATTCGCTCCGACTGGTAAACTCACAAACAAAAGCGATCGGCATTGATCCGAGTCCGAGTGAAGGAATTGAATCGCACGCGAAGCTGTACAAAATGTCGAGCAATGAGTTTTTTGAGTCATACGATTTACTTGAAGAACTTTGCACACCCAGGCTGGCTTTAGCTTTCATCGACGGCCTGCATATCTTTGAGCAAGCGTTAATGGATTTTATAAACATCGAGCGATACGGAGACAGGGAGACGATTGTCCTCATTCATGATTGTCTGCCGATCACCCGGCTTGTAGCTTCCCGCAAACGCTCTACCTATTTTTGGTGTGGCGACGTATGGAAGGTAGTGGTAACGCTATTGGAACACAGGGCTGACCTGAGGATCTTTGTCATACCGGCGCCGCCAAGCGGCCTGGCCGTGATCACCAACCTGGATCCCAACTCAACTGTGCTGTCGGAAAGATATGACTCGATACTCACAGAGTACCAGGACAAAGAATTGGACTATGATTCCCTGGACTTCCGCAAATTGGAAACGCTTAGGACCAAGTTCAACATCGTGCCCAACAGTTGGGACTATATCGTTCAGAACGTCCTGCACAGGACCTGATAGAGCCCGATTGAAAATTCCTGCCCGGCAGGTTGTGTGCGGGTGGACGCAAAGGTGAAAATGGTGTCAAGGTCTCGCTTAGCGGGGCTTCGCCCTACTTCACTTTGTGAAGTGGGCTTGCCCGGCCTCCCGCAGCGACATGTGAGCGCATAGCGCGGAGGCCGACCGCAAAATAGGTCTATCGCACGCTATGGGTGGGAGCGGGAGGCCTCATGCGGCAAGCAGATGAAAGATTCAAACTTCTGGAGCGAGTCTCGTCCGGGATCGAAGACCCGAGGTCAGCGAGCCACACAGATCATTCGTTGCTCCAAATGCTGCGCCAGAGAATCTATCAGGTAGCGGCAGGCTATGAAGATTGCAATGACCGCCTCGCGGGTGGGTGGGCGGGCTGTGGAGTTTTCGCCTGATCCCCACCCAACACTATGGGGCGGGGGAATGAGCTCATCAATTCCGGGGAATGAGTGTGTCCTGAAAATGTACAAACCGGTCTCATTGACATTTCACTTGCATGTTAAATTGGGAAATCGTATCGTTTTGCGAGCCTTGGGATTGCTCCAGAAGATTTTGGCCCGGAATCCGATCCAAAATGCGGTTCTGCATCTGTTGACAGCCAAGTTGATGCATTATTCAGGTTAATAATCGTTTACCCTTACTACGACGGGAGAGTTGCGCACATGGGCTTGCTCCGAGGTTGTGAAATGCTCCGGGACCTCTTCCAACGCCGGAAGGCTACTCAAAGTGAGCTTGTGAGCGCTACTCAAAGTGAGATTGCACTCGTCACCGCCAATTTCGGTGGCATCGACGACGTGAAGCCGTTACCCGCCCACGACGGAATAGACGCATTTTACTATACGGACGAAAAGACCGCTGCCATTGCTTCACCCGATTCAGTAAGAACTTGGACGCGCCTGATAGTGCCGGCTTACCCACGCCACGACTTCAATCCCAGGCTGTGCGGGCGCTACTTCAAGCACCAAATTCATCGATTGGACGAGGTGGGCAGCTATCGCTGGCTTGTCTGGGCCGACGCCTCGCTCAAGTTCAACGACCTGAGCTTTCTTGTCTCGCGGGCGGCAGCACTTGCACGGCTCTCCACCCTTCAACGGGTGCTCCTCGTCCCGCACCCTGACCGAAAAACAATCTTAGAAGAGTTCGAGTACATTCAAAGTGAGATGGCGGCAGGGAACTCCTACCTGATTGATCGCTACGGCAAAGAGAAGATGCCCGAGCAGATGGAGTATTTCCGCGCACGCGGTTGGAACCTGCATGCGAAGCTGTGGTGCGGCACGATCTGGATGATGGAAAACACTGAGCCGCTGCGCAGAGCCTGGGACGCGTGGTGGGACCAAAACCTGCGCTTCGGGATGATGGATCAACTCTCCTTGCCGGTCATTCTTGACGACCATGGTATCGCACCACAGCCTCTAGCGCTGAACCTGTGGCGGAACAGCCACTTCGCGTTCGTAAACCATCCAAAGAGCATATGAGGCCGTGGAGCGCTCCCAGAGAAAAGCCTATCTCATCGACGCCAATAGGGCCCACGCAGCTCCACCACTTCCGCATTGAGTTTTTTCCCGCTCGTTTTTGTGGACAAGTCACCACTAAGTCACTGCAATGCTTCGGGGAGGTAAGCAGACCGGAGTTGGTACATGACTTCAATGCAAATTCCTGTGCTCAGTCTCCTGGGACTCGCTCTGGATTACTTCGAAGAATAGCGCGATTGGACGAGATCAAAAGAAAAGTGGCTTTGGGGATCGCCTGGGCCAAATACAAGTAAATATGGATAACCCAGATTCTGGAACGATGGGGCAGAGGGGACTGTGATACGCGAAGTTTCCCCAATTCTCCTTACACCCTTCGAGGCCCGGCAGAAAAGCTTCCGGCAATATCTCAGGCAGGAATTTAAGGATTCTCAGAGCAAAACACACTAATAGCCCTTATAAGATGGGCTTGGATTCCTTAAACTCCTGTAGAAGGCAAATCGCGATAACAGGTCATATTTTTTGGCAAAAAGTAAAGAGTGCAGTGGCTCTGTTATCTTTTGGCCGCTAAAGGAGTCAACTGCGGGGGCAGTGGTGTGCCCCCAAAGCTCCAAGACCGGTCTAATCGGCATTGCACTTGCGTGTTTTGATGGGCATATGGCATGATTCCATGGACCTCGGCGGTTTTCAAAAGTTTTTTCGGGTGAAATCTGACCCCGAATGTGATTCGGCATCTGTTGGCGACCATGTTGCGGAATTATTCAGGTTTAGATATTCCTCCACAAAACTTTACCTATTTTAAACAAAGTTAACTAGATTTTGTTGAAGGCTTACTGTATATACGACATCGTCGTCAGACTTACTCCTGTCAGGTTAATTCCTCAATAAATTTAGCTGGTTACCAACAGCGGCTGTTTCGGGAATTTGCCTGAGAGGCTCTGCAACCAGTAATAAAATCGGTTTTTTCTCGATTGAAAGCAACTCTCTTGGACAGTAAACTGCCGGTAGTCGTAATCCTGGGCAATCGCCGAAGCGGGACTTCCCTGGTTGCCAACTTCGTTCATGCCCTCGGGGTGGACCTGGGGCAGGACCTGGTCCCGGCCGATGAAGCGAATGAAGCAGGATACTGCGAGGCGAGCCAGATTTGTAAGACTCACGAAAAAATCCTGAAGGAATTGAACTGTGACTGGCACAATCCCCCGCTGTCTTTTCCTGCCAACTGGTGGCGCAAACCCAACATTCAGTAATTACAAAGCTGCCTTCTCGGATTTGTGCGTTCCGAATGCAAGAGGACAGGAAAGATATGGGGATTTAAGGACCCCCTGACGGCAATCCTGTTGCCCATGTGGCAGGAAATATTTGATGAACTGCACCTGGAACCCTTTTATATACAGGCAGTTCGCCACCCCGGATCGGTTGGCCGCGTCTTTGAGCAGGCAATCCGGTTTATCTTCTTCCCATTCGCAGACGCTCTGGCTTAAGACTAACCTGGCCGCGCTATCATATACTCGAAGCAGTCTGCGAGCGATCGTAGATTATGATCGCTGGTTTAATTCCGGATTTGAACAGGCCCGGACGCTGATTAATTCTTTAAACCTTCCTCTTTCCGTAAATGAAACACAAACAGTGGAAGCGGTCAATCAGGTCATCCGCCCCGTGCTGCGGCATTACTTTTGTGACGAGGGTGCAGCATGTTGGCCGATTGTAGCGAAATTTTATTCTCTTTTATGCCGGGCAACAACGGAAGGAAAAATTCCTGACGAGATCTGGGCAACCACGGAAACATTCGAAAAGGCCACAGACCTCTTGACTATCTGGGATGACCTTGTTGCAGAGCGAGATGCGGCAATTGCAGAGCGCAGTGCGACAATTGCAAAGCGCGACGTGACAATTGCACGTTTGAGGAAGCAAAGGCAGTTATTTACATATATAATCATCTCGATTGCTGCGGTTTTATCGCTGATATCTTTATTTATGCTAAGTTATCATAACTGATTCTGAAACCTGCTTGCGGTTTGATCGGCAGCCAAACGGAGAAAGGCAGGTTCGGGTTCCTGCAATCAATGAGCAGGCCCGCCGGCTTCCAAGAAATCCCTTAGCCAGTCGGCGGTATCCTTCAGGCCCGCTTGCCAGGCGACTTCGGGAGACCAATTCATTTCCTGCTTGATCAGGCCGATGTCCAGGACATTCGTCGGCACGTCGCCGGGTCTCGCTTCCCGATAGACCCGATGGGCTATAGTGTTCGGGAACATGCGTTCAATGTCGGTCGCAACCTGATTGATGCTTCTGCCGATTCCGGAGCCAACGTTGAACACTCTGATCGGGCCCTCATAGAAAATCGACGCAATCATCGCCTCGACCACGTCGTCTATATGAATGAAATCGCGTACGGCAGCACCGGTTCCCCAGAACTCAAGAGGCACGCCGTTCAGCACATTAATCATCATTGCCGCGATGACGCCTTGTTTTTTGGTCGGCACCTGATATCGACCATAAGAATTTGCGATTCGCAGGATTATGTAGTCCAGGTTGTGCAGATACTTGTACAGTGAGAGATACTTCTCGATCGCGAGCCTGCTGACGCCATAAGCACTGATCGGCTCAGTCGGATGGTCCTCGCGGATCGGTACTGATTGCGGCACACCGTAAATGGTGCCGCCTGAAGAGGCGAAGATCACCCGCCTGACGCCTGACTCCCGGCAGATGTCCAGCATTTTGAGCGTATTAATGACGCAGGCGTTCAGGTCGGCGATCGGGTCCTTGTTCGAACTCGCAGGAGTGCTGGCGCCGATCAAATGGAAAACGATATTGTTGCCCTCTATCGCCCGGACGACTGCCGACGGATCATCGGACAAACCATTCATCCAGGTCACATTATTGCAGACAGCGCTTATTATGCGTGAGCGGCCGAAAGCCTGGACCCTGGCGCCGCTTCCGGCGAGAGCAAGGCAGAGATTGGCGCCCATAAAGCTCCCGCTCCACCCGGCACGACGCAACAAAAACCCCCAGTATTACAGGAACAACCGGTCATTGGGTGACTCCCGGCACGTAAGTTCCCGCTGCTGCATCCTTGATGAGGGCGGCCCTTTCAGCCACTTGATCGATTCGCGCGACATAGCGGTCGATATCGAAAGTTGAGAGCGCCAGATCGCGGATTGAGGTCTTTGTCGCCTGGTAATAGCAATCGTCAGCGCTCAATTGCTCCATAACCTCAGCCGCCGATGCTGCATCAGTGTAGGGCACAACCAAACGCTCAAGGCCGGCACGATTTGACAGCATCTCGGCCACTCCTGAGCCGTTGCTGAAACAGACAACGGGCAAGCCGGCCAACATGGCATCGATGGCGACGTTGGGAAACGGATCGAGCCGGGAGCTAAGCAGGAAAATGTCCGCCATGGCATAAGCAGGCTCAACGGAGTTCACCTCCCCAAGGAATGTCATGGTCTCCTGAAGGCCGCAGCAGTTGACCTGCATGGCGAGGAGGCGGGAGTAAAGTCCATCCATCTCTTTACCGACCCACACAAAACGGAACCGGCGTGAAGGCAAGCGGTTCTGCAGAGCGGCCGCGACTGAGACGAACAGATCGACGCCCTTACGAAACTCAACAGTACCGCAACCCATTACAACGACCCGGTTGTCGTCCGCCCCGAGTGGCCTCATCACTTCGGCTATGCGTTTTCCCTCATTATCGGCAGTTTCCCCGTCCAGCCACTCACTGGGGATTCGCGTGGGACCCGGAGTAATGATGTTAGCCGGACGCCCGGCCAGCGGCGGAAAAGCCTCGACTGCGTCTTCCCAAACCCGCCGAGTCGGGAAAACCATCTGACCGGCAGACGTAACGACTGCCGGCATGTCCAGTCGCGTACACGTGGAGATGAACTCGTGCACAAGCAGGACGGAAGGCACTCCAGCTTTAGAGAGTGGGATAAGCGCCTCGCGAGAGTCGATACTGTTGACGATGGCGAAGGCGGGCGCGAACCTGCGGCAGGCATTAAGGATAGGTTTGTGGATGTGACGCGTTAGCCGCAAATTGAATGGAAAGGGTCCGATCGTCACTGATGAGACGTTTCTGAACGCGTTCTCCAAGCTGCCGGGTCCCAGAAGAACGGAGATGACGTTGTAGCGCGCCGCGAACTTTTCCAGCAGATTGAAGGCAATTATAGGTGCTCCAGTCTGGGATGCCTCATGAGAAACGAGCAACATCGTCCTTTTTGACGGATCGAAGGTCCGTATCGAAGGGCGGCCGATTAGTCTTCGCCCTAAGAACTTTCTGAAAGGTCTTACGATTTTGTAGAGTGGATATAGTAGAAAGAATAGACAAGCACCATATTTATCACCAATTATTTTCAACGCCTGACGCCTCTCAATATTTCCCCTCCTATATTCTTTCCATGCTTGATAGGCATCGTCATAATTCTTCCAGCTAATATTTAACGCCAAGATCCTTCTTAATTTAAAACCAAAGACAGTCGTGCGGCTGGAAAGCTCTACTCTACGCGACTCGGGGCCTGGCTTGAGGGTGTCGGCGCAAGCGTGCTCCTCTTGGATCCCTGCCTCAATGGCCTTGTTAGTTTGCGCCTGCTCGCCGATTTGACGCCGCCTTGCAGCTTGCGTGGCTTCGTGAACAAGAATTTTCTTCATAATCGCATTGATCTCCAAAAAGCTCTGATTTAAAGCCTACCTCTTAAATACCCCCCGCGGCATTTGGGACTCTATCGCTCTGATACGGTTGGATATTGTGTATTGCAGGCCGGGACTCAAATTACCTCCTGAGTGGCGGGCCGGGAAGCCCGCCCGGGCAAAGGTAACTTCGCCCAAATAGCCTTCGATCACCCTTAATTACCGCTGCCCGGGATGAGTCCGTTAAGGGGGCAGGAGTATTTGGCGCAACCCGTTATGGCTGACGATCCTAAAGGCGCTCTCGGGCATCGGCGCTCCCGGAAGATTTATAGAATCCATCTATCAGGCTGGCAAGGCTCATCTTCCAGGGGGGCGGCGTTATTCCGAAACTCATCCCTATCTTTCCGCAATCGAGCGCGGAATATCGTGGCCTCGCCGCAACGGTCGGGTAGGAACTGGTCGGCACGGGCGACACCCTGGCAATCCGGGCTGATTCCCCTCGCCGCGCTTCATCCAGAATGGCCACGGCAAAATGATACCAGGTAGTGATGCCTTCTCCGCAGAAATGATAGGTCCCCCAGGGGACCTCTTCCGAACCCGAGAGGGCGCGCTCCCCAATCCGGATCAGGCATCCGGCAAGGTCAAAAGACCACGTGGGACATCCGTACTGGTCGGAGACAACTTTCAATTCTTCCCGCTCTGTGCCGAGCTTGAGCATCGTCTTTACAAAATTCAGGCCTCTTGATCCGTAAAGCCATGAAGTCCGCACTATTAAGTGCCGGGCAAGCCGGGACCGGACAGCCTCCTCTCCCTCCCACTTGCTCCGGCCATAGACGTTAATGGGATCGGGAGCATCTTCTTCTCTATAGGGGCGGTCGGATTTACCGTTGAAAACATAGTCCGTGGAAATATGGATGAGCGGTATTCCCAGCCTTTCGCACTCATCGGCAAGATTGGCCGGCCCATCCCGGTTAACCGCAAAGGCGGCCTCAGATTCCGATTCAGCTTCATCTACGGCGGTATAGGCTGCGCAGTTTATCAGAAGGCCGGGCGAACCGATTCCACCCAGGACCGAACGAACGCTTTCCAGTTTCGTTATATCGATCAGAGGAATGTCCAGGGGTGCAACTTTGAGACCGGCGCTTTTCAACGACTCGACGACCTCCCATCCAAGCATCCCGCCGCTTCCAACGACTACGACATTACAATTTTTGATATTATCAGGAGTCATCCTCAAGTATCCTGAACGGGTAAATCCGCCTCACGAAAAAAACTGCCTTTCGCGTCCTTCTCGGAAATGGTCCTCTCTCCATCCGGAGGCCAGTCTATGGCCAAGTCGGGATCATCCCACCTTATACATCTTTCATGCTCCGGAGCATAAAAATCGCTGGCTTTATAAAGCATTTCGGCCATATCTGAGAGAGTTAGAAAACCATGGCCAAAACCGGGGGGGATATAGATCTGCAGCATGTTTGCGGCCGAAAGAGTCAAACCGAACCAGCGGCCAAACGTTGGTGAGGACCTTCTCAGGTCCACCGATACATCGAATACCTCTCCGCTCACGACACGAACCAGCTTCGCCTGGGGATTCTTTATCTGGTAATGAATGCCTCGGAGAGTACCGCGGCGGGACA
>Ga0187849_1001869_pt1 | contig 21392 bp, 15 predicted proteins | sample June2016WEW_4_10_2_FD_132412 | JGI IMG/M metagenome (GOLD analysis project Ga0187849, IMG submission 132412) | Peatland microbial communities from SPRUCE experiment site at the Marcell Experimental Forest, Minnesota, USA - June2016WEW_4_100 | ecosystem: Environmental > Terrestrial > Soil >...
ACGCCCCTTCAGGGCTGCAGAACGGAAAATGGGGTGACCTTCCTAACCCAGGCCGCTGGCCTGGGCTTTGCTAGGCCGCCCCTTTGGGGCTGAATGCGCGCACCCCCGGTGTCCAGCAAAAGAGGTGGGACACGATCAGCTGCCAGGACGGGGCAGGCGCTGAGCGCCGCTCCTTGCACTGCCAGGATCGATTCCACCCCAGTACTTCAGGGAGTGGCCGTGGCCTGCACAAAGTGCCGGCTGGTGCGCGGCCGATAGCCGCTCCGGGCACGAACGCGGTAGTCCTTAAGGGGCGGGCCCACCAGTTTGACGTTGATGCTCCTCCAGCCGTAATTGGGATTAGGCTGGGGGTAGTAAGTGAGCGTGTAGAGATGGGCAAGGTCATCGCGGATGGAAGCGAAGGCTTTCTGCTGCTCTTGCCAGTCTTTGGCAAAGTAGGATTTGCCGCCGGTGCTGGCGGCCATGCGCCCGAAGACCGCGGTGGAAACGGGATCGAGGCGCGCCAATTGCGTGCTGATCATATAAATGGGGATGCCCTCGGTTTGGGCCAACTCGCGCACGTCCTCCGGCGCCACCATGCTGGCGTTGTCGGGTCCGTTGGAAAAGGTCACGATCACTCTTCTGCCGGAAAACTGGGAAGCATCCTTGAGAGTCAACAGCAGCGCGTCATAGAGGGCGGCATCATCCCCGGCCACGGTTTCCCGCACCCCGCTAAGGGCCATGGAGCGGTCCGGCGTGAGCATACAAATGCGGGAAAAGTTGCGGCTGTAGGAATAGAAAGCCACGCGGTACGGATGGTCGAGCGACCGGACGAATTCCGCAATGGCATCCTGGGCGTACACAAATCCCCGGTACATGTAGTTGCTGGTATCGAAAAGGATGAAGACACTTGCTCCCGCGACCATAGACGCAACCCGGTCGGCAGATTCCTTGCGCATGATGGGCTGGAGGGAGCCGTCGCGCGCCTGCCGGCCGGTTTTGGTAGGAGGAGCCGAGCCCAGGGCGGTGGCGCCCCCGCGGGGATAATCTTCCAGGTGCCGCGGAGCTTCATTTTCCTCGCCGAAGGTTGCCACCTTTTGGGCAATTCCGTCTTCGTAAATCTCAAAGTCCCAGGGGCTGAGGCCGGTAATGTAATTTCCTTTCTTATCGGTCACCGCCACATCCAACTCCACCATATTGACGGTGACATGAAAGACGGTGCCGGGCTTGTCTTGCTGCGCCGCCCGCCAAACTGGGGCGCCGGAGAAAATCCCCAGGCACAAAACGGAGGCCAAAATGATTCGCTTTGTCATAAATCATCCTCCCTTCCTCCCCCCGACCAGCTTCAAAGCAGGGAAGGTGCGCTTGTCTTGGGCAAAGATTCAATCTTGCCCTCTCGAAATTCCATGCCTGTTTCCCGCAGAGCGCGTAATAGGGCGGGCCAGTCATCCAAGTGGGTGGCGAAGATATTTTCCACCATGCGATGCGTCAGCGCGGGGACCAACTGATGAAGGCTCTCCGGAGGCAAACCTTTTTCGTCCGCCAAACGGGCCCAATAGAGATTGTTGGACTCCCAAGACTCTGCCAGCAGGTAACTCGAGTAACCGAGGAAAGTGGGGAAAGGGGGCAAATTGAGAAGTTCGCGGGCGGTGGTTTGCGCCAGAGCGGGGTGGGGGACGCCGAAATCTTCCGACAGCCTTCGCGCATTGATCTCCTCGGGGGCTTGTTGCGTGAGCTTCTGAATTTCCTCCCCGGCTTTCCCCCAGCGGGTGATCTCTGCCGGATATTGGCGCTGAAACTCGAGCGCCAGGTAGAAGGTCTCCGCCGGCGTCATGCGGGGAATAGCTTCGTCCGCATGCCCGGCGTCAAGCGCCTGCTCCAATTGGCCCAAGCTCCGCGAAAGCATGCGAGTGGCGAGGATGTGCACAACCTTTTCCCGCACGCTTGCCTCCTGCCCAGCGCTCGTCAACAGTTCTTCACCGAGCCGCTGGTAGAGGGCGACGGCATGAAGCTCCCGCGGAGTCACCCGCCACCAACGCGGCAAGACCGCGCTGGTCACCAGGGACGGAACCAAATCCTCCCAGATGAGGGACTGGACGTTTTTCGGCACGATAAACTCTTGTTCAACTTCCGCCAGGACGTAAGGGAGGCCGGGAAGTCCACCGGTCAGACGCACGCCGCCACCGGAGGTATCCCCGCGACCGACCATCCGGGGCGAAGACCAAGGAGGTTCTGATCCCCGCGATGACTCCCCGGAGAAATCATGGCGCCGGATGAAGAGCGGGTTGTTGTGGAGCATCTGAGCCCCGGGCGGCTCATAGTAGGCGTAGTTCAGGCCGGTCAGGAAATCTCGCAGGAAAGGGACGAGCCGGCCACGCGCGTTCGCCATTTCCTTGGGTGCTCCCGGCGTGCGCAGGGCTTCGACGATGTTCGTATCCATCTCGGCCTGGGTGTGCGTATCGCCAAATCGCCCGGAGGTCCACTCGATTTTTTCACCCGTGGAAAAGATCGGCTTGGGCATTTCAAACTCGCTCAGCTCTTCGGCGAACGGGACCAGCGTTGCCGCTGGGGCTTTTCCCTGGGCCACGAGGGGCAGGCCATCCCCCAGAGCGAGCAACGTGTCGAGCGAAACCAAGCGCTGTGCTTCCAGGACCGAACGTATGCGATTAGCGATATCTTCCCTGACTTGGGCGCGACGCGGGCTGGTCGGAGGGGGCCCCGCCACCAACTCAATGATGGCGTCTTGAGATACATGGGGTTTCCCCGTCGCCGCGCGCATGAGTTCGGCGAGCGAGGTGCGAGTTGCATCGTAAAGTTCAGGGGTAGAATGGATGTTGGCAAAAGGATGGAAAACCCGTTGCCAGGAATTATTCTGATCCGCCGCGGGAATCTGCTCCTGGCGCGCCAGGATTTGCCAGAGGCCGCTCTGGGCTTGCAAGATTCCTATCGTCTCGGCGCGCACGGTGGGATCCGGGATGCGGTCGAGGGCCTCTGCGGTATTGATGAATTCGGTTATGGACGCGTCGTTAAGAGGATTAAACTCGGCAAAGGCCAGGTATTGATGGCTGTATTGCGCAAAATTCTCTGCCAGCAGGAGGGTCGTTTGGGGGCTCAAAGGTTTTCCGCCGGCGCGCCCGCGGTCGATCTCGCTGAGCGCCAAATAGGCTTGCAGAGGTCCCTTGGGCGTGTAAGCGCGAGAAAGACCAAACAGCGCCTCAATCAACTGCTCCGGAGTGTTCAAACGGGTGGCTTTCTTAGACCAGTCGCGGGCGAGTTTGGAATCGTTTGCCGAACGAACGATCTCCGCCCATACCTCCAGATTTCCCGGCACATGGGGTTGGCCGTCCGGGTCCAGCGGCATCCTGGTTACCAACAGCAGCAGTCCCGGGTCCGGACGGAAAACCGATTTCGCCGGGCTGGGAGAGATATCACGTCCGCGCAGCGCTTGATAAAACCGCGCCAAGCGGTGAGGCTCGGTAAAATACGCCTGCTGAGGCCCGCTCACGCGTGACAGCGCGTCATAATAAGGAGCCAGCCACCCATCATCCTTGGTGAGTAGCGCCGTGACGAATTCTCCCGGTGCATGGGGGCTGACCCCTACCAAATGTTCCCATGCGGATTCCGCCTGCGGTCCGCCGGGGACCAGCACGCGCCCGGCTCGAATGCGCAGTTGTTCGCCATAGAAATCCAGCAGGGGCGCGAGGGGCAGGAGCCCCTCGATGCCCGGAGCCACCCGCAGGGCGGATCGCGTTTCATCGTCGATCTGAGCCAGCGCCCAGTAAAGCCGGGCCAGCGCCGGATCGCCCAAGAGCGCGTCCAGCAAATCCTTGTGATTCTTGTTCCGGTCGTTTTCCATCCAGACGCCCGCGTCAAACAGCACCGGCAGTTGCGTGTTGCTAAACGGATAGATGAACGGCTTGCCGCTCTGAAGCGCTTTTTCCAAATCGGCGAGAGGGAATCCGGAATCGACGGTGGTAAAGGCCCGCTTGGAATTGGCGGTCTCCAGGGTGGCATTCGGCCCGCAGGGTTGCCGGAGCCTGTAGCCAATCACACTTAAGAGACGCTGGGCATCATCACAATTGGCAACGCGAATGTTGCCATCCGGGCCCGCCAGCGTCTGTAATTCTCGCGCCTGATCCACATACCGTCTGACCAGGATCAAGTACTCGGTGGGCGATGAGGTTCGGCCTGACCCACCATACCCGTCCAACACGACTTGGTGGGAAAGAAGGGGCAACACTTCTTCCGGCGTCACCTTACGGCTGACGGCCGCCAAGCGTAGAAAAGGTTCTAGGGGACCTGGAATGGCCAGCGTGGGAGAGGGCGGCGCGGGGCCTCGGGGGGCAGATTTATCCGCATCGACGGGAGCGGCGGGGGATGGCGGCGTCGCGCCCCAGGTTTTGTGAGGCCATGGCGAAATGGCGAGGAAAAGAGTCGTCAGTAGAACTGGCACTGGGCGATAGGAAGATCGCATGACTTGAGTCCCTCCCCGAGGCTTAAGGCCAAGTTGTTTTCAAGGAATCTTGCCCGCCGGGGAGGGAGTTGAGCCACCTTGAAACGTGGGCAATCATTTCGCTGGCCCGGGCATCAAGCGTCGCGTTCCTCGCACTACCCCTTGTGTTGTCAGCGATTCCGTTGCCACCCACCCCGTAGGGGGGAGTATACACCAAACGGCCTTGAATGGAATGGGGTCAAGAGAGTTTTTTCCCCGCGCCGAATCCCCTATTTCCGTACCTTTCCTCCGCACCTCGAACACACTGGGGGGGCGTTCAAGATCCAATAGGTGGAAGGGAGTATGGCGAGGGTGGGATGCTCGAAAATACCGCGGCAGCGCCGCCGGGGCAAATTATACAGACCGACATAAGTTTTTGCGCATCGCCCTGTAGCGGCGGTCTCTGACCGCCGGTCGGCGCTCAGAGAGCGCCGCTACAAGTTATGTCGCTCTGTATAGTCTCCACGCTGGCCTAAGCGGAGTAGACGCAACGGCCTCGTGAAATGACCCTCTCGACTTTAAGGGTGTCGAGTTCACGCCGGAAGATCACTAAGTTCGCCGGCTGGCCCGCGGCTACTTGAGAACAGATGGTGCGTCGCCGCAGCAAATTGGCCGGGTTCGCCGTCGCCGCCTGAATTGCCGATGCCAGCGTACACTGGGAAAACTTGATGAAGACCGCCACTCCACGATTCATGGTAAGGGCGGAACCGGCCATCGAGACACGATCGGCCCTGACCACCTGGCCAGAAGGCAGGAGATCAATCTCCGTTCCCACCAGCGAGTATCTTCCGGGAGGCAATTGGGCGACGTGGACCGCGTCGGTAATCAGGATGCATTTATCGATTCCCTTCACCGCGACAATCACTTTGACGACGTCGGGGGGCAGATGAAACCCATCGCAAATAATGGAGGCGTGCAAGGATTCCGTGGCGAGTTGCGCCCACAGGGGAGCCTTGTGCCGATGAAGATACTCCGGGCAGCCATTCCCCAAATGCGTGTTGAGGGTGGCGCCCGCTGCCGCCGCCCGATGGACGTCATCCGGCCCGCCGTCCGTGTGGCTGATCGCCACGATCACTCCCGCGCTCCGCGTTTTCCGGATGAAATCCTCCGCGCCGGGCAGTTCCGGGGCCAGCGTGACAATTCCAATTCGCCCGCCCGCGGCGCGTTGCAGCTCCAGGAATTCATCCCAATTGGGGGGCCGCATCCATTGGGGATCGTGCGCGCCATGCGACCCGTGAGGGGAGATAAAGGGGCCCTCCAGGTGGTAGCAGGGAACCGCATGAGCAAAATCGGGGTTCATGCGCGCCGCCTGCTCGAGGATGGCGAAATTCCTCGCCAGCGCGGAAAGGGAATTGGTGATGAGGGTAGGGCAGAGGGTTGTGGCGCCGCTGCTCCAGATGGCGGGCAGGACGCTGATCGCTTTCTCCGCGTCCAGGTCCGGGCTGGAGAAATCGACCCCCGCAAAACCGTTCACTTGGATGTCAATAAACCCCGGGCTGATAAATGGCAATTCAGCGCTCGCAGCGCCGGTAATGGCAACCGAGCTTATATGTTCGCCAGATATTTCCACTTTTGCGCGACCAACCCCGGGAATATTTCCTTCTAACTGCATGCTCTTGCCCCCCATTTCTTTTCTGATACCCAAAGACACCATTTTACTGGCGGAAGAACTTTCCTACAGGCGGCTATATCCTGTCAAGAAACTCCGCCCGCGAGGCTGCGAGTTGCCCCGAAGGGGCAAACCGTGGGTAGCCGTGGGTGAAACCCATGGAACGAAGCGAAAAACACGTGTCGGCCCTGAAAGGGCCGGACTACCATGTTGGGGTTGGAGTATTTCGTTTGGACGTGCTATCCGCAGGTTGAAACCTGCGGCTACTAACGGAAGGCCCCTCCGGGGCCGTCGGACCGAGGGCATAATCCCGCTTTCGACGAATTGGGCAAGGTGCGGCGGCCTCCGGGGTTGGTGTTATACTTCACGCCCTTCACGGAGGTGAAGACCCAAATGCTCATGCCTACGCTATCAAATCGAATTCGCATTTGCTTTATGGCCCTGCTCGTGGCCTTGCCGGTTCTGATGCTGCTGCCCGCTCAGGCGGGCGCGCAAAAAAAGTCGCCGGAGGAAATCGACCGCCAGGTGGAGACCCTGCTCAGTAACCTGACCCTTGAGCAGAAGGTTGACCTAATTCACGGGACCAACGGCATGTTCAACCCCCCCATGCCCCAAATCGGCCTGCCCCCTCTCAAAGCCTCTGACGGGCCGATGGGAGTTAAGAGTTGGGGCCCGACCACAGCGTATGCGATCGGGATTGGATTGGCGGCCTCGTGGGACACGAAGCTGGCGCAGCGCGTCGGTGTGTCGCTGGGCCACGACGCGCGGGCGCGCGGGGTGAACTTCCTGTTAGGCCCGGGCGTCAACATCTACCGCGCGCCGATGAATGGCCGCAATTTCGAGTATTTCGGCGAAGACCCATACCTCGCCGGGCAGATCGCCGCGCACTACATCCTGGGCGTGCAGAGCCAGAACGTGGTGGCCACCATCAAGCACTACGCCGCCAACAACTCCGAATATCACCGCCGCCTGATCAACGCCATCGTGGATGAGCGCACCCTGCGGGAAATTTACCTGCCCATTTTCGAATCGGCGGTGAAGGAGGGGCACGTCGGCGCGGTGATGGATTCATATAATCTGATCAACGGCGAGCACGCGACCCAGAACAAATACCTGAACACCGACGTTCTGAAGAAAGATTGGGGATTTCGCGGCATTCTGATGTCGGATTGGGGCGCCACGCACGACGGCATCGCCGCCGCTAACTCCGGGCTGGATAGCGAAATGCCCTCCGGCGATTTCATGAATGCCAAGACCCTCTTGCCGGCGATTCAGGAGGGCAAAGTTACGGTCGAGACCATTGACGACAAAGTGCGGCGCATTCTGCGCGTGGCAGTGGAATTCGGCTTTCTGAACCACGAGCAACAAGACCTCAGCATTCCGCTCTACAACCCGCCGTCGGAGCAGGTGGCCTTGGAGTCGAGCCTGGAAAGCATGGTGCTGCTCAAGAACCAAGGTCCGCTGCTGCCGCTCGATCTGAGCCGGGTACACACCCTCGCGGTCATCGGGCCCAATGCTTACCCTGCCCAGCCGACCGCCGGCGGCAGCGGCAACGTCGATGCCTTTGCCCCAGTGAGCTTCCTCGCGGGATTGAGCAATGCCGTCGGCGCACGCACCAAGGTGCTTTGGAGCCCGGGCCTCAAGAACCTGAAGCAGCTTTTCCAGGGGCGCGGATTCTCCACCGACCCGCAGGGCCAGCATCCCGGTCTGAAGCAGGAGGAATTCGACAGCGGATCATTTGCCGGCCAGCCTGACCGGGTTAGCGTGGTCGCCAGTGTCAATCACTGGAACAATGAATTTGTCCAGCCCACCGGCAAAACCCTCGCGGTGCGGTGGACGGGCTACTACACGCCGCAGACGTCTGGGCCACAGCTTTTCATTACCGCGGGTTTTACCGCGGGATATAGCGGCGACACTTACCAGCTTTACGTGGACGATAAACTGTTGCTCAAGGAAACCCCCGGTGACGGCGAGCCGCAAAGCGCCGAGGTCAACTTACCGGCGGGCAAGGCGGTGCCGATTCGGTTTGAATACGTTTCACAAGCCAACCTGATTCGCGCCGGCATGGTGGCCCTTCCGCCAGCGGAAGTGCTCGTGCCCAACGTAACGAAAATCGCGGCGCTGGCCGATGTCGCCGTGGTCACGGTGGGCTTTGACTCCTCCACCGAAGGGGAAGGCCATGACCGCACGTTCCGCCTTCCCCCGGGGCAGGAAGTTTTGATCAAGGCCGTCGCCGCAGTGAATCCGCACACCGTGGTGGTGCTCACCGCGGGCGGCAGCGCTTCGACGAGTGGTTGGCTTGACGGCGTCCCCGTACTGCTGCACACCTGGTACGCCGGATCGCAAGGGGGCAACGCGCTGGCACAAGTCCTGTTCGGCCGCGCCAACCCCGGCGGCAAGCTGCCCATGAGCTGGTGGAGCCGCGAGGAGGACGATCCCACCTTCGACAGCTACTACATCGCGCCCGGTTCAGATGACTCGAAATACACCGAGGGAGTTTTTCTCGGCTATCGCGCCTACGGCCTAGCCGGGCGAAAGCCCCAGTTCCCCTTTGGCTTCGGACTCTCCTATACCACGTTCGCGTTCAGTCACCTCAGCGTCACGCCCACCACGGCCAGCGCGGACGCGGCGATCACCGTTAGCTTTGACGTCGCCAACACTGGGCGTCTCGCCGGGGCGGAAGTGGCGCAGGTTTACGTGAGCGATCCTTCCGCCACCGTGCCGCGCCCGGAAAGGGAACTGAAGGGATTCGAACGCGTCACGCTCAAGCCCGGCGAGAGCCGCCACGTTACCGTTCGGCTCAATCGCCGCTCGCTTGCCTACTGGGATGTGGACTCCCACGGTTGGAAAGTTGACCCCGGCAGGTTCGTGGTTCGCGTCGGCGACTCCGCCGAGAATACCCCGCTGAACCAGGAGATTACGGTGAAATAGTGCGGGTTATCCGGCTCGCCAACTCCGAATGAGGGTGATAGTTTCAAGTTTGAAACTGGCCGTCATGCTCACGATACTCTCGTTCTGTAATGGGAGGCTCGCCGAATTCCTGAAGGTAATTGTTCATTTCATTCAGGGGCTGACGCCGCCCACATTGGATCATCCGGACAAAATAGGGTCGTAGTTTGGTGAGGTAGCCGCTGCGTCGCAACTCGCGGCATAACCAGATGGTACCGTGGCACTGCATTGCGCGCTGTTCAGCCCACTCGCGTCCCAAGGGATCATCCACCAGAACCATGTTCGCCGAACGCTCAGCGGCTTGGATGACCGCCTCCGCTTCTCCCTCATCCTTGCCCGCTTTCCGGTGCTCACGCGTGTCCAAAAGCCATTTCACCAATGCGCGGTCGAAATCATCGCAGCGTTCAAAGATGGCGAATTCATCAATCGCCCTCAAAGCAGCCCGGTTTCGTTCGCGTCCGTCCTCTAACTCTCCACGCACTTTAGTAGGTACGAGCACACGCTCAAAGAGCACAGAGATCGCTCCAAGAAGCTCCGCACTTTGGAGGCTGACGAGGACTGTCGTATCTATTGTGGCGATGGGTTGCGACACCGATTGTGCGCCTACTTTGAGTCTGCACCAAACAACAATAGGGCCGTCGCAAAGATTGCAAGGCCGATGAGCGCCGTCTTTCCCTTTTCAGACTCGTGCTTTTCCGCAAGAAAACGCACGATCTGCTGTTCGGTCTGTGACGGGTCTGCAAGATTCACAATGAAGTACGGCTCAAAACGGGCATAATACTCCTGTGGAACGCCCGGGCTCACAATAGGGATGAGGAGCTTGCCCGAGGCGAGCGCCCAATTCATCTCACTGATAGCGCTCGAGACGGGTTCGTGGGTGATCACTGCGAGAACCACATCCGACTCGTTCAATTGCCGTTGGACCTCGGGAATGAGCTCAGGCGACGCAACGTGGCGGGTAGTGGCAGGCGGAACGTAAATGGTCATGCCGTAAACCGCGGCTATGGTCTGCAGCCGGAGGGCAATGATCTGATCCGCCGCAGTGCTGTAAGAAATGAAAACCTTCATGCTCGCCTCCCGAAATCTATCCAATCCCACCTGTCCATATGGTCCCAATCCAGCCCGGTTTTGCAAGGGCGCCTCAAGGTTTAGTGTTCTCAGACGGGCCGTCCCCAATTACATTGTCGATTATAGACCCTTGGCCCCACGCATGAAGCAAAACTATTCGCTACCCCCTCACTGGCTGTCGGAGAGCCTTGCCCGTCCTTCTTGCCGCCGCAGAAACAATCTGTTAGTCAGCGAGTGGAAGACATCCCGGGGGCTTTGTCCCCGGCTATTTTCTGGCTTGTAGGGCACGAAAGGCTTGTCCCCGGCGAATACATGGTCATCGGCTCGCGCAGCGCGCCTAGATTAGGGTTTGGCGGGCGCGGGCACTTCGATGACTATCGTGTGCTGGCCGGCGGCGGGGAACTCAAGAACGATTCGACCCTCTTCGATTTCGGCGTGGCCATCTTTCGTATAAGGATCATGGGGCATCAGCGGCCAGCGGGCGACCACATCTGCCGGCAAGAGGAAGCGCGCCCCCGCGTGTTCGAACCAGGCGCCGGGACGCCATGCAAACGGTGCGGCGGAGAGGGTACTCTTATCTCCCGCTGCCGTCGCGACGCTCTTGCCGAGGTGGGGCAGGATCGTGAAATGTACGGCCAGAGATGGGTCGCCGGATATCGTGTATTCCAGGCGCTGGCCGCTCGCGATCTTCAAACCAATCTGGCCCCAGCGCTGGTTGTACATCAGCGACACCCCCAGTTGGCCATCCGGGAGCAGGTGGGCGGCGGTGGGTACGTGCAGCAATCCCGGCGGTGGAATGAAGTTGGGATCTTCGTCGCCGGGCTTGAGCGCCAGCAAGCGAGTATCTCCCAGGGTGAAATTGCTCCAGTGGGGCTGCATCTTGGTGTTTCCGCCACCGACGATCAAACCCGGCCCGTCGTGGAACACGCTGACAAAGTTCTGCCGGTCCTGAATCCAGCGCTTTTGGATCAGGGGAGCAGTGAAGGCCGAGATGACCACAAACCACGGGGCACGCCGCAGGACTCTGGCCTCGCCGCTCGGCAGCGTGTAATCACAATCACCATTGGGAATGTCAATCGCATCGCCCTCCTCGCCCCAAAGCAGCAAGGCGGCCGCGTCGTCCGCGGGAATCGGCCCCGGCAAGTGACCGATCTCGCGCATCAGATAACCCCGCCCCTCGGGACTGAAGGTGAAGCCGACGTTGGGTACGCGAACCTTGCCGAGATAGGGGTTGCGCTCGTCAATGGTTTCGACATCGGTCCCATCGGGGTAGGTGAAATAGGAGTGATAAATCGAAGCCTTGCGGAGAGCCGCGCGAACCGATTCGTCATGGGAGACAGCCAGGTACACGCCGAGCGCTTCGATATAAACCTTGTCGTAGAGAATCAGCGGGCCGGAATGCTCCGTCCAGTATCCCTCGGGAAACTGGGCTTGGACCACGCGATGGAGCATGTCGGTGCTCTGCTCGCACCAATCCGGCCGGTCAAAAACTTTGCCGGCGAAGTAAAGCCCCATGGCGTGATGCGAGGCGATATTGTGCAGAGGTGCGGTGCGCTCCTCGTTGGAAATGCCGTTGTAACCGAGCAGCAAGGCTTTTTCCCAGCGGGCCCGGCGCTCCGGCGGCATGGCCGCGCGGACCATTTGAAATGCGCGCAACCAGCGCGTGTAGATCCAGGGCTGATAGATCTGGCCCCAGGTGGAGCCGTCCTTTTTGTTGAACAGGAATTGCCCATTTTTGTCCTGCGCGTCAATCAGCGCGTCGCCGCCCGCCATGATGGCGTCGAGCACTGGCGCGCCGTGATAGTAAGGGTTGCGCGGGTCGTGGTAAGACCATGCAGTGGCCAGCGGCAGCAGCACGTTCTGGTCGGTGGAGATCCAGATGCCTGTACCGAAGCGCCCGGTCTTGGGATCCTGCGAGCGCAGGATTTCCGGGACCTGGCTCACCAAATCGGTCAGACAGCGATCTTTGTAATGTGCCGGGTAGGACGCCGTACCGGCGGGTGCGCTGGGGGCGATCAGTAAGGCGGCGACCAAAGCTAGGTATCGGGTTTTGATGGCGGGTCCTCCGTTGCGTCGATTTGCCGTCTGCCTCAGCGCGTTTCGAGCGCCAGCACCGTATCGTTCGCGTCAGGCGCTGGGCGCGGGGTTTCAATTTCCAGTTGGTCGCCGTGTTTGTGGAATGTGAGTTGTTGCCTGCCGGCGAGTAAACGGACGGAGGCAACGCCCGCCGTCAGACCCTCCACCTGGAGCTTGCCGTCGGCGGGCCAGTCGAAAACGTGCAGGTACACGGTCTTGTCCTTGCGCGTCGAGCGGCCAAAGGAAAGATTCTGCAATGGCCCGTAGGTAGTGCCATAAATTGAGTCACCGTTGATTTTCAGCCACGCGCCCATGCCGTGCAGCCGCTCCACAAACTCGGGCCGAATCGTGCCATCCGGACCCGGTCCGACGTCGAGCAGCAGGTTGCCGCCCTTGCTGGCAGTGTCCGCCAGCATCTGGATCAGCTCCTTGACCGATTTAAAGTTGTGCTCATCCTCGTGGTAGAACCAATTTCTTTGGGTGATGACCTGGCACGTTTCCCAAGGTCGGAAGTCTTCGGCTTTAGGGACGACTCCGGCAACCGTGTCGTTAATCACCTTGAGGTTGCTGCCGGCGACTTTGTTGGTAGGCACACCCTTGGGATTGTGCTGCTCAGGGGTATCGAAATCGCCCCCCACGCCCAGCCGGTTGTTGACCAATGTCTCCGGCTGCAATTCGTGAATCAACCGGGAGAATCGCCTCCCATCAAACTCTTCCAAGGGAGCGACGGCATCGAACCAGATCACCGCGACGGGGCCGTAACGCGTCAGCAGTTCGGTAAGCTGCAAGCCCACGTAATCGAGATAAATCGGCCACTCCGGGCGCCAGGGTTCGCCATGCCAGTTGTCCCCGATGATCTTGGAGGTGTCGCGATAGTAAGGGTGGTGCATATCCGCCGTGGAATAATAGAAGCCCAGCGGCATGTTGGCGCGCTGACAGGAGTTCGCGAGTTGCTTCACGATGTCTTTGCCGTAAGGGGTCTTGGTGATCTTATAATCCGTGTAGAGCGAATCCCACATGCAGAATCCGTCGAGATGCTTGGTCGTGAATACGATGTAGCGCTGGCCGGCGTCTTGGGCTAGTTTTACCCACGCGTCGGGGTCGAAATGGACGGGGTTAAACTGTGGCGCGAGGGTTGCGTAAAACTCTTCGGTATTGCCCGGCCGCCTCTTGGCGAGAGGTCGCATGAGGGGCCAAGAATTTTCCCAACTCGCCAGCGAGCAAACTCCCCAATGGATAAAGAGGCCAAATTTCCAGTTATTGAATGGTTCAAGCCTGGGGTCCGGTCCGGACATCGCCAGAGCAGGGAGGGCTAGCAAGAGAAGAACAAGAGCTTTCAGGCTTTTCATTGGAGAGCTCGCTTTCGGGCAGACGTTATCATGCGCTATGTTGGGGGTCAATGTGCGCGCGCAATTTGCCAGACATATCTGGCGGAAGACTGGCGGCGGCGGTATAATCACGGCTCGCAAAGAATCGATCGAGAGGAGGATGAAATGAAGAAACTTGCGATGGGAGTGCTGAGTGTGCTGATGGTGGCCTGCTTCGCGGCGGTGGCTTTTGGGTTCAACCCCCGCGGCACATCGACCCTGACCATCAATGGGAAAACGGTTTTGGTTGAGTACGGACGGCCCTCGCTCAAGGGGCGCACCACGGATGAGTTGCTCGGCAAGTTGAAGCCCGGAGCCGCTTGGCGGCTGGGCGCTGACAAGTCCACCACCTTCAAGACCGAGATCGATCTGGCCTTCGGCGACGTCACCGTGCCGGCCGGGGAATACAGCCTGTGGATGCAGAGACAGGGTTACAATTCCTGGAAGCTCGTGTTCAACAAGCAGCACGGCCAGTGGGGCACTCTGCACGACACATCACAGGATTTGGCGTCAGTACCTTTGAAAGAATCGAAGGCCCTTGAGCCCGTTGAGATGGTAACGCTTACGCTCCGCACCGCGGACGGCGGTGGGACCCTCACGATCCAGTGGGGCACGCTGGAAGTGGCCGCCAGCTTCAAAGCGAAATGACGAAAAAAAGCCAGTCCGGAGTCCGAGGTCCGGAGTCCGGGGTCCGGAAACAGCAAGTGTAGCGCAGACCCCCGGTTTTGGGGTCTGCGGTTCTTCCTTAAGATTCACGCTCCCGAATCCGCGGGCAGTCCCCCGTCGTGGGGATTTGCGGTTTTTCCTACCGAAGAGCCGCAGACCTCAAAGGCGGAGGTTCGCGCTACGCCTACTTCGGACCGGGGCCAAGGGTGTATACATGCGTATTCGATTACTGGGGCGTACGGGTTTAAAGGTTTCGGAAATCTGTCTAGGCACGATGACGTTTGGAAGCTTGCCCCGGATGCGCCGCGCGCCGGGCTGTGATGAAAAGGAATCGCTGGTGATTCTGGATGCCTACCTCGATCAAGGGGGCAATTTCATTGATACCGCCGACGGATACGCCGACGGGCATTCAGAGGAAATCCTGGGAAAAGGGCTGAAGGGCCGTCGCGATGATGTGGTGCTGGCCACCAAGGTTTTCTTTCCCGCCGGCGCGGGAGCCAACCGCAAAGGGCTTTCGCGCAAGCACATCTTCGAGGGGATTGAGGTGAGCCTGCGCCGCTTGCAAACCGATTACATTGATCTCTATCAGGTGCATTGCTTTGATTCGCACACGCCGCTGGAAGAAACCCTTTCGGCGCTTGATGCGCTGGCGAGGCAAGGGAAGGTTCGTTACCTTGGGTGCTCGAATTTTAGCGCCTGGCAATTGGCCAAGGCGCTCGGTGTGTCGGCGCTGCACGGTTACGCCCGCTTCGATTGTCTCCAGCCGCAGTACAGCTTGGTGTGCCGGCCGATCGAGCGCGAGATTCTGCCGCTCTGCCGCGCCGAAGGTGTTGGGATCATCGCCTGGAGCCCCTTGGGCGGTGGCTTCCTGAGCGGCAAGTACCGCTCAGGAGAGGACGCCCCGCAGGCGTCGCGCTTGGCGGACTCTGACCCCTCCATGCGCTCCTGGGTGGAGCGGCTTTTCACGGAACGGAATTACCAAATCCTGCGCGCCGTCGAAGAGTCATCCGTTCGTCTGGGAAAAACTCTCAGCCAAGTGGCCATCGCATGGCTGCTGGCCATGCCCGGCGTCACCTCAGCCATCATCGGAGCGCGCAATCTGCCGCAGCTTCAAGAGAATATGGGAGCGGGCGATTGGGACTTCCCCCCGGAAGAATGGAAAAAGCTCGATGAGGCGAGCGCCCTGCCGCCAGAGTATCCCCAGGATTTTCAGGCCTGGGTGGAACCACTGATTCACGGAGACTTGGGCGGGCATTGATGTGTATCACCGATGGCCTGTGCTCTCATCAGACCTAACTTGCAGCGGCACGAGGCCGTGATGGTTGCTTCGGGCTATGATGAGCAAGTGACCCCTCACCCGCGCTCGTCCCTCGGGCACCCTCTCCCCTCGGAGAGGGCCAGAAATCGCAAATTCCCACCCTCTCCCCACGCGCGAAGGGAGGAGAGTAAAATGCGAGCCCTCTCCCTTGGGGAGAGGGTGCCCGAGGGACGAGGGCGGGTGAGGGGTCACGTCCCTCTCACGTAAGGCACAACGGCGCCGCGAGTCGCGTCTTCCCCAGTCTTTGTAGTCCGCCCTCTTGCTCTATCAACTCCGGGATTTGCGATTTTTCCCACAGAAGCTTTTCGTTTTCAAGAGGGGACGCACCGCGGACCTACAAATCAGGTCCGCGCCACACTTGCCCCATAAAATCTTGGAACTTTTGTTCGGGGAGAGGTGCCTACCCATTTGTAAGACTATCTTCGGAGGTTTCATTCGATCCCAGGGTGATTATTGCACTGTTCGGTGGTCTCGTTGTCGGTGGAGCGCTTTTTGTCATTCTCAAAAACAGTGGTAGTAAATCGACGGAGAGCAAGTACACAAAGTTGAACATGGGGTAACCGTGGGGTCCATCCCAATCGGTTCAGTCCCCAGTAGGCCAAACCTTTTCCAAGACCGTGCAGGAGAAGATGTCGCTGAGACAAGGGTGAAGTGTCGCAATTCGCCGCTGCCGCACCGGAAGCCGACTTTGTGGTGCTGTCAATCCGCCCGAAGGTGGTGGGTCAATCTGATGTAGAGGCGGCTTTACGCCGCCATATGGCGAGGTAAACTCGCCGCTACAGCAAGCTGACCCAATCCCCAACCCCACATTGATGAGAATCGGTTGATGTGGGAAAATAGGGCGTCGCATCGATATATCCTTGGCGCGCGACAGGATGACCCGCAGGTGCCCGCGGGTTACCATCGGAGATAGATGTAGTGTCCTCCCGGCGATTCGGCGTAATTCTTTGCCCGACGGATTTCAGCATTCACTCCGCCGCGGGATTGTGCGCGGCGGGCGGCATCGCGCACGCCTTCGGGGGACGTGTCGTGTTGCTGCACGCGCAGAGATGGGAAATTCCGGTGTACTTCACCAAGTCCCAAGCGCGTGCTCTGAAGGCGCAGTTGCGGCGAAGCGCCCGGACCGCATGGCGTTACGCGAACGATTTCGCCACGCAGCACCTGCCCGCGGACGTGGGGCGCACGGTTTTGCTGCTCGAGGAAGATCCCGTGGAGGCGGTGTTGCGGGTGGCGAAGGAACTTCACGCGGGACTGGTGGTGTTGGGAACGCACGGGAGGACTGGGCTGGCGCGCATCCGGATGGGGTCGGTTACGGAAAGCGTGTTGCGGCAAGTGGGCACGCCGGCGCTGACCTTGGGGCCGCGCCTCCAGCCGTCACCGCGCCTGGCACAAATCCACCGCATCCTGTGTCCGGTGAATTACACCGCCTTGGCCCGCGCGGCGTTTGACAATGCCGTAGGTCTGGCGGAAAAGACGGGGGCAGAACTGGTATTGGTGCATGTCATGGAGCACCCTGGGGTTCACGAAGATGGGAAGCTTTCCGAGTGGGCGCGGGCGGAGGCGGGCCGGCGCTGCGTCGTGAAAGAGGTAATGCTGAAGGGCGTCGCCGCCGAGCAAATCGTCAGCGAGGCGCGCCGTTGCCGCGCCGACATGATTGTGCAGGGCGCCCAGCCGCGTAGCTTTGCGGGTACCGTCCTCTTCGGCTCGACTTCGGAGCTGGTCATTCGCAAAGCCTCGTGCCCGGTGCTCTCGGTGATCCGAAAAGACCCCACGGCCAGTCGCGTCTCACCACTTGAGAAGCTGTGAAAGAATAAACAATCTCACGCAAAGACGCCAAGGCGCGAAGACTCGCAAAGGACGACTGCCTTTGCTGTCATCCTGGCCCTTCGCTGTCATCCTGAGCGAAGCGTAGGATCTCGCTCTGCCACTCAGGGGTAAACTGCGCGAAGGATCTCGCTCTGTTCTACTCAATCCGAAATTCTTTTCACGCGGCGAAGAAAAGGCTCACCACAGAGCGCACAGAGACCACAGAGAAAAGTACTTCGGCTTGCGCGGGTAGGGATTACGGTTCGTTGACCCCCAGTTTTTATTTGCGTCTATTCTCCGTGACCTCTGTGGCCTCTGTGGTGAAGTCCTTCCGTCGCGTGTGATCGGCGCTAGTAGAAGCGAATCTCATCGATGTCGAGCCTGAAGGTTCCGGGCGGGCCGTCGGCGCGGAATTCCAAAACCAGGGTGTTTTTGTGAGGGAAAGGGTTGGGGGTTGCCAGCCACGCCGCCGGCAAGCGAACGCCTTGCCATTCGGAGTCAGGGATAAAAGTGAGGGTGGGTGCGGGAAGGGTCAGATCGGGAGGCGTGATCTTGACCTGGAAAAGACGGCTATCGCCGCGCACTTCAAACTGAATGCCGCGCCAGCTCGGAGAACCCGCGGGGAGTGTGAAGGGGTACCGGACGGCAACGTATCCCCGGTCGGAGCCGGGGGCGGATTCGACGCGCCCTTTGAAGCGTAGCGCATGCCCGGTGCCGGCGGCCCCGGGCGAGATCACCTCGAGTTCGCCGAGCGAGCGCCCGGCGGCGTTCACATCCGTCGAGACCTGCCAGGTTTTCAGCAGTATTTCGGACTCCTCCGGACTCTCGAAGTCATTCAACAAAATGCTCGAGATGGAAAGGGCATGTTGCCCGGCCGCGAAAGGCTGGCGGCTGATGAGCGAATAGGTCTGTTTCCACGTGGCGGCGAGGTTTCCATACTCATTCATCCAAATCCCCATAACCAGAAAAGGCAGCATAAAGGTTATGGAGACCAACTTGGCGCGGGTGGAGATCTTCTCCTCTTTTTCCCAGCGGAAAAGCTTCCAAGCAAAAAGCAGGCCGAAAGTGCCGGAGACGAGGAGAACCAGCATCTCCGCTTGGTGGTCGCACAGCGACTGGCCTCCCACCATGATGGCTTGAAACGAGCTGACCAGATAGGTGGCGGGCAAGAAGGCGGCGAAGCGCTGGATCCATGGGGGCAGCATCGGTAAGGGCACGGTCACCCCCGAGAGAAAGAGCAGGGTGAGCCAGACGACGTTGTTGTAAACCTGCGCCTCCTGCATGGTGTTGGCCACGCTGGCAATGGTGAGTCCGAACCCGGCGAAAGCGAAGGTGCCGACGGTGACCAGGATGAGGAGCGTAAGCAGGTCGATTCTGAGCGGCATGTGGAAGAACACCATGGCGCAGAAGACCAACATCGCGATGGTGGGAAGCTCTAGCAGATAGTTCGCCAGCAGACTACTGAACACCATCGATCCTGGCCCGAGGGGCGCCAGACGATAGCGGCGCAGGCTGCCGCGCTCACGCTGCATCACCGATTGCAATCCTAGTCCGAAGAAGCCGCTCCCCATGATATTCAGGGTTACCACCGGCCCGAACATGTAAACCACCGCCTGCGGATTGCCTCGCGCAAAGATGCCCGAGTACACAAAAAGGAAAATGATGGGAAAGAGAAAGGTGAAGAAAAGCGCGACTTTCGTGCGCATCACCAGCTTGATCGACATCAGCGCAATGCGAATTGAGGGCATCATATTAATCGGGCCATCTGGCCATTTGTTCATCGGGTCATTGAGCCACCGGGGCATGGAGTCATCGCGCCATCGGATGATTTTAAGACCAATGACTCAATGGCCCGATGGCCAGATGACCCGATCATTAGTCTTCCATCCGCCGCCCGGTCATTTCCACGAACACATCTTCCAGGGTCGGCGGAGCGATGTGAAGGTCGAGCAAGGCGTTGCCTTCTGCCTCCAGAAAGCGCACCAGCGCTGCTACGGCCACGGCGGCCGGTTGCGCGTGGAGAAAATACCTGCCGTTGACCTCCCGGCAATCGGACACCGCGTCGAGCTGTTTCAAGCGGTCGGGCGAAACGGGCTTGGCAAGGGACACCTCGAGGCGCGTGCCCTGGCCGGAGTGGAGCACCAGCTCACGCGGCGTCCCCAAGGCGATCACTTGACCGTGGTCGAGAATGGCGACGCGGTCACACAGGCGCTCGGCCTCCTCGATATAGTGAGTCGTCAGCAGGGTGGTGCGGCGCTCCTCGCGGAAGCGTTCGATGAGGGCGTAAATGTCGCGGCGCAGTTGGGCATCAAGGCCCACGGTGGGTTCGTCGAGCAATACGAGTTCGGGATTATTCACCATGGCCAGTGCCAACGCCAGCCGCTGCTTCTGTCCGCCGGAAAGCTTTTCAAAAAACGCCCGGCGCTTTTCCGTCAAGCCAAATCGCTCCAACAACATTTCAATGGAGGCCGACGTGTGGTAAAAGCTGGCGAACAAGGCGAGAGCTTCTTCCACTCGAATCTTGTCCGGCAGCACCGTGGCTTGGAGTTGCGCGCCTATTTGCTCCTTGAGGGCAGTTTGCTCGCGCCCAGGGTCCATGCCGCACACCATCACCGTGCCGCCGTCCGGCTGACGCAGACCTTCCAGGATTTCGATGGTCGTGGTTTTCCCCGCACCGTTGGGCCCCAGCAAGCCGAAAACTTCGCCCGCCTGGATTTCAAAAGTGATTCCCCGCAGGGCCTCGAGGTCCCCATAACGCTTGCGCAAACCTTCCACGCGCACGACCGCGGAGTTAGGGTCATTCGACATGATGTGAGGAGTTCATGATATCGGACAGGAATACCCGAGGCAATCAGCATGAATGTCGAGGTGACAATTTGGCACAGAGTTTGGCCCCCAGTTTGTTGACAGGATACGAGAGTGTTATATTGAGCTATCATCATATATGGTTATTTCGACCGGGGGATGAGGATGAATTGTCCATGCAAGCCTTGTCCGAGCGGTGAAAGGTTTTGGGGTGAGCAATGAAAATCTTGGTTTTGAATTGTGGCAGTTCTTCCATCAAGTTCCAGCTCATTCAAACCGACAGTGAGCTGATTGAGTCCGACACCGACCGCTGCATTGCTAAGGGAACGGTGGAGCGTATTGGGACGGACGAAGCGACTTTGAAGGTGACGGTTCCACCCGATCCGACCATGTCCGTGACCGAAGAGATTCTCGACCACCAAGGGGCGCTGTCCCGGGTGATTGCGGCGCTGAAAGAATGCCATGCGATCGCGGACATCTCGCAGATTCAGGCGGTGGGGCATCGCATCGTGCACGGGGGAGAACGCTTTGCCTCCTCGGTGATCATCGACGAGGCGGTGGAGGAGGAAATCCAGAACTGCGTGGAGTTGGCGCCGCTGCACAATCCGCACAATTTGCGCGGCTATCAGGTGGCGCGCAAGGTGATGCCGCAGGTGCCGCAAGTGGCGGTGTTCGATACGGCTTTCCACGTGTCGATGCCGGCGCACGCCTATCTGTATGGATTGCCTTATTCCTATTACCGGCGATACCACATCCGGCGTTACGGGTTCCACGGCACTTCCCACCGTTACGTGGCGTTCCGCTACCGGCAGATTTTCGGCATGGCGCGCGACGAGGTGAACCTGATCACCACGCATTTGGGCAACGGCTGCTCGATCACGGCGATTGACAAAGGCCGCTCTATTGACACCTCCATGGGATTCACACCGCAGGAGGGCCTGCTGATGGGCACGCGCTGCGGCGACATCGATTCTGCCGCGCTTTTCTACATCATGTCGAAGGATGAATTGACCTTGCACGACATGTCCACGTTGCTCAATAGGTTCTGCGGCCTCTATGGAATCTCCGGCGAGTCGAACGACATGCGCGAGCTGATGACGGCTACCGCGAAGGGGAACGAGCAGGCGAAACTGGCGATTGAGGTTTTCTGCTATCGCATCAAGAAGTACATTGGCGCTTACAGCGCGGCGCTGGGGCACGTGGACGGCCTGGTGTTCACCGGCGGAATCGGGGAGAATTCGCCCTCCATCCGCGCCC
>Ga0187849_1001873_pt1 | contig 21344 bp, 16 predicted proteins | sample June2016WEW_4_10_2_FD_132412 | JGI IMG/M metagenome (GOLD analysis project Ga0187849, IMG submission 132412) | Peatland microbial communities from SPRUCE experiment site at the Marcell Experimental Forest, Minnesota, USA - June2016WEW_4_100 | ecosystem: Environmental > Terrestrial > Soil >...
ATCAGCTCTCTCCGAAAGGATTTAGACGCTCGAGATAGTGCCCATGGAGAATGAACTCTCCTACCCGCGAAGCGGGTTGAGTTCAACACCCTGCTTCAGCGGGGTGTTACGCGCCGAGCGAGCCAATGTCAACCGTTTTAACGGTTTTCGCGCTGCCGTATCTGCCACCCTCGACAAGGCCGCGATGCGCCCTTCGTTTCCTCGGCCCTCGGCCCTCGTTTCTGGCTGCTAATCGAAGGCGTGCCCGGCGCAGCACAGGACGTTGCGGACCTTGTGCCGGACCAGCTCTTTGACTCGAGCGCGGGCGGGACCGAGATATTTGCGGGGGTCGAATTCTTTGGGGGTTTCGGCAAAGACCTTGCGAATGCCGGCGGTCAGCGCCAGGCGCAGGTCGGTGTCGATATTGACCTTGGTGCAGCCGGTGCGGCGGGCGACCTCGATATCGGACTCAGGAACCCCTGCGGTGTCGGTGCCGAGTTTGCCGCCGTATTTGTTGATTTCCTCGACGAGTTCTTTGGGGACACTGGAGGCGCCGTGAAGGACCAGGGGATAGTCGCCCAGGCCGGCGTCCATGAGGGCTTTCTTGATGGCCTTGAGGCGCTCGAGGTCCAGGTGTTGCTCGCCCTTGAACTTGTAGGCGCCGTGAGAGTTGCCGATGGCCACGGCCAGGGAATCCACGCCGGAGAGCCGGACGAACTCGACGGCTTGTTGCGGGTGAGTGTAGTGGCCCTCCTTGGAGTAGCTGCCGCCCTGCTCGCCCTCGTCGAACTGGGCGCCGACCAACTGGCCCAGCTCCCCTTCGACCACGCCGTTGTGTTTGTGGGCGTACTCCACTACGCGGCGGCAGACCTCGATGTTCTTCTCCATCGGCTCGTGGCTGGCATCAATCATGACGCTGGTAAAGCCCTCGTCGATGCACTCCTTGCACAACTCGAAGCTGTCGCCGTGGTCCAGATGCACGGCGATGGGAATGTTGGACAGGCTAATGGCCGCTTCGATGAGCTTCTTGAGATAGATCGGATTGGCGTAGCCGCGAGCGCCTTTGGAGATCTGGAGGATGACCGGCGCTTTTTCCGCTTCACAGGCCTCCACGATGGCCTGGAGGAGTTCCATATTGTTGACGTTGAAAGCCCCAAGGGCGTATTTGCCTTTGAGGGCCTTGGCGAACAATTCTCTGGTATGTGTCAGTGGCATAAGTTTGGTTTTCGATTCAGTCAATCAATGAATCCGTCACTCAGCGGTCACAAAGCCCTGCGGCCGACCTTCGCACTAGAGACCGCCGGGGATGAAAGAAACCATAATGCCCGGAGCCGGGCAAGCCGGAAATGACAGCGCGCTAACGTTTGGGCGCATCCCACCTTTGTCGACCTCCCCCCAAATCATTAACACCTTGCTTCAGCGGGGTGTTACGCGCCGAGCGAGCGAATGTCAACCGTTTTAACGGTTTTCGCGCTGCCGTATCTGCCACCCTCGACAAGGCCGCGATGCGCCCCTAACGTTTGCTGACGACCTCCGACAGCTTGAAGATGGGCAGGAACATGCAGATGACCATGCCACCGACGACGATGCCCAGGAAGACGATGAGGATTGGCTCGATGAGAGACATCAGGCCCGCCAGGGTGGTCTCGATTTCTTCGTCCAGAAAATCGGCAATCCGCTCGAGCATGTTGTCGAGCTTGCCCGTTTGCTCGCCGGCGGTCACCATGCGGATGATCATGCTCGGGAAGATCGGGTGCTTGGCCAGGGCATTGGAGATGCTCTCACCGCGCTCGATATCGACGGCAGCAGTCTTGATGGCCTTTTCCATCAAGACGTTGCCCACGGTCTGCGAGACGATCTGGAGCACTTCCAGGATGGGTACTCCGCTGCGCACCAGCGAGGCCAGCGTGCGAGTGAACCGCGCCAGGCAGATCTTGTGAGCGATCGCCCCAAATATGGGCAGCTTGATGCGCCGGGAATCCCAAAAATGGCGGCCGGCAGGCGTCCTGATAAAGTAGATCCACCCATAAGCCAGCCCGCCCGCGCAGAAGAGAATGAGCACGATGTAATGCCTTACAAGATCGCTCGTGTTAATCAGGTACCGCGTGGGGGCGGGGAGCTTGGAGCCAAAGGTGGAGAAGACCTCCGCGAAGACGGGGACAACTTTGACCAGCAGGAAGCCCGTAATGAGAATCGCCACCACCGTCACCACGGTCGGGTACATCATGGCAGATTTGACCTTTTTGCGTATTCGGGCGGCATTTTCGAGGTAGGTAGCCAGGCGGGCCAGGATTTCAGCCAACATCCCGCCTCGCTCCCCCGCAGCCACCATGCAGATGAAAAGCCGGCTAAAAACCTTGGGGTGCTTCTGAAGGGCCTCCGAAAAACTGTCTCCTCCCTCAACCCGCGAGCAGACGTCGCGGATGACGTCGCGCATGACTTTGCTGGTCGTCTGCTCCGCCAGGGCTTGCAAGGATTGCACCATCGCAAGGCCGGCATCAATCATCGTGGCCAGTTGTCGAGTGAAAATCACCAGGTCCATGGCCGGCACCCGGCCTCCACCGGTGCGGCCCTTTTTGGCGACTCTCTCCTGAATGGCGACGACCAGGAGGTTGCGGTTCAACAGGGCGGCAATGGCAGCCTGTTCCGTGGCCGCCTCCACCGAACTGCGGATCTCGCGGCCGGACGCCGTATCCCGAGCGACATAAGCAAATGCACCCATAATCAGTATCCCTTGACCGGGAGCAGACTTCGTTCCACTTGCGTTCACAGGCTGGATTTCCACGGAAGATGGCCGGAGCGGCGGGAGGTGCGGATGTGTTTTTGGGCGCCTGCTGCATTTGGAGCGTCCCGTTTCCCCTCACCCCGGCCCTCTCTCTTGAGGAAAGGGCTGGCGTCAGGGGCGAAGCGGTAGCCGAACAAAAGCAGCTCGCAAAACCGGATCTGCGCCCGACCGGGCGTCTTGCTGTGCTTGGAGGTCCGGCCCGCGGCTCCCTTTTCTCGGGCCAATGCCCCAGGTTGGTACAGTGTTGTCTGAAATCGGGAGAAAGAATCTTATTGTCAACCAACGGACTTTTTCCTATCTATTGCCGCAAGAGCACCGGTTTTGGTGCGAGGGCAGACTGGATTTGCCCTCTCTCGAGATGCAGAATTAGACAGGTACTAGCAGAAAAACAAACATATCGGAGGAACGAATGAAGTTTAATAAATGGACAGTAGCGCTGGCCGCCGTCGGGGTGGTTAGCCTGGCGTCCGCTGCCAGGGCCGAGGAGAAGGCGAGTGCCGTTGCAACGGCCCTTTCGTCGACTACCATCAGCGGGTACGTGGACACGTCGGCCCAGTGGAACTTTGGGACCGGCAACTATAACCAGCCGCCTTACAAGTTCAACAGCCCGAGCAAGGCCGACGGCTTCAACCTGGACGTGGTCCAACTCACGATCTCCAAGCCGCTGGATGAAACGCCCTGGTCCGCCGGCTACCGCGTTGACCTGTGGTTCGGCCCGGATGCAAATACCCTGGGCACCACCTCCATCACGGGGCTTGGTGGCGGACCCTCGGACTTCGCCATCCGGCAGGCCTACGTTTCGCTCAACGCGCCCGTGGGCAACGGCATTGACTTCAAAGTCGGCGTGTTCGACAGCATCCTGGGTTATGAATCGGTCGAGTCCCCCAACGATCCCAACTATACCCGTTCCTACGGCCATAGCATGGAGCCGCAGACCCATACGGGTGTGTTGGCCACCTATCATTTTTGCAGCGCCGTCAGCGTGAGCGCAGGCGTAGCCGACACCGTCGGTTCGACCATCAATGAACGCGCGTTCGAGGGTCTCAATACCTCCGGCGCCAATATGGCTGAGAGCTATAAGACCTATATGGGCTCCATAGCCTTGACCGCTCCGGAGAGCATGGGATTCCTGGCCGGCTCGACCCTCTACGCCGGATTCGTCAATGGCTTCTCCGATCACGCCGCCAATGCCGGCGGCACCGGCAGCCAAACCAGCTATTATGCCGGGTCCACGATCGCCACCCCGATCAAAGAGCTGCAATTTGGCGTGGCCTTTGACTACCTCGACATGAGCATGGTTCACGGCCAAACCTGGGCCGCAGCCGGCTATGCCAGCTACCACGCCACCGAAAAACTGAGCTTCCATGCTCGCGGTGAGTACTTGAAGGACAGCTCCGGATTCTTTGGCTATGCGGGCAGCACCAGCGAAACCCCTTTCCTGACCAGCGACACTGTCCTGGCCATGACCGGGACCGTCCAGTACGACCTGTGGAAGAACGTCATCAGCCGCCTTGAACTGCGTTGGGACCACTCCCTGAGCGGCAGGGATGCCTTCGGCGGCGCCACTCCCGACTCATCGCCTGACCGCCAAAATGCCTGGTTGTTGGCGGCCAACATCATTTACAGGTTCTGACCTGTCAGTTCCTCCACAAGCCCCTTTCGCCTCGGCCAAAGGGGCTTTTTTGTTCTTGGGCGCGATTAAAACCGTCGGTTAGGTCACGGCGCCTCTTTGCCCCGGAGGGGCTTGCGAGAATAGCCCGGCGTTTCAACGCCGGGTCAGCGAACCGAAAGAGAGTTCCGTCCCGAAGGGACGGCCGAGGGGGACGGGTATTCTCAGTCGTCCCTTCGGGACGAGGGTCTCTGTTCTGGCCTCCCCGGCGTTGAAACGCCGGGCTACTGCCAGATGTCCCTCCGGGACAAAACTCCGGCGGCGCAAGCCCGACGCTTTCAATCGCGCCCTTTTGTTCTTCGGCCACTTGACAGCCGGCCGGAGATGGTGTTTATTAGCGGCGATAGAAAGAATGAAGTATAAGAGTTCGAGTATGACTACTACGGTTCAGATTGGCCGGCGAGGCCATGGACAGAAGTCCGTGTGGTGTGGTGCCACCGGCGCTGGCATTGCGGGAGGGAACTTCTAACTGCTCGACACAGATTTTCAGAAAAACCCGCGATTGCCAGTCAATCGCGGGTTTTTTGATGGAATGATGCCGCCCGGATGGGCGGCGCTAAAGAAAGATGAAGTCATGAAAGCAAACCATAGCCGGATGCACACCCGGTTCCTGCCGGAGACCCGGTTTGAGGTCGAACCGGCGCCTCCGGCGCCGTTTCGGGCCCACGAGGCAGACCCTCTGGAAAGGCTCAAACGCCGCTTGCTCGATCTGCATTTGGAGGGAGTCTGGGATGCGGAAACGAACTGCCGGTTGCGGCGGGCCGCCAACGAAGCGGCGGCCCTGGCCTGGGTCACGCCGTATCCGCTGCTGGTGTTTCCGGTGCTCTTCGAGGAACAAGCGGCGGCGGCCGCCACCCGAGCCCAACGCCAAGCCCAAGTGCGGCTCCGCAGCCGGGAGTTGCTGGCGCTATGAGCTTCAAAGGATCGGCTCGCGTCCCGCCTCGGCCACCTGGATGCCGCGGCGCAGGAGCAGGAGGCCGACAGGGGCAATCGTGGTGGTCAGGGCGATAATGAGCCAGAGCGCGGCCGAGTCGCGCGGGCCGGTCTCCGGGCAGAACCTGGCCAGCAGCACGCCGGAGAACATGGCCACCGGGAGCTTGGCCAGGAAAAAGGGAAGATAGGAGAGAGACATGTAAGAGGCTTCCTGCCCTCTGGGCGCGATCGCCGCCGCGTATTCATAGAGCCTTGGCGAGTAAATCGATTCTCCCACCGAGAGCAAGGCAATGAAGAGAAAGATCATGACGTAATACGGGTTGACGCTGCCCGACCCGCCGGCGCCCTTCCTGGCGATTTCCGAAGGGAAAGCCTCCTCGAGGAGCCGGCGGTTGAGGCGGGCCAGTTTGGTCCCCTGCGGTTTCTTGGCCAGTTGCGCCTTTTCCTTCGCCGTGAGCGCCAGGCTTGGGAAGCCTGGCAACTCGTTCAGCGGGCCGTTCCTGATGATGGCGCCCAGGTCTTCGGCCAGGGCGACGCGCAATGGATGCGCGCTGCGGGCCAGTTCCCCAGTGTAGGTGTCCTCGAGCAGCAACCGGTTCAGGAGCAAGGTCTGGTTGGGAAGCCGTGGCGCGGGCATCCTGCCCGCGTCTTGCCGTGACGCAGGCATCCTGCCCGCCTGGGGAAGCGTCCCGGCTTTGGCCTGGTTCGGATGCTTGTCCAGGAGCGCCAGCGCCGCTGGGGACAAGGCCACGCCGGCGAATCGTCTCTCATCGTAGAGTGTCTTGCCATGGAGAATGCGATTTAACTCCTGCGCCAGGACGGCCTGCCGCCCAGGCTCAGGCCGGTTTGCATCCGCCAGCAGCGCCAGGCTGGCCGGCGAGAACTGGCTCCAAACAAAGGTGGAAACGGGCCGGGTCGCCGCATTGGCATCGTCGCGCAACCGGGCCGCCAGAGCCGCCGCCCCGCTAATGTCTCCCGCGGCGAACAGGGCGGAACTGGGATGCGGCCCGAGACCGGCGGCCCGCTCCGGCAGTTCCCGGCCCAGGAGCGCCCGCGTCGGTTCCGAAAGGGCCTGACCAAGCGCGCCGGATACCGGGTTGGAGGGGGATTGGAGCTTGGCAGCCAGGGCGGGCAGATCCGGAAAATCATCCGGTGAGAACCGGGCATCGCCTCCGAGCCAGTCGTTGGCGATGCCACGGCCCAACCAGCCATCGGCCAGCGGCTGGAACCACCTGGGAGGCAGGGCCATGAAAAAGACCGAGGCCGCGGCGATTGCGCTGCCGACGCTGACCATTCTGTAGGCGGAGATTCTCTGGGTCAGCGCCCCGACGATGGGCACCAGGAAGAGGATCAGAACAGAATTGATCGCGAACAGACGGCCCACCGGCGCGCCTTCCCCCAACTCCCGGATGCCGAACTTGGGATAGGTGTAATACATCTGAATGAAAATCAGGCGCACGAAGGCCGCCAGGCCGAGGAAGGCCAGGAACTTGTAAAAACCGCGCTGGCGCCACAACCCGGCGAAGATGTGGACGGTCTCGCGCAACGCGTCGCGCGTCATGAGCCCGAAAGCGTGCCAGAGGCTCGCATCCGGGTGCTTGGGCCGTTCCGGGGTGATTCTCACGCCATAGTCGGTGGCCTCGACACCGTCGCGCAGAGCAAACCAGGCAATGGGCAACAGGGAAACCTCGATGAGCAAGCTGATGAGGAAGAGCGCCCGGTAGGTGGTGAAGTCCAGCCGCAGCCACGGCAGCGCCAGATGGCCGTGGGGTTCGCCCAGGCTTTGGCGCGCGTGGTCGAAGATGTAATCGGCGATGATGAACCCGCCGTTCATCATGGCATAGAAGAGGGCGAAGGAAATCGAGCGCTGGGCGGTGGTCGAATAGCGGCGGACACCGGCCGCCAGCACGGGCCCGCCCAGGGCCTCGCCCAGGGCCAGAGGCAACAGGCCTCCGGCCAGGGCCAGCCATTTCACGGTGGTGAACGTCATCACCGCCCGCGACGCCACGGTGACCGCCAGCCCCAACAAAATGGCCTTGCGCAGGCCGATGGCGTCCGCCAGAGACCCGGCGAAGACCGCGAACAGAGTCATTACCGCCGACCACCCCGCCACCATAAAGCCCGCCCACTGGTCGCTGTAACCCAGGTCGGACGAGAGCCAGAGCACGAAGGTCAGATTCATGACCTGGTAGGCCGCAATCCCGACCAGCTTGACTAGCAGCACGATCCATAACTCGCGCGGCGCCTCGCGCAGGACCGTGAACCGGCTTAGAAATGCCGGGAGCGCGGCGCGGGTTTGCGCCGCCGGTGTCGGCCCCGCAGAGGCAGTGCTCATAATTCCAGATAAACCCGCTGCGGCGCCAACGGCTGTTTGCGGTGCTCGAACATCTGCCCCCGAAGCATACCTGCGTGGCGCCGCGCGTGAAAGGATGAAACCCGCGTTAATGAAAACGTTGTTGAATCCTTTCTGCGTTCATGACATAATCGGCCCACTTAAGACCTTAAGACCTAACATGCAAAAGACGAACATAGAAACCAGCGCAAAACCGAGCACGTCCACCTTCACCCGTCGCCAATTCCTGAGTTGCACGACCCTGGCGCTCGGCGCCGCGGCCATCTCGAGTTGCCGCGCGCCGTCGAAGTCGTCCAACACCCCGTATGTCGGCCGGGTCCTGGGGGCCAATGAGCGCATCAACGTCGCCTGCATCGGCGTCGGCGGCAAAGGCGACAGTGACAGCAACGACGCCGCGGCGTGTGGCGGCAACATCGTCGCCCTGTGCGACGTGGACAGGGACACGCTGGCGGGCAAGGTCAGGCAGTTCGAGAACAAGTTTCCCGAGGTCAAACAGTACCGCGACTACCGGAAGATGCTCGAGGACATGGACAAGAGCATTGACGCGGTGACCGTTTCGACTCCGGACCATAACCACGGCATCGCCGCCATTCGCGCGATGAAGCTGGGCAAGCACTGTTTCTGCCAGAAACCGCTGGTGCAGACCGTCTATGAGGCCCGGACAGTGCGGAAGCTCGCCAAGGAGAAGAACCTGGCCACGCAGATGGGCAACCAGGGCAGCGCGGAACCCGGGTTGCGGCGCGCGGTCGAGGTGATCCACGCCGGGGTCATCGGCAATCCGCTCGAATGCCATATTTGGTCCAACCGCCCCATCTGGCCCCAGGGTCTGGATCGGCCTGCGGGCCAAGACCCGGTGCCTGCGAAGCTGGAGTGGGATCTGTGGCTCGGTCCGGCCCCGGAGCGGCCTTACAAGGAAGGTGTCTATCATCCCTTTAGCTGGCGCGGGTGGTTCGATTTCGGCACCGGCGCCTTGGGCGACATGGCCTGCCACACCGTGAACATGCCTTTCCGCGCCCTCAAACTGGGCTATCCCACTGTGGTGGAACTCGAGAAGGCCTCGAAGATCTATCCCGAGACCTTCCCCAAGACCTCCCGCATCCGCTTCGAGTTCCCCGCCCGCGAGGGCCTGCCTCCGCTCAAGTTCTGGTGGTATGACGGCAATCCGGACGACAAATCGAGCCTTCGTCCCTCCGGGGAGGCTGTCAAGGAAATCCTCAAGTCGATTAAAGACCCCCTCCCCGGCAGCGGCGCCCTCATCATTGGCGAGAAGGGCAAGGTCTTTTCTCCCGACGATTACGGGTCTTCGTTCTTCGTGTGGATGAATGGCGAAGAGGGGTACACGAGTGGCAATCAGCACGAGGCCTGCAAGTCCGTGCCCCAAACCATCGCCCGCTGCCCGAAGGTGGGGGGGTTGGAGCGAAATCACATGCAGGAGTGGTTCCAGATGATGAAAGAGGGCACGCCCGCCTACTCGAACTTCGACATCGCCGCTTACCTGGCCGAAGTCGTTCTGCTGGGCTGCGTGGCCTTGCGCGTCGGCCCGGGCCGCCGTATGGAATGGGACGGCCCGGCCATGTGCTCGCCCAACATCCCCGAAGAAGCCGCCAGGTTCGTTAAACGCCACAACCGCCCGGGTTGGGAGGCCTAGGGGCTCGTGCAAGAACCAATTCCGGGATCCGAATGCCTGGGGTGGAGCGTGAAGCGTGAGGGCGTCGCAGCGTGGGAGCGTGAGAGCGTGGAGCGTGGGAGCGTGAGATGGTGGCAAGCGCTACGATGCCCTCACGCTCCACGCTCCGACGCTCCGACGCTCCACGCTCTGGACGCCAGGCAAAGGCAGTTTGTTAGAATTACGCCCAAAGCACCGAGGTTGTTTCTGCACGGGCGCTGAATCCCTCCTCCCGGCTGAACCCCACGACACCACAATCCCATTTGCCGGCCGGCCCGGCGGAGCAGCTCTTGCGGCGCGGCTGCGCCTGTGCCGAGCAAGGCCAGGCGCTCGAGGCGGCCAAACTGTTTGTCGCGGTCCTGCAACGGGAGCCCGACTGTTTCGAGGCGCATTGCCGCCTCGGCACGGCCCTCCGAGAGCTCAATCGACTTGAGGAGGCGGTCCAGTGCCTGGAGGCTGCCATCCGCCTGCGCCCCTCCTATCCGCGATTGCATTTGCTGCTGGGCGCCATCCACCAGCAGGGCGGCAACCTCGAGGCCGCCGCCGAGTGTTGCCGCCTGGAAATCGCCCTCGATGCGGGCAACGCCGACGCCCATTACGACCTCGGCCTGGTTCTGCAGAACCTGCACCGGCCCGTCGAGGCCATGGCCGCCTATCGCCAAGCCCTGGCCCTGCGCCCAAGCCATGTCGGCGCCCTGATCAACCAGGGCCTTCTCTACCAGGAGCAACCCGACCTCGAAGCGGCGATAGCGTGTTGCGAACAGGTCCTGCGCCTCGAGCCCGCCCATGGCGAAGCCCATTGGCAGCTTGGCACCGCCTTGCTGGCCAAAGGCCAGTGGGAGCGCGGGTGGACCGAATATGAATGGCGCTGGAAACTCAAAGACTTCACCACGCCCGCCCGGGCATTTCCCCAGCCGCTCTGGGATGGGTGCCAGTTGGGGGGGCGGCGCATTCTGCTGCATGCCGAGCAAGGCTACGGGGACGTCATTCAATTCATCCGTTACGCCCCGCTGGTGGCGCAACGCGGCGGTGAAGTGCTCCTGGGCTGCCCCGAGGCCCTGACCGCCCTTCTGGCCCGCGCGCCGGGCGTCAGCCGGGTTGCCACCGGGCGGGCCGGCTTGCCGGCCTTCGATTTCCACGCCCCGCTCCTAAGCCTGCCGGCCATTTTCCGGACCACGCAGGCAACGCTCCCGGCCAAAGTTCCGTATCTCACCCCGCCCAAAGAGGTCTTCCCAATCGGGCCGACGGAGGCGGGCTGCCTCAAGGTTGGCCTCGCCTGGGCCGGCGACGCCAAACACAAGAACGACCGCAACCGTTCGATGCCGCTGACGCATTTTGGGCCGCTGATGGAATTGCCGGGCGTTCAATGGTTCAGCCTCCAGGCAGGCCCCAGGGCCTCGGACCTGGCCCAAGCCCCGTGGGTGGGCCGCCTCACGGACCTGGGCGCCCGGTTCGCCAACTTTGACCAAACAGCCAGCGCCATTGTCCAACTCGATTTGGTCATTTCGGTCGACACCGCCGTGGCCCATTTGGCCGGGGCTTTGGGGAAACCGACCTGGACGCTGCTGCCTTTTGCCAGCGAGTGGCGTTGGATGGTTCACAGGTCCGACAGCCCCTGGTATCCCACCCTGCGGCTGTTCCGCCAAACCCAACCGGGCGACTGGCCCGAGCTGATGCACCGGGTCAGAGACGCGCTGATGGCGAACAGATTTTGACCACGGATGACACGGATGACGCGGATACAAAGCCGGAAAAAGAATTGGCCTGGCGCCTGTCTTGGCGTTAAGCTGTGTGTATTATCAGCATGAGCACTGCTGCCTTGACTCGAGCCGGCGCGCGGCTGGCCCCGGCGCCCGCCGGGGCCGGAAGCGATCTCACGCTTCCCGTGGCGCGGCCCGCCGCCAGGCCCTTCAAACTCCTGGGCGAGGTGCTGCGCCACGGCGGACCGGGCTATCTGCAGTTTGCCATCACCAACATCTGCAACGCCAGGTGCGATTTCTGCAATTTCGCCGTGGACCGTTTCGATCCGAAACTGCGGCACAGCGTCACCCTCGGGGAGGCGCGCGACGTGATCGACATCTGCCGGCGCAACCATATCGGCTACCTGCTCTTTGTGGGCGGCGAACCGCTGGCGCACAAAGACCTGGGCGCCATGACCCGCTATGCGGCCCAGCGCGGCCTTCGCCCGATGATCTGCACCAACGGCTCGCTCTGGACCGACCAAAACATGCGCGAACTGGCCCGCGACGGGCTGAGCAGCGTCATCATGTCGGTGGATGCCCACGACGTGGCGCGACACGAGAAAAACCGCGGGCTGCCCGGCGTCTGCCGCAAGATCCGGAACGCGAACGAAGTCTTCGGCCAGCTTGGCGTGCAAACCACCGCCAGCGTCACAGCCAGCCGCCTGATAGAGGATTACGACAAGCTCCCCGGGTTCCTGACCGCCCTCGGTTTCCAAAGCTGCACCTTCAGCTACCCCCTGAGCAGCCTGGCCTCCAGCTACCTGAGCTTCAGCGACTCGAGCCTGGTCAATTACAAGACCGGGGAGTTGATCCGGGTTTTCGAGAATATCAAGCAGATGAAACGGCGCAGCGATTTCACGGTCGTCAACCCGCGCGAATCTCTCTGCGAGATGCAACGGCATCTGCGAGGTGAACCCGAGAAATTCGGCTGCCTGGGGGGCCACAAGTATTTCTACCTGGACTGGAACCTGAATCTCTACCGCTGCCACTTCTGGGAAAAGCCGATGTGCAACATCTATGAGTTCGACGAGTCCAAACTCATCCGCGACGGCTGCACCCGCTGCATGATCGATTGCTACCGCGACCCCAGCGTCCTTCAGTTCGTCGCCATCAACGCCAGTGACGCCTGGAACAACCTCAAACGCGGCAAACTCCTGGCCGCCGCCAAAAACATCCTCGACCGCCGCAACCTGACGTCCCTCAAGGCGGTCTGGGAAGACCGCAAATGGATCGGCGGAGTTTGAACAGTTCTAACCAAGCAGTCCGTTGCTTCCTGGTTGCGTCGTTATCGGTCTGTTTCGCCGCGGTCGGGACGGCGGCAGCTCGGGGCGAGAACTGGCCGGGTTGGCGGGGGCCGCGCGGGGACGGCACGAGCCTGGAGCAGAACGTCCCGACTCAGTGGAGCGCAAGCGAGAACATCGCCTGGAAGACCCCCTTGCCCGGCGAGGGCCATTCTTCGCCGATCGTGTGGGGGGATCGGATTTTTCTGACTACGGCGCTCAAGGAGACGCAGGAGCGCGTCCTGCTGTGCCTGGAGGCCTCGACAGGCAAGTTGCTCTGGCAGCAAACCGTCCTGCGCGCCCCGCTCGAGGCGAAGAACCCCGAGAACAGCTACGCCTCCGCCACGCCGGCCACCGATGGCCAGAAGGTCTTTGTCACCTTTTTGGATGGCAAGGACGTGGTCGTGGCCGCACATGACTTCAACGGCCAGCAACTCTGGCGCGTCCGTCCCGGCCAATTCCAGGCCGTCTGGGGTTTCAGCCACAACCCAATGCTTTTCGAGGACAGGGTCATCGTGGACTGCGACAGCAAGGGGGAGAACTTCGTTGTGGCCGTAAGCCGCGCGGATGGCCGGACGCTCTGGAAGGCCCCGCGCCAGAACGGCACGCACAGCTATAGCGCGCCCCTCATCCGCGAGATGGCAGGCCGCCTCCAAGTGGTTGTGGCCGGCGACAAAGCCGTGACCGCCTATGATCCCCGGAGCGGCAAGATGTTGTGGGTGGTGGACGGCCCCTCGGAGGACTGCGTGGCCACGCCGGTTTTTAACGAGGCGGCGGGCCTGGTCCTGAGTTGCAGCAGTTGGCCCAAGCGCGTCCTGATCGCCATTAAGCCCGACGGCGAGGGCAACGTGACGCAAAGCAAGGTGGCCTGGAGCACGGCCGAGGGCGCCCCTTATGTTCCTTCCCCGATCAGTGTGGGCAAATGGTTTATGACCTCCTCTTTCAGCGATAAAGCGGCCTATTGTTTCGAGGCGGCCACCGGCCGGATTCTCTGGCGCGAGAAAATGGGTCTGCATCATGCCTCGCCGGTTACGGCCAATGGCCTGGTGTACTTCTTGAACGACGACGGCGTGATGCACGTGGTCAAGGCGGGGCCGCAATTCGAGTTGGCAGCCCCCAACGAGCTCGGCGAGAAAACCTACGCCTCACCCGCCATCAGCGGCGGACGGATGTTTCTGCGGGGGTTCAAGAACCTGTACTGCATCGGCCAACCGGCCAGGCCGTGAGCAGCGCCAATTCATGAAAGGGGTGGGGACGGCTCGTCCCCTGTTCTCCTTCCCATGGGCCGCCAAGAAGCGGGGACGAAGCCGTCCCCGCCCCTGGCTTTGCGGCTTCATGAGTTGGCCCTGGACAACAGGGTCCAGCGGCTTTTCCCCGTTGCATTGCCGCGGCACTCGGGATATACAGCCTTTACTTATGTTTCGCGTACTTGCGTCGGATGACTTTCCTCCGTTCGGGAAGTTCTGGATGGAATTCCCACCCGTCGAGAATAAACCGGCGGAGTTGGCTGAGGTGCATCTGTTCACAGGCGTGAACGGCACGGGCAAGACGCGCCTGCTGGCGCTCCTTGCGGCGGTACTCAAGGGCGATTCGGCCTCGAAAAAGAGGTTGAAGGGGGCGACCGACGGCATTGGTGTTTTTGCGTCCCGTAGGCTGCATGCGGCGGGACCAGGGGAGTCACAATGGCAGAGGAGCAAGACCCACAAGGAATACATGGTGTTCTTTGATCAAGACTCGGCGTTTCAGAAATGGGTCGGCGAGGTCCCCGCATTTGCTTACGACGGTACAGCCTATGTTTCCGATGCTCCCATTGCGGTAATGGCGGGGGTGCCGAGACCGGATCGCGCAGATTGTCTGTCCTTCTCCCGAACAGGAGATCACTCCGCGGTTTTGCTCCAAGCTGTTGCCAACCTGAAGATGCAGTCAGCAATGGACATGATGAATGAAAGTGCCGGCAGGGGCGTCACTCGTGCGGCGCAACTCGTTCGAGCGGTGGAGGACGTGCTGACCAAAATCACAGGCCAGCAGTTCCTCTTCAATGTAACCGCCTATCCTCAGCCTGCGCTGCAAGTGAACTGGGCGAACGTGGAGATGCCGTTTGACCTTCTTCCGGATGGCCTGCGCTCCATCATCGGCTGGATGGTGGACGCGGTAGTGATGATGGATGCCTGGCTCCAAGGCAAGGGCCCGTTGGAGGAAACGGAGGCGGTGTTCCTGCTGGACGAAGTGGAGGGCCACCTCCATCCGGTCTGGCAAAGGCGGGTTCTCCCCGCCTTCCAGCGTCTCTTCTCCAAAGCGCAGATCTTTGTGGCGACACACTCGCCCTTCGTCATTTCATCGCTGGGCCACGGGTGGATTCACCCCCTGATTTTGGAGAAGGACGGAAAGGTCAAGATAAAGGAGCCTGTGCCCGCAAAGGCCGGAGAGAGCTACATCTCCGTAATCGAAGACATCATGGGATTGGAGGAATGGTATGATCCTGAAACGGAGAAGCTTCTGGCCGAATTCAGAGCAGAGCGGGACCGGGCCTACCAAGGGGACGCCGAGGCCAAGGGCAAGGCTGTTCGTTTGGCGGAGGGCCTCTCCGCCCGGAGCATGGAACTCCGCTACATGATGGGGAAGGAATTGAGCCAAATGGAACGTCGGTTGGCCAAAGCCGGAGCAAAATGAGAAAGTTCAAGCGTGCGCCCGCGCCGGAGTTCCTTCTGGGAAAATGGGAATTGTGGGGAAAGGAGTGGGAACAGCGCCGTGCCGAGAGTTCAACGGCTTGTTTCCACTGGCACAGGGTCGAGGGCGAATCGGTCAACCGTAAGCTCCTGCCTGTGCTGAAGGCGCAGGTGCAGGATCATTGTTCCTTTTGCGATAACTACCCCATCTGCCCGCCGTCCTACGATACGGTGGAGCACTTTCGGCCCAAGACGCTTTTCCCGCGGGAGGCTTACAGGTGGGAGAATCTGTATTATTGTTGCGATTGCTGCCAGGGAAAGGGGGATGAGTTCGACGAGGTCTTGCTCCAGCCTGACGCGGAAGATTACGCGTTCGACCGATTTTTTCGCTGGGATTACACGCGTGGAACCCTGGAGGCGAATGAGCTGGCCTCGGCCGAGGATCAGCACCGGGCCAGGGTGACGCTGAAACTCTACCGCCTGAATGCCGGGCATCCGTCGCTCCGTCGCTGGGAACTGCGTCGCCGATCCCTCATGCCGGGTGAGCCGCTCGATGACTTTGCGTATCGGGACTTTGTCGGGTCCCCTCCACCATAGGCCAGCAGCAAGTTCAAGCGCAACGCGCAACCGAAAATGCAACCGAGAATACCAGGGCCGATCAGCAGCTTGCAATTCCCAGCGGTCGGGGCGCAAATCAGTTTTTGTACACCCCTCGCCCCTGCATTCTGTCCCGGAGGGACATTTGAGAATAGCCCGGCGTTTCAACGCCGGGATCAGGCCACAGAGGCACCCCGTCCCGAAGGGACGGCTGAAAACCAAGCGCCACTTCGGCCGTCCCTTCGGGACTTGTCCATCGGTACGTCCAAACCCGGCGTTGAAACGCCGGGCTATTCTCAAATGTCCCTCCGGGACAAAGGCTCGACCGCAAGGTGTACTCAAAAGCTGATTTGCGCCCTGGGAGCGTGTCCGAACGACTCCCACTCCGAATCCTTGTCGCCGCCTCTGTCGCGACCCTTTGTCGAAAAACAGCCAATGCGACAAAGTTCACGACAAAGGATGCGACCAAGGTTTCATCCCGGCGGGTTTTTCGGACAGGCGCTAACAGTTGGCGCCGCCATTATCGCGGTCGCCTGCAGCGTGGCCGCAGGCGCGGCGGAGTTCCACGGCAAACCGTACGAGGGCGGAGATGTTTATGCGGACACGTGGGTAGCGACCGATGGCGCCGGGCGCGTCATGCCCGGATTCAAAGAATGCGGCCCGGTTAAACCGGACAAGTGGGTGGGGATTTTCTATTGGACGTGGCACACGCCAAACCGGGGCGGGCCGAACGATAATACCAGGATCATCGCCGGAGCGAAAGACGGCCCGGTGACCTGGCCGGCCAACGGCGCGCCGCATCACTGGGGCGAGCCCGAGCTGGGGTACTACTTGATGACGGATCCCTTCGTCATTCGCAAGCACGCCAGCCTGCTGGCCGAGGCTGGGATTGATGTCGTTCTCTTCGACACGACCAACCCACCGTTCACGTGGAAAGAGGAGTACGAGGCGCTGTGCCGGGAGTATGCGGCGATGCGCCGGCAGGGCGCCCGCACGCCGGCCATTGGGTTCATCGCTCCGTTCGGCGACCCCCGCCCCATAACCGATCAGCTTTGGCGCGACCTGTACCAGCCGGGCCTTTGGAAGGAACTCTGGTTTATGTGGGAGGGCAAACCGTTGTTGCTGGCGGACAAGCAGTTCATCAAGGACCCGGAGATGCTGAGTTTCTTCACGTTCCGCCGGCCAATGCCGGATTACTGGGACGGGCCGAGTGGGCCCGACCAGTGGAGTTGGCTGGAGGTCTATCCGCAGCACGTCTTCAAAAACAGCCGGGGCGAGCCCGAGCAAATGAGCGTAGGCGTGGCCCAGAACGCCTTGCCCAATACGCCGGGCCCCGCCCCCATGAGCCACAAGGCGGGGGCGATGGGCCGGAGTTGGCGCCAGGGCAAAGCGGACCACTCGGCAGGGGCGGTGGACCTGGGCCTGAACTTCGAGGAACAGTGGCGGCGTGCCCTCGAGGTGAACCCGAAATTCATCTTCGTGACCGGGTGGAACGAGTGGATCGCCGGACGCTACACCGAATGGAGCAAATACAAGGACACAGAGTGCTACTATCCCGGGGGCCTGTTTGTCGATGAATACACCCAGGAATACAGCCGAGATTGCGAGCCGATGCGCGGCGGGCACGGAGATAACTACTATTACCAGTTGGCCGGCTGGGTGCGGCGGTTCAAAGGGGTGCGCGAGCGGCCCGTGGCCGCCGGCCCAAGCCGGATTGTCATTGACGGCTCGTTCGACGATTGGAAGGACGTCGTGCCTGAGTTCCGCGACGTCATTGGCGACACGCTCCATCGCGACCACAAAGGTTATGGGGACGCGGTCTATCGCAACGACACCGGGCGCAACGATTTTGTGATTCTCAAGGCGGCATACGACGAGGCGAAGGTCTATTTCTTCGCGCAAACGCTGGACAGGATCACACCGCGAACGGACCGGAACTGGATGCTGCTCTTCCTGGATGCGGACCAGGACGCGGCGACAGGCTGGCTGGGCTACGATTTTCTTATCAACCTCGAGGCGCCCAGCGATACGGAAACGACGGTCAAGGCCTGGCGCAACGGCCAATGGGAGACGATCGGCAAGGCAAGCTATCGGGTCAACGGCAACGGGATGGAGATTGGCATCGCGCGCGGGCTCATCGGCCAAACGGGCAAAACGCCCGCTTTCGATTTCCATTGGGCAGACAATATCCAGCGCCTCGATGACGTGTCCGAGTTCGGTCTCAACGGCGATAGCGCCCCCGATCGGCGGTGGAATTATCGTTTCGCCTCGTCAGGGCCAAGTCCTTTGCTACACTCCGCGCCATGAGCATGACCAACGTGCGTCTGGGAATCATCGGCCTCGGCAACATCGGGCAGCACCATGCGGGCTATCTCACGGCGGGCAAGATCAATCGCGCCGAGTTGGTGGCGGTGTCGGATTCGGTGCCGGGCAAACTCGAGGAATTCAAGCCGCTGGCAGTTTTTGCCGACGGCGAGGAGTTGATCCGCTCGGGCCTGGTCGATGCGGTCATTATTGCGACACCGCATTACCAGCACACGACCCTGGGCATCGCCGCTCTCCGGCAGGGCCTGCACGTCATGGTGGAGAAGCCCATCTCGGCGCACAAGGCTGACGCCGAGCGGTTAATCGCGGCGCACCGGCAGAACTCCCGGCTGATCTTTGCCGGGATGTTCCAGCTTCGCGCCGAGCCGCGTTATTTGAGGATCCGCAGGCTGCTGAGCGACGGCCAGTTGGGCGAGTTGGTGCGGATGAGCTGGATCATGACCGATTGGTTTCGCACGGAGGCCTATTACGCCAGCGGCGGCTGGCGGGCGACCTGGAAAGGGGAGGGGGGCGGGGTGCTGCTCAACCAATGCCTCCACAACCTCGATGCGATGCAATGGTTGCTGGGCATGCCGGCCCGCGTCCGCGGCTTCTGCCAGCTCGGCCGCTTCCACCGGATCGAAGTCGAGGACAACGTCTCGGCCTATCTGGAATATCCCAACGGCGCCACCGGCACGTTTGTCTCCTCGACCGGCGAGGCCCCCGGCGCCAACCGGTTCGAGCTCGTGGGCACGCGCGGCAAGCTCGTCCTCGAGCGGGACCGGCTCGCTTTTACCCGCAACGAAACCGACATGCTCGAATTCAGCAGGACCGCCAAAACCGGCTTCGCCAAACCCGAGGTATGGCAGGCGGACATCCCTTTCGAGAACGCCGCCAACAGCCATGCCGTGCTCATGCAGAACTTCATCAACGCCATTCTCGAGGGCGAGCCCCTCATTGCCCCGGGCCAGGAAGGCATCCACTCGGTCGAGTTGGCCAACGTCATGCTCTACTCCTCGCTCACTGGCCAGACTGTCGAGTTGCCCCTGGACAGCGCCGCCTACGAAAAGAAACTCAACCAATTGATTGCCGAATCGAAGCTCGAGAAGAAGGTCGTCCAGGTCCTGAACGAGGACTTTACCAAGTCCTTCAACCGGTAATCCTGAACCCCAGCTTTCAATGATCTTTACAGGTATTGGTGACGAAGGCGCCGGCGCCATTGACGGCCAAATCCAGGCCACGCGCCAACTCAACTGGCAGTGCCTGGAAATGCGCGGGGTGGAAGTGCCCGGCTTTCCCAAAGGGAATTTCCACGACATTCCGGACGCCGCGTTCGACCGGGCGGTCCAAAAGCTCGAATCGGCGGGCGTGGGGGTCTATTGCTTCGGCTCGACGATCATGAATTGGGCCAGGCGAGTCCAGGACCCGTTCGACCTCACGCTGGCCGAGGTCAAGCGCGCCATCCCGCGCATGGTCCGCCTCGGCGCCAAGTACGTCCGCATCATGAGCTTCAAGCCGGGCGACGACGATTACAAGATCCCTGGCGAGGTTTTCCGCCGGGTCAAGGAAGTGACCGGCCGCTTTCTGGATGCCGGCCTGCAGCCGGTGCATGAAAACTGCATGAACTACGGCGGCATGAGCTGGCAACACGCCCTCGAGTTGCTCGACAAGTGCCCCGGCCTCAAATGGGTCTTCGATACCGCCAACCCGATCTTCAACCCCGACCGCTCCAAACCCAAGCCCTGGCCCAAGCAGGACCCGTGGGAGTTCTGGGTCCATGTCCGGGACCACGTTGCCCATATCCACATCAAGGATGCGACCTGGAACCCTGCCCGGAACGATGCCGACTATAATTGGCCCGGCGAAGGACAGGGCCGGGTGCGGGATGTTCTGCGAGACGCTTTGGCCCGGGGCTACGATGCCGCCTTGTCAATCGAACCTCACATGGTCACGGTCTTCCACGATCCCCAGGCCAAAACCGCCAACGATGCCGCTCTCATGGAGAACTACCTCCAATACGGCCGCCGGCTCGAACAGATGGTGGCCGAGCTCGGCAGCCGGCAGCAGAAAGACGTCAAGCCAAGTCTTGAGCGGTAAGCTCTACCGCTGAGGCTTATTGCCAAGATCGTCAATGAGGTCAATGAGTTTTGTCAATACGGCTATTGACATCGCGGGCGCTTGCGGTGTATTGCTAGCTGAAGGCATGCCTGCTACGTGGCTGATTGCTGCAAAAACATGCGCTCCAGGAGCCTTTCGTCCTGGTTGAATTGCAGCAGTCCGACGGTCACTTGCCCAATGGGCGTCAGTCCGACAATCCGAGCGCCATCGATCCTGAAATGTTCGTCCCAACGGTCCCGCCTTGGGTTATATAATCGGATGAACTCCCCGCTGCCGGGACGAACTGAGCCGACGTCGGTTCCCTTCGCACGATTACAGCGAGCGCAGGAAAGGGCGAGGTTCGAGAATTCCGTAGTGCCGCCATGCTTGCGGCTGATATTGTGATCGACCTCGCAGCCCGCCAAGAGGAGCGCTTCAACCATTAGACAGTACTCACAGCGCGCGCCGGCCCGCGCCCGGATTTCGCGTCGCAGTTGCTGGCTGATGACATCAGCCATGCCCGGCCGCCAAAGCCCTGGCTTTGGCAAGGAGGACCAAGTGTTCGAGCTTCAGAAAATCGTCCAACTCCACCTTTTCCTCGGGAAGGAGGTCGGATTCTTTTTCCTTGGCGATCAAAGCCCAAACCCGTTGGCGAGTCTGATCCGATGCTCTAAAATCCGCTAACGATTGCGCTGGAATCTGTTCGACCAGAAAGTCCAGAATTTCGTCACTGACGCTCATGAGTGAACGTTAGCAGGGAATCTCCCGCTCGACAAGCGCGGAAAAAGGAGGGTTGGGAGGTATTGCGCGGACCAAAGCACCTTCATCACGCTTGCTTCGGCTTGACGATCCCCAGTTGGGGCAGGCGAGCTAGCGAAGCAGCATCAGGGAGGACAGCGGGAGGGCGACAATCCGCGGGTCAAAGATCCCCGGCGAATCGTCCTGTGTGATGAGCAGCCCAAACGGGGCGTTGTTTATCGCCTTCTCGATGAATGAGCGAAGCCCCTCGGTATCCCGCATTGGGTCGAGTCTTGCCTGGTACTTCACCTCAACCGGGATTCGTTTGATCCCAATCGTAAGGACGAAGTCCACCTCGGGCTCGCCGTGGCGTTCTGGAAAGTGGGCGATATCGAGTCCTCCGATTGTGGCCAGCAGGGCGCCGGTCGCGCTTTCGGCGAGGTGCCCGGCGAGCAGGGTCAGTTCCGGTTCCTCGCGCAGGCGCGCGGGGTCCAGCGGTATCTGCTCCTGTAACCAACTGGCTCTGAGCCCGTGA
>Ga0187849_1001877_pt1 | contig 21272 bp, 24 predicted proteins | sample June2016WEW_4_10_2_FD_132412 | JGI IMG/M metagenome (GOLD analysis project Ga0187849, IMG submission 132412) | Peatland microbial communities from SPRUCE experiment site at the Marcell Experimental Forest, Minnesota, USA - June2016WEW_4_100 | ecosystem: Environmental > Terrestrial > Soil >...
TAATCATTTGCTCTAACTTGTAAGATACTTCTTCAAAAAATCTTCTATTCCCAAAACAACCGAGTTTTTAAGCGCCGCTGGGCTTTGCGCCACCCACACGGCGAAATTATAGAGTTCTTGATTGGAAACCTTCAGCCATTTTTTGTTCTTATATAAAAACAAAAATAAAGTTGTCATAGCGATTCTTTTGTTCCCGTTCTGGAAAGGATGATTTTTGATCATTAAATAAAACAAAATCGCCGCTTTACCAATCAAACCTTTATAAGCTGCTTTACCACCAAAGTGCTGGAAAGGCACCGCTAATGAGCTTTCCAAAATATTAGGGAAACGGGTTCTAAATTCCGGAATCGGTTCGTCAAAACCCATCGTTTCTTTCGCCAACCGATAAGCCATAAATTCAACTTCTAAAATATTGATTCTTTCCATTTATTCTCGTCCTAATTTTTCTAATACTTCGCCGTATTCTTTAACCGTTTTCTTAACCCCTTCTTCAATTGTCTTTTTTTGAGATTCCGATAATTTGTCGGGCAAAGTGGCGCTCAGTTCACTCTTTGGGATCGCAAAAATATGCCCGATTCGCTCGGCCTTGAGCTTGCCAGCGTGAATTCTTTTCAAAACCGCTTCGCGGGTTATATCGAGAACTTCCGCGGCTTCGGTCACTGAATAATAATTGTCTTTATCCTTTAATTTTTTCATTTTGATAACTTGTTTATAATGGTTATCAAACGATAACCAATGATTATAGGTTATCAAATTATAGATTCGCTGTCAAGGGCTATTATTATTCCTCCGGCGCTCGCTTGGGTGTATTATTGTAGTTAGATGATTTTAAAATCGCCGAAAGGAATATTATGGAAGAACCAAGAGACATTGAGCTGGAAGAAGCACGGTTGGCCTTGAGCCACGAAATAAAGCAGATGGCCACCGAACATGGTCTCACGGATGAAGATCGCGCTCGCGCCGAAAGTATTAGAGCTCAATTTATTGAGCAAGCCCACCTGCTCCAACAATTTAAAACCGATTATCTTAAACTTTACGAAAAAATTGATCTCGAAAAATCGGAACCAGCCAGTTCTCAATTTAAAATCGCTATCGCGTTAGAATCGGCCGCGCTTTTGCTCGATGCGGGAATGATTGATGATCCACTCAAAGAACTCTATGATGCTCGAACAATGATCGATAACGAAGAACCGGAGAATTTCGAAAAAATCGACGGATTATATAAACAAGTTAAACAACTCATAATTGAATAAATAATTCCCCGGCGCTCATTTAAGCTTTAGGGCTCTCGACTCTTTTAACCATAATCAAAGATTGTGCTTGTCCACCCGGCCAACCATAAAAGTAACCGCCTCATTCATATTTCGCGCAGTTAACTTTATTTCTGGGTATTTTGATTGAAAAACTCTGAAAATCTCATCGGCAAATGCTTGCCCAACTGTTGGTACCTTATCAAAATCTAAAACAATTGATTTAAATTTATCCAAACCAGCCAAAATTCTCCTTGCCTGAGAACGCGAAATATAGATGGTTCCCATGATATATAGCTTTACCTGTATCTCAGTCTTGTCAAAAGCATATTCTTCCGGATTGGATTGATATTTTTTAAAAATGTCGTTAAGATGTCTCGCTGATCCTGTGTTAATTGTGAAAACTACCAATGTACCTTTTTTAGGATTTTTAACTTCCTCAACAAAGACATCCTTGATTTTATTGTCGATTCTCAAGCGGTAATTAAAGCTCTCTAAGATAAAAATATCAGATGCCTTAGAGGTAAAAAAAATTCCTTCCCCTGTGTGGGCTTTTGGAGCAGTTGTCGTCTTTCCTTTTAGAAGGTCTTGGATGGCTTCGAGCTCTGAAGTTAATCCTCTTTTTTTCATAACATTGCGAAAAACACCAATACCAAAATCTCTGACTTTAAAAATTAGATAATTATTCGACCTGGTAAGTGTCACTTCTATATCTTCGGATCTTGAGTGTTCAATGGCATTATTAAGCATTTCTGAAAATGCATAGGTAAAAATACTTTTAACATTTTCTTTAAGACGATTTAAAAATGGCGCCTGGTGTTCGATCTCGTCAACCACTTCGTGCTCTTTTAAGTCTTTATTTTTGAGATATTTTTTAATCTGGTTTCCCAAAAGAGATGCATTTTGAGGAAGAGCATAGAAAGCCTTATTTGCCGATCCTCCTCTGATTAATCTGCCCTTGTACACCAAACCATTTAGTATTCTAGAAACATATTGCCTTGATAAATTTAAAGCTTCAGCTATTTCAGCTGTCTTAAATTTCCTTTTATCTTGTGCCAACTTTAGAATCTTTTTTCTAATATCCATGATTCTATTTTACACTATATTCCAAAAGTTGTCAACTATTATTTATAAGTTGTAAACAAAGTTGTCAACTAATGTTTACAAGCTGTCAATAAAATCGTAAACTAATATGTAATTAAATTTCTTTTTCTGGCACACCTCTATTTAATCGCCTTCTTTAGCTCTTTAATCTTATCCGTCTTTTCCCAAGGCAAGTCTAGATCTAAACGTCCAAAATGGCCGTAGGCGGCGACTTGGCGGTAGAGAGGTCGGCGGAGTTTGAGTTCCGAAATAATCATTCCGGGGCGAAGGTCAAATACCTTCAATATCGCTTCTTCGATTTTAGATTCGTCGACGGTGGTAGTACCGAATGTATCAACGCGGACGGACATCGGTTCGGGCCTTCCAATGGCATAGGCGATTTGAATTTCCACGCGTCGCGCTAACTTAGCGGCCACCACATTCTTCGCCACCCAGCGCGCCGCATAGGAGCCGGAACGGTCAACTTTGCTCGGATCTTTGCCGGAGAATGCGCCGCCGCCGTGCCGGGCCATACCGCCATAAGTATCGACAATAATTTTTCGGCCGCTTAAACCCGTGTCTCCTTGTGGCCCGCCGATAACAAAACGGCCGGTGGTATTGATAAAATATTTGGTTTTACGATCGAGATATTTCGCCGGAATAACATTTTTAATCACTTTCTCGATAATTTCTTTTTTAAGCTCTAGCGATTTTTTATCCGGGTCGTGCTGGGCGGCGATTAAAACATTTTCGATCCGAATCGGCTTATCGCCATCATATTCAACCGTTACCTGGCTCTTACCATCCGGTCGCAGACCTTTGATGACTTTTTTCTTGCGTACTTCCGTTAATCTTTGGCAAAGTTTATGGGCCAAAACGATCGGCAAAGGCATGAGTTCCTTGGTTTCGTCGCAAGCGTAACCGAATACTGAACCTTGGTCGCCAGAGCCCAAATTTTCCAAATCTTCGGAAACAATCTCGCCGGTGGAGCCTTTTTTTTTATACGAATCCACGCCACGGGCAATGTCAGAAGATTGCTCTTTGATTGCCACCGCCACGCCGGAAGTCTCCCAATTAAAGCCGCAATCACCGTCGGCGTAGCCGATTTCACGGATCACCGCTCGGGCGATTTTCGGAATATCAACATAGGTTTTGGTGGTGATTTCGCCAGCGATGAAGCAGATACCGTTAGTCAATAAAGTCTCGCAGGCAATTCTAGCTCGCGGATCATCCGTGATAATCGCATCTACCACTGCGTCTGAAATTTGGTCAGACATTTTGTCAGGGATGCCCTTCTGTGACAGATTCCGACGTAAACAATTTTCTATCCATGGGGCTTAGTCCTTTCTAGAAGAAATGCAAAATGTTTTACTCCTAAATTTTTAACTTTACATTTGTCATTTTAATATTTAAATTTTGATTTTTGAGTTTTTTAAAAAAACTCACCACATGGGTGAGCTAATTCCGACGCTATCGATTACGATGCGCGGCATATCTCCACCAATGTGGACCGGATTTAGCACCTTGCGATATTGTAGGTTGCTGATAACCTAGGCCCGGAACCTTAACGGTTATGCTCTGGATATTTGATTTAATTTTTAATGCTAAAATCATCATATTATTTATCGATAGTTTGTCAACATCTAAAACAACTTCCACCGTTGTAGTCGAAAAAATGAAATTGTGATAATATATATTTAGATACTTTTAAAGGAGCGGGAAAGCCATTTCCGCAAGTTTTAAGTATCAAAGATATAAACTCGATAGGCACTAAAGGAGAGGAATGCAGTTTAAGGTACCCCAGAACATCGATTTAGAAGACAAAATTGTCGGGCCGCTCACCTTGTTACAATTTTTGTATATTTTGGGCGGCGGCGTGATTGATTATGCTCTTTTTATGGCCATTGGCAGCAATTTTATTTTTTACATCATCGCCATTCCGGTCGGCATTTTAGCCCTGGCTTTGGCTTTTTTAAAAATCCAGGACCAACCTTTGTTACATTTTATTACGGCCGCTTTGTTTTTCTATAGCCGACCCAAAGAACGTCACTGGCAACGGGTTGGCACCAGCACAATGATGGTTAAAAATCTACCCCAAACAGAAATAAAGGCGCCGGCGCCCGTTAAGCGTAATGCGTCCCAGTCAGAGCTAGATCAGCTCGCCTATATGCTCGATACGCACCGCGGCAAAGCCGCTGACAATTCGAAATGAGAAATGCAAAATGCGGAACTCCCAATTTCGCATCTTGCATCTTGAATAAACCATAGGAGGGAATTTTGGCCTTGTTTGGCCCACCAAAAACTGGCAGCACCCAAGACATCCTAAAGTTTGCGGAAATTCGCGACAACACCATCATTTTAAAAGACGGTAATTTTCGGCAGGTTGTTCTTTGCTCCTCGATTAATTTTGCTTTAAAAAGCGAGCAGGAGCAAACAGCCATTATTTATCAGTATCAGAATTTTCTCAACTCGCTTAATTTTCCCATCCAGATTTTGATGCATTCTAAACGCCTGGATCTTTCCAATTATTTGGCAAATTTAGAAAAAATCGGCAACCTTCAAAAGAACGAACTGCTTAAAGCTCAAACCTTAGATTACATCAGCTTCGTCAAGCGCTTAATCGACCTTGCCAATATTATGGATAAGCGTTTCTTTATTGTCGTGCCGTATATGGCGCCGCCTAAAGTGGCGACGTCAAAAAAGAGCCAAAAAATCGTTTATTCGCCGACGGATTTTGAGAAGTATAAAACCGAGTTAGAGCAAAGAGTTCAAGTCATCCAAAGCGGACTTTCGGGCATTGGCATCCGCACGGCCACCCTCAACACCCAGCAGCTGATTGAACTGATGTATGGCGTTTATAATCCCGAAGAAGCCAGTAAGGAAAAAATTGTCGAGGCCACCGAGCTTTCGGGCGAAGTAGTGAGTTCCGAGTTATTAAGACCAAAGGCTAAAGATGAACAATCCACCCCAACCTAATCAAAATCCGGCCACGGCTAGGCCCGCTGAAAGACCGGCCGCGCCATTAAAGCCGGCAGCCAAAGAAACCCAGCCGCAGTACACCCAATTGCCCGCCACCGAGCGCCGGAATTTAATCAACCAAATGGGCAGTAAGGTGAGTTTTCAATCACTCGGCAATTTTTGGAAGAGCCCCCAATCCCAACCGGTCGTGGGCATCACCAAAGAAGCGCCCGAATTTTTCCGGCAAGGCATGGCTTCGGTTTTAGATTTGATCGCGCCGGCCGGTTTTAAAATTGAGCCGAACTACATTCAATTTGGCAATCTTTACGCCCGCACCTTGTTTGTCTTTACCTATCCGCGCTACGTCCAAACCAATTGGCTTTCTCAAATCATTAATTACGATGTCACCTTGGATTTATCGATGTTTATTTATCCCATCGGCACCAAACAAGTCATGGGTGATTTACGCAAGCGGGCCGGCCAATTGGAATCGTCGCTCGCGATGGAACGTGAAAAAGGGATGATTCGCAATCCCGAGCTCGAAAATGCCGTTGAAGATATCGAAGGCCTGCGGGATACTTTGCAGCGCGGCGAACTGCGACTTTTCCAGTTTGCTCTTTATTTTACGATTTACGCCAAAACACTGGATGAATTAAATACGATCACCGAGCAGGTTGAATCGACCCTCGGCGGGATGCTTATTTACACCAAACAGACCTTGCTCCAAATGGAGCCGGGTTTTAACTGCACCATCCCGCTGGGTTTAGACGAGCTCAAAGTCATCCGCAATCTTGACACCGCTTCCCTTTCAACAACTTTTCCCTTTACTTCTTCGACTTTGACGAGTAACGACGGGATTCTTTATGGCTTAAACCGCCACAATAATTCCCTGGTGTTATTTGATCGATTTAATTTAGAAAACGCCAATACGGTTGTTTTTGCTAAAGCCGGCTCCGGTAAATCATACGCGGTTAAACTGGAAGCCATTCGGTCGCTGATGATGGGCACCGATATTATTGTGATTGATCCGGAAAACGAATATGAAGCCCTTTGCAACGCCGTCGGCGGCAGCTTTATGCGCATGAGCCTTGATTCCGACCGGCGGATGAATCCGTTTGATTTGCCGGTGGCCGGCGAAGGGACTCTCACCGGCGCTTCCGGTGAAGATATTTTAAGAAGCAATATTACCATGCTTCACGGCCTTCTCTCTTTGATGCTCGGCGGTCTTTCGCCGGAAGAAGATGCCATTTTGGAGCGGGCTTTATTTGAAACTTATGCCTTAAAAGATATCACCGCCGATGTTGCCTCGCATAAAAACCAGCCGCCGCTGATGAGTGATTTACAGTCGGTCTTGCAAAACATCACCGGCGCCCAAACAATGGTTTCCAAACTCGCGAAATACACCGAGGGAACTTTCAAAGGACTTTTTGACCAGCCGACCAACTTTGATTTAGGCACCGGCATGGTCGTTTTTTCCGTCCGCGATTTGGACGATACGCTCCGGCCGATCGGCATGTATCTGGTCTTAAATTATATTTGGCAAAGGATCCGCTTTAAGCTCAAGAAACGCATTATGATTATTGACGAGGCCTGGTGGATGATGCAGAACGAAGACTCGGCAAAGTTCTTGTTTTCACTGGCCAAACGCGCCCGCAAATATTATTTAGGGTTGACGATTGTCTCCCAAGACGTCGAGGATTTCTTGGATTCAAAATACGGCCGCACGGTCGTCAATAACTCCTCACTCCAAATTCTTTTAAAACAATCCACGGCCGCCATTGAAAAAGTCGCCCAGGTTTTCAATTTAACGGAAGGTGAGAAGTTTTTGCTTTTGGAATGCGAAGTTGGCGAAGGCTTGTTTTTTGCGGGCCCAAACCACGTCGCCATTAAAGTCATCGCTTCCTACACCGAGGATCGGCTGATTACGACCAACCCGCAGGAGTTGCTCGAGCGCCAAACCGAAGAAGCGGCCGAAAATCCCGAAGCCTAAAAAATTTAGTTACCCTGGAATTCAATTAGCCATCAATAATCAAACGTATGAAAAACATTATAAAATGGGGCGGCGTGATTTTTGGCCTGCTTCTTTCACTGGTTTTAGTGATTGTCATTTTTTCGATTATTACCGGTCTTCGGGGAATTCAAATTCCCGGCACCGGAACAGCAGCGGGCGGTGGCACGCCTGGCACTGGCGGGACCAGCGGCTCGGCCGGCGGCAACGGTAATGGCGCTTGTCTTAACGTGCCCTATATTCAGGAAGGCGGCAATAATGCCGGCCCCCATGGAGGTTGGTGCGGCCGCGCCAGTCAAGCAATGTTAGCATCTTTCTTCAACCCTAGTAATACGGCCATCCAAACTTTTGATTGGCAAAACGCTCATCCATTAAGTCTTGGTAACCTTGACAGCACGACCGGCCAAAATTATGTCGCTGATAAGACTTGTGACACCGACGCCGCTATCCAATCGGTTCAAAACGGCTATCCGGTCATTGCCGAAACGAATCTTTGCGGCCAACATATTTTCGTTTTGACCGGTTACGATGATTCCACTCAAACTTTTTCCGCCAACAACACCTACGGCTGCAGCAGTTCGACTTGCTCGTCTGCTACCTGCACCACGTCAATTTGTGGCGTGGTTTTAACGAAAGCGAATTTAAACCAGCATTTAGCCCCGCAAGGCGCCTGTTATTATTTAGTGAAATAAGCCAGTGAAAGGAGAATTGATGGAGACATTTAATTCCAAAAAATTAATCTACATTATTGTTTTGGCCGTTTTGATTATCATCGGTTTAGCGATTCTTTTGACGCTCAAACCATGGGTTAAAACCAAAAATGTCCCCTCAACCAAAATCAGCGATATCCACGCTTTGGCGCCGGTTCTTTCTACCGACAGCCAAAATATTGATTATTATGATTTAACCAATTTAAATCTTTATCAATATAACTTGAAAAACCAAGTTAAGACCCCGCTTTCGAAAAATATGTCCGATCAACCGCTGGATTTGAATTGGTCGCCTGATCGTTCTTCGGTCATTATTAAAATTCAGTACGACAAAGCCAAGTTCGAGAGCTCCGGCAGTATTTTTGCCAATCCGAGCCTGGCCGACGGCGACACGACCCTTTGGGATTACAATCTGGCCACCCAGAAATTAACGCTGCTCGACCCAAATATTTTTACCATCGCCGACAGCGCAGTCTTAAACCCGATTTGGACGGCCGATTCCAAAAAAATCATTTATTATTCGATTCCTGATAATGGTTCTCCGACTTTAAATATCGCCAATCCCGACGGTTCCAGCGCGCAAGTTCTAGGGGTCGGACCGGCGGCAGATAAATTCTTTTCAATATTGGCTTACGACAGCGCCAATAAAATTCTCTATTATGACAGTTACTCCACCGAAACCAACCTTTACAATATTTATAAATTCAATCTGACGACCCAACAAAATGATCAACTTTTCACCGGTGAACAAACCGCCACCCCAATCAACGACCAGCAAATTGTTATTTCCGATAACACTAATTCCTATATTTACAACTTAACCACTCAAGCCCAGAAAAAATTGCCGGTTTTAGCCCAAGATCAAAAAACCGCTCTCTCGGTTGACGGCACCAAGTTGATTGTTGTCGTCAATAATCAAGATTACGAGCAATTCTACCTCGTCAAGATTGCCGATCAAAGCATCGTCAAAAGTGTTTATGATAAAAGCCAAGTCGGCTCAAGTTACGCCGGCTTAAATTTAGATAAAAATAATAATCTCTTTTTTACCAATAATTATCAGCTCTACGAAATTAAGAACTAAAACAGGCAAGCCGATGTTTAGGGTAATATAGACCAGGAGAAATAAATGGCGGGTGGCGATCTGGAGAAAAATAAAATTCCAAAAACTAAGCGAGAGTTAAAAGCGCAAGCGGCGCCAGAAGTTAAAATTGAAACACCGGAGCCGAAAACTCCCGAAGAGCATGAAGTCGAAATTAGCCAAGCTTTTAAAGAAAAACCGGTTGACCTTTCGAGCGGATCTCCCCGTCAAATACCGGGAGCCAAACCGGGCGAAAAGCCAAAGCCGGGCGAAGAAGCTCAACAGCCGACTAAAGAACAACTTTCGAGAGATTTTGCCGGTGGTGGACCTTATGATGAAGACGAAGCGGAGCGCGAACGAGAGGCCGAGGAACAAGGTGAAAAACCCGAAGAAAAAAAACCTGAAGACGAAAAAAAGAAGGAAGAAAAAGAAAAGGAAAAGGACGAAAAGGAAGGCGCTAAAGGTGAAGAAGGCGCCCCAGCTGAAGGGGGCGAGGCGGCCGAGGGTGCTGAAGGTGCCGAAGCGGCGGAAGGAGCGGAGGCAGCCGAGGGAGCAGAGGCGGCTGAAGGTGCCGAAGCGGCCGGCGCGGCTGGTGCCGAGGGCGCGGGAGCCGTGGGGGCAGAAGCCGGCGCTGCGGCCGGAGCGGAAGCGGCTGGGGCGGCTGGCGCGGAAACTGGTGCCGCCGCGGTAGGTGCAGCCGGGGCAGAAGCTGGTGCCGCGGCAGCAGAAGTTGGCGCGGCTGCCACAGTTGAATTTTGGGCGCCGTGTATTGCCATCGGCTGTCTTTTATTGGTAATTATCCTTGCCCTCGCTGGCACTATGGCCTGGGGATTCAGCGGCAAATTAGGCAAAACGCCTCCCCAATACACCGGCAAAAACGCCCCTAACGTCCAAACTCTCACTACCTCAATCACCCAACCGAGCGGCGTGACAAGCTTCAACCGCGCGGCGATTACTTCCGCCGATCAAAATTATTTAAATCAAGGTGTCGTCGATACTCGCGTCGTCAACGTCTTAAATTATCTTATTGCCAAGCATAAATATCTCAATATCAGCCATATTATTTCCGGCTACGAAAATATGACGGTCAATCCCGAAGCCGATCAGCTTTCGGCCAATATTTCCGCCCACCACAACGGTTTAGCTGCCGATTTGGACACGATTGATTTTGTCTACAAAGTCTATAAAGCCGACAGTGCCTGCTCGGCCGCCTCCGACGGTTTGGCCGGCGATATTCTCTATTACAACGATCTCAATCAAGTCCTCCTGACGCTCCCCTGCCGCGGCGATATTTTTGATACGACCAAAGTCAATACGACTTGGGACGGTATGCCGGCCCAAGGGATTCCGATTTTAATTGCCTATCAAGACGCCAAGCCGAACAATCCTCACGCCGGCACCCTGGCTGACCCCGGCCTCAATTTAAGCGGAGTCGATTTACAAGTTTATCAAACCGTTCTTCAGCCGGAAGCGCGCCGAAAAGTTCACCAAATTATTACCGAATTGCTTCAATATCCGGCGACCACCTCTGACGCCAATAACAACCGCGTCACCCAGCTCATCACCTATTCGCAGCCGCGCGACGTCCAGCCGTTTATTACCGACGGCACGCTCGATAAAGTCTACGGCGCCGGTCGGCCGAATAACTACGGCCTTTTTGCCATGGAAGAAGCCTGGCAGAATATCCACATTGGATATTAAAGAGTTAAAAGTTTAAATTATCTTATATCTTAGGCGCTGGACGAGTTCGCGGCCTATTTTTTTATTAACGCATTTAATAATTTGGACGGATTTCATTTGCAAATTAGCGGCCGCGGCCATCGTTCGGGTGCCGACCGTCAAAAGCCCGCCCTTAAACGAAACGATATGATATGGAGGCTCGATACAGCTTGTGGCCGCTTGGCAAACGCTGGCCGCTTCTAGTGGTTTTTGAATACGTTTGTAGCGCGATTGCTGACCCAAAATCTTATTTATTTTTTCCATTATGTTTTGTGCCGGCGGGCACCTCCACAATCTTCGCTTTCTTCTTTAAATTATCTTCAATATGATCCAAGTCGGTCGTCGAGATAATCGTTTGTTGGCTTTCGACGATTTTGACCAGGTGCAGGCGGCGGACGGCATCAAGTTCGGAAAAAATATCGTCGAGTAAGAGTACCGGCTCGGCTTCCAAATTCTTTTTTAAGTATTCCAATTCCCCCATTTTCAACGCCAAAATCGTCGTTCGAAATTCGCCGCGTGAGCCGAAAGTCGTCAGATCTCGCCCGTCGAGCGAAAATAAGAAATCGTCACGGTGCGGCCCGTGCATGGAAATCGTATTTTCAATTTCCCGCTCGCGCACCGCCACCAAGGTTTCGGCAAACTGGTCAGGTAATACCGAGGGGTGATATTTAATCAAGAGCTCCTCTTTTTGGCCGGAAATTTCACTGTAAATATCGGAAACTTTTTTGTTCAGTACCCCGATCGCCTCTTTTCTTTTTTGGATGATAAACGTTCCCAACTCCACTAATTTTTCATCCCAAAAATCAAGCTCGTCTGGTTTGGATTTACCGAGTTTTATATAAAACAAAAGCTTGTTGCGGCTTTTGAGAACTTTGCCAAGTTCAATCAAATTTAAAGTGTATTTTTTATCGGTCTGACAAAGCAAAATGTCTAAAAACCGCCGCCTGAGCGCCGGTGCGCCTGAGGCCATTTCGAGGGCCTCCGGTGAAAACAAAACGGCTGGCAGCGTCCCCAAAAGATCAACGAGCTTGCGCTTGACATCATTAATTTTAATTGTCTTAATCAGCGGCGCTTCGTAACCCTGCTTTTGTATTACCAGATCAAGCTGGTGGGCTTCTTCGGCCGCGATCTCGGCCGAAATTTTGGCAAAATCCTCTCCCCACTTAACTACCTCGCTATCTTTACTCGTCCGCCACGACCGGCCGGTCGATAAAAGATAAATCGCCTCGATGATATTCGTTTTACCGGTGCCGTTCGGCCCGATAAAAATAGTCGTCTTATCAAATTTAAAATCCCCTTTTTCGTAGTTACGGAAGTTGGTTAGATGGAGACACTTTAACATAACGATAAAATTCTAAATAACGTCTAATAAATTAAATCCCCATGTTTGAAACATTTAAAATTTTGGGGGTGGGATTGAGAATTTATTCATCCATTCTCAAAGGCATAACAATATAGAGATAGTTCGTATCGCCAGCCGGCCGCAAGATTCCCGCCGATAAATTGCCCGCCAATTCCAAGGAAATTTTCGGTTTCTCAATCACCTGCAAAACATCCAAAATAAACTTGGCATTGAAGGCAATTTCAATCTCGTCACCGGTCATTTCCCCTTCAATATCGGAAATATTATCGCCGAGCTGGGGCGAGACCGCCACAATTTGAACCATTTTAGGGTTTTTGACGACTAATTTAACGTTGTTCGCCGATTCACGAGCAAAAAAACTGGCCATTTTAATCGCGTTGGTGAAGGCCAACCGTTCGATCGCCACTTTCGTCTTGATATTCTTCGGAATAATCTGTTCGTAATCGGGATAACTTCCCTCCACCAGCCTTGAAACCACTTCGGTCGGGCCAAGTTTAAAGTAAACTTGGTTTTCCCCAATTTTTATTTCGACTTTTTCAAGCGATTCATCGAGAAGACGGCCAACTTCCGACATCGTTCGTTGAGGAATAATCACACTCAAATTTTTAGAGGGTTTACTAGTCAAATTCAAAGTTTTTTCCGCTAAACGATAGCTATCGGTGGCTACCAATTTCATTTTACCGTCACTTATTTTTAAACAAACACCGGCTAGCACCGGGCGGGTTTCATCGAGAGCACAGGCAAAAACCGTTTTTAAAATTGCCTCTTTAAAATTAAGGGCGTTAACTTCCAAAGTTTCACCAGCTTTAACTTCTGGGATTAAAGGAAACTCACTTGCCTCAATGCCTTTAATATTGGCTTTAAAATGCTCGGATTCTAGATGTAAAGTGGCATCTTTCAACTCTAGATTAATCGCTTTATCTGTATTAGTCGTTATATATTCAGAAAGAAGCCGCGCCGGGCAAGTAAAGGCGCCGTCTTTATCAACTTTTGCTCCAATCCAGGTTGATATCCCGATCTCCAAATCTGTCGCCGAAAGTGTTAACCGACCATTTTGCGTTTTAAGTAAAATATTATTTAATACTGGTAATGTCATTCGTGTGCCCACCATTCGACCGACAATATTTAATCCTTTAGTTAAATTTTCTTGAGTGCATGAAACTTTCATATTTTCCTTTCTATTTAATTTAATATTTTGATCTATCTAATTAGTTATTTTAAATGTTCTTAAAATAACATTAAACCCGCCATTTTTTTATTCAATCTTATCCACAGCCAGCTTATAATATTAAGTTTTCTAAGATAATAAATAATAGTAATAAGGCCTGTGAAAACAGTGGATAATTAGATTAAAACGTTGTGTAAATCTTGTGAAAAAAACTGTGATTAAACCCGTAAATTATCCACAGTTTAATATGGATTCTATCATGCGTGCTTACTTTGTTTAAAACTATCCTCTCAATCACTCACTGATAAAGCAAGTTATCCACATATTATCCACAGTCTTTATTAAAAGTAAAAGAAATTATAAGCTTAAAATCTTAAATAATAAGTAATTTAGAGCTAGTGATTTTGAATTGAATGTTTTTTTAACGTACTATGCAATATAAAGTTTTTCTTTAATTATTGTTAATTCTTTTTGAAGGTCGGAATTGACGCCAATTTCTCGCTCGATTTTTTGAACACCGTGCATCACCGTCGTATGGTCTTTCTTATTTAACTCCCGCCCGATAATCGGATATGAGAGATTCATTTCGTGGCGCAAAAGATACATCACAATCTGCCGCGGCCAGACCAGCTCACGGTTTCGTTTAGCCGACAAAAGATCTTCGGCTTCGATTTTAAAAAAATCGCCGGTGACCTTGATTATTTTATCAACCGTCAGACTTTTCCCTTTGGAAATAATTAAATCTTCCAACGCTTTACTGACACTATCGAGCGAAGGCTCGTTTCCTTCTAATTCCGAGCTGGTTTTGAGGCGATTAATTGCGCCTTCAAGTTCGCGGATATTCGACTCAATATTTAAGGCGACATAATGAATAATGTCGTCGGTCAGCTGAAAGTTTTTTTCTTTGCACTTGGAACGCAAAATCGCCTCGCGCATTTCTAAATTTGGCGGCAAAATATCGGCGACCATGCCGCTGCCGAAGCGCGATGTCAACCGCTCGGCCATTTGGGGAATGGCTTGAGGCACGCGGTCGGAAGTCATGACAATCTGGCGATTAGACTGGTGTAAAGTATTGAAAGTGTGAAAAAACTCTTCTTGGGTGCCCTCTTTGCCCGAAAGAAACTGGATATCGTCTACCAACAAAACGTCAGCGTCGCGGTAGGCCTTCTTAAAATCGTTAATTTTACCGTTTTGAATGGCCGAGATAAAATCATTAGCAAACCGCTCGCAGGAAACATAAATCACTTTCTTTTTAGGTGCCTTCGCTAAAATTTCGTTGCCGATGGCTTGGACTAAGTGAGTTTTGCCCAAACCGACGCCACCGTAAAGGAAAAGGGGATTGTAAACCTCACCGGGTTTATGGGCAATCGCTGAAGCGGTGGCGTGGGCTAAACGGTTGGAGTTTCCGACGACAAAATTGTCAAAACGATATCTTGAGTTAAGGTGAATGTGGCGAGGCGGTTCGGGAGGCTCGACGGTTTCGGTTTTTGTCTGTTTAAGGACGGCGGGCACCGGTACGGTGGCGGGGGAACAGACTTTGTAGGTGACGGTGTCGACTTGCGATTGGATTTTTTTTAAGACGGCAGCAATCTCCTTGTGATATTTATTTTGGAGCCACTCTTTGGCAAAGTTATTAGGGACACCGATGACAATTTCACCTCCAGAATTTGAAAAAATAAAAGAACCCTTAAACCAAGTCGTAAAATTGGCTTTGGAAAGGGTGATCTCAAGCTCACCCAAGGCGGTTTGCCAAATTTCGTCTTTGTCCAGCATTTGCATCCCTCCAATACTTTTTAACTTTACATAGTTCATGTCTAGTTTGTCCACAGTCAAGTTATCCACAGCTTTTCAAACCTGAATATACACAGCTTATCCACAGGATGTCAATTTTAGGGGATAATATCGATAACACGAAAAACCCTAGACCATCGTGTGTTTAGGGTGAAGGGTTGATAAAGGAGATGCTATAAGATATAATCTAATAAGTATAATAAACAAGAATCAGAAATTATCAGTTTGTATCGAGGAGTAAAATAACGAGATGAAACGGACATTTCAACCCAACAACCGACACAAGAAAAAAGTTCACGGCTTTCGGGCCAAGATGAAAACGGCGGCCGGCCGAGCGGTTTTGAAAAATCGCCGCGCCAAAGGCCGAAAAAAGTTAACTGTATAAAAAATGCTGGCAAAAAAATATCGTCTTAATCGAAAAGAGATTAATTTAATTTACAAAAAAGGGAGAGGAAAACGTGGGGGCGAGATGGGTGTTAAATATTTAACTAACACTCTGGCAAATTCCCGATACTCCGTCATCATCCCCAAAGCGGTGGTCAAAAAAGTGACCGAGCGAAACCGTTTCCGACGAGTCATTTTCGACGAAATCTCGCGGCTCAAACCGGTTCGGAATCTTGATATTATTGTCAGAGTCTTTCGAATTTCAGACGAAAAGTCGCTCCGGACAAGCGTCCAAAATATTCTTAAAAGTTTAGATGTTTAAATATATCGCCCTGAAAATGATTAGGGCATACCAGAAAACAATTTCCCCCGATCACGGCTGGTTTTCGCGCCGTAGTAAAATCGGTTTCTGTCGCTTTACGCCTACTTGCAGTGAATATACTTACGAAGCGATCGATAAATATGGTGTGATCAAAGGTTCGTGGCTGGGCGCCGGTCGAATTTTGCGCTGCCATCCATGGTCAAAAGGCGGATACGATCCGGTAAAATAGAGGAGAACTTTTGGCGACAATCAAGCTTGTTTTAAAAACAATTCTCTACCGACCCTTATTTAACGCCCTGATTTTTTTGGTTTGGCTGATTCCGGGCCATAACATCGCTTGGGCGATTATCGCTTTGACGATTATTGTTCGGTTAATTTTATTGCCTTCTTCGGTCAATGCCACCCGAGCACAGCGGCGAATGCGGGATATCCAGCCGAAACTGCAGAAACTTCAGGCCCAGTATAAAGACGATAAACAGAAGCAATCCCAGGCGCTGATGGCGTTTTATAAGGAAAATAAAGTCAATCCGCTCGGTTCGTGTTTGCCACTCTTGATTCAATTTCCCATCCTCATTGTCCTTTATTATGTTTTTATTCACGGCTTAAACACCAATAGTTTCTACCTGCTCTATCATTTTACGCCGCACCCGAGTGTCATTAACACGATTTGGTTGGGCTTTAATATGGCCAAGCCTGATCGCTGGATTCTGCCGATTATTGCCGGTATTTTACAATTTATTCAGGGCCGACAATTATTACCGCCGAAACCCAAAGATGGCTCCTCGGCTGATCCGGCCAGTTTGGTTTCTTCGCAAATGATGTATCTCATGCCGCTGATTACCGTTTTCATTGCGGGCCGACTGCCTTCGGCCTTGCCGCTTTATTGGATTATTACGACTCTCTTTGCCATCGGTCAGCAGTGGTGGGTGATGCGGGAACCGGCCGCCAATTTCGAATCCCCCAGTGTAAAATTATCGAACGAAACCTCGATTATCGAAAATATTGAAAAGAAAACCAAAGATATTAGCAAGACCATCAAGCACGGGGTAGAGGTGACGGTGAGAAAGAAAAAATAGCTTTACCCTTTAACTTAACATTATGTCTTTAGATAAATTTAAAATTGAGCAAACGGCGAAAAATGTTTTGGGGCATTTTGACCCGAACGTTAAGCTCGAAATTACGCTTTCTGATAACGTCTGCAATCTCAATATCGAAACAGAATTTTCGGGGCTTTTGATTGGCAAAAGAGGGGAGACGCTCGAGGCGTTGCAGCATGTTTTAAGATTGATTTTAGCAAGAGAACTGGACAGTTTTACGCCGGTAATGATTGATATTGCCGGCTATCGGGCGGAAAAAGAAAAGGAGATTCAGGATTTAGCCCGGGCGATGGCCGAAAAGGTGATCAATTTCGGCGGGACGGAAAGTTTGCCGCCGATGAATGCCTACGAACGGCGTTTGGCCCATTTGGTCTTGAAAGAATTTGATAATATTGAGAGTGTTTCGGAAGGGGAAGAGCCAAGTCGGAAAATTATCATCAAACCAAAACGGGGTTAAGGCCTTGTTGTATAACCTAAAGGGGCCCGACCCACACGGAGAATCAAAGATCGCTTTATATACATAAACAAAGCGAAATTAAAAGATATTTTCGAGAAATAAATACACATAATCCTAAACATTTACAGTATTATAATTACGGAAGGGTACCGAAGAGGTCATAACGGGGCGGTCTCGAAAACCGCTGTTCTCGTAAGAGAATCGTGGGTTCGAATCCCACCCCTTCCGCCAGAAGAGTTTGGAACTTTTTTAAGGAGTAGAAAAAGACATAAGATATGAGCTAAAGACGAAAATAGTATCAGCTTGCTGCTACCGCTTTTCAGAGTAAAACCATCAATTTAGCTACATCATACTTATATACATTAATATGTATCGACGAACATTTTTATGAGCCAAAAAACCAACCAAATAACAATCAAGCCATGTCAAAAAGAAATCCTCATCATACTGTATAAATTCCACTATTTAAATCGCAAACAAAATCCAGTCACTACTTAATCACAAAAAACATCGTAAAGTTAAAGAACGGCTAAATGATTTAACTAATCAAAATTACATCTCTCAAGGGTATGAAAATAAACTGAAACCAGTGACATCTGAGTATGCGCTGGATAGAAAGGGATAAAAAGTCTTAGAATAACCATAAGGTTTAAGACCCAAGCGTTCCGCCAGAATTACTTTGGAACCTTTTTAAGGTAGTGAAAAGAGATACAAGGTTGAGGTAAAGACAAGAAAGACCGTTTTGGGTCTTTTTTGGTGCTAAACAAGCTTTTTTTGATGTCAAAGATTTGGATGAGTTAATCTTTTTAAATTATTTTAATTCGCTGGTTTTAACGTCGATATCTTCAAGAATATTACCCCAACCATCGATTTTCTTGTTTAGAGCTTGGCCAAATTGCAGAATTTTTTCTTTGCTCATCCCTGACCTGAGTAAGAATTTAATCATTGCTTTTAAACGTGCTTGTGGGATAACCCAAATTCCATCCGAACCATCAATCATATTGAGATAAACGTTGTAATAGAATTTGATTGATTCTTCAATAATCAAAATTGCTTCGCCAGTTTGGTTGAATCTGAGGCGGTTTCGAATTGTGTCATAAGTAGAAGATAGTATTGAGGAAATTTCCCCGGCGCAAAAATAAGGGTCATAATTTGCTCTGTTACTAAGTTTTTCGATCTTTTCGAAAGTACTTATGATCTCTTTTATTTTCATCGGCTCGGCAATTTCTTTGACTCTTGAGCCTAGCGGCAATTTGGCGTGTGGGCGGACCCAGTCTCCACTATCGCTTGCTTCGGCTAAAAATTGCAAATCGGCACGAAGAGGATTGCTAAACATCTCGTTGACTTTTTGGCCAAAGCCGTAATCGATTTGGAGCGAGCCGCTCGCGACCTCATCATGGATTGGTAATTTGAATCCAAATTTAGCATCTCTTGCTGCCGCGACTGCGACAATATGTTTGCAATAATCGGAGTTAGACTGAAAATAAGGACAGTTACAATATCCCTTGATATATTTTTGCCCTAGGCGGAATTCAACATTATATAGCTTAGAACCCTTAACGACGGCATTAACTTTCTTATCAGTTTCTATTAAATCGTTGATTTTCCCCGTTTTGAAATATTCAACGCCTCGCCAAAAAATTGCCTCCGTTGTATTCTCTAAAATGTAATGGCTTAAACTATAGCTAAATTTCATGACCTGCTTATTAAATCATAGATTATGGTAAATTTCCATCCTTGCACGATTATCAAACTGAGTGTAGCGTAAACAAAGCGAAGGGACGGGGGTATTTGCTAACCTCTTGACAGTTATGCGTCACGCCCCAATGCTTGTCATCGGGGTTACCATGGCCTTGACAAGTTTAACCTAATATTATACAATATAAGTAATCATTATTGATAACTTATATATGATATCAACAATTAAGACAGATCCAATCATCTCACTCTACAAAAGCCAAAAAACCGTCTTTTCCATTAAAGATCTGGTTTTGATTTGGCAAATTGACAATCCCGATTATCTTAAAACCAAGATCAATCGTTTGATTAAATCACAAAAAATATATCTTATTCGTAAAGGATTCTACGCCTTAGATAAAAATTATGATAAGACCGAATTAGCCAATAAAATGATTACCCCGTCTTATTTTGGCTTGTATTCAATCTTGACGCAAAAAGGAATCAACTTTCAATACGATTCAAAGATATATTCCGTTTCAAACCAAAGTCGTACGATTACTGTCGAAAATATAGAATATGTTTACAAAAAAATTAAAGATTCGGCTCTTTTTAATCCGATAGGAATAAATTTTCTAGGTAACAAAACCGTTGCCTCCAAAGAAAGATCAATTGTTGACATTCTCTATCTCTCACCGAATTTTTCTTTTGATCAATTGGTCAATATCAACTGGGATTTGTGTCTCCAAATCGCCCAAATTTATTCTAATAAACGGCTTTCATCACAAATTAAAAAACTAAAGGAAAATTATGCTTGATCGGGCACTGCACGAAAACTACATGACAAAAATATTATTTGATATTTATAGTGAACCGACTTTACGCCAAGAACTGGGATTTAAAGGCGGCACGGCGGCTTATCTTTTTTACAATCTGCCAAGATTCTCGACTGACTTGGATTTTGACTTTTTATCTCAAGGTGATAACCAAAAAATATTCGATCAAGTAAAATCAATTGCCGCAAAATACGGGGAAATAAAAGATGAAATGATCAAAAAAAATACAATCTATTTCCGTCTTTCATACCGAAGCGGCGATCACAACATCAAGATTGAAATTTCTAAAAGAACTAATCTGGGTAATACCTACAATATTCAAGAATATTACGGTCTGCCAATTCTTGTTATGGATAAAGATTGCTTGGCAGCCAATAAATTAGTAGCTATTTTTGACCGCAAAAAAATGGTCAATCGAGATTGGTTCGATTGCTGGTTTTTCCTCAATAACGATTGGCCGATTAAAAAAGAAATCATTGAAAGTCGAACGGGCCTAAAATTTCCCGAATATTTCAGGAAATTGGCTATTTATCTTGAAAAAAATAAAAGTAGACTTAACATTCTACAGGGCTTAGGTGAAGTTTTAGATGCCAAGCAGAAAAGCTACGTTAAAAACAAAATGATCTCCGATCTAATCTTCCATTTAAAGCTCTATTCTGATAAACCTGAATTGTTTGATAGAAATAATTAATTTTTGACTTAGCGTGATTATTGATGGCGTTCTTATATTATTCGCTAATTATTTAGTTATTACCAGAAAATGAAAGAAAAGATTGATGAATGACTTGCTCTCTGTTATCATCAATTTAGATTGAATCTGGGCGTTTACCCCATGGCTTTTAAGCCTGGGGTCAAGCCCAGCCCGGAGCGACACGAAGTGGAGCGGAGGCAGGATTTGTGGCATACTTGAACCATGAGTTATTCGTATTGGACCGGCGCACATACAAAACATCGTTTAAGATTCCACCTCGTCTGGATACCCAAATATCGCAAAAGGGTGCTGCGAGGCAAAATACCCAAAAGACTGAGGGAACTTTTCTATCAAGCGGCAGAAGTAAACCGATGGTGGTGCCACAAGGTAAGTATCGGCCTCAATCATGTTCATCTTATCATCCAGATCAATCCCACCGATTCCATTGCCGATGTCGTCCAGAAGCTCAAAGGCGGTTCAAGTAGAGTCATTCGAGCCGAGTTTCCCGAGCTTGAGGAATTCCTCTGGGGCGATAGTTTCTGGGCCGACGGGTATTTTGCCGAGACCGTCGGGAAGGTAGACGAGGTAATCATCAAGAAATATATCGAAGAGCAGATATCAAGTATGCCACAGCAGGCCTGAAACCACGGGCTTTAGCCCGTGGAGATGGCTTCATTAGA
>Ga0187849_1001878_pt1 | contig 21262 bp, 20 predicted proteins | sample June2016WEW_4_10_2_FD_132412 | JGI IMG/M metagenome (GOLD analysis project Ga0187849, IMG submission 132412) | Peatland microbial communities from SPRUCE experiment site at the Marcell Experimental Forest, Minnesota, USA - June2016WEW_4_100 | ecosystem: Environmental > Terrestrial > Soil >...
TCGCGCCGGCACCGGCCTTGGCCTCGCGATATCCAAGGGCATCGTCGAAGCGCACGGCGGCCGCATCTGGGCCGAGAGCGAAGGCGAAGGGACAGGCGCAACGTTCACCTTCACCCTGCCGCTAGCCGCCGAGAGCGTCGCTCGACCCGCCGCCGCCGCGCCGGCTCCCACGCCCGCCGGCTTCCGTCGCGGCGAAAGACCGCGCGTCCTCGCCGTCGACGACGAGCTGCCCATCCTGCGTTACCTGCAGCACTCCCTCGACCAGGCCGGCTACCAATCTATCGTCACCAGCGACCCGTCGCAGGTCACCAAGTTCGTGGAGATGGAGCAGCCGGACCTCATCTTGCTGGACCTCCGCCTTCCCGGCGTCAGCGGCTTCGACCTGCTGGCGCGCATCCGCGAGTTCTCCGCCGCGCCCGTCATCTTCCTGACCGCCAGCGACAGCAGCGAGGACACGGTGCGCGCCCTCAAGCTGGGCGCCGACGACTACGTGACCAAGCCCTTCGCGCCCTCGGAGCTGCTCGCCAGAATCGAGGCCGCGTTGCGTCGTCGCTCCCTGCCGGGCGCCGGTGGCGATACGCGGCCCCCCTTCACCGTGAAGGACCTCACGATCAACTTCGCAGAGCGGCGCGTCATCCTCGACGGCAAGGAGATCTCGCTATCCGCGACCGAGTACAAGCTTCTCTACGAGCTGGCCACCCACGCCGGCCTTGTCCTGACCTTCGACCAGATCCTTCAGCGCGTCTGGGGCGCCGAGTACGCCGGCGAGACGGAGCTCGTGCGCTCGTTCATCCGCAACCTCAGGCACAAGCTAAGCGACGACGCCAAGAACCCGCGCTACATCCTCACGGAACGGCAGATCGGCTACCGGATGGTCAAGGCATAGCTCCGAACCACCCCCCAACGTACCCGCGGCGCCACTCCGGCTTGTTTTTCGTTCCTTAAGCAGCAGAAGCGACCGATATCGCGAGATCGCTGGCCGTCTAGCTTCGGCTAGCGCCGTAGCAGCATATATCACTGTCATTAGGAAGGAGCCGTTCATTCACATTTCCTGCACGTAATTCAACTCCCCATTCATACGGCGTTCATGCCTTCGGCCTAAGATTGGGGAGGTTTCGGTACCACCGGGGCCGGTCCGATGAAGGAACAGCGGGCAAGGAAGAGGAACGCCAGGGAAAGCGGAAAGGAGTAAGGATGATGATGTGGTTAAAGGCCTGCCCGCGCTGTCGCGGAGACCTGTTTCTCGACTCGGACTACTACGGACCGTCTGCAAACTGTATCCAGTGTGGGTACACCCTTCAGGAGCCGCTGCGCGGCGTCCAGCCGTCTCGCCTCGAGGACAGACTGCCAGCCACGGCGCCGCTGGCAACGATGACGCTGAGCGTCTCCGCCTCCGAGCAGCAAGTCAAAGTGGCCTGAAGGAGATCGTGATGACCAGCCGGAGACCGCGCCCGCTCACTGCCGACGAAGTGGTTGCCCGGACGAGAAAGCGCTGGGGCACTCTCGAAAGAGAAGATCTGCTGCTTGTGTCCATCTCGCTGGTAAAGGGCGGTCGCTGTCACGCCGAGCCCGCCGATTTCGTCAGCGACGTCGCGTTGACGTTCCGGAGCCTCGAAGGCCGAACGCGCCGGAGCGGCAATTTCAAGCGGCTCCCCACGACGGCAGCGTCAACCATCTCGGCTTCAGAATCAGGCCAGCCCGACGCACGCACGCTCGACTGGCTGGCGGCAGGTTAGCATGATGCGATCTGACGGGCATCGTATCCTGTCGCCGTCCGGCATCAGTCACCCGGCAAGAGGCCTGGTGCAACGAAAGGAAAGTCACGTGGTCAGCTATACCCGACCGGCTCTGCTCACCCGACCGACCGTCGAGGTCCCGCAGCAGCCGCTGCTCATCGTGAGCAATCGCGGCCCGGTGGAGTTCTACCACGACGCCACAGGTCGCCTCCGCCGTCGACAGGCCCGCGGCGGCGTCGCCAGCGCTCTCACCTCCGTCGCCAACTCGGCGCCTGTTAGCTGGATTGCCACTGCCGCCGGAGAAGCCGACCGCGAAGTCGCTCTGGCCGGCGGCCCGCTCGACGTCGGCGACGGCACGCAGCTCCGCCTCGTTGCGCCGCCCCGCGAAGCCTACGACCTTTATTACGGCACTTTCTGCAATCCCATGCTCTGGTTCCTCCAGCACTCCATGTGGGATCGCCTCGAACGTCCCGACGCTCGCAGCGAAGCCCTCTACGCCTGGGAGCACGGCTACCTGCCCGTCAACCAGGCCATCGCCGAAGTCGTCGCCGGCGAGTTCCGCAGCGGCCGCAACTGCGGTTCCGTCATGCTCCACGACTATCACCTTTACGCGGCGCCGCTCTTCATTCGAAACCTCTGCCCAGGCGTCGCTCTGCAGCACTTCATCCATATTCCCTGGCCCGGCCTCGAAGCCTGGCAGGACCTGCCGCGCCAGATCGTCGACTCCATCTTCGAAGGCCTGCTCGCCAATGATAGCGTCGTCTTCCAGACCGAGAAGTGGGCACAAGACTTTCTGCTCACCTGCTGGGCCTTCTTCCCCAGCGCCCGCATCGATTTCACAGATGGCGTCGTCACCTACCGTGGCCGCCGGACGAAAGTCTCCGTGAACCCCATCTCCGTGGATGTCTTCGATCTGCGCAGCCAGCTCTCCTCGCCGGAAGCGCAGCCCTATTTCGCCAGCCTCGCCGCGGAGACCGCCGAGAAGACAATCGTTCGTGTCGACCGCCTCGACCCTAGCAAGAACATCGACGCCGGCCTCCGCGCTTTCGACCGCCTCCTGCAGTCGCATCCGGAGTGGGCGGGGCGCGTGCGCATGCTTTCCTTCCTCGTCCCGTCGCGCGGGTCCATTCCCGAGTACCGTTCGTACGCCGACGAAGTGTTTCCCCTCGCCGACGAGATAAACGCCCGCCACGGCACGAAGAATTGGAAGCCCATCAAGCTGTTCTACGAGCACAACCGGCTGCAGGCCCTCGTCGCCCTCAGCCTGTACGACGTGCTCATGGTTAACCCGCTCATCGATGGCATGAACCTCGTCTCCAAGGAAGGGCCCGTGCTCAACCGCCGCGACGGCGCGCTCGTCCTCTCGGAGGCGGCGGGCTCGTTCGAGGAGCTGCGCGGTGGCGCCATCGGTGTAGCGCCGGAGGACATTGAAGGCACGGCGAACGCCCTGCACACCGCGCTCACACTGCCTGAAGTGGAACGCCGCGAACGCGCCGCCCTGCTGCGACGCGCCGTTCTCAAGCACGATATCGGACGTTGGCTCCAGGTCCAGCTCGAAGACCTGGCGTCGATAGATGACACTAAACCAGCACCTGCTGCGGCGTGAGTGAGCAAGGACGCTCATTCCGCCGCGTCACTAGCACAAGGAGGAAGAGGCACATGATGAAGCCAACCTGGAACTCTCAAGCGAGGTGCCCGCGCTGTCACGGCAACCTGGGGCTAGAATACGATCCGCCCGGAAGCTGGGACGTCGTCTGTCTGCAGTGCGGATTCCGACACGTCGCCGTCGCCCAGCGCCGGGCCGTCGATAACCGCGTTCTCTACCAGGTAGAATCGGTGGGCGAAGAAAAGGCCGCCTGAGGCGCCGCATTCGCGACCAACTCGTTCTAGTAAGGGGGACGGGTGCCTACGAAACGAGAGGAACTCGAATGGCATGACAACGCCTACCGCGAGTTCCGCTCGCTCGTCGATTCAATCGAAGAGCCTCGGTTCGAAGAGCGCTGGCTGGATGGCCGCTGGGGCGTCCGTGAAATCGTCGCTCACCTCACCGGCTGGCATTACCAGTTCGGCGCCGGCCTGGAACGCATGAACCGCGGCGAGCGCCCTTCGCCCCAAGGCGTCGACTGGACGGACGTCCAGACCTGGAACGACCACTTCGCGCACGAGGCGCAGGGCAAGAGCAAGGCAGACGTCCTTCGCGACTTGGACGAAGCGGTAGCCCGCTTCCACGCCAACGCCGAGCGGCTACCTGAAGAACGGTTCGGCCCGGGGAAAACGGCAAGCCGTATGCTTGCGGAAAACGGCCATTTCAACACCCACGCCGCCCAGATAAGGGGCTGGCTCGTGCGACAGCCGGCCTTAAACCAGAATCGCCCGTAGGGCAACGGCACGAAAGGAGAGACCTCAGTGTACGAGGCAAAGGACTACTCTCGTCTCATCGGCATGGACGGCTTCAGCGAGACCCTGCTGAAAAACCACTTCACCCTATACCAGGGCTACGTTACCAACACCAACAAGGTCCGCGATTCCCTTGCCCAGATGGCGAAGGACGGCAAGCACGCCACGCCTGAATACGCCGAGCTCAAGCGCCGCCTCGGCTTCGAATGGGACGGCATGCGACTGCACGAATACTACTTCGAGAACCTCGGCGGCAAGGGCGACCTTGCCCAGTCGCAGAAGCTCGCCCAGGCCGTCGCGTCTGACTTCGGCGCCTTCGACGCCTGGCTCGCCGACTTCAAGGGCGTCGGCGCGATGCGTGGAATCGGTTGGGCCGTCCTCTACCGCGACGGCGCCTCGGGCGCTCTCATCAACCAGTGGATCAACGAGCACCAGAACAACCACCTGGCCGGCTGCATCCCAATCCTGGTGATGGACGTCTTCGAGCACGCCTTCATGCTCGACTACGGCCTGAAGCGCGCCGACTACATCGAAGCGTTCCTCCGCAACGTGAACCGCGAGGCCGTGGAGGGCCGACTGTAGCGCGATCCCGCTTGCTTTCCGCGTTTGTTGGTTGGAGAACCGATTAGCAGCACATGGAGGTGAGGGCTGGTGAAACGGACGATCGTGCACTTCGAGCTGGCAGCGGATGACGTCGAAAAGCTCGCCAACTTCTACCGCGGCGTCTTCGACTGGAAGATCGAGAAGGCGCCGATGGACGATGCGGGCGGCATGGACTACTGGATGATCGACACGGGCGAAGGAGAGGGTACAAACGGCGGGATGATGAAGAAGACCTTCCCGTCGCAGGGGATTCTCGACTATTTCGCCGTCGAGTCCGTGGAAGACTTCTCGAAAAAGGTAGCGTCCCGGGGCGGGACCGTCGTCATGGGCAAGCAGGCCGTGCCGAAGATGGGCTGGTTCGCAGTCTGCATGGACCCCGAAGGAAACGCGTTCGCCCTGTGGGAGATGGACACGAACGCCGCTTAGGCGTGTCTATCCGAAGGAACAGACGGTCAGAAGGGATTCGGCCTGATCGATGAGGCTGGGGGCTACGGGCCAGGAAGCCTGTTAGCCCCTGGTCGTTGCTCTCGCTATCTTCTTTCGGGCCCGACGCGTCGCCTTAGCCTTCGCCAGACGCCGCACTTCAGACTTCGAAATGAAGTGACGCCTCTTCTTGATCTCCCTTAGCACCCCGTTTCGCTGCATTGTCTGCCGGAAACGGGATAGTAAATGTTCCTGAGTTTCGCCGTCTCTGAGCTCTACGAACAAATGCGGTCCCTTCTTAGAATCGCGCTGGCCTGCTCGGAGAGCGGCGCGAGAAGCAATCGAAACAATAGACCGGACGGTCTCCCCGCGGCTCGAACGGGACCTCGGTAGCCTGTCCGCACTCGGCACAGACAGCCGGGAACATCTGCCGTCGTCCACCGCCGGCGCCGCCGCCGAAACTGCCGCCGCCGCGCGATCCGCCTCGCTCGGCCTTCCGCGCCGACCGGCAAGTCGGGCAGCGCTTCGGCTCATTCGTAAAGCCGCGGCTCGCGTGGTACTCCTGGTCCTCTGCCGAGAACGTGAATGTTGCGCCGCAATCGACGCACGTTAGATCTCTGTCGGTGTAAGGCACTCGACGACCTCCTCATTACTTGCTTCCTTGTCATCGAGTGCGGAGCGAAACGGGAGGCCCCATCGCGGCGACTGAAGACGCGGAAATCTGACCAATCGCCCGTAGTTTATCATACGAGTCAAGAATTGACAATAAGACGAATCGAGAACCTTGCCCGTAGGGGCCAGCTTCGCGCGCGCCTGGAAGGCCCGCCTGAACGGCCGCCTACAAGCACAAGTCTCGCCGCTCACAGTAGTCGCACGAGGAACCTTCCGCCGGCGTCAGCACGTCCTCCCCCAACGCTACGGCGAACGCGATGCTCTTGAACGGATGCAGCACTCCCGACTCCCGCGCCTCGACGCCGATCTCCCGCGCTCGTACCATCTCCGCGATCAGGCGCTGTCCTGAAAGCGGCCAGTGGCTCGTGCCGGGATTGAGCGGTATGCTCGCCCTCACGCCCCGTTCCGCCGCCATCGCCTCGATGAGCGCGTAGCCCGCTTCGCCCGCCTTGCCCAGCGCCACCGATCCGACGGCATCGAGCGCGAACGCGACTGGATACTCCCGCTGCGCCGACAGCTCGTCGACCCGCGCCTCCAGCAGCGGGCCGATCGTATACACCATCAGGACCACCTCGCCCACGCTGCCGAACAGCGCCGCGACGACCCCGCTCTCCAGCGCCACACTCTCGCCGATGACAAGGCGCGACGGCTCGACCGCGGTCACCGGAAAGACCTCGTAGGCGATGGCCGGTTGCGCCAGCCGCCTGCCCTCCGCCAGCGCCGTATCGACCGCCCGCAGCCAGGCATCGTCGCCCTGCGGCACGCCCGGCCGCTGCCGCAGCAGTCGCAGCACCGACGCTCGCTCCAGTTCAACTTCGAATCCCGTCACCTGCGGCAAAATTACCCTCCAGTTCCGATCCCAATCTAAGCCCGCCTCTGGCGCCCGTCAAACGCCGCCAGGGTTGACCGCCGTTTGACCAATCAGGTAGGCTGAATTGCCTGCCGCAGCCCTCCGCCCTGTAGACGCGACCGCTGACCATTCGACGCGACAGGCCGGGATAGAAATGGAACTCGCCGACATCACCCGCAGCCTTATCGACGGCGATGCCCCGGGCACGGCCGCGCTGACGCAGCAGGCCCTCGATGCCGGTCTGGCCGCGCACACCGTCCTCAACGAAGCTCTCATCCCCGGCATGACCCAGGTCGGCGATCTCTTCGAGAAGAACGAATACTTCGTGCCGGAGCTCCTCCTCGCCGCCCGCGCCATGTACGCCGCCCTCGACCTCCTGCGCCCGAAGCTCACCGAGGGCGACTACGAGCCCGCCGGGAAAGCGGTCATCGGCACCGTCCAGGGCGACCTGCACGATATCGGCAAAAAGCTGGTCGGCATCATGCTCGAAGGCAACGGCTTCGCGGTCGTCGATCTGGGCGCCGACGTGTCGCCGGAACGGTTCATGGAGGCCGTGCGCGAAAGCGGCGCGAAGCTCGTCGGCCTCTCCGCGCTGCTGACCACGACGCTCCCGTCCATGGAGAAGACCGTCCAGGCCCTCAAAGAGCTAGACCCGTCGCTGAAGGTCATGGTCGGTGGCGCGCCGGTGACCCAGGCCTTCGCCGACAGCATCGGCGCCGACGGCTATGGCCGCGACGCCAGCGCCGCCGTTACCCTCGCCCGCCGGCTGCTCGGGAATGCCTGAAGAAGCAAAGCCGCAACCCCTGCGCGTCGCTATCGACGGCCTCGACCTCGAAGTCCAGGTTGCCGCCCGTACCTCCTTGCTCGACGCCCTGCGCTCTGCCGGAATCGCCGTCGACTCCGAATGCGGCGGTCGCGGCACCTGCGGCGAATGTCGCGTCCGCTTCTTCGACGGCGCGCCCCCGCCGACGGTCGAGGACGCCGCGCTCCTTTCTCCGGACGACCTTGCCGCTGGCTGGCGCCTCGCCTGCCTGACGTTCCTCGCCGCCGATTGCCGCGTCGCTATACCCCAGCGCGTCGCCCGCGCGCGTCGCGCCAGGATCCGCATCCTCACGGAGGCCGCCGCGCCCGCCGCTCGCGCCGAAGGGCAGAGACGCACCGGCTATGGCATCGCCGTGGACGTCGGGACCACCACGGTCGTCTGCTACCTGATGGACCTGGCAAGAGCGCTCCAGCTCGGCGTCGATTCCTTCGCCAACCCGCAGTCCGCCTTCGGCCCCGACGTCGTCGCCCGCATCGCCTACGCCCATCGCGGCCCGCCGGAGCTGCGGGAGCTCCAGCGACGCCTCGTCTCCCACCTGGAGAAGAGCTTCGCCTCTCTCTGCCGGAGCGCGGGCGTGCCTCCCGACGCCGTTTCAATAGTCGCGGCGGCGGGAAACATGACGATGATGCACCTTCTCCGCGGCGTCGACCCCTGGCCCCTTGGCGTCGCGCCCTACGAGCCCGTCTTCATGCAGCTTCCGCCGTTCCCCGCCGGCGAGATCGGCTTCAAGCGATTCGCCCGATGCGACCTCCAGGTGCTGCCCGGCGTCGGCGGCCACGTCGGCTCCGACATCGTTGCCGGCGTCCTCGGCCTCGACCTTGCGCGACAGCCCGGCCTCTCGCTCTTCATCGACCTCGGCACCAACGGCGAAGTCGTCCTCGCCTCCAAGCGGATCCTCGCGGGCGCCTCTTGTGCCGCCGGCCCCGCCTTCGAAGGCGTGCACATATCCAGCGGCATGCCCGCCCTGCCCGGCGCCATCGAGCGCGTCGACGACGAAGACGGCCGCCTCCAGCTCGAAACGATAGACAGCCTCAGGCCCGCCGGCCTCTGTGGCAGCGGCCTCATCGACGCCGTCGCCCTGCTGCTTCGTCGCGGCCTCATCCTGCCGTCCGGCCGCTTCCTCGCGCCGTCGAAAGCGCCCGACATGATCCCCGACGACCTTCTCCATCGCCTGCGCGAAGACGGCGGAGAGCGCCGCTTCCTTCTCGTCGAAGGCAACGGCGACATCGCCATCACCCAGCAGGACATCCGCGAGGTGCAGCTCGCCAAGGCCGCCGTCCGCGCCACCATCGACCTCCTACTGCGCGAATCGGACCTGCAAGCGGAAGCAATCGACGCCGTCTTCGTCGCCGGTGGGTTCGGCAGCTCCCTGCGCAGCGAGAGCATCCTGGCGCTTGGCATCGTGCCCGAAGGGGTGCGCGGCCGGATTCACGCCGCCGGCAACACCGCCGGCCTCGGCGCGAAGCTGGCGCTCGTCTACCCGGGGCGCATGCGGGAGGCGCATCGCCTGGCGCGGCGGATGCGACATGTCGAGCTCGTCAGTCGCGAGGACTTTCGGCAGGCCTTCGCCGAAAGCATGACTTTCCCGGCGCCCGCCTAGCCCAGCTCGATCTGAAAGCGGTCGCGGAAACGCGAGAGCACGTCCAGCACCGGCCGCCCGACCGCGACGATGAGCACAACGTTCGCCGCCGCGCGCCACACGTCCCACCCTGCCGACGTAAGCAGGTAGAACGACCAGTAGTGCCGCAGCGTTTCGCCCAGCCCCAGCCCCGGTTGCCAGGAGATGCTTTCGCCCGAGGCCATGAACGGCCAGAACCACAGGTTCATCGCCGCGCCGAAGAGAAAGCCCCAGCCGACCCCGAACGCGCACAGGCAACCGAGCTCCAGCCAGCGGTGTCGGCCGAGCCTGCCGCGGAACGCTCCCAGCCACCCGGCCGTCATTCCCACCCAGCCGGCGCAAAACACCTGGAACGGCAGCCACGGCCCGAAACCGCCTATGGCGAACGTCGAGACGAACATCGCGCCTGCGCCCAGCAGAAACCCGAAGCGCGCCCCGAACACATACCCGCCCAGGATCACAGCGAAGAAGAACGCCGTCGCGCCCGCCGGCAGCGTCGGGATCCGCAGTACCGCCGCCAGCATCATCAGCGTCGCCAGCGCCGACGCCGCCTTGGCGTTCATTCCCTGGCTGCCCAGCTCCAGCACGAACAGCAGGAGCGTCAGCGCCAGCACCATCCCGAACAGCAGCGGCGCGTCCGACGTGTGCGGCTGCCCCATGCTCGACGACCTCGCGCCGCCCGACAGGAACAGCGGGTACAGGAATGCGACGAGCCCGACCGCGCTGATCACCGCCAGCGTCACGCCCGACCAGACGTTCAGCGACGCTCCGGCACGCCCGCTCGCCCGCTCATCCAGCCGCGTCGACAGCGCCTCCGCCCTAGCCATGGAATCGTCCCCTGAAGAACACCAGCGACGTCATCGCCAGCGCCGCGAACACCGCCGCGAAGAGCGCGATCTGCCACGTGGGTCTACTTCCGAAGCCGTCGCTCGCCGGGACAGTTGTCGACGTAGCCGATGGCGAAGGACCGGCGGTCGACGTTGGCACAGCGACAACCCCAGGCGTTGCGCCCCGAGCCGTCGAAACTGGTGCCGGCGTGGCTGTCGCCCCCGGCTGCGCGACAACGCCTTCGACCCGAGAATCGGGCGTAAACGCTGTCGGAGGAGGCGTCGGCGTGAGCGGCGGACAGATCGCGTCGAAGCTGCTCGCCGCCGGCTGTGCGCCCGTCCCGATGCCGCCGGCGCCCCATGCCCAGCCGTCTACGTCGCCATCGTGGACCTTCCGCAGCGACGACCCCACGGCGGAGTACCGCCAGCCGCCGTCTTCAAGGTTGTAGTACGCCCAGTAGCGGCAGCCGCCTCCGTGGCACTGGCAGAAGCAATCGCCCGGGTTGCCGCAGCCCACGCCGTCGATGCTGCACACCGCCGCGCCGCCGCTCCCGCTCATCGTGACCAGCGGCAGCCCCGCGCGACTCAGCAGCTCCGCGCCGCTGATCTCCGGCTCCGTGAACGCGACGCAGACGCTCTCGCTGCGCCCGTCCTCGAAGCTGACGACAACGCCCGCCCGGCTCGGCCCGTCGGCGCCCGCCCTCGACGCCGCCATTAAGGATGCGACGGGAAACGCAACGCACGCGACGCCGAGCAGCAGTCCCCTCACGGTTGCTTCTCCTCGAGCACGTCCTCGACCGTCAGATACCTCCCGCCGAACAGCTTGTTCACCTGCGTGCTGAACGTCACCGACTCCGTCAGCACGTCCCGCACGCCCCCGCTTGCCACCACTCGCCCCTCCGCCAGCAGCACGACCCGCTGCGCGCAGCCCGCCACCAGCTCGACGTCGTGGCTGGCGAGCAGCACAGCGCATCCCTCCCGGCAGCGACGCCGCAGGTTCGCGACGAGCAGTTCCTTCGTCTCGTAATCCATGCCGCGCGTCGGCTCGTCCAGCAGGATGACCTGAGGTTGGCCCGCCAGCATCGCTGCCAGCGCCGCCCGCTGCCGTTCGCCGGCGCTCAGGTCGCGCGGGTGCGCCCGTCGCAGCGACTCCAGCCGCCATTCCGCCATCGCCTCGTCCACCGTGCCCGGCCGGCCCGTTCCGCGCAGCGTGTCCGCCACCTCCGCCTCGACGCTGTCGCGGAAGAGCACCGACGCCGGGTCCTGCGGCACGAACGCGACCCGGCGGCAGAGCTCCTCGGTGCTGCTCTTGGCGGCGTCGCGGTCCAGCACCTGTAGTGACCCCTTCCGCGGCGCTATCAGCCCGACCAGCGACCGCAGCAGCGTAGTCTTCCCGGCGCCGTTTCTCCCCATCAGCGCGACGATCTCGCCCGCCGCAACTTCGAGCGAAACGTCCGCCAGCGCGTCGCCGTTTCCATACGATGCCCAAAGCCCGTCTACTCGCAGCCCGTCGCCATCGACCGCGACGGCCGCCTCCTCCGCGAAACCGCCGTCGCGCCGCTGCTCTCCGACGAAGCGCTTCCCCTCGCGCAGCGACAGCGGCAGCGGCTGCCAGCCCAGCGCTCGCCCCAGCCGAGCTACCGGCGGCGCCGTCGGCAGCAGCGCCATCGCCTCCCGAACGGGATACGACTCTACGGTGCCGTCGCCGGGCACGTAGAGCACGCGGTCGACGTACTGCACCACGCGCTCCAGCCGGTGCTCCGCGATAACTACGGTCAGCCCCAGGTCGCTGTTCAGTCGCTGCACGGTCGTCAGCACCTCTTCCGCCGCCTGCGGGTCAAGCTGCGACGTCGGCTCATCTAGAAGGAGCGTCTTCGGCTGCATCGTCAGGACCGCGCCGATGGCCACCCGCTGCAGCTCGCCGCCGGAAAGCGTGTCCAGCCGCCGCCTTCGCAGGTGCGCGATGCCGAGCACGTCCAGCGTCTCTTCAACCCGCTTCCGCATCGTCAGGCGCGGCATCTCCAGGTTCTCCATCCCGAACGCCAGCTCGTCCTCCACCACGTCCGCCACGAACTGGCTTTCCGGGTCCTGGAACACCATCCCCACGCTCCGCGCCAGGTCGCGCGGCTGCCGGCTCAACGTGTCCAGCCCGTCGACGACGACCCGTCCGGCGAATCGACCGCCGTGGAAGTGCGGGACAAGACCGTTCAAGCAGCGCAGGAACGTCGACTTCCCGCCGCCCGACGGCCCGACAACTAACACCGCCTCGCCGTCCGCAATCGACAGCGACAGGCCGTTCAGGACCGGCCGCGACGCGTGCGGGTAGGTGAAGGACAGCCCGCTTATCTCAATCATCGCGTCCCTCGCTTGCCTCTCTCGACGCCGCCGTCGCTCGGAAAGCCGGCGCGAGAAGAAGCAGTATCGCCAGCACGACGGCCGGGCTAAACTGCGGCAGCGACGCCGTCGGATAGGGGAAATAGTCGATGTCCGCGACGCCGAGCACGCGCATCGCCGCCAGCAGCAGCACCGACAGCAGCGCGCAGCCCGCTACAAGCGTCGAAGGCATCGTGAGCGGCTCTCGCGAATAACGCGTCGCTTCGACCCGCCGGCCGCGCGTCTTCAGCGCCACCATCGCCACGGCCGCGCTCGCAGCCACGGCGATGAACGCCGGCAGCGCGTACTGCCGGTCGTAGGCGTAGGCGGACACGCCGCCGGCGAGCAGCGCAATGGACGCGACTGCTGGCAGCCGCGATGTTCGGCCCGTCTCGATAGGTCCGGCGCCGAACCCCCGCGCATCGAGCGATTCCGCCCTCTGGATCGACCGCTCCAGCGCGCCGGCCAGAACTGGGATGACGAACGCGCTGGCGTCCCATACGCCCCGCAGTCGCCGTCCGCGGAGGCGCTGCGCTTCGGCCACCGCCCGCGCCTCCGCAAATGCCTGCGGCAGCAGGAGCACCGCGACCGTCACGATGACGCCGAGCTGTCGGAGTGCCCGCGGCACCAGTCGCAGCAGGCGATAGTGGTCGACGCCGACGTTGAATGCCGTCGCGAACAGCAGCAGCGCCATGAGTCGCAGGGCGCGGCTCGTGGCGTACGTCAGCGCCTCCAGCGTCGCATCGCCGCCGAAAGTGACGCCGCCGAGCCAGTTCGGGAAGGTTAGCCGTGGCAGCTCGACCAGCGTCGTCGATCCGCTGCTGCCGGTCAGCACGTTGAACGGCACGCTTAGCACCGCGAAGAGAAGCCCTATCTTCACGATGAAGCCGTACGCGCCGCGCCGCCGTTGCGCCGGTAGCGACGCGTAAACGACCAGCCCGACGAGGCAGGCCGTCGCCAGGTAGAGCGGGTTCGCCGTTAGGAAGACGCTGACCGACGCCGCGAGCAGCCACGCCGACCACGCCTCCGCTTGAAGGGGAGGCGCTACCGCCCGCGCCTTCGCCGCCCGAACGACCCTGCTCGCTGCCGCCTCGCTGCGCGCCACCTACCGCCTCCGCGCGATGCCTATCGTCGCCGCGCTCCCCACGCAGGCCAAACCGATGAACAGGAGCGCCAGCGCGCCCGCCGGCGACTCAGCGTCCGTCCCCTGGCCCGCCGAGGCCAGCGCTCGCGGCGCGTCCGGTGGCGCGACCACCACCGTTGGCGGTGTGACCGCCGCCGGCAGCACCGCTGAAACCGCTGTTGGCTCCGGCGACGGCGTTGCAGCCACCGCGGGCAAAGGCGTCGCCGTCGCTTCCGGCGTCCTCGTTGCCGTCCTGACCGGCGTGTGCGTCGCGTGCGGCGTCGCCGTCGCTTCCTGTCGCGGCAGGAGCAGCGGTTGCAGCAGCAGCGCCGGGACGGCCTGATAGGTGGCGTATGCGTTGTCCTGGCCACCGTACATGAACGCGCCGGTCGCGGCGTCGCGGAAGGCCAGCAGCGCCTCCATCGGCGTCTGGCCCGCCCTCTCCCACGGCCCGCCGGCGTCAACGTTCTCGCCCGCGGCGACGATCGCCTGCAGGACGAACGCCGTCGAATCCGCGTCCGAATCGCCCGGCGCCACGTACGGGAAGCCGCCGTCCCCGCCCTGCGACGCCTTGAGGTACGCGATGGCCGCCTGCACCGAGGCGTCGGACTTCGTGACGCCCGCCGCCAGCAGCGCTTGAAGTGCCATCGCCGTGCTGTTCGTGTCGCAGCCGGCGCCGTCGCTGAACCCCCAGCAACCGCCCGCCTGCTGCTTCGCCTCAAGGACCCCGACGCTGCCCGAAGGCGGCGCCAGCCCCAGGCTCTTCCGCGCCAGCAGGTACAGTGCCTGGTCGATGACCTGCGAGCCGTACACGTGCGTCGACCCGTCGTAGAACGACTCCATCTTCGCGACGTAGTCCGCCCCCGCGAAGTCGTGCGGGTCCCTGCCCGCCGCTGTCAGCACGATGACCAGCTTCGCCGCGTGGTCCGCCGACACGGCGTACCCGCTCGCCTGCGTCGCCAGATAATCGAGCGGCGACTGCCCGCCCTTCGTGACGCTGCTCGGATCGACGCCCGCGGCCGTGAACGCCAGCATCGCGTCCAGCGTCCCGCCCGGTAACGAGTCGCTCCCGTACGCTGGGAACCCCCCGTCCGCGTTCTGCAGCGTGCGGATGTAGTCCAGCGCCTGCGTCGCGGCGTCGTGCTGCGGCGTCGCCCCCAGCGACGTCGTCGCGCCGGCGAACAGGCAGGCAAATGCAAGCAATAAAGACATGATTCTGCGAGACACGAGAATTCCTTTCGCTATGTCCCGGCTGGAAGTTGTGGAAGGCACAAAAATGCCCGGCCTGGCGACCGGGTTGCGCTACGGCGAAGCACCCATTATATCCGTCCCCCTTTCAAGCGAAGGTACTCGGATCGAACAGGGGCGGGTATCCTGGCTCGTCGGTCAACGCCGACTTACAGTTGCGCGACAGCGCCGGACTCTCACCGGCTTCCCCCGAGATGACTCGCCTCAGGCGAGCCCCCTGTCGGCCCCCTATGTGGTTGTTACCGCCAATGTACCAGCCGCCGCCGCCGCCCGTCAACTGCGACGCCTCGCCCCCCCCGTCGACGCCGCCTTTGCGACCCGCCTGCCGCGCTCCTCGAATCTACGTCATCCGAAGTAGGGGAGTCTGTGCGCCGAAGTAAGTGATTATCTGATTCTTCGGCCTCGGCGCAATCTGGATAATGGGCGCTTGTGAGTGCTTCGCCGGGACCAGGAGGAGCGAAGCGTCGTGGAGATACGGTTCTCCGCGGGCAAGGAACCTCCACCCAACCAGCACGGCCCGCTCGACTGCCACCCAATGAGAGCGGGGCCCATCAGCCGGTCGCCACACCCAGAGTGACGCCGGCCAGCCCCTCTTCCGACGCAAGCGATTCACGACCCCGACGCCTGTCTCTCCTTCTCGCGGCCTACCTGCTCGCCGCCCTCGCCGCCGTTCTCTCCCGCGACGTCCTGGCGACCGCGACACCGCCGACTTCCTTCGACAGTCGCGCCATGGTATCGCGAGCCGCCGTCGGTGCCTCTCAGGCCCGCACCTTCGCCGTCCGAGAAGTCCTCGCCGCCGAAATCACGCGTCCGACACCGCCTCCGGCTCCGCCCGCGCCCGCTGCGATGCCCGCTGCCCGCGTCAGCCCGCCGTCCTCAAGCTCCGACGGCGCCGTCTCCGGCATCGCCACCTGGTACGGCGGCTCCGACGGCTACGACTCCGACGACACGATGGCCGACGGCTCGCTCTTCAACCCCGACGACCCCACAATCGCCGCCGCCAACGCCTGGCCGCTCGGCGCCTGGCTTCTCGTCTGCCACGACGGGCGCTGCATCCGCGTCCGCGTCCGCGACCGCGGCACCTTCAGCCACGCCGTCGACCTCTCGCGCGGCGCCTTCGCCCAGTTGGCGCCCCTCAGCAGCGGCGTCATCGACGTCACCGTCCAGCCGCTCTCCTAGTTGACGGTCGGACGTTGCCGCCCCTACACTTGAGTTGAGATGCCGACCGAAGAACAGAAGCGCGAGCCCCGCTATAGCGAGACCGTCCGCGAGTACAGCAACGGCGAAGTCACGATTATCTGGAAGCCGGACCTCTGCTTCCACGCCACCTGCTGCTTCGTCGACCTGCCGGAGGTGTTCGACCCGGACAAGCGCCCCTGGGTGAACCCATTCGGCGCGACCACCGAGGCGATCATCGCCCAGGTCGACCGCTGCCCTTCCGCCGCTCTCTCCTACCGCCTCAACGCGCCTGCTTCCGCGTAGGGTCGGGGCTCAGTACCCGACCAGCCTCCGCCACCCGCTCCGACGGGACAACTGCCAGCGATTCTGACTCAAAGACCTGGGGTGGATCGGGATGGCGTCGGCGAGGTGCCGAACAGCGGCTCCTTCATCTTGTCGAGGTCGCCCACGCTCATGATGTTCCCGTACATCGGGCTTGTGGGGTCATTGCTCAGGGGCAGCCGCATGTAAGTCAGTCCCATGTACTTCGTCACCATCTTGCGAGTACGCGATAATACGCGGTCGTTGCTCACCAGGAACAACCCCCCGAGATGCGTACGATACGTCGAAACCAGCGCGTGCGACGGCCCCGACCAGTCGGCGACGCCAAGCTCGAAGCGCCAGTTCTCGTCATGCGCGTAGAGGTCCAGCGGCGTCAGACCGATGAGCACAACGTTGGGGTCCGCGAAGTCGGCCGGAAACAGCTTCTGCATATAGTCCGCCAGCGACGCCCCGTCTATCTGGTGGCGGTCACGGCTCACCAACTCCGCGGGGACGGCGCTTGGGGTCACCACGCCGATGCGGATTCCATATTCGTTGCGGTAGTAGTCGACAAGGTTGCGCAGCAGGTCAGGGTCGACCTGGCCCAGCGGTACGAAGCAGATGCGAAGGTCGGCCCCCTCGCACGAGGCTTCCGATGTTGGCGCCAGCTCCGTCTGCGCGGCCAGGCAGCCATCCATTGCGGACCCGCTGCACGGCGGCTGCCCGAACCATCCCTGGATTACGCCAAACCAGAGGACTTGGAGCGCCACATAGCCCCCGATGAGGCACAGCCCGCCAAGGAACGCCATAGCGAGTAGCAGGCGCGCCTTCCACGTTCTCGGGAGAATGTCGTATCCGCGCTCAGCCGTCACGCTGGCATAGTATGCGCCTCGAAGAAATGCGTCAATTCGTCTGATCGCCTGTGTTGCGAGCGCAACAATCGCGCAGGTCGACCGCTGTCCTTCCGCCGCCCTCTCTTACCGCCGCAACACCCGCGAAACCTGATAACAGAGTACAGCCCGGCCCGCTGGTCAACCCACGGATTGCGATCCGCCGCCTATCGAATCCAAGGCCCTGGTGAGCAATTTCCCCTTGGTCAACAAATCGTCGAATGTGACGAACTCATGGCTGGAGCGTGTACTAGCGTTCTTCTTCTGCAGACGAGCCTGGTTCGCGTAGTCAAGTCCACTTCGTCGCCCAATCACCACCAACCCCAGCGGATCCTTGATGCCGGGCATCACCGTTCTGGCAGTCGCGAGATTCTCATCTATCCAGCCGAGGAAGTCGATCATCTGTCGCTCGGCGTGATTGAAATCGGCCGTGAAGTTGCCCCCCTTCGTGAATAGCGGCGTCGAAGGCTTCTCGATCTCCACCACAAGATACCGCTCGGCCTCTTGGCGGATTACGAAGTCGATTTCGTACTGCTTGCCGCAACCAATCTGCTGCTTTGGTATCACGGTCTCGAAGGCGGGGGTCAATATGATGGGATGGGCGGTCAGGAATTGCTGCAAGTCCCTTTCCGGCAGGTTCGGGGCAATCAACAACTTCTCGTATTCGTCGAGTATTCGCTGCAGGTCGTCCAGCGCTTTGCCAGCAAGCGGTTTGCCCGGAGAACCCAACCCGTACCATGTGAGGTAAGACTGCGCATCCCTAAGCGCCATGTCGAGGCCGTCTCCCGTTGACCACTTGTCGACATCCTGCTTCCACCACAGCCAAACAAGACAGATGTAGCGCTCCCTGTCAGCCTTTGTGTTGCGCACAACGAATCGGGTGAGCGTTAGCGCGGGCCTGGATGTCGGGTGATCCGGAGCCTTAGCCTTGAAGTTGAACAAACCGAACGTGACCGACGATAGAACCTCCCCCATAGAATGAGACTGGACGGAGCGGATGCCGACCTTATTCCTCTCGGCAGCCTCTACGAAGTCGATCACGAGTCCGTCTCTACAAGAATAGGCGATGATAGAAAACGGCGACAGGAAGTGTTCGGCGAAAATATCGTCGCGATCTGAGAAGCGCTGAGCGATGCGCTGAGTGGTGTCCAGGTATGCGCTCAGGAAATCCCGAATCTTCTGCAACCGCGAGTCCGCTGTGGCCATGAGGGACGCAATCTTTCAAACGGATACGTCAAGACGCAACGTGATTATACTGAGGTTACACGGCCGCCGAACAGGGGGCAGAACGACTAGCGTGCCTCACTGCCACTAACCGCTTCCAACTCCTCCCGCGCTCTGCTATCCTCACCTCCGCCTGCCCGTTTACCCGTCCGGGCTCACCTGCTCGCCCGCCTGGGTCCGGGCTTGCCCGCTCGCCCGTCTGGGTCCGGGTCAACCGCCGCTTTCGACGTTCAATTGACCAGAAGCGCCCTTAACAGATTCGCCAGAGCGATCTTTTTCACAAACAAATACAATCATAGCCGTCGGCCCCGCCCCTGAGCGCCGCCCTTCCCCTCCCGCTGCCCGCCGCCCTATACTTGACCGTACCCCATCCGACAGGAGGCCTAACCTATGCTGACAAGGCTGTCTTCCGCCACAAAGGAAGTCGTCATCGGCCAGGGACCAACCGTCCTCATCGGCGAGCGCATCAACCCAACCGGTAAGAAGAAGCTCGCCGCCGCCCTTATGGAAGGCGACATGGACCTCGTCCGCGCCTCCGCCGTCGCCCAGGTCGAAGCCGGCGCCGACGTCCTCGACGTCAACATCGGCCTCGCCGGGCTCGACCAGGCCAAAGTCCTGCCCATCGCCCTCAAGACCGTCATGGACGCCGTCGACGTGCCCATCAGCATCGACAGCAACAACCCGGAGGCCCTCACAGCCGCCCTCAACGTCTACCAGGGCAAGCCCATCATCAACTCCATCACCGGCGAAGAGAAGGCCATGGCCGCCCTCCTGCCGCTCGTCAAAGAGTACGGCACCGCCTTCATTGGCCTCTGCATGGACGACGAAGGCATCCCGACCTCCGTCGACAAGCGCGTCGCCATCGCCCACAAGCTCGTCGACCGCGCCGTCTCGATGGGCATCCCCCAGGAAGACGTCATCATCGACTGCCTCGTGATGACCGTCGCCACCGACCACACCGCCGCTGCCCAGACGCTCGAAGCCGTCCGCCGCGTCCGCACCGAGATGGGCCAGAACGTCACCGCTGGCGTCAGCAACGTCTCCTTCGGCCTGCCCGACCGCGACCTGATCAACTCGACCTTCCTGGCCCTGCTCATCGGCGCCGGCGTCAACTGCCCCATCATCGACGTCGCGAAAGCGCGCCCCCTCGTCCTTGCCGCCGACATGCTCCTCGGCCGCGACGAGTACAGCGCCCGCTACATCAAAGCCTTCCGCGAACGGCAAAAGGCCCTCGAAGCGCAGCAAGCCGCCGAGCAATCGTCGACGGCGTAGACCGCCTTCCTGGGATAGTGGGGAGTTCTGCGGGCTTCAGTCCGCAGGAGCGGAAACTAGCCTTTGCGGCCCTTTGACGGCGGCTTCTTGGCGCTCGTCGGGCCCTTCGGGCTCTTGCCGTCGCCGTCCTTCAACAGTTCCACCGCCTTCTTCTTTCCCTCGGCCTGCGCGCCCTTGTTCGGTGCCTGCCCGACCTCAAAGACCGAGATCGACGCAACCAGATCGCCCGGCCCGACGCCCATCAGGTGCACGCCCTGCGTCCCGCGTCCCACCATCGATATGCTGTCGATCCGCGTTCGCAGGATGATGCCGGAAGCAGAGATGATCATCAGCTCCTGCATCTCGTTGACGGTGCGCGCTGCTACCACCGGCCCCGTCTTGTCCGTTATCTGATGCGTCACGACGCCGCCGCCGCCGCGATGGTGCCGCGGGTAATCCTCGAAGAGCGTCCGCTTGCCAAAGCCGTTCGCTGTCACCGTCAGCAACTGCATCTTCGGCGTCACGACCTCCATCCCGACCACGCTCTCGTCCTTGCCGAGCTGCATGCCGCGGACGCCGCCGCTCGCCCGCGATGCCGCGCGCAGCTCCTTGACCGCGAAGCGCACCGCCTTGCCGCGGCTGCTGATGAGGATGACGTCGTCGTCCTCAGCCACCTGCTTCGCCGTAACCAGCTCGTCTCCCGGCTCCAGGTCCATGCAAATGAGCCCGGCCCGTCGCACTGACTCGAACTCGGAGAGCGCCGTCTTCTTCACCTCGCCGCGCCGGGTGGCTTGCACCAGGTAGTCTTTCTCAAAGCTGCGTACGCCGACCTGCGCGGTGACGGTGTCGCCCTGCGGCATCTCGATCAGGTTGACCAGCGCATCGCCCTTCGCCTGTCGTTTTGCGTCAGGCAGGTCATACGCCCGCAACTGGAAGACGCAGCCGCGACCCGTGAAGAACAGCAGGCTGTCATGTGTGTCCGCAACTAGGAGCCGCCGCACAGCGTCGGCCTCCCGAGTCGTCATGCCCGTGATGCCGCGGCCGCCGCGTCGCTGCAACCGGTAAGTGTCGAGCGGGATGCGCTTGATATAACCGCGATTGCTCAGCGTGACGACGATCTCCTGGTGCGGCACCAGGTCCTCCGCCGTCAGCTCCACGAGCTCCTGGTCGATGATGCGTGTCCGGCGAGGGTCACCGTAGCGCTTCTTGATGTCCTGTGCGTCTTCCTTGATGAGGTAGTCGATCTTCCGGGGGTTACCGAGCAGGTCTTCCAGGTAGGCGATTTGCTGAATGATGCCGTTGTACTCCTCTTCGATCTTCTGTCGCTCAAGCCGTGCCAGCCGGCGAAGCTGCATGTCCAGCACCGCTTGCGCCTGGCGGTCGCTCATCTTGAACGGCGCCTTCATCAGCCGTTCCTTCGCGTCCTCAGCCGACTGCGCCTTGCGGATCGTCTGGATTACCTCGTCCAGGTTCTGGAGTGCCTTCATCAGCCCCTGGAGGATGTGCTCGCGCTCCCTGGCCCGCTCCAGCTCGAATTGTGAGCGACGTCGAATAACCTCGCGGCGGAAACTGACGTAATGTTCCAGCACCCGCTTCAGGCTTAGCGTCCGCGGCTGCCCGTCGACCAGCGCCAGCATGTTGATCGGGAATGATGATTGCATGCCGGTGAAGCGATAGAGCTGGTTCAATACTTCCTGCGCCTGGCCCGCCCGGCTCAGCTCGACA
>Ga0187849_1001887_pt1 | contig 21196 bp, 15 predicted proteins | sample June2016WEW_4_10_2_FD_132412 | JGI IMG/M metagenome (GOLD analysis project Ga0187849, IMG submission 132412) | Peatland microbial communities from SPRUCE experiment site at the Marcell Experimental Forest, Minnesota, USA - June2016WEW_4_100 | ecosystem: Environmental > Terrestrial > Soil >...
CACCCGTCCCGCCGCGTCCGTGACGAGCAGGATGTCGAGCCGCTCCTGCCGTAGCACGCCGCCCAGCACAGCGCCGGCGCGCCCGGCGGGGCCGCCGCGAAGGGCGTCCTTGAGGAAGATCCGGTCGGCGGTGAGCCGCGTCACCTGCTGCACGCTGTGCAGCTCGCTGCCGTAGAGCTCGCCGGCCGCCATCAGCGATTCTGCGACGCGGTTCTGCGCCTCCGTGACGACCCGGGTCTCGATGAAGCGGATCCCCACATAGCTGAAGATCGCGCTGATGATCACGATGATCACCAGGAAGCTGGACATCAGCCGGAGCGCGATCGACTTCAGCACGTCCTCACCCCTTGGTCGCGACGCCCGCGGCCGGGCGCCTGCGGCGCAGCAGCGAGGCGGGCAGGCTGTAGCGGTACAGAGTGCCGACGGGGTCGGGAATGGAGCTCAGGATGCGCTCGATCTCCGCGGCGTCGTTGCTCTCCACCATGGACGCGATCGCCGACAGCGCCTTGGCGCCCTGGTCCTTCACCCGGCTCGTGGGTCCGAAGCAGCCGGTGCACGGCATGTTCCCCTTGATGCACGGCGCCTCGCACCCGCCACGGGTGGCGGCTCCCAGGCAGAGCACTCCCTGGGCGAGGAGGCACTCTTCCTCGTTGAGCTTCACCTCGGAGGGCCGCTTGAAGGCGCCGAGGGAAAGCTGCTCCGGCTTGCTCTTCTTGCGCGGGCACTCGTCGCACAGCGCGACGTCCGGCGCGAGGACACTCCCCTTGGGCGGGAGCGTGCCGGCGAGCAGCGCCATCACCGCATTCGCGATCAGGGCGGGCGTCGGAGCACAGCCGGGGAGGTAGTAATCCACGTCGATCACCTGGTCGAGCGACCGCACCGTTTCGTACAACCTCGGAATCGTCAGGCGGTAACCGTCGACCGCGCAGCTGGGGTGCGGGAGCATCCCGTCCGGGTTGACGGTGCTCGGGCTCTCCAGGTACGCCGAGGCGAGAACGCCGTCGAGGTCGAACAGGTTGGCCAGCCCGGGGATGCCGCCCAGCTGCGAGCAGGACCCGAACGACACGACCGTCTGGGCCTTGCGCCGCAGCAGATGCACCATCTCTTCCTGCTCGGTGCTGCGGATCGCGCCGTTGAGGAACGCCGCCGCGAGCGAGCCGTCGGCCATCGCCTCGACATCGCGGCGCTTGAAGTCCAGCGCCACCGGCCAGAACACGATGTCCACGGCGGCGACCACGTCGAGCACCTTCTCCGCGAGGTCCACCACCGCCTCCTCGCAGCCGCCGCACGAGGCGCACCAGTAGAACGCGACCTTGGGCTTGTCCGTCATGGGACCGCGACCTCCTCCGGCTCGTCGGCGCGCTCGCTGGGCACCGTCAGGTTGAGCGGCCCGAGCGCGCGCACCTTCTCGACCATGTCGTTCACCGCGATGCGGAGCGGCTCGGCCTCCGACGCGGAGATCCACTCCAGCCGGAACCGCTCGTCCTCGATGCCCAGCTCGTGCAGCATCCGCCGCAGCAGGTGGAAGCGCCGCAGCGTCTTGTAGTTGCCGGACTCGTAGTGGCAATCGCCGGGATGACAGCCGCCGATGAGCACGCCGTCGGCGCCCTTGGCGAAGGCGTCCAGCACGAACTGCGGATCGATGCGCCCCGAGCACATCAGGCGCACCACCCGGATGTTGGGCGCGTACTTGAGCCGCGTGGTGCCCGCGAGATCGGCGGCCAGGTAGGTGCACCAGTTGCAGAAGAACGCGACGATCCTCGGCTCGAACTGCGCCGGCGCCGCGCCTCCGCCTGCATCCGTGGTCGTCTCAGGCATACGCCAACACCCCTCCGATCTCGTCGTAGATCTCCTCGTCCTCGAACAGGTTCTGCCGGGCCGAGCCCGATGGGCAGACCGATACGCAGGTCCCGCAGCCCTTGCACAGCACCTCGTTGACCTCGGCGACTTCCTTCTCGGCGTTGAAGCTGATGGCCTTGTAGGGGCACATCGCGATGCAGGTCTTGCAGCCGGAGCAGTCCTCCTCGACGATGTACGCCGTGTTGGGCTCCAGCTCGATGAACCCCGCGTTGATCAGCGATAGCGCCTCGCCGGCCGCCGCCCCCGCCTGGGCCACCGTGTCCGGGATGTCCTTGGGGCCCTGGCAGGCCCCGGCGATCCAGATCCCGTCGGTGAAGGTGGAGACGGGCGCGAGCTTCGGGTGGCGCTCCGTGAACCAGCCCCCCGCCGCGCAGGTGATGTTGAACATCCGGCGCACCGCTTCCGCGTCAGCCCGCGGCTCCAGGCCGACGGCCAGCACCACCATGTCCACCGGGAGCTTGCGCACCTTGCCGAGCAGCGTGTCCTCGGCCTGCAGCATCAGCCGGCCGTCGTTCTCCGGCGCGGGATAGACGTCGGCGACCTTGCCGCGGATGAAGTGCACGCCGTCCTCGGCCACCCGATTATAGAATTCCTCGAACGACTTCCCCGGCGTCCGCATGTCGATGTAGAAGTTGTAGACCTCGGCCCCGGTCCGTTCCTTGAGCAGGTGGGCCAGCTTCAACGAGTACATGCAGCAGACGCGGGAGCAGTGCTTGTTGGTATGCTCGTCCCGGCTGCCGATGCAGTGGATGATGCCGACCGTCTGCGGCTTCTTCCCGTCCCGCAACACCACTTCCCCGTTGGTCGGGCCCGACGCGTTGAGCAGCCGCTCCACCTCGAGCGCCGTGTAGACGTTCGGATAGGTGCCGTACCCGTAGTACGGCAGCCGCTTGGCGTCGAAGACCTGAAAGCCGGTCGTCAGCAGGATGGTGCCGATCTCGATCTCCTCGATCCGCTCCTGCTGCATGAAGTCGATGGCATTCCGGTCGCCGCAGGCCTCGACGCAGGTCTTCTTGCACTTGTGGGACTTGAACTCGATGCAGGCCTCGGGATCGATCGTGACGAAGTTCGGCACGGCCTGCGGGAACGGCAGGTAGACGGGCCGCCGCTTCGACATGCCGAGGTTGAACTCGTCGGCCCACTTCGGCGTCTGGTAGATGCAGGCCTCGATGCACTCGAGGCAGCCGATGCAGGCGTCCTCGATGATGTAGCGGGGCTTCCGCTTCACCTTCGCCTTGAAGTTGCCGACGTAGCCGCTGACCTCCGTGACCTCGGAGTAGGCCCACAGCGTGATGTTCTTGTGGGCCTTCACCGCGGTCATCTTCGGCGTCAGGATGCAGGCCGCGCAGTCGAGGGTCGGGAAGGTCTTGTCGAACATCGCCATGTGCCCGCCGATGGTCGGCTCCCGCTCCACCAGGTAGACGTGCCGCCCGGCGTCGGCGAGCATGAGCGCGGCGTGGATGCCCGCGATGCCCCCGCCCACCACCAGGACCTCGCCTCGCACCGGCACCCGCCGCCTCTCGAGCGGAATCTGGTGGCGCACCCGTGCCACCGCCGCCCGGATGAGCGCGTCGGCCTTCTCGGTCGCGGCCCGCTTGTCGGAGGTCACCCACGAGTCCTGCTCGCGGATGTTCACCATCTGGAACAGGAACGGGTTGAGGCCGCCCGCCGACACCGCGCCCCGGAAGGTCTTCTCGTGCAGGTGCGGCGAGCAGGACGCCACCACGATCCGGTTGAGCTCGTGGTCCTTGATGTCCTGCTTGATCAGCTCCTGCCCCGGGTCCGAGCACATGTACTTGTAGTCACGGGCGACCACGACCCCTGGGAGCTTCGCGGCGTGCTCCGTGACGGCCTTCACGTCCACCGTCCCGGCGATGTTGGTCCCGCAGTGGCAGACGTAGACTCCGATCTTCACGGCGGTGTCGCCGTGCTCAAGCGTCGACATGTGCATCGCTCCTGACTGTGGCGCTGGCCGCGTCGGCCAGTTGCGCCAGGTCCTGGACCGCGAGTGAGCCCTCGAGCTGAGTCGTCTTCAACGCATCCTGGAACATCACGAGATCCTTCGGACAGCTGACCACCAGCGCGGCGACGTCGCGCACGCCCGCCGCCTCCTTGACGCGCGTCTCTGCCGGACGTTCGCGGATGCCCGCGACGTCCTCCATCCAGATCCGCCCGCCGCCGGCTCCGCAGCACGCGGCCTCGTCCCGGGTCCGCGGCATCTCCACAACGCGGGCCCCGAGGGCCGCCAGCGTGCGGCGCGGCGGCTCGTAGACGCCGTTGTACCGCCCCAGATAGCAGGGGTCGTGATAGGTGACCGTCCGGCCCACGGGCGTCGTGACCTTGAGTCGCCCCGAGGCGAGCAGCCGGTCGAGCAGCTCGGCGAAGTGCAACACCTCGACGCCGTTCGGCGAGCCACCGCCGTTCCCGGCGTACTCGTGCTTCACCACGTGATAGGTGTGGGGATCGGTCGTGACGATCTTCTGGAACTTCACGCCGGCCAGCGTCTTCAGGTTCTTGTCCCGGAGCACGCCGAACAGCCCTTCCTCCCCGATCCGGCGGACGTCGTTGCCCGCGTTCTGTTCCGCCTCGTGAAGGATCCCGAAGTCGAGCCCCGCGCGCTGGAACACCCGGGCCGCCGCACGCGTCACGTTCTGCGCCCGCGGATCGAACGAGGCGTAGTCCCCGACGATCCACAGGTATTCGACCGCCTCCTTGCGCGCGTCCCGGACGGGGAAGTCCAACCCCGTCGTCCAGGAGGCCCTAGTCCGCGCCGACTTGCCGAACGAGTTGCCGTAGCGGCCGAGGTTCACCAGCACGTCCTGGAGCCGCTTCTCCATCTCCCCCTGCGAGACCAAGTAGCGGCGCATCTCGACAATCAGTGGCACGTGCTCGTTGAACACGGGGCAGCGGGTCATGCACGCCAGACACGTCGTGCACGCCCAGATCTCCTCCGCCCGGACGACGTCCCCGACGAACGGCTTGCCGTTCCCGTTCGGGCCCGGCGCCGCAACTGCAGTCGCCGACCCGGACACCGGCGCCGCCGCATGCACCGCCCCGAGGACCATCTCCTTGACCTTGTGCACCAGCTCCTTCGGCGACAGAGCGAACCCGGCCGCGTGGGCGGGGCATGCGCGCTCGCAGCGGCCGCACTCGGCGCACGCCAGCCCGTTGAACAGCTCCCGCCAGGTGAACTCTTCCAGCCGCGACGCCCCTTCCGACTCCGCCGGCATCGCGCCCGGCTTGAAGGAGGTGAAGAACACTCCGAAGGGTGAGGCCAGGAGATGCACGTGCTTGGAGTAGGGGATGTACACCAAGAAGGACAGCACCGTGGCCATGTGCGCCCACCACATGGACAGGTACAACCCCGAGGCGTTCGCCCCCTTCGCCACCTGGGAGACGAGGAAGGTCACCAGCAGCAGCGCGATGAGCCCTAGCACGATGCTGGCGTCGCGCGTCCGCTCGAGCCCCTGCGGCGTGAAGACGTACCTCCGGACGGCCGCGACGACGATGCCCACCAGCGCCAGCGCACCGAGGATCTCCATCGGATACGCCATCCACGGCAGGTCGTCGGAGTACGGGACCGGCAGGAAGGGGAAGAGCCCGCGCGCCAGATTCCACCAGAAGCTCGTCGCGAAGAAGACGAACGCCCAGAAGATGGCGAGATGGGCCACGCCGATGAGCGGCTCCTCGACGAGCCGGCGCTGGAAGAACACGTTCTTGACCGTCGTGACCAGGCGACGCGGCACGCGATCCCAGCGCGTCTCGCCCCGCCCGCGCAGCAGCACCCGGACCAGCTGGTAGACGCGCCGGACGAACAGGCCGATGGCGAGGACCGCGAGCACCCACAGCCCGACCCATCCGGGCACGGTGAGGTACCGGGTGATCGTGGGATCCGGCATCGGGCCGCTCACGCTTTCCTCGCCTTGACCGCCGCCGTCAGGGCCGGCAGGAACTCGAGCACGTCGCCCGCGTACCCGTAGTGCGCCACGGCGAAGATCGGCGCCTGCGGGTCGGTGTTCACCGCGATGATCAGGGCGGCACCCTTCATCCCCTCGACGTGCTCGGGCGCGCCGCTGATGCCCGCCGCGAGGTAGAGCTTGGGCTTCACCGTCGCGCCTGACTTGCCGACCTGCCGCGTCAGCGGGAGCCACCCCTGATCGATCACCGGGCGAGACGCGGACACCGCGCCGCCCAGCGCCTCCGCGAGCTCCTGGGCCAGCGTGATGTTGTCCTGCGTCTGGATCCCGCGTCCCACCGAGACGAGCACATCCTGCTGCGTCACGTCCACGTCGCCGGGCTCCGGGTCGATGTACTGCTCGAACCGCACCCGGAGGTCCCCCGGCAGCTCGACCGGCACATCCGTCACCGGCGGCGCACTCGCCGGCGCGGCGCTCGCCGGCCGCGAGCCGGGGAGCACGCCGATGACCGCGGGGCCATCTGCAACGGCAACCGTGACCTCGAGCTTCCCGCCGTACAGAACGCACCGCGCCTCCAGCCGGCCGTCCACCGCGTGCACGTCACGGCAGAAGTTCACGAGGGGTATCTCGAGCCGCGACGGAAGCAGGCCGAGCAGGTCGGCCGCGACGTTCGAGAGCGGAACCAGGATCGCTCGCGGCTTCCGCTGCTCGATGAGCGCGGCTAGCGCGAGGCACGAGGCCTCGGGATTCGGCTCCGCCAGCGAGGCGTGGTCGACCGAGAGCACGCCGTCCGCGGCGAGCCCTGCGGCCAGCCCCTTTGCCCCGTGTCCGAGCAGCACCGCCTCGAGCTGCGTCCCCAGCGCGCCGGAGAGTTCCCTCCCAAGCGTCAGCAACTCCAGCGTCACGTCCGAGAGACGCCCTCTCCAGTGCTCGGCCAACACCCAGATGTTGCCCGCCATGGCCGCTGCCTCCTTACGCCAGACCGCGAGACGACAGGATCTCGGCGACCTTCGACGCAACCTCCTCGGGACTGCCCTCCAGCATCTCCGCCCGCCCCGCCGCCTCGGGCTTGGTCATCGCGACGATCTCCAGCAGCGACGCCTCCTCCTTGGCCGGCGCCTCCACGCTCTCGATGGTCCGGGACTTCATCGTGGCGCGGACCTTGGCCACCGGCACGTAGCGCGGCGGCTTGGGTGCCGCCTGCACGCCGAGCACTGCGGGGAGGCAGACGCCGTACCGGCCCCGCGTCCCCCCTGCGTATTCCTTGAAGACGGTGGCCCGGCTTCCGTCGGCCTCCACCTCGACCCCGGTGACGATCCCCAGGTAGGGGAGCTTCAGCCGCTCGGCGAGCGCGGGCGCGACGACGCCGTCGAGATCGTCAATGGCCTGGCACCCGGTCACGAGGAGCTGCACGGGCATGAGGTTCGGCACGGCGGGAAGCACCCGTGCCAGGAGCGCGGCGGCCTCCGCCGCCGTGAGGATCGCCTCGCCGGCCGCGACCTTGATCGCCCGATCCGCCCCCTTGGCCAGCGCGGTGAACAGGACCTCGTCCACGTCGCGACTCTCGATGGCCAGCACCGTGACCGTGCCCCCGTACTTCTCCTTCAGGAGCAGCGCCTGCTCCAGCGCGTGGTCGTCCCGCTCGCTCACGATCGGCCGGACCGCCTCGACGTCCAGCGACTTCCCGTCGGGCGCGATCTCCAGCTCCTCGACGATGTCCGGAACCATCTTCATCAGAACCAGGATGTTCATGGCGCCCCCGGGCCTTCCATGGCCTCCGCGAGGAGTTCCACCACGTCCCGCACCACCATCTTCTTCTCGTAGCCCAGGACCTTCAGCGAGTCCTCGAAGCGCGACACCTCATAGGGACAGGACACCGCGAGCACGTCCGCCCCCGTGGCGACCGCTTCCCTGACCCGGCGGTCCGCCAGCCGCTCCTGCCCCTTCGACTTGAAGAAGGTGTCCAGCCACATCCCACCGCCGCCGCCGCCGCAGCAGATGGAGTTGATCCGGTTGTGGACCATCTCCACGAGCTTCACGCCCGGTAGCGCCTGCAGCAGACGGCGCGGCTCCTCGTACATCCCGTTGTGGCGGCCGAGGACGCACGAGTCATGGTAGGTGACCGTGTACCCGAGTTTCTTCTTGAGCAGCGGCTTCAGCGCAGCGAGGTGACGGGCGAAGAAGGGCGTCGTGTGCTCGACCGGCGCCGCGAGCCCGTGGGATGGATACTCGTGCACCAGGGCGTCGTACGCGTGCGCGCCGGAGGTGACGATCCGGTTGAACGTGTACTTGCCGAACACCTTCATGTTCGCGTCGGTCAGCGTCTCGAAGAGCCCGGTCTCCCCCGCGAGACGGGCGCACTCACCCGCGCACTTCTCCTCGCTGCCCAGCACCGCGAAGTCGACGCCGAGCGCGTGCAGCACTTTCGCGGTCGCGCGACAGTTGTCCTGGCCGCGCGGATGGTACGCCGTGTAGCACTCCACGAACCACAGCACGTCCACGGGCCGCGGGTCGGCGGATAGCACGCGCACCGGAACGCCCGCGCTCGGGACCCACGCCGCCCGCTTCTTCGCCGACTCCCCCTGCGGGTTGCCGTACCGCAGCGTGTTCGTCAGCGCCTTCTGCAGCTCGGCGGGCACCTCGGGAAGCCGCGCGAAGATCTGCTCCTTGACCAGCGGCAAGAGCACTTCCGTGAGGCGCAGGCCGCGGGGGCACTTGGCCATGCAGGAGTAGCAGGTGACGCAGAAGAGGAGACTGTCGCTGGCGAGCACCTCCTCGATCATCCCCTCCCGCAGCATCCCAATGATCCGCCGGGGCGGGAAGTCCAGCACGTCGCCGTAGGGACACGTCCCGGCACAGGTGCCGCACTGGATACAGGTGAGCAGATCGCGACCCCGGGGAGATGCCAGGAGACCGTCCAGCGTGATCTCCGGCGGGGCCTCCGTCAGCGAAGCTGCACCGACCATGCGCCCTCCTCGGCTCTCCTGTGTGCGCGGTCCCCAACTGCAAGCAACATTGACGCACATTCCGCGCCCGCAGGGGCCGAAATGCGGATGTGCGCGTGCATTACGGCGGGCAGGCTCGCGCAGACGCCGGCTCGCAGAGCGGACACGCACAGGCGGTGCCAATGGGAAAGTCCTGCGGGCGCGAAACACGACCGCCGCGCTAGGGATTCGGCGCGGCGGTCAGTACTACTACGGCAAACCTGAGTGATTCTATTCGTTATGAATGAACGGTCGCCCGCTCCAGGACCGGCGCCAGCAGCTCCTCGAGGGTGACGTCCTTGAGCGCGATCTCGTAGCTCACCCGGGTCGAGGGAATGGGAATCCTGATCAGGCGTGCCAGATCGATCGGCGTCCCGATGGCGACCGCCTCGACACCGTGCTCCGCGGCACGGGCGATGGTCGCCTCGAGGTCGCGGATCTCGGCGTCGCCGTAGCCGAGGGCCGGCAGGGCGCGCTTCACGTGCGGGTAGCGGGCCAGGGTCGCCGCGATCTCCCCGACCGCGAAGGGACGCGGGTCCACGAGTTCCCGCGCGCCCGCGTCCCAGGCGGCGAGCACCGCCGCGCCGAAGGCCATGCCGCCGTGGGTCAGGGTCGGGCCGTCGTCGATGGCCAGCACCTTCTTCCCCTTGAGCACGGAGGGGTCGGCGGCCTTCACGGGGCACGCCGCCTCCACGATCCGGGCGCGCGGGTTCAGGGCGCGCACGTTCTCGCGCACTTTCGCCACGGCTTCCGGCGGCGCCGTGTCCACCTTGTTGATCACGACGACGTCGGCCAGTCGAACGTTCGTTTCACCGGGGTAGTAGCTGATCTCGTGCCCGGCGCGGTGCGGGTCCACCACGGTGAGGTACAGATCCGCCTTGATGAACGACGTGTCGTTGTTCCCACCGTCCCAGAGGACGACGTCGCACTCCTGCTCCGCCGCGCGCAGGATCTGGGCGTAGTCCACGCCGGCGAACACGACCGAGCCCGTCGCGATGTGCGGCTCGTACTCCTCGCGCTCCTCGACCGTGACCTTGTGGGCGACCAGGTCCGCCTCGCTGGCGAAGCGCTGCACCCGCTGCGCCTCCAGGTCGCCGTACGGCATCGGGTGCCGGATCACCGCGACGCGCTGGCCGTGGGCGCGGAGCCAGGGCACTACCGCGCGCGACAGCGGGCTCTTCCCCGCCCCGGTGCGCGAGGCGCAGATGGCCACGACCGGCTTGGTGGACGCGAGGACGTGGCGCTCGCCCAGGAGGACGAAATCGGCGCCGGCGGCGTTGGCCCGCGCCGCCAGGTGCATCACGTCCACGTCGGCCAGGTCGGAATACGACAGCACGCACTGGTCGACGCGGAGGGAGCGGACCAGGGCCTCGAACTCGCTCTCCGGATGGATCGGGATGCCCTTGGGGTAGCGCGGCCCCGCCAGCGACGCGGGGAAGAGCCGCTCGGCGATGTGGGGGATCTGCTGCGCGGTGAAGGCGACGACCTCGACCGACGGCTCGTCGCGGTATACCGTGAGGAAGTTGAAGAAGTCGCGGCCGGCTGCGCCGAGGATCAGCACTCGCGTCACGAGGTCACTTCCGCTTGTCCACGGGAAGGTAGGTGCGCTGCTCGTGGCCGATGTAGATCTGCCGCGGCCGCGCGATCTTCTGCTCCTTGTCGAGCAGCATCTCCTGCCACTGCGCGATCCACCCGGCGGTCCGCGCGATGGCGAACAGCACCGGGAACATCGCCACCGGGAACCCCATGGCCTGGTAGATGATGCCCGAATAGAAATCCACGTTCGGGTACAGCTTGTGCTTGATGAAGTACTCGTCGGCCAGCGCGATCTTCTCGAGCTCCAGCGCGATGTCCAGCAGGGGGCTGCTGCCGGTCACCTCGAGCACCGAGTGCGCCGCCGAGCGGATGATCTTGGCGCGCGGGTCGTAGTTCTTGTAGACGCGGTGGCCGAACCCCATCAGGCGCACCTCGCCCTTCTTCACGCGCTCGATGTACCCGGGGATGTGGTCCTGCGAGCCGATCTCGCGCAGCATCTTCAGCACTTCCTCGTTGGCTCCGCCGTGCAGCGGGCCGTAGAGCGCCGCGGTCGCGGCCGCGACCGCACAGAACGGGTCCACATGCGAGCTGCCCACGGAGCGCATCGCGTTGGTGCTGCAGTTCTGCTCGTGGTCGGCGTGCAGGATGAAGAGGAGGTCCAGCGCGCGCTCCAGCGCCGGGTTCGGGACGAAGGGCTCGCAGGCCCCGGCGCGCTGCCCGAGCATCGAGATGAAGTTGCCGACGTACGAGAGATCGGGGTTCGGGTACGCGTACGGGAGGCCCCGGCTGTGGCGGTACGCGTACGCGGCCAGCGTCGGCATCTTGCCGAGCAGCCGGTACATCTGGTGTCGGCGCGACGCCGGATCGAAGATGTTCTTGGAATCCTGGTAGAAGGTGGAGAGCGCCGCCACCGTGCCCACCAGCATCCCCATCGGGTGCGCGTCGTAGTGGAAGCCGTCCACGAAGGTCTTGATGTTCTCGTGCACCATGTAGTGCGCCGCGATCTCGCCGCTCCACTCCTTCAGCTGCTCCTGCGTCGGCAGCTCGCCGTGGATCACCAGGTAGGCCGTCTCGAGGTACGTGCTCTTCTCCGCCAGCTCCTCGATCGGGTAGCCGCGGTAGCGGAGGATGCCCCTGTCCCCGTCGATGTAGGTGACGGCGCTGCGGCACGACGCCGTGTTCATGAACGCCGGGTCGTAGGTCATCAGCCCGAAGTCGTCCGGCCCCGTCCTGATCTGTTTGAGGTCCACCGCCTTGATGGTGCCTTCGGCGATCGGGACCTCGTAGCTCTTGCCGGTCCGGTTGTCGGTGATGGTCAGCGTGTCCTTCGGCATCGCAGTCCTCGTGGTTCCACGGATCGTTCGAAACGCAAGGCTCATGCCAGCAGAGCCTTAAGTATCGCCGGGACCCGGCATCTTGACGAGCCCCGCCCCCCGGGCGTACACCCTGTCATGCGCGCGGCGGCGGGGACCTGATGGGGCGAATCCGGGGAGCCTTCGACGGGTTTCTCGACGCGGCCCTGAACATCCGGCCCGGCGAAGGACGCCGGACCGCGCTGCTCTTCCTCCACCTGTTCCTCGCGTCGGCCATCTTCTTTCTGGGCCGGACCGTGAGGGACACCCTGTTCCTCAGCCGGTTCTCGCTGTCCGCCTTGCCGTGGATGTTCGTGATCTATGGCGTGGCCTCCGCGATCACCGTGCTGCTGTACTCGCGGATCGCCGACCGGATGGCCCGCCACCGGCTGATCGTGCTCTCGGCGTCGATCGGGATCGTCACCTATCTCGCCACCTGGGGCGTGGTGCGCGCGCGGGCGCCGTGGATCTATCCGGCGTTCTACGTCTGGACGGAGATCGTCTCCAACCTGTTCATCGTCCAGTTCTGGACGCTGGCGAACGACCTGCACGACGCGCGGTCGGCCAAACGGCTGTTCGGGACGATCGGATCCGCCCGCCTCCTGGCGTGCGTCGCCGTGGGCCTGACGACCGGCGTGATCGTGCGGGCGATCGGCGTGGACCAGTTGATCTTCGTGCTGGCGGCGCTGATGCTCGGGTTCGGGGCGCTGGCGATCCCGGTGAGCAAGCAGCCGCGGGCGGAGCGCGCCGCCGGCGCCGGAGCCCAGCCCCGGCGGATCGGGCCGCCGCCCAAAGTGCTCGGGGATCCGTACGTGCGCTCGCTCGCCATCGTCCTGCTGCTGGCGTTCACCGCCCTCAACATCGGCGACTACCAGTTCAAGGCGATCGCGCGCGCCACGTACCAGGAGGACCGCCTTGCCCAGTTCTTCAGCCTCTTCTACGCCGCCAGCGGCACGATCGCCTTCCTCTTCCAGATCATCGCGACGCCGCGGATCCTGGCGCGGCTCGGCGTGGGCTGGGGAATGGCGACGATGCCGACCGTGTTCGGGGCGGCGAGCGCCGCGCTGCTCGCGATCCCGAAGCTCGCGGTCGCGACGGTGATGAAGTTCGGGGATAACGGGTTCCAGTACACGATCCAGGAGACGACCTTCCAGGCGCTGTACGTCCCCTTCCCGGCCCAGGTGAAGGTGCGCACGCGCGCCTTCCTGGAGGCGGTGGTCAAGCCGATGGGGTACGGCCTGGCCGGCCTCGCGGTGATCGTGTTCGTCCCCATCCTCAAGCACGCCTGGCTGCTCTCGTACGTCACCCTGCCGTTCGTCGTGGCGTGGTTCGCCATGATCCCGGTCGTGCGGCGCCGCTACATCCGCCAGCTCGAGGCGACGCTGAGCGCGCGCGGCGCGCTGGCGCTGGACCACGAGTACCTGCTCGACTCCTCCGGGCGGCAGGCGCTGATCCACGTTCTGGAGGCGGGCGAGACCCGACAGGTGCTGGTGGCGCTCGAGCAGCTCGAGGGGGAGCGGTCCGACGAATTCGTCGCCGCGCTCGCCCGGCTCGTCCGGCATCCCGACGCCACGGTGCGGACCGCCGCGCTGACGCAGCTCGGCAGCCTCGGCACCGGGGACGCTGCGCCCGCTCTCGCAGCGCTGCGCGATGACGTGCCGGCCGTGCGCGCCGCTGCCGCCACGGCGTACGCGGCGCTCGCGCGGGACGAGGCCGTGGACGCGCTCGCCCCGCTGCTGGAGGATGGCTCGGACGACGTCCGCGTCGCCGTCCTCGCCGGCCTGCTCCAGCACGGCGGCGTGGAAGGCGGCATCGTGGGCGGCGCGCAGCTCGCCAAGCTGCTCACGTCCACGCAACGGAACGACCGCGTCGAGGCGGCCCGCGCCCTTCGGAGCCTCGGCCCGGGAGCGTACCGACCCCTGAAGAAGCTGCTGGAGGACGCCGACCCCGCCGTGCGACGAGCGGCGCTGCGCTCCGCGCCGGGGGTCGCCGATCCGCGCCTGGTGCCCGTCCTGATCGCGGCGCTCAACGATCCGCCCACCCGCCGCCGCGCCGGCCAGGCCCTCACCGCCGTCGGGGAGCCGGCCGTCCGGCCGCTGTGCGCCGTGATGGCGGACCCGGCTGCGAGCCGCGATGTGAAGCTGCAGATCCCCCGCCTCCTCCGGCGGATCCCCTCGAACGAGACCTACGATCGGCTGCGCGGCCTGGTCCGGGTGGACGACAGCCACCTGCGGCTGCGCATCTTCGCGGCCCTGTCGCACATCCGCCAAGCACTGCACCGGGAAGGCGAACCGGTGGAAGCGATGCAGGTGCTCGTCACGGCCGAAATCGCGGAGAGCTACGGCAACGTCCTGGGCTGGGAGCAGGCGCGGCCCCTGTATGCGACGCCGCCCCTCGACGACGTCTTCGCATTCCGGCATCAGCGGGCGGTGCGGCGCGTGCTGCGGATCCTCGAGCTGCGCTACGAGCCGGAGCCCATCGCCCTGGTGCGCGAGAGGATCGGCGATCCGGCGCGCCGCGCCAACGCGATCGAGGTGCTCGACACGCTGCTGGACGGCGCGCTCCGGCCGCTCGTGATCCCGTACCTGGATGATGCGCCGCTCCGCGAGAAGCTGAAGGCTGCCGCGGCCCTGGTGCCCAGGCCGCCGGCGCCGCCCGAGTTCATGCGGCGGCACTGCCGGCACCCGAACCCTTACGTCGTCTTCCTGACGCTGGACGCCCTCGCCCGCCGCCAGGACCCGGTCGGCGCCCAGGAGGGCGCCAAGCTGCTCGCGCACCCCGACCCGCTGGTGCGCGAAGGCGCCCTGCACGCCGTGGCAGCCGCCGACCCGGCGGGCGCCGCCGCCCTCATCCGTCCCCTGCTCACCGATCCCGATCCCACCGTGGCGCGTCATGCCGACCGCTCGCTGGCCCGCCTGGAAGGGCGGCCCATTCCGGAGGACCCCTTGTACGCCACCGTCGAGAAGATCCTGTTCCTCAAGAGCGCCCCGGTCTTCGAGCGCGTGAGCGGCGAAGACCTCGCCGCCCTCGCGCGCGTCGCGGAGATCGAGACGTACGCCGCGGGCCAGACGGTCTTCCACGAAGGAGAGATGGGCGACGCGCTCTACGTGATCGTGAAGGGCAAAGTCTCGATCGAGAGCGGCGGCAAGCGCCTCGCCGACCTGGGGCCCGGCGACGCGTTCGGCGAGATGGCCGTGCTCGACGAGGTGCCGCGCAGCGCGACGGCCACCGCCCAGGATGAAACGGAAGTCCTGCGGATCGGCAGCGAAGAGTTCTACGAGATCCTGCACGAGCAGGTGGAGATCGCCGAGGGCGTCATCCGCATGCTCACGGGCCGGCTCCGGGAAGCCGACGCGACCATCCAGAAACTGCACGCCTCAGCGGCGCGCTAGCGCAGCCTCCCGCTCCACCAGCTCGCGCGCCACCGCCAGCCCGCGGTCCAGGGCGCGGCAGTTCAGCTCGAACAGCTTGGCGTGCTTCGCCATGTGGCGCAGCCCCTCCACCAGCGCGTCGCGGCTCAGCACGTCGCCCTTCTTCGCCGCCCAGACGCCGAGCGTGACGACGTTCATCAGGCGGCTGTTGCCCAGGGCCTGCGCCTCCGCGCTGGCGTGCACCGCCAGGGCCGTCACGTCGTCGCGCGTGACGGGCCGCGTCACCACGTCGGCGTTGTAGACCGCCAGCCCGCCGGACACGATGCCGGGCTCGAACCGCTCGAGCGACATGTCGTTGAACACGATCAGGCTCTCGAACGTCGTGTTCACCGGCGAGCCGATCGGCGCGTCGGAGATGATCACTTCCGTCCGCGACGTGCCGCCGCGGATCTCGGGGCCGTACGACGGCAGCCCGGTGGTGTAGTACCCGCGCCCCGCCGACATCGCGGCCCAGGACAGGGTCTTCCCCAGAAAGACGGCGCCGTCGCCGCCGCTGCCCGAAATCATGATCCGTTCCATCATCGCGGCATCCCTCCCGGCGGCTCCTTGATGACGCCCGGCTTGTAGACGGAGAGCATCTCCTGCACCAGGTACTTGTGGGCGTCGATCGGCTCGAGCTTCCACCCCGACGGGCAGCTCGAGACGATCTCCAGCACCGACAGGCTCTTGTTCTTCTCCTGGTTCAGGAACGCCTGGCGGATGTACTTCTTGGTCTTCCGGATGGCCGGCGCGTCGTGCACCGTCGCGCGCACCGCGAACGAGCACCCCTGCTGCAGCGCCAGGGCTTCCGTCATCGTGACCGGATAGCCGTGCACCTGCCGGTTGCGGCCGGTCGGCGACGTGGTGGTCTTCTGGCCCATCATCGTCGTGGGCGCCAGCTGGCCGCCCGTCATCCCGTAGATGGCGTTGTTGAGGAAGATGATCACCGTCGGGTCGCCGCGCGCCGCCGCGTGGAACGTCTCGCCGATCCCGATGCCCGCGAGATCGCCATCCCCCTGGAGCGTGAAGACCCGCAGCTCCGGATGCTGGCACTCGATCCCCCACGCGACGCTGGTCGCGCGCCCGTGGGCCGCCTGCTGCCAGTCGATGTCGATGTATCGGTAGGCGAACACCGTGCAGCCCACCGAGGCCACGCCCACGGTCACGTCCCGGATGCCCAGCTCGTCGATCACTTCGGCCAGCAGCTCGTGCACCGTGCCCTCGTCGCACCCCGGGCAGTAGTGCATCTCGCCGCACCGCAGCCGGTTCTTCCCGTACCGCAGGTGCTTCCGGAGGTTCTCGACCGTCACCGCGCCGTCGGGGCACACCACCGCGCAGTTCCCGCACGCCGTGCACTTGGCCAGCGTGTCCTCCATCAGCCGGGTCGGATGCACGCCGCGGTGGTTGAACACCTGCGCGAATTCCACGATGTGCTCGGGACAGGCCTCGATGCACAGCCCGCACCCCTTGCACTCCACGGAGTCGAACTCGACCCGGGGCAGGATCTTCTCCGTGGTCGCCGGCGCGGTCATCGGGCACCTCCCTGCGTGAACTCACGTACGACCACTTCGGCGATCTCCTCGGGCGTCGGGATCACGCCCCCCTGCCGGCCGTAGAAGCTGACGGGATCGAGGCACTGGAGGTCGAACAGCGTCCGCTTCACGTCCTCGACCATCTGCCCGGCGTTCATCTCGACCACCAGATAGCGACGCAGCCGCTTCGACAGCGGCCGGAACCCGTCGATCGGGAACGGGAAGAGCGAGATCGGGCGCAGGAGGCCCACCTTCCGGCCCGTCTTTCGAAGCGCCTCCACCGCCGTGTGCGCGATCCGCCCCGCGAGGCCGAACGCCACGATCACCAGGTCGGCGTCCTCGGTGGCGAACGATTCCCACCGCTGCTCCTCCTGCTCCATCCGCGCGTACTTGGCGTGCAGCATGCGGTTGTGCGCTTCCAGCTCCAGCGGCTCGATGATGATGCTGTTCACCAGGTTCGGCTTGCGGACGCCCCGCGTGCCCGTCGTCGCCCAGTCCTTGGACGGCAGGCCGCTGTCGTCCCGCGGCTTGAACCGCACGTTCTCCCACATCTGCCCGAGCGTGCCGTCGAGGCACAGCAGGGTGGGCGTGCGATACAGGTCGGCCAGCCGGAAGCAGAGCATCGTCAGGTCGGCGCATTCCTGCACCGTCGCCGGCGCCAGCACCGGCATCCGGTACCCGCCGTGCCCGCCGCCCTTCACCGACTGCCAGTAGTCCTCCTGCGAGCCGTACACCGTGCCGAGCCCGGGACCGCCGCGCATCACGTTCACGATCACGCACGGCAGCTCCGCGCCCGCGATGTACGAGATCCCCTCCTGCTTCAGGCTGATCCCGGGGCTCGACGACGAGGTCATCACCCTCAGCCCCGCCCCCGCCGCGCCGTAGACCATGTTGATCGCGGAGATCTCGGAGTTGGCCTGCGTGAAGGTCTTGCCGAGCGGCGGAAGGTGCTCGGCGAGGTACTCCGGTATGTCGGTCTGCGGAGTGATCGGATAGGCGAAGTACGCGTCCATGCCGCTCCGGATCGCCGCTTCGGCGATCGCGTCGCAGCCCTTGAACAGCACGGGGCCTTCGGCCGCCGCCTCTGCGTCCTTCGCCGCCTCGAGCACTCCCACCCCGGCATCTGGCGTCATGTAGCGCTCCTGGCGATGGCTTCCCTGAGATCGTGCACCCACTGCGTCGCGCGGCCGCACAGCTCGCAGCTCACGCCCACGTGCGGACACGGCACTCCGTCCGCCTGACACTCCGCGCACTTCGGCTCGGCCAGCAGCAGGAGCAAATCGTCCAGCTGCCGGAAGAAGATGGTCCGGGCTTCCACCGGAAGCGCTTCCTTCAGGTCGCGCACCAACCGCGCCTCGCGCTGGAAGGCCCCCGACAACACCGCCCGCCCGTCTGTGCCCCGCTCCAGCTGCACGGTCGCTCCTTCGCGCGTCGCGCGCACCAAGAGCGGCAAAAAGCGGACCAAACCCATCGCTGTTCACGATCCGCGGAATGGGGATATTATCGGTCGGTCATGCCGTGGTGAGATGCGCCTGCACGCCAGCACGGCGTTGGCGTGCGCGCCGCCGCCTGCCGGGGCAGCCTACGCCGAATGCAGGTCGGGCATGGATGAGGTATGATCTGGTCGTTGCGGAATCCGTCGCGACGGATCCGACGTACGGAACTCAACCCGATCCCGGTGGATCAGATGACCAGAACGATCTTCATCGCCTGTCTTGCGCTTGCGGTGCACGCCGCCGCGGCGAGCGCCCAGCAACCCCTCGCGGCGGCCCGCCCCGGAGTGCCGGATACGTCGGCGTTCCGGCCGCTGGCGCTGCCCACACCGAACGCGTACCGCACCGGCTCCGGACGGCCGGGTCCGCTCTACTGGCAGCAGCGCGCGGACTACACGATCCGGGCGTCGTTGGACACGGCCACGTTGAGCGTCAGCGGCCAGGAGACGATTCGCTACACGAACAACTCGCCCGACACGCTCGGCTACGTCTGGATGCAGCTCGACCAGAACCTCTACTCGGCCGACAGCCGCAGCGCGGCCCTCGCGCCGGGCAGCGGGGGCGGGGAGCCCAGTTTCGCGGGCGGCTTCGTGCTGGAGCGAGTCGGCGTGCTGCGCGCCCCACGGCCGGGCGCGAAGCCTGTGTCAGCGCCGCTCGCCTACCGGGTGAACGCGACGATGATGCGGGTGGATCTCGACCGGCCGCTTCCCCCGAAGGGGGTGATCGCGCTCGACATCGCCTGGCACAACATGGTGCCGCGGCAGGGCCGGACGGGCCGCGAGCACTTCCCCGAGGGGTGGTTGTACGAGATCGCGCAGTGGTACCCGCGGATGGCGGTGTACGACGACGTGATCGGCTGGAACACGGCGCAGTTTCTTGGCAGCGGCGAGTTCTACCTCGAGTACGGCGACTTCGACTTCAGCATCACGGCGCCCGCCAGTTACACCGTGACCGGCACGGGCGTGCTCCAGAACGCGGCGCAGGTGCTGACCGCGGAGGAGCGGCGGCGGCTCGCGCTCGCGGTGAAGTCGGACACCACGATTCACATCATCGCGCGCGAGGAGGTCGGGACGCCGGCGCTGCTGCCGCCGGGCACCGGCGCGGCGCGCACCTGGCGGTTCAAGGCACAGAACGTCCGGGACGTGGCGTGGGCGGCGGCGCCCAACTTCATCTGGGACGCGTCGGGATGGGAGGGTGTGCTGATCCAGGCCCTCTACCCGCCGGCGGCGCTCCCCCTCTGGTCGCAGGCCGCGGACATGGGCCGCCACACGATCATGCACCACTCCCGCTGGCTCCGGTATCCGTACCCGACGGCGATCAACGTCAACGGCCCCGTCGGCGGGATGGAATACCCCATGATCGTCTTCTGCTCGGACCGGCACAACGAGCACGCCCTGTACTTCGTGACCACGCACGAACTCGGCCACCAGTGGTTCCCGATGACCGTGGGCAGCAACGAGCGGCTCTACGGGTGGATGGACGAGGGGTTCAACACCTTCATCGACTACTTCTCGTTCCACGACCGCTACCCGAACGACACCGCGATGAGCAGCGGCCCGGAGATGGGCTACGGCGTGGCGTGGTGGGTCGCTCTGCTCACCCACTATTCGGGCCGCGAGGCACCGATCATGGAGCCCCAGGACCGCAACCCGCCGTTCCTCAGCAGCATGCTTCACTATCCGAAGACCGCGCTCGGGCTCCATTTCCTGCGCGAGCAGGTGGTGGACTCGACGGCCTTCGACCAGGCGTTCCGCGAGTACGCCCGCCGCTGGGCGTTCAAGCACCCGACGCCCGCCGACTTCTTCCGGACGATGAACGACGCGCTGGGAGAGGATCTCTCCTGGTTCTGGAGGAGCTGGTTCTATCGCACCGACCACCTCGACCAGGCGGTGGACTCGGTGGTGCAGCATGACACGGCGGGCACGACCATCGCGCGGATCTTCTTCTCGAACAAGGCGGAGATGGTGGCGCCGCTGGATCTCGACGTCGCGCTCGCGAACGGCGCCACCGAGCACCTCAAGCTGCCGGTCGAAGCATGGTACCGGGGCTCGCCGTTCATCTTCACGCGCCGCTGGCCGGCGCACGTGGTGCGGGTCACGATTGACCCACGGGGGGTGTATCCGGACGTGAATCGCGCCAACAACGTGTGGACGGCGCCGCAGTAGATGCCTGAGGAGTGAGAGGCGCAGGCGTGAGGGGCAAAGGCGTGAGAGGTCACCCCCTCACGCCTTTCGCTTCTCACTTCGTCTTCTCACCCCTCACCTCTCACCTGACGAGTCGCATTCCCGTTCGCGCACGAAACGGCTAGCTTGTCCGGCCAACCCGAACGACTTCAGAGACGACCCATGCGACGTTCCACGCGCACTCTGCTTTGCTGGCTGGCCGCGGCCGCCGGCTCCCGTGCGGCCAGGGCCCAAGGGCCGTCCCCGGCGGATCTGATCGTCACCGCGCAGCACATCTACACCGTGGATCCCGTCCGCCCGGTCGTGGGCGCGTTCGCCGTCCGCGACGGGCGGATCGTCTTCGCCGGGAGCGAGCGGGAGGCGATGGCGCTGAAGGGCCCCCGCACCCGGCTGCTGGCCCTGGGCGACCGGACGGTGATCCCGGGCATCACGGACGCGCACCTGCACCTGCTGGGGGTGGGCACGGCGCTTCGGCAAGTGGACCTGACCGGCACCCGGAGCTACGACGAGGTGATCCAGCGCGTGGTGGCGCGCGCGCACGAGCTCAAGGCCGGCGAGTGGATCGGCGGCCGGGGCTGGAACCAGAACGCCTGGCCGGACACGCGGTTCCCTACGCACGACGCGTTGAGCCGCGCCGTGCCGGACAACCCGGTCGTGTTGGAGCGCGTGGACGGGCACGCCGTGCTGGCCAACGCGCGGGCGATGGAGGCGGCCGGCGTCACGGCCGCCACGCCCGACCCCGCCGGCGGGCGACTCGCGCGCAACCCCGACGGCTCGCCCACCGGAGTGTTCGTGGACAACGCCATGGACCTCGTTTGGCGCGTCGTTCCCCCGCCCTCCCGGGACGAGACGCGGGCCGCGATCCTCGCCGCCGTGGCCGAAGTGAATCGGTGGGGGCTGACCGGCGTCCACGATCCCGGCGTCGGGAC
>Ga0187849_1001893_pt1 | contig 21146 bp, 13 predicted proteins | sample June2016WEW_4_10_2_FD_132412 | JGI IMG/M metagenome (GOLD analysis project Ga0187849, IMG submission 132412) | Peatland microbial communities from SPRUCE experiment site at the Marcell Experimental Forest, Minnesota, USA - June2016WEW_4_100 | ecosystem: Environmental > Terrestrial > Soil >...
GGCGGGACGTACCCGAGCAGGTAGTATTCGTTCATTTCCGCTGAGACCTTCTCCATCCCACCCGCAAGGTCGTTGGTATTGACCACCGGGAAGCCGCCGGTTTTCGCGGCCAAGGCGTAGAGGACCGGATTGCTGAAGGTGCTACTTCCCATCCGCCGCCCCCCTCCGCCCACCATGGAGGTCAAGCCCGTTGGATCTACGGGATACACCCCGACATTGGCCTTGTTCAGCGCATCGAGGGTGTCCTGAAAATCGAACTGGCGCTCGGAGGTGAGGTTAAATCCGGCGGAAAGAAAGAGTATGGTCTTGCGACCTGGGGCCGTGCCCAGCATCTTTGCGACGTCGCGAATGGCCAGCAGCAGATTGCGAAGAGCGAGATCAGCTTGCTTTTGCTCCGCGCCCGTGGCGCCCCCACGCATGCCCAGGCGCGAGCCGGTGCTGCCCATGGACGTGCCCGACGGGTTGGTTTGAGCTGAGGCGAATTTGACCTTGCGGACGGCGCTCATCAATAGGTCTCTGTCCGCCGTGAAGTTTTGAGCAACGTGCAGGCCGCCGCCATAATCCAACACCGCCATCAGCCGATTGGGGGAAGCCGTGCCTTCCACGAATTTCGTCGCGGCATCGCGTTCCCACATCTGCCCTTCGGGGTCCAACCCCGCGTTGTCGAAGAAAAGGACCATGTACCGCTGACGCTCGGGTGCGCCCGGCGTAATATCCGCCTCGCGGGAGAAGCTCGTGATGGGTCGCTCCACGCCATCCTCAAAGACGTGGAACTCCTTCTGATTCATGTCGTTGAGGTAATGCCCCTTCTTGTCGGTCACGACCACATCGACGAGAACCATGTTGGCTTCCGACTTGATAACTCCCGGTGCGGTCGACTCCGCCTGCGCGGAGGGATTTTTCTCCTTTCCTGAGGCCGCGGGAGCTGTAACCGGCGCAAGACTCAGCCAGCTCAGGGCGATCAGAAAGCCATAAGTGGGAATGAGACGACGGCGATACATGGATCACTTCCCTAATATGGAATTTCAATGGTGCGGTTCAGCGCGGAAACTTGGCCACTTTCGGAATCGCGGACCACCGTGCGCACCAGGTAAATTCCCGCCTTTACGTTGAGCTCGGTTTCGACCTTGACGCCGGTACGCAGGACTTTTTCCAGACTTTGACCGCGCAGGCGTAGTTCGAGAGATTTCTGCTGGCCGGTTACGTAGTGACCATCCCGATCAAACAGGGCGGTCACGAAAGTGAGGTTGTCGAGGTTGCGATCCCCTTCCTTGCGGAAGTGCAGTTGCTGAAGGTCAACGTGGGTCACGACGTCAATTTCCGCGTTGGATTTGTCGATCATGAAGAATTGCGTGTTGACCTGGATGGGGAGAGCCTGCATCTCGTTTTGGGAGAAGACGGCATCCTGCAGGTCTTCCTTTTCCTGCGCTGCCAGGTCCTCCGCCTTCTTGGGAGCATAGTAGCCCTTGCGCGCCTGCACGGTGAGGCCCTTCGGCGAGACCAGCGTGACCTTGATAGGGTGGAAGGCGCCATCGTGCTTTAGGTTTTCCGGCGAGAAGGCCAGCGTGTAAGAGGTGTCGGGAAGGGCGGCGACCCGCCGGAATCCTGCTTCCAGATCATTGTTGTTTTCAAATAGGATGCCGCCGGTATCCTGGGCGAGGGTTCCCATGGCTTCACTTTCCCGCAGGGCTTCTTCCTTCATCAGCGCCTCTTTTAGTGCCAACAAAGAGGGGCTATTAGTTTCGGCGGGTCTGGCCTGTGAGGCATCGGCGATCGCTGAGCCGACGTAGGGGCCACGCGAGTCCAGGGCGTTAATGACGATGTTGGCGTGCAGGGCACGATCGGAGATTTGGTTGAGAGCGGCGCCCAGCGTTTGGCTCAGGAATCCATCGGAGACGATGACCACGGAGCGTTGGCCGGGAAGCGTCGTCATGAGATGCACGAGGGACTCAATCCCCCGCAAAGTAACCAGTGCCCTCGTTTCGGACTCGGATTGAACGCGCAGCGCTTCCATCCGGATTTCTTCGGCTGACGGGGGGTTGGGGAGAGCACTGCAATTCTGGATTTCGTCCGCAACCAACGCTATAACGTCATTATCCGGCGTGGGGTTTATACCACTCGAAGTGGAGCCTATACCACTAAACTCGACGATGAGGTACGCCTCATAGGGCGTTATTGCGCCGCAGGTTTCGTCCCGCGAGATGAGCGGATGCGGGCGAAGGTCGGCAAGCGCTTGATGTACCTTGGCAAGGTCATCCGTAAAGTCCAAGGGCTTCTGGCCGGACGCCGTAAACACTCCCACCCGGTCTCCCGGATGGAGAGAAGCTTGAAGAAAGCGGTCCGCAGCATCGCGCGAGCGCGCCAAGCCCGAGAACCCCGTGTTGACATCGTTGAAGTAAAGCCCCACGAAGCGGCGAGGGGGAGTGAAAGCTGGCGGCGGGCCCTCGGGGGCTCCCGGTTCGGCGGGGGTGGTTTTCTCGGCGGATTCCCGCGCGGGGGGCTCGGTGGCTTTCAGGGTGGGCTTCTCCACCGAGAAGTGCACGATGATTTGCTTTTTGCCGTGATCGAGAAGTTGAAAATCTTCCTGGCGAAGATTATCGACCGTTTCGCCTTTCTTGTTCCGCACCACCACACGGACCGTCACCAAGTTGCGCTCTGCTTGCAGCTTGAAGGTGGGTTCAACGTCGCGGGAGGAAATCTCTTGCGGGTTAGTCGTCTGTGCCTTGAGGGTGCAGGGTGCAAAGGCCGGCATCACGGCCAGGATGACCGCCAACAGCCGTGAAGGCAATCGGGGTCTCGGCCGACGCGCGAGGGTAAGCGAGGACAACATAGATCCTGGCAAAGTACGCAATGCCCTTTTCGGCGGGCAGTCTGTTGTGATAATAGCCCCTAACGAACAAGTTCAGCCGCCGCGTCCGCTCGGCGCGGTCGGCTGGAGCGACTTGTTGGGCACTCCTTTTTGATAATATCTTCGGTACTCACTTCACTATCCTTTTGATTGGGAATGCTCAATGAAGAGACCCTCTCCTTAAATTGGTCGATAAACGTGTCAAAACTCAATCCAAAGGTATCGTTGAATACGCCCTCATGATCGCTGGTTTTGCAAAGGCGTTTCATATACCGAAGGAATCTATCGCGGCCGAAGCTTTCAATCAAATAGCCGACAATACAGCCGAATTCTGAGTATATGAACGCCATTCTGTATGGTACGTCCAACCTGACCCCGTCTTCCTTTCTAGTTTTGTAATACTTAGGGGGCATAAAATTGCCTTGTTTTATAAGAGCATACGTCTCTTTCTTGCTGGGGTACCAGGATGTTCCCAATTGGTTCGCACTGTAAACCGCGATGCCTTCCAGCAGCCAATTCGGATATTTGTAGGCTGTCCAGATCTCTGCGTTTTGGAACAATAATGAATGCGACAATTCATGTTTCAAGTATATCTCCAATGAGATCTTGCCTTCCTTATCCTCTTGCAGGGCCCAGGGAGAAATCACTATGTTGCCATTAGGGAATGTACAAAATCTCGCTTTGGACACCGAACGTCGCGCATAGCTGGCCTTATCACGGAAGATATATAGTTTAGGCTTGTGCATGAAGCGCAATTCATGGAAATGCTCCACTTCAGGGACCAAAGCGTCCAGGCGGGCAAAATCGTTGAACCCAGCCCCTTCCTCGACAAAGACAATCATGTGCGACAATTCATGTCTTGTGAACCCAATCGCGACGGGCGAAAAGGGGAATAACTTACCCCACAAGAAAAGATAAGCCAGCAGTGCTGCACAAGCGAAGCTAGCAGCGAAAAGCAATATTCGGATTTTCTTCTTCATTCGGCGTTCCGATGCCCCACGGGTGGGCGTCCGTGAACCAGAACCCTTCGCTGCCTACGCCTTTTTCGAGCGCAACATCTCCAGCGCCTTTTCGATGCGCTCCCCATAATCAGCATCTGCTTTCCGGAAGTAGCTAATGCTGCGCTCAACTACGTCATTCCGGCTTACACAGGCAAGCTGTCCGGCAATGTTGTCGATGAGGTGGTTCTTTCCTTCCTCGCTCATCACTCGATAGAGAGCCCCGGCCTGGACGAAGTCGTCATCCTCGGGGTGCCGCTCATACGGATGGCTGCCCGTGAGTCCGTGGACCTCCAGCGGCGCGTACAGAGGCTCATTGCTCTGTGCCGGCCCGCCATAGCTGTTGGGCTCATAGTTTTTAGAGCGGCCGCCGTTATCATCGAAACGCATGTATCCATCGCGTCCATAGTTTTGGGTTTTAGTGGCATGCGGACAATTAACCGGTAAATGCGTGTGGTTGATGCCAAGCCGATAGCGATGGGCGTCACCATAGGCAAACAAGCGTCCCTGTAACATCTTGTCGGGCGAAGGCCCGATGCCGGGAACAAAGTTAGCCGGGTTGAATGCCGACTGCTCGACTTCCGCAAAGTAGTTTTCCGGGTTTCGATTGAGGACCAGCTTGCCCACCTCCATCAGCGGATAGTCCTTATAGGGCCAAACCTTGGTCAGGTCAAAGGGATTGAAGCGGTACTTGGCGGCATCGGCCGCGGGCATTATCTGCATCTTGACCGTCCAGGAAGGGAACTCACCGCGTTCAATAGCCTGTAATAGGTCAAGGTGGTGGTAGTTCGGGTTCTCACCGGCAATGCGGGCTGCCTCTTCGGAAGTCAGGCACTTGATACCCTGATTGGTCTTGAAGTGGTACTTCACCCAAAACGCATGGCCAATGGCGTTCACCCACTGGAAGGTGTGCGATCCAAACCCGTCCATGTTGCGATACGAGTAGGGTATACCGCGGTCACCGAAAAGCCACGTGAACTGGTGCGTGGCTTCCGGCGAGTGCGAGAAGAAGTCCCACGCGTTGTCAGGCTCCTGCACGTTTGTGTGTGGGTCGCGCTTCTGTGAATGGATGAAGTCTGGAAACTTCAGGGGATCGCGAATAAAGAAGATCGGCGTGTTGTTCCCGACCAGATCGTAATTGCCGTCCTCAGTGTAATACTTCATCGCGAACCCTCGGGGATCGCGCACGGTGTCTGCCGAGCCCCGTTCCAAGGCAACGGTTGAGAAACGCACAAACACCTCGGTCCGCTTGCCTACTTCGCTCAGGAACTTTGCTTTGGTCCAGCGGGTGACATTCCTTGTGACCTCGAAGTAGCCATAAGCGCCTGATCCACGGGCGTGGACCACGCGCTCCGGGATACGCTCGCGGTCGAATCGAGCGAGCTTCTCAAGCAAATGATGATCCTGCAACAGCACCGGCCCATTCGGCCCCGCCGTCTGGGAATTCTGGTTGTCGGTAACCGGAGCACCTGCTTCGGTGGTCAGAGTTTTGCTCTCTTTCATGATGATTTCCTCCTACAGATGTTTGCAAACGTCGGGGATGAATTTTTCGCGGTACCCCTTCTGGCGGATGACTTGTCAGACCGCTTAGGCGGAATTTCCATTATCGACCTCCGGCCCGACCGATAACATACACCTGACCTCCGCTGAACGCAATTGTCCGTCGGGTTTGCAGTGCCAGGTGCTTCCGAGCTCCCACAAGGCTTGATTTGACCGGCTCAATCTGTAATGCTGCAAGGTAGTTGTCCGTGGTCCGTTGTCCGTCGCCCGTGGCAATCCGGTGTTTGGGTGCGTAGACGTTTTCAGCCGGAGAGGGTTGAGTTAACGATTGCGGGCCAAGCTCATGCGACGGACCACGGACGACGGACCACGGACAGCATTGAGCTGAAAGCTGATCGCTGACCGCTGATAGCTTATATTTGACAGCTCTTCGAGCTTTTTCCCGAGGTTCCACCGTGTCCTACCAAGACCTGCGTGACTTTCTTGCCCGCCTGGAACGTGACGGCGAACTGAAGCACATTTCGGCGGAAGTTGACGTCGATCTGGAAATCACCGAAATCACCGACCGCGTTTCGAAAGCGGGCGGGCCGGCGTTGCTGTTTGAAAAGCCTCGCTCCGCCCGTGATGGCGTGAGCTATGCGATGCCGTTGCTCATCAATATGCTGGGCACGCGGCGGCGACTGGAGTTGGCGCTCGATGTAGGTTCGCTCGATGACTTAACGCGACGCATCGAGGATCTGCTCGACATGAAGCCGCCGGAAGGGTTCCTCGACAAGGTGAGGCTGCTTCCCAAGCTCTCCGAACTCGGCTCGTTCTTTCCCAAGAACGTGCGCAGCGGCCCGGTGAAGGAAGTCATCGAGCGGGAAAACCTTTCGCTCGAGCGCCTGCCGATTATGAAGTGCTGGCCGCAGGATGGCGGGCGGTTCATCACGTTTCCCATGGTGGTGACGCGCAGCCCCAAGAACGGCCGCCGTAACGTGGGTTGTTACCGCATGCAGGTGTATGACGAGCGGACCACGGGAATGCACTGGCAGGTTCACAAGGGCGGCGCCGAACACTTCCGTTGGCTCGCCCGCCAGGGAAAGGACCGCCGCATGGACGTGGCCGTGGCGCTGGGGGCCGACCCTGCCACCATGCTCTCCGGCGTGTTGCCCCTGCCGGAAGATTTGGACGAGTTCCTTTTCGCCGGCTTCCTGCGCCAGCAGCCGGTGGAGTTGGTGAAAGGTGAGACCGTGGACCTGGAGGTTCCCGCCCACGCCGAGATCGTGCTCGAGGGCTACGTGGACCTCGACGACATTCGCAGCGAAGGGCCGTTCGGGGACCACACAGGCTATTACTCGCTCCAAGACAAGTTCCCCGCGTTCCATATTACTTGCATCACTAGGCGGCGCGACCCCATCTACGTTTCCACCGTCGTGGGCAGGCCGCCCATGGAAGACTATTGGATGGGCTACGCTGTGGAACGCCTGTTCCTGCCCCTGATGCGGAAACAGATGCCGGAGGTCGTGGACATGCACATGCCCGCGGAGGGCGTGTTCCATAACTTGATGATGGTGGCCATTCGGAAGAGCTACCCAGGCCATGCCCGGAAAGTGATGCACGCCATCTGGGGTTTGCCCGGCGCCATGTTTACGAAGTGCATCGTGGTGGTGGACCACGATGTGAACGTACACGACTCGGGCGAAGTCGCTTGGAAAGCCCTGAACCACATCGACCCCGAGCGCGATATTCAGTTCACGCTCGGCCCCGTGGACCAACTCGAGCACGCCTCGCGCCTGCCCAACTTCGGCTCCAAGATGGGAATTGACGCCACCCGCAAATGGCCCACCGAAGGCTTTACCCGTCCCTGGCCGGATGAAATCGTCATGGATCCGGAAGTGAAAAAGAAAGTCGATGGCCTCTGGACAAGCCTGGGGCTTTCGCCGCGGGTAAAATAGTGGCGCAGCCCGACCGGGCCACGAAAGTCAAAAGGCAAAGGGCAAAAGTCAAAAGGCAAAAGTGAAAAGCCCGCACATCAACTAAACCTTGCTCCAAAACCATGAAATTGCGAGCGTCAAGACAACCGCGCATTCTGACAGCATCATCACGTCGCGATTGACATTGGATTGCGTTCGATGGCATCATTTTCTAATGAGGACTACACTATCCTTGCAAGATGATGCAGTAGAGGTAATTCGCGCATACGCCAAGCGGCGTCGGCTCTCCTTGGGGAAGGCCGCATCCGAGCTTGTCCGCCGCGGGGCACGCTATCAAGTTGGGACCAGGAAGGTGAACGGATTGCCCGTCTTGGCCGCGCCGGACGACTTTCCTCTGATCACCAGCGAGCGAGTGCGGGAACTATCCGACGAAGAATGAATCGTCATCTCCCCGATGTCAACGTCCTGCTGGCGCTGGTCTGGCCGCGCCACGCAAGCCATGCCGCGGCGCATGCCTGGTTTGCGAAGTCCGGCCAGCACGCTTGGGCCACCAATGCGCTGACGCAGCTCGGCGTGCTGCGTCTGCTCACCAATCCCGCTGTAACCCAGGGCGTGGTGAGCGCCGTGACCGCATGGGAGGTCTTAAGCGAAGCCACCCGCCACCCGGAACATGAATTCTGGCCCTTGGATCGGGCGACACCGGCTGGCCTCGAGCTGATGGCCGCACGAATCAGAGGACATCAACAATGGACAGATGCTCTGCTCCTCTGGCAGGCGATGGAACACGAAGGTGTTTTCGTCACCTTCGACTCTGGCGTGAAAGAACTGGCGGCTGGGAACTTGAGGAGCCATCTCTTGCTTCTGAAGGGCTCTTAAGAACAGAAAATCCCACCTCTTCAAAGCTGGGTGACGCTGAGCGTGTTGCCGTCCGGGTCCTTGAACCATGCTACTTTCGCGCTGCTGGGTGAATGCCATATACCCAAGTCGTCCTGGCCCATGCCTTTGTAACGCTCGAATATCACGCCCGCCTTCAGCAGCGCCTTCACGGCTTTGGCAACATTCTTGACCTGCCATCCCAGGACGGTGTAAGGCGCGATGACGACCTTGCCCACCTTTGACACTCGCAGCATGATGCCGTGCGCATCAAAGGCCAGGGCGAAGGGATCCTCGCTGATCAGGCGCAGGCCGAGAGTGTCGCGATAGAACGCTTGGGCCTTGGCCGCGTCCTGCGTTCCGACGAAGGCCATGATCTTCTTGGAGCCGAGGGGTGATTTTGGGGGCATGAGAATGTTTCCTCCGAAGTGGATTCTTAGGTCGTGGCTACCTTTTCTGTGATGTACTGCAACCGGTCCCACTCGCAATCGGCTGTCACCATGTCGCTGACGCCGAGGATGAAATGGCTTTCATGGGCATAGCGTTCGATGGTTTCATCGATGGAGCGGCGGAACTCGTCTTCCGGGGTGCTGCTGGCGCAAAGCAGGGTAGAGGGAATCCCGCCCCAAATTGTGACGTGGTCGCCGAAGTTGACGCGAATCTCTTCCAACCGGCATCGGGTCATCGGGTAGGGGCACACGGAATCAGCGATATCGAATCCGGCGCGCCGGTACAGGGGGAAAAGCCGCTGGTTCTCGCCGTCGGTGTGGGTCATCAGGTATTTGCCCCGGCGATGCAGCACTGCGGCGTAATCGCGCAGGGCAGGGAAAAAGTACTTCTCGAAGAAAGACGGGTAGGTGATGGAATCGTCGTAGTTGCCACCGAGCATTAAGACCTCGGCCGGTGACTCCGCGCCGATGGTCTGGGTTTGCTGGAAAAAGGGTTCAATTTGCTCAGCCAGCCGGTGAACTTTTTCCGGGTAGTCGTGCAAGGCATAAAAGAACTGATCGAGGGGCATCAACTCCCGCATGATGTATTGGATGGGGCAGGCGGTTCCTTGCACCAGGGCGACGGCAAGGCCTCGTTCTCCCACCTCCTGGCGGCGAGCGAGATAGCCCTGCCCTTGGGGCTCGATTCTGAGGTGCGACATGATGTAGCCGACGACCTCGAAATCCCGCGGCGCGCGAATAGCATGGGCGACGGTCCAAGGCACGGACACACCCGAGTTCAGCATTTCCTCCGTGAAAACCATGCAGGTGCGAATGGACCCGAGCGGCGTGTGGTATTCGACGACGGTCTCCTGTCCACGTTGGATGACGCGGCGGTCCACATTCTCCAGAGTCACGCGGTAGGGAAGGACGGGATGATGGAGGATGCCCAGCGCCCGGTCGATCATGGCATCAGCGTTCGCGACGTCGGTGAAGTCGGGGATGGAAGAATAGCACCCCACACCCAGGCGTTCCGTGATTTCGGTGAGGGTGAGGGAACAAAGCTCCGGGGGCAGCGTACCTTGCCGCAGGCGCGCCCGATGCCAGAATTCCAGGCGTGGAACCCAGGGCAGCCGGTCAGGGACTTCGCCACGGATGGCCGTCAGAATGCGTTCGCGGTGGGTCATGATGGTTCTATCCAGGCGAAAGATTGGGGGCATTAAGAGCCCTGCGGCCCTTTTATCCCATTGCTTCCTTGCCGGGTCTCAAGACGCGCTGCTTCCCTCGACTGCCCTTTTCGCCATCCGATTATAGCGCACGATGAAAAAGGCGATTCCCAGTGCGGCGATGCCCGATGCCAAAAACGCGCCAGGGGAAGCGCCCAACTGCTCGAAGAGCTGCGTATAGAAGTGGATGGCCCCGAACACCGTCAAGAGGTTAACGACCCAGCGTCTATTCGCCCGGGCTGCCCAGAGGCCTGTTGCCACGAGGACCACGGCCCATCCAATCGCGAAGACCCACGCTGGGATCAGAGGCTGATCCGGATTAAACCACCACGCATAATGCGGCTCTTTCCAAAGATAGTCGCCCCACAGCGATCCCACCCAGAACCCAAAATTCACGAAGAAAAGGGCTGTCCTGGAAAAGACGATGGCGATCCCTTCGTAATCGTTGGGAACTCGCAGACTCAACTGATATGCCGCAAGACTCAGAGCGCTGAACAGGCAGATGGTCAACGCCGGCTGGCGGATCTCCAGCCAGTAGGTCGCGTGCCAATACCCGGTCATGTTTCCTACCGCGGCCGACAATGGGAACACCGCCAGCGCCGCCAGCGCGCTGGTTTTGGTAAGTACGGAGGCGATCAGGAGAAGTATCGTAATCAACAAGAGGCAGAAGAAGGTGTGATGTTCGTAGAACCTCCCCATGACGGCCAAGGCGTCCGCGACCATCTCCGCCAAGCCGGGGACCGCGTAATAAGCGCCTCCGACGGTGCCCACCGCGCCGACGATCACCAGGATTACGCCGAGCAGACGCCACTCCTCGGTGAACTTGACCGAGAGGAGCCTTCCGGATATCAGGGCAACACCCAGGGCAAGCGCCGCAAGGCCCATGACGAGAGCTGTAAGGCCTGACGGATTCAACGCCAGAATGCCGCCTGAGGTTGCCAGCACTCCGAAGGCAACCAGAATGTTGAAAGCCGTCCGGCGGGTCGCCTCGCGGCTGAACTGCCGGAGGCGTGTGTATTCTTCCTGGGTTATTCGGCCCTCTTTCAGCAGTTTGTCAACGTCGAGCACGATCTTCATGATTCGTCCTCCTCCCGAGCGGTGCGGCAAGCCCCCAAAGTTATCGCCCCCGTTGCCACGCTCTTCCAACTCTCACGCATGATCCTAATGCCTGCGCATACGCGAAGCTAGTGCTCCTGTGACAGTTTCGGAGGTGTCACATTGCGATATACTCGCATTTCCGTCCCCGGCTCCACCTCGTTGAAATCCGATCGAGCCGGCGGCTCGCATGCCCCACTGCGGAGGATAAGCCCGCAATCCTGCCGAGAGTGGTTCCAGAGGGTCGCTGCGTCAGATAACCCTCGCGCAGAGTGAGCCGCGTTTTGCCTTATTCAGCGGTTCTTAACATGATAACTTATACGTGTTTATGAATACACAAGCAAGCGTAGGGCGGACCTGTTCTTAAGGTCACGCTACACTTGCTCGCCACTACAACATTAAAGTGACCCACCCGTCGAGATCCAAACTGGACCACTAGCTGGCGGTTGCGGCACCGGCAGTCGAGCAAGCAGTCGGGGTGGCTCGGCGCGTGCAATGCAGGGCCATTGGGTACGGGGGACCGGTTCCGGAGCCTGTGGGGTGCGAACGCAGGGACGTTTTTCCATGGAGTCGATTGGCGACGCTATCGTATTGAAGGGTAAGCAGATAGATTCCACGCTCGGGATCGCAAAGTCAACCCAAGAATCTTCCGCGGCCGGCTTTGGGGGCAGAGCCGCTGCCGCGTCAATCCTCGCACCCATGTGAGGCAATGCCCGATGCTCGTCCGAGGAGGACAAGGAAATGGGTTCTACCATTGAGCAACGCGGTCCACGCCTGGGCCTTGAGGAACTGAAACAAGCCGCCGCTGAGATGCGAGCGGTCGACCTGATTGACATTTTTGCCGCCGGGTCGGGCCACCCTGGGGGCACGCTCTCCATCATGGACATCGCCGCGGCGCTTTATCTGCGGGTGCTGAATCACGACCCCAAGGATCCCGCTTGGCCGCAGCGCGACCGCGTCTTCTGGTCAGCAGGCCACAAGGCGCCGGCACTTTACGTGGCGTTGGGGAAGGCGGGGTATTTCCCCTTGGATGATACCGTGCTGCTGCGGCAGTTCGGCGCGAGGTTTGAGGGGCACCCCAATTGTCTGAAATTGCCGGGCGTGGAAGTCTCCAGCGGCTCCCTGGGGCAGGGGTTGGGAGTGGCGGTGGGCAACGCGCTGGCGGGGAAACTGGCGGGCCGCCCGTACCGGGTCTACTGCATTATGGGGGATGGCGAGCAGCAGGAGGGAAGCATTTGGGAATCCGCCATGGCGGCGGGGCACTACAAGCTCGATAACCTGTGCGGGATTATCGATAAGAACGATTTGCAGATTGACGGCCGGGTCCGCGACGTGATGAACGTCGATCCCCTCGCCGAAAAGTACGCGGCCTTTGGGTGGAACGTCCTGGAGATCAACGGGCACGACCTGGGTGAAATTCTTTCGGCCTTTGAGCGCGCTGCCGCGACTGCCGGCCGCCCCTCCCTGGTGATCGCTCATACGGTGAAGGGAAAAGGCGTTTCTTTCATGGAAAACCAGGCGGGCTGGCACGGCATAGCCCCCGATCGCGAAAAGTTTGAAAAAGCCATGATCGATCTCGCCACGCCGGCCGTGCCCGCCGAACGGCAGGCGGCCATGCTGGCGCAGGCCCAGGCGCACGCCCAAACCGCCGCCATCAAGGCGCGGGCCGGTGTCCCGCAGTTCCGGCACGATTACTGGTGGAATGCCGGCGCGACGATGAAGGTGGACATGGACCCCACGCGCATGGGCTTTGGGCGCGGGCTGGAAATCGCCGGCGCCGATGAGCGCGTGGTGACCGTGCATGCCGACATCTCCGGCTCGATCAAGATTACGGATTTCGAGGCCAAGCATCCCGAGCGCAAAAATCGAGTCTTCAGCGTGGGGATTGCCGAGCAGAACATGATGGAAGTTGCGGCGGGCCTGGCGAAAGAAGGACTGATCCCGGTGACCGGGACTTACGGCGTGTTCGCTTCCGGGCGATGCTGGGACCAGATTCGCACCACGATCTGTTATTCCAACTTGAACGTTAAGATTGCCGGTGCGCACGGCGGCATCTCCGTGGGCGCCGATGGCGCTACGCACCAGGCGCTGGAAGAAATTTCCTTGATGGCCATCCTTCCCAACATGCACGTGGTGGTGCCGTGCGACTCAGTGGAGACCGAGCGGGCCACGCTCTATAGCCTGCTCGATCTGAACGGGCCGGCTTACATCCGCTACGCGCGCGAGGCCACACCCATCGTGACCACTCACGAGACGCCGTTCAAATATGGCGTGGCCAACATCCTCCGCTATCGCGGCGCAAAGCCGCGTTTCCTCGAGGCGTTTGAGGCCGTGCTTTCTACGGACTACCAAGGTGAAGGTGAGGAAGTTTCCCTTGTGGCCTGCGGGCCCATGGTGCCGGAAGCGATGCGCGCCGCCTGGCTGCTGAAGGAAGAGCAGGGAATTGAGACGCGCATTGTGAACGTGCACACCGTGAAGCCCTTGGACGTAGCGGCGCTGGTGCGCGCGGCGGATGAGACCGGTCTAGTGGTGACCGCGGAAGAACACCAGGTGGGAGGCTTCGGCAACATCGTGGCGGGGGCAATTCTCGAAAACCGGCGGAATTTCCAATTGCCGCTTTTACTTGATAGGGTGGGCGTTCCTGACTGCTTCGGCGTTTCCGGCAAGCCCTGGGAACTGATGCAGTGGTTCGGCCTGAGCGCGGAGCATATCGCGGAGCGCGTGCTAAAGCTTTACGGCAAGCGCGCCAGCGCCAAACGCCTGGCGGCGTGAAGGCGGATCTTTGCGGTGTTTGTAGCGCCGGCATCTTGCCGGCGGTGGGCGCTGCGGAAGTTTGTAGCGCCGACCTTCAGGTCGGCAGTTCTTGATTCTTCATCGTGCTGGCCAACTTCCTAGCTGCACACAATGCGGGGATCGCTGTTGTTTGGACTCTGGCTCTCATTCTGAAGAAGATGATACCTGGCTAAAACTTACGGTCTGAGAGGTTGAGTGTGCTGAAAAAGGAGACTTTGAGGCTTTCTAAGGACATACTTACTTCTGAGCTTGACACGCCGGTTGGGAGCGAGCGATTCCGGATTCTTGAGAGCGAATTTTGGAGGGCGGTCGCCGCGATCCGACAACGTAGGCAGCAACAGCCTTAATTCTCCGTTTCCTCTCCTCCGCTGGAAAGGTGTCTAGGTGCTCTTCGATAATATCGACCATTCCGGAAACGATTTTCTTGTAGTCGTCTTTTGCGGGCTTTGCCATCTTGATATAATGCCGTGGCCCTCGCCATCCTCCGGCGAGAACCCCTTTTTATAGTTACAGCCTGTTTGTTATGGTAACCATTACTCGTTCGGTTTATCAAGATTTCAGTTCCCGAGTGGTGTCCTAATTTCAAGTGTAGCGCCGGCTTCCAGCCGGCATTGAGCCGCCAAGATGGCGGCGCTACGTTCAAATTAGGACACTACTGTTCCCGTTTTGTTTGGCGTTCATCAACGCAATTTTCAGGCAGTACCAAAAATTCGGGCTAATACTCCTAAACGAACATCGGTTATCTCACGGAGGCTCCCGGTCCCGGCGAGCATCACATCGTAAAGAAAGATGGATAACATCACTTTATGACGCTAAGGAGGACTGGAGCATCGCCCGAGTATAGCCCACGTTGTAGGCATAGCCGACGTAAGACCCTCCGCCCGGGTAATGGGACTTGAAGCCGGTGACTTCGCGGTCGGCATCGAGCCCGCGGGGATGCTCCGGGTAGATTAGGCGTGGGTACATCTGCCGGACCAGCTCTTTCATCACCGCGAACATATCCACTTGGCCCTCGTCCAGAAAGACTTCCGTGTATTTCTCACGCGCCGTCTGCACGCGGACGTTGCGGAAATGTACGTGATTGATGCGGTCGCGGCTTCCGAAATAGCGGCACACTTCCACCGGATCTTCCCCCAGTTCCCGCGTAACGCCGCAGTCAAAAGTGATCCCGTTCGACTTGCTGGGAACGATCTCAATCAGGCGTTTCCAGCCCGCCAGGTTTCCCATGATCTGTTCCGACCCGCGGCTGAGGGGCGCCGGGGGGTCGTTGGGATGCAAAGCCAGCCGGACTCCCGACTGCTCCGCCACGGGCACGACCGCTTTCAGGAAGTAAGTGATGTTTCTCCACATTTCTTCCAGGTTGTGAGCGCCCTCGTCCGGAAGTGGCGGCAGATCTTTAACCCGGTCGTAATCAAACGACGTCAATCCTGAGCCCGCCCTGCCGGTTTCCGCGTAGTATCCCTCCACCAATCGGTGGGCATAGAAGTTGTACTCCACTACCGGTACTCCTGCCGCGCCCGCCGCCCGGATGGACTGCTGAACCTTTTGAATTTCCGCGTCCCGGCCAGGCTTCCCATAGAGAGTGTTGGTGAACCCCGAGATCATCAGATTACCCAAAGTCAGGCCACCTGATTTTAGGCGATCCACAAGGGCGCGGATTTGGCTCTCCTCCCAGGGGATCTCCGGCCCTCCCGTGGCCACATGGTCTACGCCTAGTTGCTTCACCCGGCGCATGCCAGTTTCGTTTAAGTAGCCGGCAGCGAGCTTTCCGTTGATTTCCAGGCAGATCTTGGGCGTTTCCAGACCCTCCTGGCGCAAGACCGGCAGGCCTGCCCCACGAGGCGACGAGCCCAGCAGGGCCGCCGCGCCCACGGTTTTCAACACGTTTCTGCGCGATACTCGGGGGTTCATGATTTCTTCCTTTGCCCGGCGATGGATTTAGATCAGAGTAACGGCCGAGAGCGGAGGAGGATGTTCGGATCCTTCGGGGAGATTCTACAACTTCTCCCGGTTTTGGAGAAAGCGGTTCGGAATGATCCTCTGTTATCAGTAATATATCCTCACTTCAGTGAGTGAGGGGAAGGGCGGGGCTGAAGCCCCGCCCTTCCGACCGTTCGACTAGGCCGGCTCGGGCCGGCCCCGGAAATTCCCGTTTCAGAAGCCCACCCGAATGGTTTTCACTTCGAAAGGTTTCACGGGCACAATGACTTTTGTCCCCTTGATGGCAAACGATTTCGAAGGTACGAACTTATCCCATTCCATCATGTCGGTTTCACGCGCGGTGCGTGGACTGCGCGAGAAGTTGAGGACGGCGGTAGAGGCTTTGTCCCCGGTCTCACACAGTCGGACGATGTACTCGTTGGTGTCCTCGGCTTTCTTAACGGATTCCACGGTGACGCTCGAGGGGGTTACGTCGAGCACGCTGTAGGAAGTGGCAAGCTGCCCGGTGTGGGAGGGCTCGGATTTTGCCAATAGTGGTTGGTTGAACTCAGCGCCTCGTCGCGTCGCATTGACGTCCGCCCAGGAGCCGCGATGAGGAACGAGCGCGTACTTGATGTGGTGGATGCCCACGATCGGGTCGTCCGATTGGTCTGACCAGGTGTCGGGCATCGAGGGATACCCGCGGCGCGGACCGCGGATCAGGCTCATGCGCAGCGTATTCTCTTGGTAAGAAAATCCATACTTCGAATCGTTGAGCAGCGTGACCCCGTAATCCCCGGCCTGGTTGCTGACGTCCGCCCAGCGTTGCCCTGCCACTTCAAATTTGGTGCGATCGGCGATTTCCCACGCCCGCGGAGGCGCCGTCATCCGAACGCCCGGGTCCTCTTTCAACGTGTAATCGAACCGTTGAATGGCGCCGTAGGGAATCTCGTATGTCGCGTAGACACTTTTCAGATTGACCGGGAAAGCCACTTTGGCAAAGCGATACTTTTCATGCCAGTCCACACTGAGTTCGAAATCTACGCGATCCGCGTGGCTGTAAAGAACGATATTCTCCACGAACGTCGAATCGCCAAAAGATTTCTTCACTTGTACGACGGCGCGGATGGGTCCGGTTTCGACCACCTTGACACTCTCCGCTCTATCCAGCTTATTATCCGCCCCAAGATTGATATTCCACGCCGGCTCGCCGCCCGGGGCTTTGGCCGGTTTGTCTTCCCAGACTTCCAGCGCCGCGCCAGGATTGTCCTCACGCAGGAAATTCGTATCCATACCTTTCTTTTTCAATGACTTCAGGTTGCCGGAGTCGGGGTCAATGACCACTTCTACTTGGCTGTTTGCCAACGTGAGGCCGGAGACCACGAGGTCGGTCGAAAACTCGGGCTGCTCTTCGCTGGCCACCACGCGATACTCCTTGTACCCCATTCCCGGCACTTTTTCGGCGAAAAACAGCGCCTTTGCCGTCCCGGCTTCGTCCTCTATCTGATAAGGCACATCGTGCCCAGCGGCGTCGACAATCTTGAAATGTTTGAGCCCGGTAAAGTATCCTGCATCCAGGGAAACGATGCCGGTTCTCTCCCACGGCAAGGGGTTAAAGATCAGGACGGCGTGCCCCTCGCCCTGTGTGTTCACATGCTTGGCGATGGTGGCGAGAGCCGAGTTCAGCACCTTCCCGCCCGCATACTTGATGTCACCATAATCGGTTGCCGCATCGCGGTAAACTTCCGCAGCGGAAGACCCATCAATGTTGTCGTGGACCTGTCCGAAGAGCAATTTCTCCCACAATTCCTGAAGGCGATCCTGGGGATAAGGCTGGCCGAATTGCGAGGCGAGCAAGGAGAATTTCTCCGCGTTCATCAGCAGCACTTCGCAGAGGCGATTGTCGCGCTTCACCTGCGAGTCGGTTGTGAAGGTCCCGCGATGGGTTTTAACGTAGAGTTCATCGTCCACCACGGGGAAATCCTTGCTCTGCGGGAGCGCTTGGATTTCATGGAAGTAATCCAGAGCTTTGCTGAAGCGGACGGTCGGGAAGGTGGGGTCGTGCATCAGCGCCACCGCGCGGTCCATCATATCGGGCATGGGCCCGCCCCCGTGATCGCCCTTCCCGTACAGGATTAAGAGCTTATCCACGTTGTGTTTATCCTCGAGGGTTTTCAGGTATTCCAGCATCTGCTCGGGCTTGACCGGTTGGGAATAGCTGCCCACCGTGTGGAAGGCTAGAACCCGCGAGCCGTCCGGTCCCTCCCACCAAAAGAGGTGATAAGGGAAGGGAACGGGTGGGTCATTGCGGTCGATTTGATGTTTCAATTTGTGCGTTACGAAATAGTCGATCCCGCACTTGCGGTAGATTTGGGGCAAGTTCCAGTTGAAGCCGAAGGAGTCCGGCAGCCAGCCAATCTTGACGTCAACGCCGAACTTTTCTTTGAAATATCGCTTCGCGTAGAGATGCTGGCGCACCAGGGACTCGCCACTGGGAATGTTGGTGCTGTGTTCGGTCCACGATCCGCCCACAACCTCCCATTCACCCGAGGCAATTTTCTTGGAGATTTGCGTAAAAAGATCCGGATAGTAGCGCTCCGTCCATTTATAGGCTTGGGCGGCACTCATGGCATAAACCATGCCCGGATGCTCTTGTATCATCTTCAAGACACTCTTAATAGTCAGCGGAAGGACTTCATGAATCGTTTCACTGTGGGGCCAGAGCCAGGAAAGATCCGTGTGAGCGTATCCCACTAAATCAATTTCCCCTTTGGGCCTGCTTTGCCCGGTCATGCCTGCGGTCAAGCAGACCAGAACTCCTGCGATCATAAGTATGTAACCGTAAGAACGGAACCTGAACACAGAGACCTCCATTTGGGCATCCTTCACCAGCCTGCTCCCCTCGGGCTTGCCGGACGAGGATGCGGGATTGATGCAACGGAGATTTTCTTCATCCGTCGCCCGATAATGTACGACTGAATGCCTTTACATGCAATCACGGGATTGAACCGGTTGCGGAAAACTCGTAGGCGCCGTCATTCTGAGGAGGTCGCCGCGGCGAGTCCCGCGAAGCGGGATAACGTGAGTAGCCGTAGGTGAAACCTACGGGAAGGGAACCCGAGGAATATGCCCGGCCCTGGAGGGGCCGAACTTTCCTCGGTCCAACCCCGTTGGGGTTGTGGGGGGAGGGTGGTTGGGCTTTGCTGTCCGCAGGTTGAAACCTGCGGCTACTCACGGTTGGTCCCTGCCGGGGCCTGCCACCTTCCCACCATCCCTGTTTTTTGTCTTTCGGCATATGTTTCTGGCGTCACTGATAGCCATCTTTTGGCTATCGATTCTCAGGATGATAGCAGTGAAACGTTTTTCCCACTTTGAAGCACGAGTTGAAGCATGAGTGACGCGGAGAAGCTGCTGGCCTTTGTGTTACCATTAACGTTCGAGGCCGCTTCCGTGGAATGGGAATCCACCCTCGTGCGGTTGAAGAGCTCTGATTTCACTCATCCTTGCGGAGGTTCTAAAATGAGTTCTGGCGCAGACGCCCTAATCGCGACTTCAATCCAAGAAAGTATCAAGGTCAAGCAAGCGCTGCTTGAGGACCCAAATCTGCTCCGGCAAATCGCAGATGTGGTCAAGGAGTTCGTCTCGGCGTTGAGCCACGGGCACAAGATCCTCTTATTTGGTAATGGGGGCAGCGCCGCCGACGCGCAGCACATTGCCGCGGAGTTCGTGGGAAGATTCCAGATGGAGCGCACCCCGCTGCCGGCGCTCGCCCTAACCGTGAACACTTCCGCGCTCACGGGAATCGGCAATGATTACGCTTACGAGAATGTCTTTTCCCGGCAAATTGAAGCTTTGGGCGCAGCCGGCGACGTGGCTGTGGGAATCTCTACGAGCGGAAAGTCCCCCAACGTTCTGAAGGCGCTGGCTGCGGCAAAGGCCAAGGGATTGGTCACCGTGGCTTTAACCGGAAAATTCGGAAGCATGTTGCAGGAGGTCTCACGCTACTGCCTGTGCGTGCCCTCGGATCAGACGCCGCGTATTCAGGAATCCCACATTCTGATCGGCCACATCATCTCGCAGATCACGGAAATGGAACTCTTCGCCAAATGAGTTCGTAGGGGCAGGCCTTGTGCCTGCCCGGGGTGACCACGAGGGCGGCCCCTGCATTGGAAGGAGAAGCTGGATTGCGCAGAGCGCAGCTCTGCGATGGGCGTCCATCTCCCGCGCTAAAACGCAGAGCTGCGCTCTGCGCAATCCGGTTGGCGTCTTGGCGTGAGATTGTTTATTTTTTCACAGCTTCAGTACCCCGTGGGAATAAACCAGTACGACCCCTGGAAGGTCTTCCCCGGTGCGAGGATGCGCAAGCTCGGGATTTTCCCTTCGTGTTTCAGATTGAAAGCGTTGGTCGGCCCTGTCTGGGGCTCGATGCAGACGTATTGCCAATTGAGGGGAGCATAGCAAACGGCGGTCGTGAATTCCGGGCCGAATGCAACTTCCACCTTGCGGGTGGCGCCGGCAACCCAGAAGCGCGCCAGTCCATCCTTATCCCGTGCAAGGTCTGTGAATCCCGCGTCGATGAAAGTGTTGCCCAAAGTCAGCGTCCCCGTGCAGCCGGGCAGATACTTCTCAGCGAGTTCCAGCTCGCCGGTAGGAATCAATTCCGGCGGCACGATCCAATGCTGGTTCGCGGCCACATGGAGCGTCCACTGCTCGCGGGGCCCGTCCGGCACAAAATACGGGTGGTAGCCGAAGTGGATGGGCATATTGGAATTACCGACATTGGTAATCTTCGTCGCACACTCCAGTTTTCCTCCTTTTAGCCGGTATGTAACCTCGTGAATGTGCGCGAAGGGAAACTGCGCCATCAGGTCGGGATATTTGTAGAAGTCCATTCGCGAAGTAATCGCCGCGCCGGTGGAGTCTGAGGCGCTCGTCTTGGCCACTTCCCACCGCTTATCGTATGAGAGCAGGCCGTGAATGGGAAAGTTGGTAGGGGAAGTGCGCAGGAAGTTTCCCAGATCGCCATTCAGAAGATATTTCTTGCCTTCGAAATAGTAATAGTCCCGATCAATCCGGTTGGCGAAGGGAGCCATCAGCGGATTGCCGCTACCCAGGCCGCGATCCTTGATGTATTGCTCGAGCGAAACAGGCGCGTAGAAAACCTCTTTCCCGTTGGCCTTGAGGCTGTAACCCCAGTTGCCGATGTCAGGGACGAGGCCAAAATCCATCTTCTGTTTGCGGTCTCGCAAATGATAAGTCGTGTGGCCTTCTACCTTTTTCTTTGTGATTGAGAAGTTGTCCATTTTGAATTCCCCTTTTAATCCTTTGCCACTCGAACGAGCAATTACAGTCGAAGCTCCTCATCAGCAGACTGGGCCGTAAGTGTCGTGGAAATATCCCCCTGCAAGAATCGAACGCAGTGCTCTGAGACTTCTAACCTCGTCCCCAGATTCTCCAACCCAGATAGCCTTTTTTTGGCCGTAATCCATAACGGCTAGGCAACTGGTAGGCGGGTAATTGTGACCCCCCATCTCATAGTAAACAAAACA
>Ga0187849_1001904_pt1 | contig 21080 bp, 9 predicted proteins | sample June2016WEW_4_10_2_FD_132412 | JGI IMG/M metagenome (GOLD analysis project Ga0187849, IMG submission 132412) | Peatland microbial communities from SPRUCE experiment site at the Marcell Experimental Forest, Minnesota, USA - June2016WEW_4_100 | ecosystem: Environmental > Terrestrial > Soil >...
CAGATGCATCTGTGCGCCATCGTACACGCCGAGGTCGGCTTTCAACGGCTTGGAGGGCTCCGGCCCTTCCTCGTTGGGAAAGAGCGAGGTCTGGGGCGTCCGCTTGGCGTAGCGGTGGACCAGGATGCGGACCATGGCCCACAGCAGGTCTTTGCGATCCTCGTTGCGCTGGGCCAGGAACTCGCCGGCCATCCGCTCGAACTCGGCCAATCGCTCGTCGGAGACGTGGAGCCGGCGGGCTGCGGTTGTCACCGACTGGTGGAGCCTGTCGCAACTGGACGGGGAGATCTGGTCGACCTTTTCCGGGAGGATCTCCTCCAGCGTGGTGATGCTGTTCTGGGCGAAGATGCTCATGCGGCTCAGGTACTTCCTGCTCATCTCTCTCGCCATGGCGCGGAAATTCCGGCGGCTTTCGTTTCGTCTCGTGCTCTGCAGGTTGATGAGGATGATATCCCGTCCCGCCGTGATGCCCGGGATGCTCAGGTCTGGGACATCTGCTGAGATCGAATCGAACAGTTCCTTTGGTTGCAGCACGTCGAGTCGTGACAGAATCCAGCGCCCGACGAGCAGTTCGCGGCGAACAAGCCAGGTTTTGAGGTTCACCAGCTGGGCGGGGTGAAGAAAATGCGCGTCGTCGAGGATGGCGAGGGGCCGGAGGAGCTGACAGGAGGACGCCTGCTGCGCCGCTGGCGGGGCAAGCCGCACGTGGTCCATCACATCGAACGGCCGATACGGGTCCAGGATCTCATGCTCGATCTGCCCGGCCGCCGGGGGCAGGAGGGCTCCGACGAGCCGGTAGATGGCGGCCTCCATCGCCTTGGCGCGGCCGAGGACATCGGCGCCGGTTCGGCCTCCCACGGAGGCGAGCGGAGCCTGCGTTTCGTCGCGAGGCTCCAGTGAGACCGCCTCCGGTCGGACCCCTGCTCTGCGGAGTTGCCCAAACCACCCCAGGATTGCCCGTGCTTGGATCAACCGCTGCAGGAGCTCGGTGCGCACGTTCTGAGCGTAAGGCAACTGCCACAGTTCGCGGTAGTCGCTTTCCAGAGGCAACCGGCACGCGAGGATCTGGATCAATCCGTCGTGGATCGCGCCGCACCTCTGGAGGGGGCTGATCACCTCTGAGTATGTTTCGTTAGGTCCTCCGCGGAGCAGCGTGGCGAGCGTGGAGAACTCGAACAGCCGGGCGATCGTGGTCTTTCCGCTGCCAGGCTGGCCCTGGATGGACACCAGCCGCCTGTAGAGGCCGTCGCCGGCGGCATACGGTTCCAGAAAAAACGTCACCGGGTCCGGCGTCACCAAGGTTAGGAACGCCTCATTCTCCTTGATGTGCTCGGTGATGCGGGTGGTGAAGGGATTGGCCATTGGATGTCAGGTGTGGCGCTGTCGGCGGCGGAAGAGCGGTCGCATGCGGTGGGGCGGCTCGGGGCCGCCGGATGGCGACTCGGCCCACAGCAGGCTGAGGGAGTTGTTCGGCGTGTTGTGCTCCAGCACGAGGGACAAGCCGCACGCGGCGAAGCCGAACTTGCAGTCCTTGCCGCCGACGAGCAGGCTCTTCGTCATGATCGCGGGATCGTAATACCGATCGACGAGACCATCGATCGCCGGGTCCGTGCCCCGGGTGATCACCGATTCATCGGCGATTACCAAGTCGAATGAAGGGACCGGGGAGGAGGGGAACCACGGCTTCGGGCCGGTCGGTGACTTCGCGCGCTCCAAGAGCTGGGCAATGCTCTGCCTCGCCTTCGCGGTTCCAATGTAATGGTGGACGGCGATGATGCAATCGCCAGAAAACCTCTCTCGTTCGGCATCAAAGCTCTCGGCCAACTTTTTTAGCTTTCCTTTCCATTCGTCGCCTTCCTGCCGTAGCAGCGTCTTGCCGCTGCCCGTAAAATCGTCGATTAAAAACAAGACTTCGAAGACGGCGCCGGGTTGCTTGGTGCGGTCTCGGAGGCTTTGGTGGAGGTCTTCCCATTTTTCTTTGGAAATCTCGTATCCGAGCGCGACCTGGTCGTTCGCGATGATGCCGGCGTTCGCCCGGCGGAAGCCGTCGATGCGGGCGCCGTCGCTCAAGCCGATGAACAGGGTGCGCGCCATGACATCTTCGCAGAGCTTGCGTGCCTCCGGTCTCCCCCACACCAGGTACGTGGGAACGTGGCACTTCGCGGCGGCCCGAGCGACCATGATCTGGCGGGCGAAGGCGGGGAGCGTGCGATTCACCAGGTGTCCCATCTCAGGGAAGCTTATGAACGCAAGCCGCTTTCGGATCAGGTCGTAGGCGGCCTGCCGATCCCGTTGATCGAACTGCTGGATCCAGTTCAAGAGCGCCTCGGCAAACCTGGAGCCGGCCCAAAAGTCGCGATAGCTGTCGTATTTGACATCCGACATCATTCGCAGCCAAGTGGTCTCGCGGTTGTCGACCTCGAAGCTCCAGTCCATTAGCTTCCCGAGGTGTCGCAGGGCGTAGCCTTCATTCATCGGGGGCCTCCCTTGGGATGGCGATCCGGTAGCGTCCCCTCAGAAGTCGCATCCAGGAGCCGTAGTGGGCGAGCCCGGCGCTGCTGGAAACGCCTGGCGGGAGGAGGTTCCAGCAAGAGTCGAGGTCCGTGGAGACGGCGTCCACGCTCAGGGAAAGCGGGTGTGTGAGCAAGTCGAAGTCGTTGCCGGGTGCTGCCCCGCAGTCGCCGACGGTGAGCACGGAGCGGTCGGAGCGGAGGTGCCTTTTGGCGAATTCCACGCAGGCGAGCTTGGTTCGCTCGATCGGGATGATGTCGATGGAATGGCTCGACTGAACGACGCGCAAGGTGGTGCCGGCATGTTTGGCGATCAGGTCTTTGACGAGCGCCGCGGTGCTTTGGAGGCTCGCCTGCTGGGAGAGTCTCAGTGCGACCTGGCAGCGCTTGTGAGTGGAGGTGACCGACCGTGACAGCAGCTCGTCCTGCTGGATGATGCGGAAGATGTGGTCCAGCGCTGGGTGGCTGGGCAGGCCGGCTTCGGTGAACCTATCGGATTCTGAGAGGGGCAGGGTCAGAGCCCCGTTGTAGTAGGAAACGAAAACGCGACCCCAGGAGCTCGGTTGGAATGCGTGTTTCAGGATGGCGTGAATGGAGTCGCCGCGCCCGGTGGCAAAATAAACCGGTACGCCGTGCGCCAGGAGCGCCGACAGAAAGGCGACCACGGTGGGGTCGAGCGGGCCTTTGGCGGAGGCAGGGCGAACGACGGTGCCGTCGAAGTCGGCAACCAGCGCGCCGAGGTCGGCGTTTTGGAGCCTCCGAACGTAGATTGCGAACGCCCTGTGGATGCTTCTTCGGTCTGCCTCGTCGGCGAGGGTGCCTCGCGCGGCCGCCTTGCGGTTCACCGCAGTTGGTTCAAGCTGATCTCGGCAGGGTCGATGATCTCGTTCGCAGATGACCGGACCGAGGTGGTAGATGCGGCGGCCGAACGGGGGCACGCCTGGGCGTCCAGGGTCTATGCCACGCATGGCGCCCACGCAGGCCGTGTATCGCAGGACTTTGAAGATCAGCTCGAGACCGCCCGCCGGACCAGGGGTGTGGGTCTCCAGTTTGACGACGCGTATTGCCCGAGGAAATAGGCCCAGGGTCTTTCGGGCCAAGCGGGCGGAGGAGGGCGTCAGAAATGCGATCACGGTGGATTCGGGGCCCCGCTTGTCAAGCCAGTTGTGACGGCCATGGGCAAAGTGCCGGTAGTCGGCGAGCAAGACGCCGCCGAGGCCGGCCTCGCTGAATTTCGATTCCAGATCGACCGCGGCCGGCCTGGCCCATTCGCCGTAGAGCGCTGGATAGAAGGAAGAACCGGGTGCGCCGGCATCGAGCCACTGCTCTGGGTCAGCCTCGCTCATGATGCGGTTGACCGCCGAGGCGGAGGGAAGCGCATGCCTTGACGCGCGGATGCCAACTGCACAAAACGCCACCAGGGAATTGGTGGCCAGGTAGCCGTCCTTGCCAGTCGGGATTGGCAAAGCGGAGAACGTGGCGTGCGGACACCTTGCGATGCGTCCTTCGATCTTCGAATGCGAGGAGCCGCAGACGACGTGTATGGACTTTGGCTCACGTTCGACGGCCGCCTGGAAGGCGGCCAAGACGTCGCGGTTGCTTCCGCCTGCCGTGAAGATGAGGACGCTTGCCTCGTGCAGGTCCGAGCAGTTTTGGAGGAAGCTGAGAGGGGTGTGCGCAAACCCGAACCCGCCTCGTGATTCAAACAGGAGTCGAGCCATTTCCGCCGCGGTGAAGGAGCCTCCCGCCCCGATCGTGATCAACGGCTTGCCGTCGGCCCGGTCGAAAAAGTTGGCAACCGGCGAAATGTCGAACCTTTCCGCCCAGGTGAGGGTTTCCGCGACGTGGGCGAGTTCGGTAGCAAAAGGTCTTCCCATGATGGACGTATGGTCAAGAGATTGGTGGCCGCTGGGGCCGGCGTCGTTCGGGTTGGCGAGCGAACCGCTCAGGGTCGCGGTCGCGATGCGGCTTTCGCCTCCCGGGAGCAGCATTGGCTAGCCCATTGACCAGTTGCATCATTCTATCCGTTCTCTTGTCGGCGCATCCGCCCTTCGTCCATATCGGCGGCCGGACCCATTATATGCGTCCTGGCGGAGAATGCACTACTTTTGGGTCCATTTTGGTCCATGAGAATCCATGAGAACCGTCGTGTTGGGATCCGCGTGCTGGAGGCCGCAGCGGGGGACCCGCTGGATCCCCCCAGCGGGCGTTGCGCAACAACCGGCGGCACGATGGCTCTCCCGGCGTCCATGGAAACGAACTGAAACGGTTCTTGGCGCAGGCTGACTTCACGGCATTGGTGGCCATGGCTTCTGAGACCCTCAAGCGCCTCGTGGCGGGATGCCGCCGGAGGGGGAAAGGGACGAGGGACTTCCTGGGGGCTGTCCAATTCTTAACAAAGCAGCAGGCGGCCGCGTGCGACCCGCAGTACGTCTACGTCCTGTATCTGGACGACCCGCCCGGCCCGGTCGAGCTGGAGCGGACACCGATGAGGGTCATCTTCGGAACCCGCCGGCCTCAGAGTCGATAGCCCGTCTGCCCCCGGATGGGGCATGGTCGCCAACCAGAGTGTGTCTCCAATTGGAGACATCCCGCTGGGCCTCGCGCCTGCCCAGGCCCGCACCAGAGGGTAAGCCCTCTGGACCCATGTCCGCTACGCTGGCCTCCACGCATCACGCCCTTTCCGAGGACCCGGCCATCACCCTTTCCGAACGTGCCATTGGGCCGATTGGGAGAATCCTTGAGAGGAACTGTCTCCAATGGGAGACACTCGAGCCAGGGGCCAGATACTCTCGCCACTCTGCGGCTGCCCACAACTCCAGCCTAACGGGGATCAGCAAGGGATCGTGGGATAGTGACCAGGAAATCTTGAAACTCGGCTTTGGTCTCTACCGCCGAAAGCCCAATGCAGACCACTACAAGCTCGCCCGCCAATGCAGCGCGACCCGCCTGACGATCCTCAAAGTTGAACCAGCAACGCCTCCTGCTCCAGGCCGGCGTTGTATCGGTCGATCAACTCGATCACCTGGCGGATTGCGCGTATTTCGGACCGGCGCAGTTGAGCAAGCATGGCTTGGCTGTTGGCCTTCTTGAGCAATTCCGTGTTCGAGAATCGCTCGAAGCGAGTTTCCAGGTCGGCAGGCCATCCAATCGTAACGCATCTGTCCGCCGCGAGCAGGCTCTCGGCCCGAGCCTGCTTGACCAGTGGCACCCGGCCCGCACGGGCGAGACTCTCACGCTCTGCCAGACCCATCTCGTGAAAAACGTCACCAGTGGCGGCGACGCCTTGAACGCGGCCCGCGCCGCGCTCCAATCCAGCGCCGGCCTCGTCCTCGCCGACGCCGCCAGCCTCCCTGCCTAACTTGGAGCGACCCTCTTGTGAACCCGCCGGCCCCAGACTCTATAGCCCGTCCGCGCCCGGATCGGGCATGGTCGCCAACCAGAGCGTGTCTCCAATTCGAGACATCCCACTGGGCGGTCCGGAGTTTGCCTGGGCGCGCTATTTATGCGTGCTTGATCCAGCCAGGCATCCTGGCCGCGTGCGACCGTGCTTGCCCCTCCCGCGCCTCGTTGCCAGATCTGCAATCCTTGCAGTGACACTTGGTCCCGCGGCCAAAGTCAAAGTGCTCCAGCACGGCGATGCCGCATTTCCTCTGGCTGACCTCGTCAAGCGCACCGAATGGTTTACCACGGCTCCGAAGGGCCAGTGGATACGGCTCGGTGCCCGGGTAGACCCCGGGCCCAAGGAGCTGGAGTCCTTTTTCTCGTGCGCTTGGTTTTTGCCGGGCCATCGTCCTGCGCTGAAAACGAGGCCGAAAGTGCGCTTCGACTCGGTGAAAACGAGCCGAAATGAATGTCTGCGCCGGCGCCGGGGCGGGGATGCGCCGCAGGGCGCCAAGGAAGCCCCTCGAACGCCGTGGAGTCCCGGTGCTCGTGCTTACCTTTGTGCTTACTATTCCCTGCCGGATTGAACTCCCCCGGCGCGTCGGCATCCGTGCAGTGAAGTTGCCCAGCACCACGGTGTGCTGGCCTCTCCTTTCGTCACCTTGACCGCAGTATCGCCTGCCCGGGGTTTGGATCAAGGGCGTTGGCGGCCGGAAGCGCCATGACGTAATGACGAACCACCGTTCCTGAAGATGACGAGTTTCGCTTTCCGGGGCGGCGAGCGACTGTCTCCAATTGGAGACGCCCGAGCCGAGGGCTACAGCGTGGCTCCCCTGGCTTCTGCCACCACTGCCGGCCCGCGATATGATGGGCATCTTCGCTCCGGAGTGCCGCTCGATCCACCACGCTGCTGTCAGCCCGTCGAACGAGCAAGGTTAGTGCGTCCCTGCCGAACTCGCCGGTCAGCGGCTCGAGGCGAAATCAAAACGGGCACATGATAGCGGTTCCAAGAAGAATCCAGGTCGCGGTCGTCAACTGCATCGCCTCCCGGCCAAACCAGAAAACGGACATTGATTTCTCCGGCAGGAGATTGTGAAATCGTGCGCATGGCCATCTGCTTTGAGGAAGACTCTCTTGACGCGCGTGGCGGTTGGGGGTGGTGTCCGCTTGGAACTGGCCAACGGGCTCTGAAAACCGAGTTGAGGACTTTTGGACCATGAGCATGTCAGCCATGAAAACGACGACGCTCTGTATTGTGACCGGCCTGCTGCTGACGCTCGGCTCGCAGGCGGCTGAATTAGGGATCACCCTCGATCCGGCCTCCCCGGGGGGGACTTTTGAAGGCATCGGCGCCTTGAGCGCCGGGGCCTCGTCGCGGCAGCTCATGGAGTACCCCGAACCGCAGCGCAGCCAGGTCTTGGACTTCCTCTTCAAACCCAAATTCGGCGCGGCCTTCCAGCATCTCAAGGTGGAGATCGGCGGAGACATGAATTCCACGGACGGCACCGAACCCAGCCACGCGCGCACCCGCGCGGAGCTCGAGCATCCCCAGCCCGAGTGCTTCGACCGCGGCTATGAATGGTGGCTGCTCCGGGAGGCCCGTCGGCGCAACCCGGCCATTTTCACCGACATCCTCCAGTGGGGTGCGCCCGGGTGGATCGGCCAGGGCAAGTCCGACTCCGAGAAGTTCTTCAGCCAGGACAACGCTGATTTCATCGCCTCGTTCATCCAGGGTGCGCGCCAGTATCACGGCGTGGACATCAACTATTGCGGCATCTGGAACGAGACTCCTCATAACCGCGATTGGATCAAGCTGCTGCGCCGCACATTGGATCGCGCCGGGATTGCGCGCGTCCAAATCGTGGCTTCGGACCAGGTGGGCCAGGACCCCTGGCGAATCGCCCGCGAAATGAGGGCCGACCCCGAATTGATGAGCGCCGTGCAGGTGATTGGCGCCCACTACGTGGGCTTCAAATCGACCCCGGAGTCGCAGGCTACCGGCAAGCGAGTTTGGGCCAGCGAGGACGGGCCCTGGCGCGGTGATTGGCAAGGCGCGCGCCAACTCGCCCGCGTCTTCAATCGCAACTATGTGCAGGGCCGCATGACCAAGACCGTCATCTGGAGCCTCATCACGGCTTATTACGAAACCCTTCCGTTGCCAAACTCCGGTCCGATGATGGCGAAAGAGCCCTGGTCTGGTCATTACGAGGTGCAGCCGGCGACCTGGGCCGTCGCTCATACGACCCAGTTTGCCCAGCCCGGTTGGAAATACATGGATTCGGCGTGCGTTTTGCTGCCGGGCGGCGGCAGTTGCGTGGCGTTGCGCAACCCTTCCAGCCCGGAGGAATACAGCATCGTGGTCGAGACCATGGATGCTAGGGAGCCGCAGACCCTTCGCTTTCGGATGGTGGGCGGATTCCCCAGGCAACCTCTCCATGTCTGGCGCAGCAGCAACCGCCGCCAGTTCGAGCCAACGGACGATGTCTCCGCGACCGGCGACTCGTTCACCCTCACCGTCGAACGCGACTCGATATATTCCTTGACCACCACCACCGGGCAACAGAAAGGGGTGGGCCAGTGCCCGCCGGCTGCGGAGTTTCCGCTGCCTTACGCCGACGATTTCGAAGCGGGCGCGGTCGGAAAATACGCCCGCTACTTTTCGGACCAGGGAGGCGTCTTCGAGATTTGCAAACGCCCGGATGGCGCAGGCCAGGCCTTGCGCCAGGCCATCACCGGGCGGAACATCGAGTGGCCAGGCCACCCCACCCCGGAACCGTATTCCCTCATCGGTTCGCCTCACTGGCGCAACTACAAAGTCACTTGTGATGCCCGGGTGGAAACGGCCGGGGCAGTCTCCGTGTGGGGGCGCGTGACCTCCTCACCCCAAACTGCCGACCCCGCCAAAGGCTACTGGTTGCGCGTCGATACCGACGGCCACTGGGCGCTCAGGGCCTTCACCCGCGCCCTCGCGGCCGGACAGACCGACTTCCGTCCCGGCATCTGGCACAAACTCGATCTCCGCTTCCTCGGCCGCCGCATCACCGGCCTGCTCGACAACGTCGAACTCGCCACGGTCGAGGATTTCACCTATACGCACGGGCAGGCCGGCGTGGGCACGGGTTGGAACGAGGCGCTGTTTGACACCTTCTCGATCCAGCCGCTGAGCGGGCCGGAACCACCGGAACTGATCAACCTGGCGAGGAACGCTCAAGCCAGCGCCTCCAGCCAATGGGACGACCAGTTCTCGGCCCATTGTGCCATTGATGGCAACCCACAAACCCGGTGGAACTCCGCTCCGGGCAAGTTGACCAACGAATGGGTGGAACTCAACTTTGGGAAACCGGTCCGTTTCACCGCGGTGCACATTGTGCAATTCATGAAGCGTGTCACCCGGTACCAGGTCCAGTATCACGACCGCGCCGGCTGGCGTACGGCGTTGAGCGCGGCGCATCCTGGCGAGGATGAGTGGGTGGATGCGTTCCCGCCGGTGGAGTCGGACCGCCTGCGCCTGGTGGTGCTGGAGGTCGCCGGCCAGGATCCCCAGACCAGCACGCCTTCGCTTTACGAGGTCGAGGTGCTCGCGGCTCCGGACCCTGCCGGCGCCAGTCCCGAGACGGTCACCCGGACGTGGAATCTCAGCTCCGGGCCTGTCGAGTGCCGTCTCCAGCAACGCGATGGCGCGGTCTATCTGCGGTACCTTGGCCCGGCAGGCCGGCCTGACTGGCCGGCCGCGGCGGTCTCGCTGGAGGGAGCTTGCGAGACGTGCGGACGTGTCGAAGGCCAAGCCCTCTCCCCGGCCAACCTTGCCCTAACGGACAGCCAGATGACCTCCTCGGGCACGGGGGCGGATCAGGTGCGATTCTCTTTCCGTCACCGCTTTTTGCCCCTGGACATGGAGGTTGGCTACACCAAAGCGGGCGAGACCGGCGTATTCGTGCGGCAGGTGCACCTCGCCAACCATGGGACCACCAACCTGCACGTCGAGTCTCTGCCCTCGCTGGCGTGGCGGCTGCCGGCTGGCGCTTACGACCTGGATTACCTGTGGGGCGGCTGGGGGCAGGAACGGCAGTTGATGACCGAGCGGCTGGGGCCGGGCACCCGCTCGTTTGTCTCGGACCGGGGCCGCTCGACGCGCCTGTTCTCGCCTTGGTTCTGTCTGCGCAACCAGGCCCTGGGAACGCGGTTCATGGCCCAGCTCGCCTGGTCGGGAAACTGGCAGATGCAGTTTGACCGGCCGCCAACGGACCGGCCGATCGAAGACGATCCCCTGCGCGCCGAGTTGGGCGTCCGTTTTGACTTCGGCGGATCGCTGACGCTGGCCCCCGGCCACTCGTACGCGGCCCCGCCCGTCGCATTCACTGCCACTGCCGGCGATCTCGACGATGCGGCCAACCAGCTTCACCGGTATCAGCGCCGCTTTGTCGCGGCCCACCCGCCCGGCAACGGTCCGTTGCTCGTGCAGTTCAATTCTTGGTACCCGTTCCCCGGCAAGTTGACCATCGCCGACATGAAACGGTGCCTGGACGTGGCCGCCGAGCTCGGCGCGGAGGTCTTCGTGCTCGATGCCGGCTGGTTCAACAAGATCGACTGGAGCGGCGAGTTGGGGGACTGGCAGGCCGATCCGGTGGCGTTCCCCAACGGCCTCAAGGAACTCTCGGACCAGGCGCACCAGCACGGCCTGAAGTTCGGGCTGTGGCTGGAAATCGAGAACCTCGGGGACCGGTCGCAGATGTTCCGGCAGCACCCGGATTGGTGCCTGTCCTATCAAGGCAAGCCGGTGCAGAACGACCACCGCAGCCAGCTCGACTTTGCCCGGCCGGACGCCCGGGAATGGGCCTACCAGGTCGTGGATGGGCTGGTGCGCGAGTTGGGGCTGGACTGGATCAAGATCGATTACAACATCGATATCGGGGAGCGCTTTGACTGCCCGGATACGGAGCGCGGTGGGGGCATGTTGAGCGGCCACATCCTCAGCTACTATGCCTGGCTCGACCGATTGCGCGCCGCGCATCCCCAATTGGTGATCGAAAACTGCTCGAGCGGTGGGATGCGTTTTGATCTGGGCATCCTGGCCCACACGCACACCACCTGGCTGTCCGACATGGTGGACCCGATACGGTCCGTGCAACTGGCATACGGCAGCACCCTCGAGTTCCTGCCCGAGGTTTGCAATCACTGGATGGTCGGCGACAGCGCCAACGGCCATGTGGACCTGGCCAAGCCGCCCGGTTGGTGGGACTTCATGTTGCGGGTGCCGATGAACGGGCAGTTTGGGATTTCCAGCCGCGTTTTCGACTGGAATCCCCAGCTGAAGCAGCACGCCGCGCGTGCCATTCGCGACTACAAGCGCCTCCGCAGGACCATCCAGGGGGCCGACGTGTACCATCTGACTCCACCTCCGTCCCGCAACGACCCGGAGGGCTGGCTGGGCCTGGAATACGTCTCCGCCGAGCGCCAGCGGGCGCTGCTCCTGGCCTATCGCCTCGAGCGAAGCCCCCGTGAATTCACGTTCCGCCTGCGCGGCTTGGCGCCGGACCTGTCCTACACCGTAACGTTCGACGGCGAGGCGCGTGGCCGCCAGACCGGCCGCCAACTCGCGGACCCCGGACTGATCGTGTCGCTCGATGCCGAGTGGCGCGCCGCCCTCATCGAGTTGGAAGCCACCGGCCAGCTTTAGCCAAAAATCAACATGAAGCCCCTGACTGCAAAGTACTTCTTTACCACTTTCATCCTGCTGGTGATGTCACTGGCGGCGGCATCTGCGGCTGGGCGACGGATTATGTCGTTGGATGGCACGTGGCAACTCGCCGAAGGGCAGGCGGACCAGAGGCCGGCCCGGTTCGACCGGACAGTGCCGGTGCCCGGCCTGGTCGATCTCGCCCAACCGCCCTTTGCGCCGGACGCCTTCAAAAACACCCAACGCCGGTTTGGGCCGGAGGATGCCGCCCTGGCGCGGCGCGCCTACTGGTATCGGCGCGAGTTTGTCCTCGAGGGCGAGGCGCCGGCGGTCGCCACGCTGCTGGTCCGCAAGGCGGCCTACGGCTCGACGGTGTATCTCAACGCCACCAGAGTCGGTGAGAGCCTGGCCAGCTTTACGGCCAGTTGGTATGACGTGCGGGCCGCCTTGCGCGGCGGTGGCGCGACCAACGAACTCCTCATCCGCGTGGGCGCCTCACGCGCTTCCTTGCCCCCGTCGGTGCCGACGGGCTGGGACTACGAGAAGCAGAGCTACATCCCGGGATTGTCCGACAGCGTGGAGTTGGCGCTATCCGGCACACCGAACATTGTGCGGGTCCAGGTGGCGCCCGAGATTGGCGCCAAACAGGCGCGGGTGGCAGCCCAGGTGCACAATGCGGGAAGCCCCGCGAGCGCCAGGCTCCAGTTCGTGGTGCGGGAGGCAAAGTCCGGCAAAGTCGCGGGGCGGGCTTCGATCGGGCCGCAAGCGCTGGCGGCTGGCGCGGACAAAACGGTTGAGGTTCGCATTCCCATCGCCGATTGCCAGCTTTGGTGGCCGGAAAAACCGTTTCTCTACACGCTGGAGGTGAACAGTGAGGCGGACAGCTTTGAGACCCGTTTTGGGATGAGGGAATTCCGGTTCGAGCCGCGTCAGGGCGAAACGCCCGGACGGGCCTATTTGAACGGCAAGCCCTACTTCCTGCGCGGCAGCAACGTCACTCTATACAGGTTCTTTGAAGACCCGGAGCGGGCCGCTCTGCCCTGGCAGGAGGATTGGGTACGGCGCCTGCATCGGCGCTTCAAGCAGATGCACTGGAATGCGCTGCGTTACTGCATCGGCCTGGCTCCGGAACTGTGGTATCGGATGGCGGACGAGGAGGGCATTCTGATTGAAGATGAGTTTCCCATTTGGGAAGGGGGCAGGCGCTCGGACTGGCCTGCGGCGCTGACGCGGGAGGAGTTGGCCCGGGAATACACCGCCTGGGTGCAGGAGCGGTGGAACCATCCGTGTGTCGTGATCTGGGACGCGCAAAACGAGAGTCTGACCACCGAGACCGGCGCCGCCCTCGCGCAGGTGCGCGGCTTGGATTTATCCCATCGGCCCTGGGACAACGGTTGGAGTCCATTGATGGCCTCGGGCGACATGTGCGAAAGCCACCCCTACCACTGGATCAACAACCCTCGCATGACCCTTGCCAAGGCCATAGCCGACCCGGTGGGGATGCCCTGGGCTGGCGGGGATTGTGCCAACCCCAACCATCGGAATGCTTATATTATCAATGAATACGGCTGCCTTTGGCTCACCCGCGACGGGAGGCCCACGAGCGTGACTAAAGACCTTTACGCCAACCTGGCCGGCAAAGACGCGCCGCCGGCAACGCTCTTTCCGCTGGCCGCCCGCTTGCTGGCGGCGGAAACCGAGTTCTGGCGTTGCCGCCGGCAGGCGGCCGGCGTGATGGAATTGGGCGGACTGGGCTACTCACGCCCGGATGAGCCGACCAGCGACCACTGGCTGGACGTGAAGCGGCTCATCTGGGAGCCGGAGTTCTACCATTACGTCCGAGACGCCTTTGCGCCCGTCGGCCTGATGGTCGATTTCACCCAGGAACGCGTCCTGGCGGCTTCCAAGCCGGCGCAGGTCCCCGTGGTGGTGATCAATGATCTGGAGCGACCGTGGGAAGGTCCGGTGATTCTGCGGCTGAAACGCGGCGCGCACGTCGAAGCGGAAATGAAGCAGGAGTGCCACCTGGAGCCCTGGGGCCAGAGCACTCTCAAGTTCGAGGTGAAGTGGCCGGCCCAGACTGGGCCCTGCGCCCTGGAGGCCGAACTGGCCGGATCGGACGGACAACCGGTGCGGAGCCTGCGGGACATCCAGCTTGTGGATGGCAGTTCGAAATGAAAGGACCTTCATGAAAAGGACCAGTTTGAGAACAGCAGGTACAACCGGTTGCCGATGATACGCTCTGCGCTTTTGGGGGCATGGCTCGGAGGCGCGGTCGTTTGCGCCTGGATTCCGTGTCCGTCCGGTGCGGTGGCTCAAAGCGCGCCGTCTGCGCCGTTGGCGTACGATGCGTCCGCCTGGGAACTGGCGCTGGAGCGGCGCCAACCCGTGCGGCCCTGGAGTCGGCGGGACCTCCAGCGCGAAATCCGGCACCGGGTCACCCTCGAAAAGGCCAGGCACCAAATGGATGTCTATTATTATCGCGTCGGCTATACCCTGAGTTTTCCCCTCGGCCTGAACCGCCGGCCCACGTCCGCCGAACTGCCGGTGCCCATCCCGCAGATGAATTACCCCTGGCTGATCTGGTTGTCGTGGGACCTGGAAGAACGCTGGCGGCTGTTGCACCTGGCCTGGCGCGAGTCTGGCGACCGGGAAGCGGGCTTGCAACTGCAGCGGGAGTTGGCCGCTCTCGCGGGCTGGGACCAGTTTGGCGAAGCCGACGGCGGGATCGGGCTGCTGACCGGCCATCTCGCCGCCAGCCTGGCCCTGGCTTTGTGCAATCCCGCCGGCTGGCAACCGGAATACCTCGCCTCGGCTCGTGCGGCGGCCCGAGCGCTCATTGACCGGGATGTCTGGCCCTGGTTCCAGTCTGCTTGGCCGGAGCAGCAGCTCACGCCGGCCAGGCTGGCGAATATCCCGGTGATCGCCCTGGCGCGGAGCGCGCAACTGGCGCGCATCATCGGCGACCCCTATGCCGCCGCGCTCGAACAGCGCACACGCCAGGTCCTGGACGCGTGGTGCCGCTTCCGCCTCGGGCCGGAGCATCACAGCGAAGGCACGGCTTATGACGGCTATCTCATGGACACACTCACCGAATGGCTGGCGGGCCTGCCCGACGGCCGGCAGGTGCTCGCAGAGTGCCGCCCCGCCTTCCGCAGCCTGGCTGACAGTTGGCTAAGGTTGAGTGTTCCCGGCCGGCCGGACCTGGCCGTGCCCTTGGGCGATGTCGAACCGGAGATGACCTTCTGGGCCACGGCCCTGCTGCGGATGACGGACTGGTATGACTGGCCGGATACGCGCTGGCTGCTGCGGCGGGTGCCCTTGACGCGGTTGCGGGCGGCGGCCCTCGTATCGGCCCTCGACTGCAAGTCCACGTTCACCCGCTTGAGCCTCCCGTCGTGCGGCCCCCAGGAGTTGCCGAACGCCCTGAGTCTGCGGACCGGCTGGGAAGACGACAGTCTGCTGGCGGTTGTGGGCTTGAGCCGCGGGGTGATGGGCCATCTCCAGGCCGACAGCGGCCAGGTGATCCTGGGCTGGCATGGCCGCTCTTGGATCACGGATCCCGGCTATCAACAATACCGGCCCGGGGCGGAGCGCGAATTCACTCTGGGTGTCGAAGCACACAACGCGCCGGTCATCGGTGGTCTGGCTCAAAGTCAGCGCGCCGGCGAATTGGCCCTGCTCGAAACGGATGCCGAAGGACGACAGCACGTCCGCGTGAAGCTGGAAAGATGCTATCGCGGCCTGCCGCCGGGAGCGAGCGTCGAGCGCGAGGTTTGGCTCACGGGCCGGCACAGGGTAATGGTGCGCGATTCGTTCGCCGGGCTCACCAACGCAGTCGAAATCACCACCAGTTGGCAGGGCGGCACCCACTTCGCCTGGGCATTCCGCCAGGGCTGGGCCCGGCTCAGTGACGGGACCCGGGCGCTCTGGGCCGGCACCTACCCGGGCTCGCTCGAGCCTTGGGAACTTCATCGTCACCCGGGCAGTCGCGGACCACTGACGCTCACACACACCACCAAGCTGCCTGAAGGCAAGGGGGTGCGGTGGTGGATATTTGTTTGCGAACCCGCGGAGGGCTGGGAGGAGCCCGTGCATGGCGTGGAAGCGTTAAAGCGTTGAAGGGTTGCGGCGGCGCGGCTCGAGTCAAGTCCTGGCCAATTACAGACGCATGAGAAAATGGATCGAAGCGTGGCTGCCCGGCTTGACATTGGGGGAATAAGCGAAAAGATCGGCTCGACGTGATATACGAATTCCAAAAGCGCATAGGAGATCTGACGTGAGAAACAGATTCGTGCGACTGCAGATGTTGTTGGCGGCCTCTGGCCTCGTCGCCGCCGGTTCATTGCCCGAGGCCGCTTACGCCGAGACCCGTACGGCCGCCGACCTGACGCCAGAGGCCGTTGGGAAGGCGATCGACGCGGCCAAAGACGGTGACACCGTGCAACTCCCCGCCGGCACCGCCATCTGGTCGAAGAGGGGTTGGCACACCGGCCATTCGCCCAAGATGAAGGCCGTCACCATCCAGGGAGCGGGAATTGACAAGACGGTCATTACCCTCGACAAGAGCCGGTCCGGCAATTCGTGTTTCGAGTTGGAGGGAGTGGAGGGCAAGCCGTTCCGCGTCACGGGCATCGCCTTCGAAGGATCACTATACCCCCGCGATGGGAGTTGGGGCCCGCTGATGAGTGTCCGCGGCACCTGCAAGAACTTCCGCATCGATCATTGCACGTTCAAGAATTCCGACTGCATGCTCAGTATCCAGGGAGACACCTGCGGCCTTGTCGACCACTGCTCCTTTGTCGGGCAGATTTCGCACGGTGGCAACGTGCAGCCCGTCGACTTTTCCGGACCCGGCGGCGCCAACTACCGCAAGCCGCTCACGCTGGGCACCGCGGAGGCGACGTACTTCGAGGACAACGAGGTCTATATTGCCCCGACCGCCGGCGCCAACGGCAAAAGGTCGGGCAATAATCCCTGGATTGCCCCCAACAACTGCGCCCGCATCGTCGTCCGCCACAACAAGATCGTCAATGCGGAACTCGAAATCTATGGGCCTGGCCGGAACGGGCAGTACGGCTGTCAGCAGTGCGAGGTCTACGACAACCAATTTTCCCTGGACGACCACACGTCGCAAATCATCATTGAGATTGCCGCGGGGGTGGGCATGGTGTTCAACAACACGGTCATCGGCACGTCCTACAGCCCTCGTGTCATCGGGTTGAAGAATCATCGGACGTTCTATGTCATGAGGGGTTCACCTTTCGGCAAGGCCGACGGGACCAATCCTCTTGACGGCAACCAGATTCCCAGCGGCCAGGCGGGGGCCGGCTATCCTTGCATGGGCCAGCCGGGCCGGGCAACGGATCTCGACGGCGACGGCATTTTCGAGCCGACACCCTGCTACGCCTGGAACAACACCCTCAACGGCGAGAAGCTGCTGATGGCCGTGTCCCTGAATAAAGATCCGAACCAAATGGCGCAGATCAAAGAGGGCCGCGAGTTCTTCAACGAGGAGCCGCCGGCCGGATATTACACGCCGTACGTCTATCCCCATCCGCTGCAGAAGGGCTGGGAAACGCTGATGAAGAGCGCCGCGGCCTCGACCAGTGCCGATTCGGGCAGTTCTCCAACAAAGGGGTCAACAACCGGGTCCTTAGCCTATGGTGCCGCAGCCTCTACCGAACGGATCTCCCTGGCCGGCCTGTGGCGCTGGCAGCCAGCCGAGAAGGTTCCGGACCACGTGCCAGCCGACGGGTGGGGCTACCTTCAGGTTCCGAGCCCATGGCCGGGAAGCGGCGGCCGGGGCGGCCAACTCTCCAAGCCGAACCCGGTAGCGGACACAAGCGAACGTCGTAATGTGACGGCTGCCTGGTATGAGGTGGAGTTCGCTGTGCCGGAGAATTGGACTGGCCGCCGCGTCGCGCTCACCACGGAATTCCTCAACTCCTTTGCCAGCGTTCACGTGGACGGCAAGCAGGTGGCCGACATGCGGTTCCCGGGAGGGGAAGTGGACCTCACCGCGCTGTGCCGGCCTGGTCAAAAGCAGGTCCTGAGCATGCTCGTGCTGGCGCTGCCGCTTAAGGCGGTCATGATGTCCCACAACGACAGCGATGCCGCAAAGGAGGTGCGCGGCCAGGTAGGACGACGCGGCCTGTGTGGCGATGTCTATCTCGTGGGAACGCCGCAAGGCGCCCGCATCGGGCAGGTGAGGGTGGAGCCGTCGGTGCGCAAGTGGCAGATCACCTTCAACACCACCTTGGAGGGCGTGGATCCGAAAGCGACGTACGCTCTTCGCGCCGTGATCAAGGACGGCGAGAAGATGGTCAAGGAGTTTACCAGTAAGTCCTTTCGTGGGTCTGACCTCTCCAATGGCCGCATTCGGGTCACTGAAGATTGGCATCCCGATAAGCTCTGGGACCTGCACACGCCGAAGAACCAGTACGACGTGATGCTTTGCCTGTTGGACGCCCAGGGGAAGGTGCTGGACCAGGCTTTGCCGGAGCGGTTCGGCTTCCGCGAGTTCTGGATCCAGGGGCGAGATTTCTACCTGAACGGCACGCGCATTTTTCTGTCCTTCACCCGCAGCCAGCCGGGCTGGGATTACGAGGGCACACTGGAGACCCTGAATCGCTATAGGAGCGTCGGCATCAACTTCGTCGCCGTCGGCGGCTTCGGTTGCCAACCCGGGGAGCACGTGAGCTTTGGGGGAGCCCTTCGGGCGGCCGATGACTTCGGCACGCTCGTCGCCCTGACCCAGCCGCACTTTAGCGCTTACGATTGGACCAACCCCGACGCGGACAAGACCAACGGCTATGCGGTGCATGCGGAGTTCTACACCCGCCAGGCCGGCAACCACCCCTCGGTGGTCTTCTATGCGACCAGCCACAACGGCTGTGGCTACGTCGGCGACATGAACCCGGACCTGATGGACGGCTTGGTGGACCGAACGGCGCAGACTCGCGGACGCAACGTGGAGAACGCGCTGCGCGCCGAGGCAATCGTCAAGGGCTTGGACGATAGCCGCATCCTCTATCATCATGCCTCGGGTAATCTGAGTTCGATGCACACCTGCAATTTCTACGCGAACTTCGTCCCCATCCAGGAGATGGACGATTGGTTCGAGCATTGGGCGACGGTCGGTGTCAAACCCCTGCACCTGAACGAATACGGCGCGCCGTATCCTTGGGACTGGGGCATGTACCGCGGCTGGTACCAGGGAAAGCGTGAATTCGGCAGCGCCATGGTGCCGTGGGAGTTCTGCCTGGCGGAGTGGGACGCGCAGTTCGACGGGGCCAAGGCATATCGCATCGGCAAACCGGAACAGGTGAACCTGCGCTGGGAGGCCAAGAAGTTCCGCGACGGCGCCCTGTGGCACCGCTGGGACTACCCTACCAACCTCAACGCCCCGATTCCAGAGCGTGAGGGAGTCTATTCGATGTACGTCACCCACAACTGGCGTGCGTTCCGCACCTGGGGGTTGTCGGTGAACGATCCGACGGACTACATCAACCATGCTCCGGCCGCCCTCCTCCGCAACAACATGCCACTGTTGGCCTACATCGGCGGCAAGCCGGAGGCTTTCACGAGCAAGGACCACAACTTCCTGCCTGGGCAAAGGCTTGAGAAACAGCTCATTGTCATCAACAACAGCCGTCTGCCCGTCACCGCCGAGTGCCGGTGGTCGCTCGGCCTGCCGCTCGCCGCAACGGGTGCTCGCACGGTCACCATCGAGACGGGCCAGCAAGAGCGCGTGCCGCTTGGATTCTCGCTGCCGGCGAACCTGGCCCCCGGCCGGTACAACCTCACCGCGAACGTCAGCTTCAGCAGCGGCGAGAAACAGGAGGACACCTTCGCCATCGACGTGCTGCCGCGGTCACAGCCGGTCCGAACCGGCGGGCGGATTGCCCTTTTCGATCCGAAGGGCGAGACGGCCGCCATGCTAAAAAGCATCGGCATTAATTTTGAAGTGGTCGGCCCGAACACAAGTCTTGGGGAGTACGACGTGCTCATTGCCGGTAAAGGGGCCTTGACGCTTGACAGCCCGGCTCCGGATATTGCCCGCGTGCGCGACGGACTGAAGGTGGTCGTCTTCGAGCAGACCGGCGACGTGCTCGAGCAGCGTTTTGGTTTTCGCATTGCCGAATATGGGCTGCGCTGGGTGTTCAGGCGGGTGCCGGACCATCCGCTTTTGGCGGGCCTTGCCGACGAGCACCTCTGGAACTGGCGGGGCGACTCCACGCTCCTTCCGCCACGTGGGACTTACGATTACACGTATCACTCCCCGATGTCGAAGTGGTGCGGCATCACCGTCACGCGGCGCTGGCGCTGCGGCAACCGGGGCAATGTCGCCTCGGTGCTGATCGAGAAGCCTGCCTCGGGCGACTTCCTGCCCATCCTCGACGGCGGCTACGCCCTCCAGTACGCGACTCTGATGGAATACCGAGAGGGCAAGGGCATGGTGCTCTTCTGTCAGGCCGACGTGACCGGACGCACGGAGTCCGATCCAGCGGCGGAAACGTTGATAAGGAACATCCTCCGGTACGTGGCGAATTGGAAACCGCCGGCGCGCCGGACCGTCGTCTATGCAGGCGAGGAGGCCGGCAGGTCCCACCTCGGGCGCGCGGGCATCTTCGCAAGCGCCTTCGACGGCGGCAAGCTGTCCGCGGACCAGGTGTTGGTGGTCGGGCCCGGTGGCGGGAAGGAACTTGCTGGCAGCGCGACGGCCGTTGCCGAGTTCCTGAAGGCCGGGGGGAACCTGCTGGCCCTCGGGCTCGGCGAGGAGGAGGCGAACGCGTTTTTGCCTGTTAAAGTCCAGATGAAGAGGGCGGAGCACATCGCCGCCTATTTCGAAGAACCAGGCGTGGGCTCCCCGCTGGCGGGGGTGTCTCCGGCGGAGGTCCACAACCGCGATCCACGGGAGGTGCCATTGGTTACCGGAGGCGCGCGGGTCCTAGGTGACGGCGTGTTGGCGACGGCCCAGGAGGGCCGCGTGGTGTTCAGTCAGCTTGTGCCCTGGCAGTTCGACTACTCAGGCGAGAAGATGAACATAAAGCGGACGTTTCGGCGGGTGTCGTGCGGCATGGCCCGGGTGCTGGGGAACATGGGAGCGGCGAGCGAGACGCCGCTATTGAAGCGGTTTCCCAACCCCGTGGCCCGAGGCGAGGAGCGCTGGCGCAAGGGCTACTACCTGGACGTGCCGGAAGAATGGGACGACCCCTACCGCTTCTTCCGGTGGTAGGGAGGGCCTTATTCCAATGAGCGTTCAAGACGGCACTAAGGCGCGCCGGATTTTGGCCCGCTGGCGAGGCGCGAGCTAGGCGCATATCCGCAGCGATCTGCAACGAGCGAGCAACCAAGCCAGAGGGACAAAAGACAAGCGAATTAGTGTCATCTTGAACGCGATTTGGAACTAGCCCGGATATTTCATAAGGCTCCTGACTTTTCGCCTCCGGCATGATTTTTTTGGAAGAATTTGCCCGGATCGCGGCATTTTTTCGAACCGGCTG